>Ga0209162_1000887_pt1 | contig 31268 bp, 24 predicted proteins | sample YNPNPMetaG_FD_187121 | JGI IMG/M metagenome (GOLD analysis project Ga0209162, IMG submission 187121) | Anoxygenic and chlorotrophic microbial mat microbial communities from Yellowstone National Park, USA - YNP NP MetaG (SPAdes) (version 2) ...
GTGCAGGCGGTGCGGCCGTTCACTTTGCACCCGGCACGGGTCGCAGGTTTTTTGTGGAGCTGGTGGCAGAGCGTGCGCGCGGCGCGGCGCTTCCTTCGGTCGCACCAGGTGAAGGCGGTGCTCGGGCTGGGTGGCTACGCGGCCGGTCCGGCGGTGGTGGCCGCTCACGAGCTGGGCGTGCGCGCCGCGATACTGAATCCCGATGCGATCCCAGGACGTGCGAACCGGTACCTGGCGCGACGGGCCGACCTGGTGGTGCTTCAATGGGAAGCCTCGCGTGAGTATTTTCCTTCTCGAACCAGTGTGGCGGCACTGGGCTGCCCGATCCGGCCCGAGTTCGCCCACGCGGATCTCCAGGAAGGTCGGCGGCGCTTCGGGCTGGATCCCGATTGCCCGGTATTGCTGGTGACGGGCGCCTCGCAGGGGGCCCGGACGGTGAACCAGACGATGGTTCGCGTCTGGCCCGAGTTTCACGCGGCTCATGTCGAGTGGCAGCTTCTCCACCTGACGGGAGCGAGCGAGGAGGCTGCGGTAAGAGCTGCCTACGCAGCGGCGGGCGCGCCTGCGACTGTGCTGGGTTTCACGCATGAGATGTGGTTGGCGCTGGCGGCGGCGGATGTCGTGGTCTCGCGGGCTGGCGCGTCCACGCTGGCTGAGCTGACGGCCGTCGGCCGTCCGGCGATCCTGCTTCCTTACCCGTACCACCGGGATCGTCATCAGCACGCCAACGCACGTGTGCTGGTCGAGGCGGGCGCGGCTGTGCTGGTCGAGGACGAGTGTGTCGCCGAGCGTAACGCGCCTGCGGTGCGGGCGGCGTTGGAGCGCTTGACGGACGCGGTGGAGCGGCGACGCATGGCCGCCGCTGCCGCGGCACTGGGCCGGCCCGCGGCCGCTGACAAGGTGGCGGCATGGCTGCTCGGACAGACGCCGGCGTGACGACCTCGCCTCAAAATTGCCAAGAGGCGGGGTGGGGCTATCATCGGATGTAAACAAGTAGGGCCGAATGTCCGCTAGGGAGTGAGAAGATGATCAGCCAAACTACTGAATATGCGCTGCGGGCGGTGGTGTGGCTTGCGGCGAATCCGGAGAAACCGCTGACGGCGCAGCAGATCGCGGAGGCGACCCGCGTTCCAGCCGGCTATCTGGCCAAGGTGCTCCAGGGCCTCAGCCGGGCTGGACTGCTCCATTCGCAGCGCGGGTTGGGTGGGGGGTTCCGGCTGGCGCGCTCGCCCGAGGCGATGACAATGTGGCAGGTGGTGCAGGCTGTGGACCCGCTGCGGCGGATTCATAAGTGCCCGTTTCATTTTGAGGCCCACGGCGACATGTTGTGCCCCCTGCACGAGCGGCTGGACGAGGCGATTGCGACAATCGAAAGCATGTTAAGCAAGTGGACGATCAGCAGCCTGATCGACCCGAACCATCCGTGCTCGCCACTATGCGCCTACGTGCCCAAGGGCGCAGCGGGCGGCGTCCGTCGATAGGGGGCGCGGGACTTGCCGATAGGCTTGCGGGGCCGAACGCTGCACGCACATTCCCAATCCGGTTTGTCAGCCGAGCCGGCCGGTTCAACTTGAGGGGGCGATACGGTTACCATGCTTCGGTGAGCTGTGGCGGGACAGGACCGCCCGTGACGGAACACGTTTCTGTGCCTGCGGAGCAGTCATGAAGCAGCGCAATGGACAGGGGGCGCACCGGGGCGGTGAACCGCAGCCGAATGCAGTCGTGCAGCGGGCATCGGCTTGGGCTGTTGTTGTCGGCACGGCGCTCTTGTTGACGGCCGCGGGGGCGTCCGGGGCGCTAGTGCTCAAGCATTTGGGCGCTCTGTCTGTACCCGGTTGTGGACCGGGCGGGGCATGTGACGAGGCCTTGCGCAGTCCGTGGGGCAAGATACCCGTCGGGTCGTACGGCTGGCCAGTCGCGTTTGTTGGTCTGTCTTATTTCCTCGCCGCACTGGCCGGGTGGCTGGTGGCAGGCGGCGCGCTGCCGGGACTGCTGCGGCAGGTGGTCCGTTTGGGGGCACTCGGGTCAGCGTTCTTCTGCGTCATCATCGTGCACAAGGGATTGCCCTGTCCGTACTGTATCGCAGCGCATGTCGCGAACTTCGGTTTCTGGATCACGACCGAGTTGACCCGCGTGCGCGCCCGACGTTGGGGGCCGGCGCTGGGGGCCGGAGCTTTGATCTTTCTGGTCACCTCTGGCGCCTTGGGTGCCGCGGACGCCTGGCGCCGCGCCCAGGTCGCTCGCAAGGGCGAACGCGAACGAAGCGAGTCCACCGCGGAGATCATCCGCCGGTCGCGAGAACCAGAGCCGACCGGTCAACCGGCCCCCGCCACACGGCCTGAGGCTCCGTCGGCGGCCACGCAGCCGTCCGCGGCGCCGCCCCAGAGCGTGCCGGCAGCGGAGACGCGGCCCGCGCCGAGCCAGGCCGAGTCGGCGCCCGCTACGAAACCGTTCACGGGGCGCTGGCGGCTGGGTCCGGAGGAGGCGGCGATTCGCATTCTGGTGATTACCGACTTCCAGTGTCCAGACTGTCGGCAGATCGAGGGGCAAATCAAGCAGGTGTTGCAAAAACACCAGAGCGTCTCCGTCTCGATGAAGCACTTCCCCTTCTGCCAGGACTGCAACCCCTACGCGCCGCGAACGATTCATCCGAACGCGTGCTGGGCCGCCCGGGCGGCCGAGGCCGCGGGGATCCTGTACGGCAACGAAGGGTTCTGGAAAATGCACGACTGGCTGTTCGAACGACGGGGGTCGTTCACAACGACCAAGGAACTGGAAGATGGCATCCGCTTGCTCGGCTATGACCCCACGGGTTTTGTGCGGACCATGACGAGCGAGGAGACGCTGCGGCGCGTGCGGGAGGACTGCGACGAAGCCGAGGCCCTGGGTCTGTTTTTCACGCCGATGATCTTCATCAACGGGGTTGAGCTGAAGGGCTGGTATCAGCCGAACGCATTGATCCGGACGGTGGACGAAGTGGCCGCGACCAACCCGCCGCCGCGGACTGCCGCGTGGGATCGCCCGCCGCGGGCATTCGAGAAGTACATCGCGGACTGGGCGGACGAACCGGTGCGACAACTGCCGGCCGACCAGACGTCCTGGACGCTGGGGCCGGCGGATGCGCCGGTGCGGGTGGTCCTCTGGGGCGATTATCAGGAAGCCGGCACCGTTGCGGCGGACCGCATCATTCGGGCGTACGCTGCACGGAGCGGAAAGCTACGCTACACCTACCGTCACGCGCCGTTCAATGCGGAGTGCAACCCGGGAATCCCGTTTCGACGGCACCCGCTGGCGTGCTGGGCGGCGCGCGCGGCTGAGGCGGCGGGCCGGCTCGGTGGGAACGAAGGCTACTGGAAAATGCACGCGTGGCTGATGGAGAATCATGAGGTGGGGCTGCGTGCGGCGGGCGCTGAGGCGAATCTGGACGTCGGGGCAGTGCGCGGGGCCTTGTACACGATGTCGGAAGAGGATCGCAAGAAGGCGGCCGCCAAAGTCGGGTTGGACGTTGAACGCGCTTTGCAGACAATGCAGCGGGCGGCCGACGAGGCACTGCGCCTGGTGGCTTCAGAGATGGGCTTCGACACCGAGGCGCTCTTGGCGGCGATGCAACGGGAAGATGTCCAGGCCGCTATCACCGAGGACTGGCAGGCGGGCAAAGCGTTGCCCGTGCTGCGCTATGGTGCGCCCGCGGGGCTGCATGGCATCCCCACGATCTTCGTGAATGACAAGTACGTGCCGCGCTGGCGCATGGGCGACGATACATCGGTTCTGGAGCGGATTCTGGCCAAAGCAGCGGAACAGTGACAAAAGGGGCGGGTATGAGAGCAGCAGAATGGGGCGGGACGGGGGAGCGCGTGTGCACGACGGGGCCAACAGCGGCCTGCGGTTTGCTGGTGGCGGTGCTGTCCGTATCGGTGCTAGCGGCCCCGCCGCCGGATTTGCGCCGGTACGAGACGCCGTACTACATCTTGTACACGAACCTGGACGAACATGGCGTGCGCGAGGCGACCCTGCGGATCACGCTGATGGCAGAGGAATACATGCAGCGAACGAAGGGGTTCGCCGGAACGGTACGTGAGCGGCTGCCCTTCTACCTCTTGAAGGACATGCAGGGCTACCTCAACTGCGGGGGCGAACCGGGGACCGCGGGCGTGTACATGGGGTCGCGCCTCATGGCGGTTGCGCACCCCGAGCAACCGCAACTGACATGGAGTACGGTGCAACACGAGGGTTTTCATCAGTTTGTGGAGGCCGCGATTGGACGCTCACTGCCCGTCTGGGTTAACGAAGGGATGGCCGAGTATTTCGGCGAGGGAATCTTCACCGGGGATCGCTTCTACGTGGGGCTGATTCCGCCCGAGCGGCTCGCGCGCGTCCGGCAGGGCATTCGGCGCAACCGGTTTCTGTCGCTGCACGAGATGATGTCTTTGAGCCTGGAGGAATGGAACACCTTCCTGCGGGCCGAGAACTACGACCAGGCCTGGTCGATGGTGCAGTTTCTGGCGCACGGCGACGGCGGTCGGTACGAGCAGGCGACGATGGGCTTCTTGCGGGCGGTGGCCAAGCGAACGCCCTGGGAGCGGGCGTGGGTTGCGAATTTCGGCGCCGACGTCGGGGCCTTCCAGAAACGCTGGGAGGAATACTGGCTTGGGCTGCCGGACAACCCGACCGCCGATCTGTACGCCGAAGCGGTGCTCTCCACGTTGACCAGCTTTTATGCTCGGGCCGTGGCGCAGCGGCAGCGGTTCGAGACCGCCGAAGAGTTTTTCGCGGCCGCGCGGGAAAAGCGATTGCGGATGAGCACACAGGACTGGCTGCCAAGCTGGCTGCTCGAGGACGCGCTCCGGCAGGCACCTGAGATGGGCACGTGGAGTCTGGAGCCGAAGGGAACGCAACGGCTGCTGACGTGTCAGCGGCCGGATGGCTCCGGCTTGCAGGGACGTTTTGACATTCGTGGGGGCAAGGTGACGGACGTGCGCGTAGAGCGCCTCAAGAAGCGCCGGTGACGGGGGCTGTCAGGGCGAGGTGAGTTGCGCGGCCAGCTCTTCGGGCGTGGTCGCCGGACGTTGACAGGCCCCACCTCGACACACATAAGCGGTCGGCTGGTTGTCCACGGTCGTGCGACCGGCAAGCAGCGGCGACGGAATGCTCTGATCCGGATCGTCGGGGTTGTGGAGCACGAGGACCCGGTTTGGCAGGTAGCTGTGGCGGACGTGTCGCAGCAGGGCCTGCGTGCGCGGATCGGCTGGGTTGCCGACAATGGCGATCTCGACCGGGCTTGCGCAGGCGAAGTCGACGCCCGCCAGGAAGCGCTCTGCCGACCAGGGCGATTGGAGCACGTCGGCGGCGAAGGTCTGCATCATGCGTTCGGCCAGTTCGCGCAGTCGGGCATCGCCCAACAGCGCAGACAGCCGCAGCAGGTTCATGAGCTGAACGGAGTTGCCGGACGGTGTCGCATTGTCGCGGACGTCGCGGCTGCGGGCGATGAGCGGTTCGTGGTCGTGGGCCGTGAAGAAAAACCCGCCTTCAAGCGGGTCCCAGAACAGCTCCAGGGCCAGTGCGTTGAGGTAAGCCGCTTTGTCCAGCCACCGGCGCTCAAAGGTGGCTTCGTACAGGTCGATCAGCCCTTCGCACAGGCAGGCGTAGTCGGTCAGGAAGGCCGTATCGGTCACCTGGTCGCCGCGGCTCGCCCGCACCAACCGCCCGTTCCGCCAGTGGCTGGTGAGCAGGTAGTCCGCGGCCCGCCGGGCGGCGGCGACATACCCCGGTTCGTCCAACACGCCGGCGGCCCGGGCCAGAGTGGAAATCATCAGCCCGTTCCACTCGCACAGAATCTTGTCGTCCAGTGGAGGCGGTGAGCGGCGCGCACGAGCCGCCAGCAACTTCTCCCGCGCGTTGGCCAGGCGCGCGCGCAACGCTTCCACGGAAATCCCGTACAGCCGGGCGCAGCATTCCTCGTCGCGCAATAGGCGGGGAACGCTCTTGGCCGCGCCGGGGTCGTGCGGATCCTGCCAGTTGCCGCTGGGGCTGATGTCAAAGCAGGCGCAGAACTTGTCGCCGCAATCCGGTCCGAGCACCTCGAGCACTTCCGCCCGGGTCCAGACATAGTAGCGACCTTCGACGCCCTCGCTGTCGGCGTCGCGCGAGCTGTAGAAGCCGCCGGTGGGGGCCGCCAAGTCCGTCAGCACATAGTCGAGCGTTTCGCGCGCGATCCGGGCGTACAGCGGCTTCTGCGTAAGCTGGTAGGCGTCAAGGTAGCACCGGCTCACGAGGGCCTGGTCGTACAGCATTTTCTCGAAGTGCGGCACATGCCATTCGACGTCGGTACTGTAGCGGTGGAACCCGCCGCCGAGTTGGTCGTAGATGCCGCCCTGCGCCATGTGCGTGAGGGTCAGGTCCACGAGCTGAAGCAACTGGAGTCGACGGGCGCTTCCCGGCGCCCGGCGCACCGCCGAGCGAAGCATCAGGTCGATTGCCATGCTGGGCGGGAACTTGTTGGTGCCGCCGCTGATGAGTCCGCCGCTCGTCTTGTCGAACGCCGCCGCCAGTCGCTCCGCGGCCTCATCGACCGTGGCCAGCGACAGTGTTTCGCCCACGGGTCGGCGGGCTACCAGCGTTTTTCGGATCGCGTCGGCTAACTCCATCGCGTGGCCGACGATTTCGGACTGGTGCTGGCGCCAGGCGTCCGCAATCTTTTCGCACAATTGCCGAAAGCCGGGACGACCGTACCGCGGCAACGGTGGGAAGTAGGTACCGGCAAAAAACGGCTGAAGGTCGGGCGTCAGCCACACGCTCATGGGCCACCCGCCCTGTCCCTCGTTCAGGATCAGAGTGGCTTGCATGTAGATTTCATCCAGGTCCGGCCGCTCTTCGCGATCTACCTTGATGTTCACGAATTCCCGGTTCAGCAGCGCCGCGATGTCCGGATTGTCAAAGCTCTCGCGGGCCATCACATGGCACCAGTGACACGCCGCGTAGCCGATGCTCAGAAAAATCGGTTTGTTCTCACGGCGGGCGCGGTCGAGCGCCTCGGGGCCCCAGGGGTACCAGTCAACAGGCTGATGGGCGTGTTGCCGCAGGTAGGGGGAAGTAGCATGGCATAGCCGGTTCGAGGAAGCCGGTGGGCCGCCAATACTCATACGCTGCCTTGCTCCTCGCATCCGCGGGGGCCTGTCGGGTTACAAGGCCGGTGGCGAACTCCTTGACTGCGTGCGCGGTAGTCTCCGCGCGCGACATGAACCCGCGACGACCGGTTTTCAGTGCCAACTGGATTGTTGCGCGCCCGCGCGTGAAGTCAACCGGGCGCTCCGGCGCCGGTGGCTGGTGCGCCCGCACCGGTTGCGCTCCGCTTTGTCGAGGCGCGGATGGTGAGCACCGGAATGTCGGAGAGGTGCCGCAGGTCGTCCACGGTGGCCCCGTGGAACAGGTCGCCCAGCCAGCGGTGTCCATGCCCACCGGCGACGATCAGGTCGGCGCGCTCCTGAGCAGCAATGCGGGCGATTTCTTCGGCGGGATCGCCGGCACCGAGCCGCGCTACGCAGGGGACGCCTGCATCGCGCAGTTTTTTCGCCACGCGTTCCAGGTAGTCCGCGTCGTGGCGGGCCTCTTCGTCGTCCACGCCGACGCCCAGGTACCGGGCGGTGGCGCTCTCGACGACGTGGATCAGGATTACTTCGGCGCCAGCCGCACGCGCCAGCGGAACGACGCCCGCCAGAATGTCCGCATCCCGCGGGCTGGCCTCGAGGGCCAGCGCGATCCGCCGGTAGTGTTGCGGAAGGGTGGCGTCCACGCCGGGGATGTCGGGCGTCGGCACGTACATTCGGCGGCGTTCCCGCCACCCGCGATACAGCGGCTCGAAGGTCATCCAGATCAGCAGTGGTGTGAGGAAGCAGGCGGCCGGCAGGAGGAGGTACCGTACGACGGCGCTACCTGCGGCCAGTCCATCGCGGATCGTTTCCAGTACGAGCTGGACGTTCAGGCCAATGATGATGATCGCCGCGATCCAGGCCAGCGCGCGCGTCCAGAGTGGGTTGACGAACTGCCCCATCTTGCGACGATCGCTGGTGAAGTGGATCAGGGGCACGATCGCGAAGGGAAGCTGCAAAGACAGGATCACCTGCGACAGGATCAGCAGCTCGTCCGCGGCGCGCTCGCCCAGGAAGTACACGGCGGCGGCCGCCGGAACGACAGCGACCAACCGCGTGATCAGGCGGCGCAGCCAAGGGCGCACGCGCAGGGCCACGAAGCCCTCCATGACGATCTGCCCGGCCAGCGTGCCGGTGATCGTGGAGGACTGTCCCGCGGCCAGCAGGGCGACCGCGAACAGCACGGGTGCGAGGACGGTGCCCAGCAACGGTTCCAGCAGCGCGTGTGCGTCCTGGAGCGAGACCACGTCGTGATGCCCGGCCTGATAAAAGGTGGCCGCGGCCAGGATCAGAATCGCGCTGTTGACGAGGAACGCGCCGTTGAGGGCCACGACCGAATCCAGCAGGTTGAAGCGGGCCCCGTCCCGTATGCCGGCCTCGCTGAAAGCGACGGCCCGCGATTGCACGAGCGCGGAATGCAAATAGAGATTGTGCGGCATGACGGTCGCGCCCAGGATGCCGATGGCGATGAATAGCTCGCCGCCGGTCAGGGGGCGCGGCAACAGTCCGCTCGCCACCGATGGCAGGTGTGGTCGCGACAGGACCAGTTCGACGGCGAAGCACACGCCGATGGTGGCAACCAGGCTGACGATCAGGGCTTCAATCTTGCGGATCCCGTAGGATTGCAGGGTCAGAAGCACCAGCACGTCCAGCGTGGTGATGAGCACACCCCACAAGATCGGAATGCCGAACAGCAGTTTCAGGGCGATGGCCGCCCCCAGCAATTCGGCCAGATCGCACGCGGCGATCGCGATTTCGCAGACGATCCACAGGACCCAGGTGACCGGTAACGGATAGTGGTCGCGACAGGCCTGCGCCAGGTCCCGTCGCGTGACCAGCCCCAGGCGCGCTGCCAGCGTCTGGAGCAGAATTGCCATCAGGTTGGAGAGTAAAATGACCCAGATTAGCCGGTACCCATAGCGTGCGCCGGCGGCGATGTCGGTGGCCCAGTTGCCTGGATCCATGTAGCCCACGGCCACCACGAAGGCCGGGCCCGTGAAGGTCAGCAAACGCCCCCAGAAACCCGGGCGGCCTTCGACCGCCACGCTCGCGTGGACCTCGGGAAGTGAGGGTCGTCGGACCCGTCGCATGGTGGGCAGTAGTCTACGATCCCGCGGCGAAGCGTCAATCGCGGATCGACCGCCGGAGTCAGAACACGCCGACACGGTAGAATCCCTGGCGTCGGCGCTCGACATGGAATCGGGTCGGGCGCGAGCACGGAGGATGCGGGATGCCCAACGACAGTCCGCTGGCGGTCGTGGCTGGACACATCTGCCTCGACATCATTCCCGCTTTTGCGCGTCGTCTTGACAATCTGGCGAAGCTGCTCGTCCCCGGCAGCCTGATCGAAGTGGGACCGGCCGTTATCTCGACCGGCGGCGCGGTGTCCAACACGGGACTGGCCCTGCACCGGCTTGGCATCCCCACGCGTCTGCTGGGCCGTGTCGGCGACGACCTGTTCGGCGAAGCGATTCTGCAACTCCTACGACGACACGCGCCGTCACTGGCCGATGGAATGCTCATCGCCCGCGGAGAGCCGAGTTCGTACACGGTGGTCATCAGCATCCCAGGCCTGGATCGCATGTTTCTTCATTGTCCCGGCGTCAACGACACGTTTTCGGCGGCCGACGTCCCCTGGGATGAACTGACGGGAATCCGGCTTTTTCACTTCGGATACCCGCCCATCATGCGGCGGTTCTACACGGAGGGCGGCGCGGAGCTGGAGGTTCTCTTCCGGACGGCCCGACAGCGCGGGCTGACCACCTCCCTGGACATGGCCATGCCGGATCCGGCGTGTGCCTCGGGCCGGGTGGATTGGCACAGCATCTTGGCGCGCGCGTTGCCGCACGTGGACGTGTTTCTGCCCAGTCTTGAAGAAACGCTGTACATGCTGGACCGCGAGCGCTTCGAGCGCCTTTCAGCGCGTGGTGAACTTCTGACGCAATGCGACGGGGCCCTGCTGTCCGACCTGTCCACGCGGCTGCTGGCGCTTGGCGCCGCGGTTGTCGGTTTGAAGCTGGGCGAGCGCGGACTGTATGTCCGCACGACGGAGGATGATCAACGGCTGGGAGCTCTGGAGCGTGCCGCGGGGCGCCCGGTCCCAGACTGGCGCGGTCGCGAGCTATTGTCGCCATGCTTCGAGGTCGAGGTCGCTGGTACAACTGGCTGCGGCGACAGCACGATAGCGGGCTTTCTGGCAGGGCTCCTGCACGGCCTGCCGCCGGAAGAGGTGATGACCGCGGCGGTCGGGGCGGGGGCCTGTTGTGCCGAGCGCCCGGACGCTGTCAGTGGCGTGCCGGCGTGGCAGCGGTTGCAGGCGCGGATTCATGACGGCTGGCGGAAGCGGCCGGTGGGCGCGTGGGGCACGGGATGGCAGTGGGATCCGACGTACAGGGTCGCCTTCGGTCCGAGGGATGGGCGCGGCGTGGGCACGTGAGCGCTTGAAGCGTTTCGTCTGCCGCGGGTTCACCCCCGGCCCGCAAGCTGGGCGGCTAGCTCGGCGATCCGCTGTTGCGCCGGCGACGACCCGGTTGTCGTCGCTGGCGGCGGGGAAGACACCGGCGATGGCGGCGACGGGGGTGCGTGGCCGCCCGAGTTGCCGCGGTTGGCGCACGTGCGGTCCTGTCGCCACCAGCGTCTGAGGATCATTTCCACGTCGTCGTCCGACGTCCCCTCGCACCAGCGCTGGAAGAAGTCGACGTCGCCGCTGCGCGGCAGCCGCGGCGGCAGGTCGATGAGCGTCCGCATGGGCATCAGAACAGCGTCTCCGATGATGAATCCCTCGCCCGGGCGCAGGCTCGGCAACAAACCGATGAGGCTGCGGAACTGGTCGCTAACCACGCGGGCCACGTAGTCCTGGTCGTCGGGGTTGTTCATGCGCATCAGCACCATCGAGTTGCACTGACTGAGGATGGTCTCCGAAATCTCACTGGGGCGCTGCGTAACGACCATGGCGGAAACGCCGTACTTGCGGCCTTCCTTCGCGATCTTCTCGACCGCCTCGCGGGCGAACATGCGCTCGGCGCGGTCCACGCGTGGCAGGTAGTTGTGGGCCTCCTCGAACACGAGTACGAAGGGCTGGCGCGTCGGCGGTGGGGCCCAGAAATTGAACTCAAACAGCGTGCGCGTCAGGACCGCGATGGTGACGTCGAGCACTTCGAACGGCAGACCGGAGAGGTCGACGATGGTGAGGTTCCGCCGCTGGCCCAGTCGGCCGAGCATCTGCCGGATGACGGCGGCGCTGGCGCGACTCAGGTCGGCCGGGGTGGCGTCGGGCCGGAAGTACTCGGCCAAATCGGGGTTGCGTGCGGCCTGTTCGAACGGGCGCAGCAGGAAGTCGTACCGTCGGTCGGTCAGTCGGGTTTCCAGCAGATTGACCAGTCCCAGCAGGCGACCGTAGTACGTGGCGTGGGGCACCTCCCCTTCGGCGTTGCCGCGGTTGAACTCCATGCGGCGCGTCAGCAGCATCTGCTCCTGCTCTTCCGGGGGCAGTTGCCGGAATGGCAGGCGCGCAAACGCGTAGTTCTCCGTGTTCAGCACGAACCGCGCCTCGTTCATGTTTTGCGCGTAGGTCAGGAGCTGCTCGAGCGAGTAGTACAGCGGCGTGTCGATGGTGTACTCGGCCAGTAGTCCGAGCTCGCGGGCGGCCGGCAGCTTCAGCTTTTCCAGCGCCGCGCGAAGAAAGACCTTCTGAGCGTTGACGTTTTGTGGGTTGTTCGTGTCTACGAAAAGCTGTTCGAATTCCTGGTATCGCAGCATCCAGTACGGGACCACGAGGTTGCGGTCGGAAAGGCAGGTTACGTTTGGCAACGGTTCGCCGCGATCATCGCTGAAGGCGGCTCGGTACTCGCCGTGCAGGTCGAACAGCACGATCTGTGTGTGGGGGAGCTGGAGGGCCTCGTACAGGATTTTGGCGGTCGTGACGCTTTTGCCGGACCCGCTGTTGCCCATGACCGCGACGTGCTTGGCGAAGAATTCCTTGCCCAAAGCGCGGACTTCGAAACTGGGATCGACCGCGAAGCGTCCGAGCGAGAACGCCCGTCGGCTGCTCTCGCGGATGGCCCGTTCGTCGAAGCTGCCGAAGATGACGCGGAAGTCGTCTTCGACGCCGAGGCGCACCGGGTCGCCGATCGTGGGGTATTCACTGACGCCCCGGTTGAACTTGTCCCCGGTGACGGTGCCGATGAGCTGGGCACGCAGCAGGATGTAACGAGGCTGGTCAGGGTTGGGGCCCGGCTCCAGTTCGCCGTGGAACCCGACGCGGGTCACGTACCCGATCAGCGTGCAGCGGTGCATGGGGAAAGTGACGTACGTTCCCAGGCGCCCGACGCGATATACATGGCCGCGGTGCTCAATGTGCAGGTCGGCGACGCTGATCTGCACGTCGACCGTGTCGCCGTCCACTCCGATAACATGGCCGATTTCCAGAGGGTCCATGCGCCACCTCCGGGCGACCGCTATGCGCCCGCGTCCTTCATCGAACAAAACACCGCCCCCAATCAGCCGGCGGCGGGGTCACCCGCCCCCCGTCGCCTGCTTCAGGCCCCGGTGCGGCCGTACCGGGGGCGGACGGAACGGCGGGGGGGCCGATAGAATGGCGTCGATGGCGGAGTCGGCTGGACTGATTGTCGGTACCGCGGGGCACATCGACCACGGCAAGAGCCGCCTGGTTTACGCGCTGACCGGCACGGACCCGGATCGTCTGCCCGAGGAGAAAGCGCGCGGCATGACGATCGACCTGGGGTTCGCGCACGCGACAATCGACGGCGGCGACGTCTGGTTTGTCGACGTGCCGGGGCACGAACGGTTTATCCGCAACATGCTGGCGGGCGCCACGGGAGTCGACGTGGCGCTGCTCGTCGTGGCCGCGGACGACTCCGTGATGCCGCAGACCCGGGAGCACGCCGAGGTGTTGAGTCTGCTGGGGGTCGAGCGTTGTGTCGCAGTGATCACCAAGATGGACCTGGTTGACGACGAATGGGCCGACCAGGTGGAAGAGGAGATTCGCACGCTGCTGAACGACCTCGGGCTCATGACTGTTGGCGTGGTGCGCACGTCTGCCGAAACGGGGCGTGGTCTGGACGAGCTGCGCAGCCTGCTGGCCACGTTGACGCGGGAGCAAAGTCGTCGCCGTGATACGCGGCGCTGGTTCCGGTTGCCGATCGACCGGGCCTTTGTCGTCGCGGGCCGTGGAACGGTGGTGACGGGCTCCGTGCTGCATGGCGCGGTGGCGCGGGACGACGAGCTCGAGCTGTGGCCGGGCGGCAGGCGGGTTCGTGTGCGTGATCTCCAATCCCATCACAGCGCCCGGGAGGCAGCAACCGGCCGCATGCGGCTGGCGGTCAATCTGGCCGGCGTAGCGCCGGAAGAGGTGCAGCGCGGCTGCACGCTGGCGACGCCCGGGTACCTGCAACCGGCCCGCTATCTGGATGTGTGGATCGCCCGCCTGCGCATGCCGGGGAAGGTGCGTCGACAGGAGTTGCGACTGCGTCTGCATATCGCCACCAGCGAGGTACTGGTGGAGCTGCGGCTGCTGGAGAAGCCTGAAGCGGATGTGGTGCAGGGAGCGTTCGGGCAGTTGCGGGTCGCAGAGGCGATCGTTGCCGCGTGGGGGCAGCGTTTCATTCTGCGGGATGAGGCGGGGACGCGCACGCTCGGCGGCGGCTGCGTGCTGCGGCCCGCGGGGCGGCCGTGGACCGCACGCCGACCCGCGCACGTCGAGGGCTTGCGCGTGCTGCGGGAGGGCGGCCCGCTGGAACGCTTGGAGGAGACCATCCGGGCGGCCGAGTGGCAGCCCGTGGACGAGAGACGTTTGGCGGTGCTGGCGGGGCTGGACGACGCCGAAGCCGCGTCCGAAGGCTGCCGCCGACTCATGGGTGCGGGCAAGATCCGGATGTTCGAGGCGGCGTCATCGCGCCTGTATATACACAATTCGCACCTGGAGGCCTTGGGCGCCGATCTGTTACGCCGGCTCACACAGTTTGTGCAGGACAATCCGCGGCAGCCCGGCGTACCGCGCGCCGAGTGGCCGGGTTGGATGCCGGCGGCCTGCCCCGCGCGGCTGCGCCCGCTGCTGGCGGAGTGGTATCTGGAGCGCGGGCGGGTCGTGCTTGTCCACGATCACATTGCCCCGGCCGGGAAGACGCCCACGCTGTCGCCCGAGGATCAGACCTTGCTCGGGCACATCATCGCGGAATTCGAAGCCGGTGGGTTCCAACCACCAACCGTCGAGACACTGCGCTGTCGCACGCCGCGGAATGACAAGCGGGTGCGCGAGCTGATCGATCTGGCGGTCGTGCGGGGTGAACTGGTGCGCGTGGCGGAAGGTCTCTGGCTGCACGCCGGCCGATGGGCGGAGTTGACGCGGCGAGTGGCGGATGCGATCCGACAGCGCGGGCCGCTGACCGTGGCCGATATCCGCACACTACTGAACTCGTCGCGCAAGTACGTGGTGCCGATCGTGGAGCGCCTGGACGCGCTCGAAATTACGCGTCGCAACGGCGACTACCGGACGCTGGGACCGAAGGCTCCGGGCCCGTGAGCGGGGTTGCGTGAATGAGTGCGGGACGGACGTAGACGTCATCCGACGCGCTGTGAGAGTGCGACCCTTTTAGGATTATGGGACGATATACTGTTCGGAACGTTCCGGGGGTGGTGGCGAGGCACCGTCAGCTTGCGCCTGTGCATGCGGTGCGGAACCGCCGGGGGGATAACAGCGCAATAAAGTGGGCCGGCGGTCGGGACGTGCGGGGGGGGACACGTACGCCGACGCGGTCCGGCCCGGGGCTCGGGTTCAATTGCCCGTTGTTGACTTCACCCTTCCAGTCGCATTGAGCTCAGCATCTGCTCAATCACTACGATACTCTAACATCGTTTCGATGCCCTGTCAACTGGGGATCCAGGATTCGAACCTGGACTAACTGATCCAGAGTCAGTCGTGCTACCGTTACACTAATCCCCAATCGCACCTTCCCAGCATAGATCGGTTTGCCCGTTTCTTCAATACCCTCGCGCAGCGATTCTTTGTGCCGTGTCTCCCGCCCTCCGGACGCTCTCCCTCTACCGCCTGATACGCTCTTGAAACACGGCGCGTTCGTTTTGCAGAATGGTCACCTTCTTTGAATGCGTGTTTCGCGTCGCTTTCAGGACGGTCCCCTTTTCACTCCGCCCGCAAGTCGCATCCGCCCGGCCCCGGCCTGTATCAACGCGCTTCGGGCCCGATATGATGCCCTCTGCTGCGGCTCGCGTAAGGCGTGTAACGGGCGGCAATGACCCGCTGTCACGACAAGTCGATTTTGCGTCCGGTTCCGCGTGCGTTCTACGACCGCGACGTAGTCCGCGTCGCGCGCGACCTGTTGGGGCTGTGCCTGGTTCGCGAGACTGACGAAGGGCTGACGGTTGGCCGCATTGTCGAGGTGGAGGCTTACCTCGCGCGCGACGATCCCGCGAACCACGCTTTTCGCGGCCCGACCAGGCGGAACGCGACCATGTTTGGTCCGCCGGGCCATGCTTACGTTTACGCCATCCACTCGCGCTGGTGTCTCAACGCGGTCACGGAGCCGCCGGGGGTGCCCAGCGCGGTTCTGATTCGCGCGGTAGAACCGCTGATCGGGCTTGACCTGATGCGTCGTCGGCGCTGTCGGCGCCTCTCAGGCTCGGCCGTCCTGCGCTCACAGGGAAAGAGTACGACGCGCACGCGTGGCGGCTGTATGAACGCCGCGAAGGACACGACACCACGCGACCTGGCGCGCGGCCCGGCCCGTTTGTGCGAGGCCTTCGCGATCGACCGCGCGTTGGACGGTTGGGACCTGACGCGTGGGGAGGTTCTGTGGGTCGCCGACGCGCCCGAGGCTTATGTCGTGGCCGCGGGCGAGCCGTTCGCGGGACAAACGCCGGCGCCGCCGAAACGCGCGAACAAGCAGCAAATCGTCGCGGCCCGTCGCATCGGGGTGAGCAGTGCCCAGGACCTGCCGCTACGGTTTTTCCTGGCAGATAATCCCTTCGTGAGCAAACCGCGGACGCGGTGAGGACGCCGATCGCCGGTGCGCTGTGTTCACCGCGCGGCGATGACCTCCAGCTCGTGGGTAAACCGGGCGGCCAGTCCCGGGTCGCGGCGGGCGGTGAGACGGCCGCTGACACGGGTCTCGCCCAGGGCATCGGTCAGCGTGCCGGTCGTGGAAACGAGGCGCAGCCGGCCGGACTCCAGGGCGACCTCGAGTTGACGGCCGGGCCGCGTGTTGGGAAACGCGAAGCCCGTGCCGGTGTAGAGCGCCGTGCCCTCGGGTGTCGCGACCACGTAGCGGATCACGGTGTCAGCCATGGTCGGATCCGCGGGGGTCTTGCCGGGGTGCGGCTTCCAGTACAGGTGGACGTGCAGAAACTCGCGAACGACGAGGCGGTCCTGGTCGGTGGTTGTGTCCCGGCGGGCTGCGATATGAATATCGCCACCCGGATCGATGCGGTAGGCGCAGTCACGGAACGTCAAGGTGGTGCGCTCGGGAAAGTACGGGTCGGCGTAGGATACGAAGGTCAGGGTGGCAGATGAGGACTCGCAGCCGGCGCCGCCGATCAGCGCCGCACAGCCGGCGAACAGAGCGACGACGAGCGTCCTACTCCTCATCCGGGAAGATCCGCGGGCCCGGCTCGCTCGTGCTGCTCGCGGGCCGGCCGATTCCCAGCAGTGTCAGGGCGTCCCGCTCGACGATCCCGCGCAACAGCTCCCGAGGGATCGGCGTCAGGTTGCTGGCGTGACTGATCTGGTTCACCGTGTACAAGGCTTCGATACACGCGGCCGGCTCACGGTGTGGGAAGCCGCTGCCGAACAGCAGCTTGTCCATGACCCCGTGTTCGTAGGCCGCCAGCAGGGCGGTGTAGCTCAGCCAGGGCTGGGCGAGCAGCCCGGCGACGTTGGCGTACACGTTGCGGTGCTTGCTCAGCAGCACGACGGTCTGCTCCACCCACGGATGCCCGAGCCGGGAGATCACGATCCGCAGCTCCGGGAACTCCTGGGCTACTTCGTCCAACAGCATCGGCTGCGCGAAGGCCATCTTCGCATCCGGATGTCGCAGATTCTGCTCGAACAGCACCGGCAGGCCGCGGCGCGCGCACTCCTCGTAGAGCTCCATCGCCCGCGTATCGCAGGGATGAAAGTTCTGCATGCTCGGCGAGAGAATCACGCCTTTGAGATGCAGGTCTTCGTGCGCGACGCGCAATTCCGCACGCCACGCCCGTTCGGTAGGGTCGATCCCCGCAAACCCGATCATCTTGCCCGCGTTCCGCCGCACGTAGTCCGCCACGTAGCGGTTCGGAATCTCGGCCTCCAGATAACGGCTCTTGAAGGCGAGCACGATGCTCTTGTCGACCGGTTCCGCGGCTGCCAGATGATGTGTTTCGTCAGCGCGCAAACCGCGTACCGCCGACGCCGCCCGTCCGAGTTGTGCCGGCGAGCTCCAGATCTGTGTGTGAGAATCGACAATCATCTGCGTCAACGATCCGACCGGGCCGCATGGTAGCCCCCGGCGGCGCGCGGCGTCAAGTTCAGTCAGGCCCAAGCGGTACCCCGGCCGCACCGGGGTCGGCTCGGTCGGGCGCTAGAGCACTCCCCAGCAGCGCGATCGCCTCACACGCGTCCCGGGCCACTTTCAGCGGCAACGCATCGGGTTGCACCCGCCGGATCCGCTCTTCGAGCGGCGTCCAGAACTCCCCGAGCAGGATCGGTGCCGGCCGGCGGCGCAGCAGCCCCTTGTTGAGCAGCTCCCATACGAGCGACAGTTCCAACAGAGTGCCCGTGCCGCCCGGCAGGACGACGTATGCATGACCGAGGCGGACAAGTATGTTCAGCCGCGTGAGCAAGTCGAAAGTGGGGACCTCTTGACGAATGTAACGATTTGGCCCCGCGCGCCCGAACGCGTGGCACGTCACGCCGATCGTGTGGCCGCCGGCCTCCACGGCGCCCTTGGCGGCGGCCTCCATGGTTCCGCCATAGCCGCCGTTGCAGAGCGTCCAGCCGGCCTGTGCGATCGCGCGCCCGAGTTCGCAGGCTGCTTGATATTCCGCGGTGCCGGGGGCTGCCGTGGAGCTGCCGAAGACTGTAATCACTGGGACTTTCACGTTTTTCTCCCGTTCGAGTGCAGCGCGGTGCGAGGTACGAGCAGTGTACCGGAACACGTTCGCGCTGTGGCCGCCTGAGGCCGTCTGTGTCGCCAACGGAAGGACGTGGTAGGATGCGACTGCCCCGTTTCCCGATGAGGACTGGCATGGCATCCAGCGCGCGAATTCCGACCGACGGGCCGGGCGACCCGGGCGATCTCTGGCGGCATGCCGGAAGTCTCTTGCGCCGCCTTGGACCGACTGGACCACTTGCGATCGTCGCCGCGACGCTTCCCACGCTGGGGGCCGTGTCGCTGGCGTTCACATTCAACCTCGTCGGGCCATGGCTCAGAAGTCTGGGCGGGCTCGGAGTGGCTGTCTACGTCGCCGGATTCGTGCTGTCCGCCGGACTGGCGATTCTGCCGACGCATCTTCAGGCAGCTTTGGGCGGTTGGGCCTTCGGACTCGTCGTGGGGCTGCCGTCTGCGGTCGGCGGCGTCATCGGCGCCGCTACGGTCGGCTACGTTATCGGGCTGCGCGCGACCGGGGACCGGGTCCTGCGGCTGATCGCCGAAAAACCGACCTGGCGAGCCGTCTACGAGGCGCTGCTGGGTGGCAGCTTCTGGCGTTGCCTGCTGATCGTCGTGCTCATTCGGGCGGCGCTTACGCCCTTCGCGCTGACCAACCTTGTTCTGGCCGCGACCCGGGTGCATCCCGTCGCCTACATCGTTGGCACTCTGGTCGGAATCACGCCCCGCACCGCGGCGGCCGTGTTCTTCGCGGTCGGGCTTCAACAGGTGACGGCAGCCCACCCTCAGCAGCGCTGGGTTTGGCTCGCGGGACTGGCCGCGACCGTAGCGGCCGTGCTGGTGATCGGGCACTTGGCGAGCCGGGCGGTCGCGAGAGTTACCGGCCGGCCGTGAGAGCCCTTAAAAAACGTTCCGCCATCAGAGCCGCGACCGTAAGGGAGCGGTGCTGCGCGGGGACGACGACCACTCCCTGACGGGCGCGGCTCGGTCTTGTTGGGGCTTCTAAGGTGCGGTACAGAACCAGCGCGGTGCGTGGCCTGCGGGCCGCTATCCGCCAGACGAGACGACGTGGTATCCTGTCGCCTTCAAAACTGGCGGGCGACACTCTGCCGTCAGTGCTGTGAGAGCCATGACCGAATCGGTGCGTCATCATTGCGGGCTGTTCGCGATCGTCAACCATCCGGATGCGGCGGAGTTGACGTACCTCGGTCTGTATGCACAGCAGCACCGCGGTCAGGAGTCGGCCGGCATCTGCACCGCGGATGGGCAGCGGATTGCGATCCGAGCCGGGCTGGGGCTGGTGACCGACGCGGTCTCACAGCGCGAGCTGGCGGAAATCCGGAATCCGTTGGCGATCGGCCACGTGCGCTACTCCACGACGGGCTCGTGCAGCGAGTCCAACATCCAGCCGCTGCTCGTAACGTGCTCCATAGGTCAGGTGGCCATCGCGCACAACGGGAACCTGGTGAACGCCGCTCAGCTACGGGCTGAGTACGAGGCGCAGGGGCACATTTTCGTGACGACCTCCGACACGGAGGTCGTCCTGCATATGCTCGCTGACCGTCGGTTCGGAGAGACGCCGGACCCGCTGGCGGCCGTTCTGCGGCGGCTGTGTGGCTCGTACTGCTTCCTTCTGTTGTACCCGGATCGTGTGGAAGCCGTGCGTGATCCGTCGGGCAATCGCCCGCTGTGCCTGGGGCGACTCGGCGACGCCTGGGTCGTGGCGAGCGAAACCTGCGCGCTGGACATCATCGACGCGGTGTACGTGCGCGATGTTGAACCCGGTGAGATCGTCACGCTGACCCGTAGCGGGTTGGCGTCGCGGCGGTTTGCCGCCCCGCAGGTGGTCCGGCGGGCACACTGTATCTTCGAATTCGTGTACTTCGCTGACCCGTCGAGCCAGATTTTCGGGGACAGCGTGCACCTGGTGCGGGTGGCGATGGGGCGCGCCCTGGCGCGTGAGGCCCCGGTCGATGCCGACCTGGTGGTCGCGGTGCCGAACTGTGCCCGCTGTGCGGCCTTGGGCTACCACGAGGAGTCCGGGATTCCGATCGGACGCGGTTTCACGACCAATCACTACGTGGGGCGTTCGTTCATTCAGCCCACGCAGACGATCCGCGACCTCACGGTGAAGCTGAAGCTGAACCCGATCCGCGGGAGCGTGGCCGGCCGACGACTGGTTGTCGTCGAGGATTCCGTGGTGCGTGGCACGACGACGCGGGGCAAGATGCAGTCGCTACGCGACGCGGGGGCCAAGGAGATTCATCTGCGCGTCGCCAGTCCCCCGATTCGGCATCCGTGCTACTACGGAATCGACTTTCCCAGTCGCGAGGAACTGATCGCCCATGGCCGCTCGGTCGAAGAAATCCGTGACTATTTGGGCGTCGATTCGCTCGCATACCTGTCGCTGGAAGGCATGCTTGCCGCCACGCGGACGCCGGATGGGCACTTCTGTCACGCGTGCTTCACGGGCGAGTATCCGATCCCGATTGATCCGGCGTTTCACAAGGAACAGTTCGAGCGGCGCCAGTTGCGTTTCTTCGATGAAACGCACCTGGCCGAAGGGGCTCAGGACGACCAGGCGCAGGCCTAAGAGTGGATGTGGGAGCGGTGCCGAATAACGAAAAGGGTCGTCGGGACAGCCCGACGACCCTTCTTGCTGCTGTCAATTCATCAGGCGAGCGTCTAACGCCGTCGCAGGCTCAGGATTCCACCCAAAGCCATCAGCGCGAAGACCGAGGGTTCGGGGATGCAGATCGTGTCGATGACCACCTGATCGACGTAGATCGTGCAATCACGCGGCTCGAGCCAGAGCTCCTCGGACGTCGGGTTCGGCTCAATCGTGAGCAGATACGTTCCGTGCCAGTAGTAGGCGTCAAGCTGCGTCTTATTAACGGTTTGAACGACACCGACGTCCGGCGGAATCGTGAACAGCATCGGGTCGGCGCCACCGTCGGCCGAGTAAGTGACCTGGACCCAAATGTACTTGACCGGATTCTGAATGTCCGCGTTCGGCAGCATGAAGACCATGAAGTCTTCGAACTGCCAGACACCCTGGTGCCCGTAGTCCGTGTTCTTCCAACGCGTGTACGGGAAATTCCCCAGAACCATCGCACTGGGCGTCCCGTACGGGTTATTGACGTACGTTGGCGCAGACGGATTCGCGTTCGTACTGAACTCCCACTCCTGATAGGTCGACCCCGGCAGGCCGCGCCACGGCGGAGGGTACAGGTCGTCTGCCAAGGCGGTTCCAACGATAGCGCCGATGATTAGCCCCAAGGCCAGCGTTTTGAACGTGCTCATCTCTCATCCCCAACAGTTAATTCCAGGAGAACGCCCCACCCTGGGCGCTTCTCTCCCACGCGTAACTTCTTCAGGTATTCTATCTGCGTCGTTCCTACAAAGCAACAGAAATCTGCGTGCGCGGGGCAAAAAACTTCAGCGGACCGTATCAATCCTGAAACTGATAAGCATACCCTTAGGATGTGTTTTATAGGACCTCGACGAATCTATTCCTCTCCATACAAGACAACCACGAATGGGTTGCCACCAATCAGTCGCGGGCTGTGCCGGAACCCGTACAGGTGCGCAAGGGGGAATTCGATCCGTTTCGGTGCTGTTAAACCTGCGTCACACGACGCGGATTGGCGCTCGCTTCACTCCCGTTCCTGTTAGGCCGCCCGTTTGGGGCAAGGGTGCGTGACTGCACGACGCGATCCCAACGGCGAGCTCAGGGTTGCAACCCTGAAAAACAGGAGGGCAGACGAGTCAACGTCTGCCCTCAACGTCATGTCCGAACTCGGCGACGAGATCCTAACGGCGGCGAATCAACAGCCCCGCTACGCTAAGAAGCAGAGCACTAAGTGGCTCGGGGATGCAGCGGGTGTCAACCACGACCTCGTCGACGTACACAGCGCAACCGCGCGGCAGAATGTAGATCGTTTCTTGATACGGACTGGGCTCAATCGTGATCGAGTACACGGCGTGATAGAAGTCACCGAGCTGGTAGTACGCCAACAGGTATTCACTGCCAACTGCGTCCGGCACCAGCGCGATCTCCGGTGCTTGGTACGGAGCGCCGCCCTGGCTCGTGTCGTTGAGGTACGTGATCTGGAGCCAGATCTCTTTGCGCTCGTCGGGAACCGGGCGGTTCGGAATATCCAGCGCGATGTAATCCTCAAAGTGCCACACGCCCGTCGCGCTTAGATACGTGGGTAGCCAAGTGCCGACTTCGATGGTCGCACTTGGCATGCCGTATGCGTTGGCCACGAAATCCGGAGCCGCAGGATTCGCCGACGTATTGAACTCCCAAACCTGGTACGTCGTAGGTGGCGCACCGGCAGGCGTCGTTCGCCACGGTGGCGGGTAAAGATCCTCAGCATTGGCAGACACGGCAATCACCAGCACCGCCGCACACGTTGCAGTCAGGAAACGTTTCATTTTAGTTACCCCAGCCAGAGTCCTAGCTGGAAGAGGGCCCACCCGAATGAGCACTCCTCTCCCACGCAACCGTCCAACAACTGCCCGCTATTCTAACCGACCCGTGCACTCGGCGTCAACATTTTTCTGCCGTTCTCGGCCGGAAACATTCAAGTTCCCTGACCCGGTGTGTGTGCACGGCCACCGTCTGCGACGTTGCAGTCGAACGTTGAAGCTTTATTGATTAACGTTTATCATTAACGACGCAGGAACGCCAGCGCGGCCGCAGAAGCGAGCAGAGCCAACCAGGAGGTGGGTTCGGGAACTACCCTCGTGTCGACGATGACCGCGTCGAAGTACACGGTGCAGTCCGCCGGAGCGAAGCGGAGTTCCTCCACAGCAACCGATGGCGTCAACGTGTACTCGAATGACGCATAGTAGTAGTACTCGTCAAGCTGCTGGAATGCGACGCTGGTCGGGGCCACAGGTGGCGCGGGAATCAACGTGGTTACGGGTAGGAGCCCGTTTCGTGCGGAAAATGTCATCTGAACCCGCACCTCTTTATAGGCGAACGCGTCCGGCGTGTTCGGGATCGTAAGTCCCAAATACGCAGGCTGGTTAACGTCAGGTTCGATCTTCCAGACCCCCTGGTGGCCGTGATCGCCATTGATCCACCGCGTCTTTGGGAAGGCGCCCACCGCAGCCGCTATAGGTGTTCCGAAGGGGTTATTGTCGATGTTCGCGACCACAGGGTTCGCGTTCGTTGAGAAATCCCAGACTTGATGTGTTGTGCCGTTCAGCCCCGGCGGCGTGGTCCGCCACGGCGGCGGATTGAAATCGTCCGCCGCGACACCGGAAAACGTGAAGCTCAACGCGACGATTAGTACTAGTCCGGCCGAAACTCGCGCGCTCATTCCTCATTCCTCACCGTGAAACGGGAAGTCGCCAAAGGGGGCGCTTCATTCCCTTACCCGATTTCCACCGAAGCACAGTGCCGATTCTAGCAACCCGATTATGCGTATGTCAATAAAGAACTTCGCGCTGCTCTTCCATCTATAAAAGTTTCGCAAGTACTTGCAACAGAGCTGGTTACGAGCGATGCCTATTGGGACCACCAGGCGGCCGGAGGTGCCCGGGCAGCAGACGGCCCCTCAAGGCTCACAGGTTTTATCCCGCGTTGTTGAGCACGAGGCGCGCGGTTCGCTGCCACATGCCGCGCGTGGCGCGGCACAGAGCGGTGTCCCGCGTCAGGCGGCGGTAATCGGACGAGCTCAGTTCGACCAGCGGAGCAACCGGCAGCCACGCAGGAACCCGGTCTTCTGTGAGGCCGGAGCACGTGCCGAGTGGGCCGCGCGCGTTATAGGGGCACACCTGCTGACATTCGTCGCAGCCGAACAGCCACGAACCCAGCGACCGGTGAAGATTGGCAGGGATTTCGGCGCGGTGCTCGATCGTCAGATACGCGATGCAACGCGACGCGTCGAGCGTGTGGGGGGCGACCAACGCCCGCGTCGGGCACCTGTCCAAACAGCGTGTGCAGCTCCCGCAGCGCGCGGGGATCGGTGAGTCGGGCGCGAGTTCGAGTGTCGTGATGACTTCGCCGAGCAGCAGGTATGATCCGAGCAGCGGGTTGATCAGGCAGGTATTGCGTCCGATCCAACCCAGCCCGGCGGCGGCGGCGAGTTCGCGCTCCAGCAGAGGTCCGGTGTCGACGAAGCGACGGTCCTCGAACGATTCGTGCAAAGAGCGGCGCAATCGCTCGACGAGCCTGTCAAGCATCTCATGGAGCACGGCATGGTAATCGCGCCCCCGGGCGTACTGCGCGATCCGGCCCATGGGGCCGGTGGGGTGGCGGGGCGGGGTGGCGGGCGAGCGCTCGTATCCGTCGCTCCGCTTGTAGTTGACCGCTACGCAGATAACGGACCTGGCGCCCGGCAGGAGCAAGGCCGGTTGCTCTCGGATTCGGACGTTTTGAGCAAGGTAATGCATGCGGGCCGCGTAGCCGGCCGCCAGCCATCGCCTATAATAGGCCGCCCCGGCCGCTGGCGCGGGGACGGTTATGCCAACCAGGTCAAACCCGATCTGGCGGCCGAGGTCCTTGACGAGCTGGGCTTTCGCGGCGGCGGTCATTCTCGACGATGATACCGGGGAATTGGGGCACTTGACGCGGGTAGCCCGTGCCGGCCGACGACACGATGTCGACGCGGAGTACGTTCATGTTCAATTACGACTGGTTTCATGGCGACGGGTTGCGCCGGCAGATCGAGGAGGCGAAATGGCGCTGCGCGGCCCGGAAGTTTCCCGAGCTGGCCCGCAGCCGGCAGGCCGACGGCGATCCGGAGTTTCAGAAGTACAAGGACGCCCTCGAAACCCGCGTCATCCTCTATCTCAAGGATGGACTCAGCTACGAGATGAAGGAGATGGCAGACATCGGGATCAGCAGTGCGCTGGCCTTCGAGTGTACGCCGGTGGACGAGAACTATCAGGTCGGCGCCTACGTGGTGGTCGTGCCGTTCGAGGACATATCACGGGTCGAAGTGTTTGCCGTGCATCCGGACGAAAAGCCGCAGGAGAACATCCGGATCCCGGGCTTCCGCGCCGGCACGGCTGACGGTCGGGACTAGTTTCGGGGCTGGACCGGGCCGGCGGAGAGGCGCGCCGGCCCCAGGCGGAGGGCATGAAGGGTTGGAGCGTGGTACTGGTCTTCGCGTGCGTCGGACTTACCGGCTGCGCGCGCCCGTTCGGGCCTAACGCCCGGTACGGGATCACCTTCTACTGCCCGGGCGTCGCCAACGTGGACATGGGGGATGCCGGGTTGCGTGAGGGATTAGCCCGGGCTGGGTACCGGGGGGAGGTCGCACGTCTGACCTGGTCGCTCACGTTCAACCCGATCATCGATCAGACCGTTCAGCCGATTGCCCGCCTGGGCGCTGCCCGTTTGGCGCGGTTCATCCAGGAGTATCTGGATCAGTATCCCAACGGCGAGGTGAACGTCGTCGGCCTGTCGGCGGGGACGGGCGTAACGATTTGGGCCCTCGAGGCGCTGCGTCCGGAATACAAGGTTAACAACGTGGTGCTGCTCGCGTCGAGCCTGTCGGCCGACTATGACGTCAGCAAGGCCCTCAAGCACGTCAAGGGCCGGATCTACAACTACTACTCGCCGCACGACGCGGTCCTCACTCGACTGATGAAGGTCGCCTGTACGATCGACGGCAAGGTCGGCGCAGATGGGGCCGGCGCGGTCGGTCTGCGCCCGCCGGGCGGGACGGACCGCGTCGTCAATATCGCGTGGCGGCCGGAGTTTGAGCGGTACGGGTACAGCGGTGGGCACGCGGACAGCACCAGCCCGGCTTTTGTTCAGGCCTATATTTCGCAGCACATCCTCAGTGCGAAAACTGCTGGAAGACGCGGAAAAACCGTCGCCAGTCTGGTGGCGACAGTTCCTCCGGACGCGCCAGGGGACTGATTCCACTGCGTTGAAAGACGCGCGTGGCGAAAGCGTCGTCCCATTCGCGGAAGACGCGCCGGAGCATTTTGCGACGTTGCTGGAAGGCGTGCTGTACGAACGCGACAAATCCGGCGACGTCGTCGACGTCGAGGTCTGCGGTCGGGCGTGGGCGCAGCGTCAGGAGGATCGATTCCACCTGCGGTCGCGGCCAGAAGGCGGAGGGTGGCAGGATGGCGTGCGGGATGACTTCGGCCAGCGTCTGGGTAACGATCGAGGCTGGTCCGTACGCCTCGGTGCGTGGGGCCGCGGTCAACCGTTGGCCCACCTCACGCTGAATCGTGGCGGTAAGGCGTTCAAAGCGCACCGGTCCGTGCAGAAGGTTCATTAGCAGGGGGGTGGCGATCTGGTATGGGAGATTGGCAACGAGTTTGTAGAGCCCGCCGGTATCTGGAGGTTGGTCCTCGAGGACTTTCATAACCAGGGGATTCACGGCGTACTTGCCGGCCAAGGCATCGCCCTGGACCAGCGTGAAACGGGGATGGCCCCCAAGTCGCTTGCGAAGGATCGCCTGAAGTCCGCGGTCGATTTCAACGGCGACGACGCGGACTCCGGCTTCAAGCAGTAGCTCCGTCAGGGAACCCGTGCCGGGGCCGACCTCAAGGACCGTATCGGCGGGGTTGAGCTCAGCGGCCGCGACGACTTTGCGCAGCAGGTTGAGGTCGATCAGGAAGTGCTGGCCGAGCCGTTGCTGCGGGCTCAAGCCGGCGTCCGCCAGCAGCGCACGGATTTCCGACAACGTCTGCCCCGCCATAACGCGGATCGTGCCGCGGGGGGGCATGTGTGGCAAGGGTGGTGGTGGCCCATGACCGACCCGGCAAGCGCGTCGACCGCAGGCGCGGGTCAGGTATTGCAAGGACCGGGCCCTCGTCGTGCGCGGTTTGCGCAGCGTCTTGCGCGAAGGATTCCGGTTTGTTCGTCGCACGAAACACCGCCAGTGAAGCTTATCACTTTTTGACACTTTTTGACACTCCGTTACTTGGCACCCCATTACTGGCGGTTCATACTTTGATTAGGCATACGTACGGGGTAACGGCCGCGTTCCGTAGAGCACGCTGAAGGAGGTAAGCCATGGTCTCTCGACGACTCGGATTACTCGTAGCTTTATCCACACTTTTGCCGAGCCAAGGGGTTCGCGCCGCGCCTGGCCTCGCTGGCCTCTTCCCGCTCATGGCCGTGTCGGCGTGCCACGCGCCAAGCGCCGACATGGGAACAGTTAGTTTTGAGCCGTTCACACTGCCGTTCGAGGGCACCGGGCAGGTTGACATTGTGGAAGGGGGAACGGTGTGCGTGGGACTGAAAGAGACCAGTGACGAGGACGAAGCCCCACTCTGGTACGTGCTGACTTCGTCCGGCGGGGACCTGGTGTGCGTGGAATCGGGTCTCGAAACATGGCTGACCACGGCGCAAGAAGCGCCTGCGGTGGTCAAGAGAGTTGGGGCCCATGCGCTGGTGCGCCAGGTGAGCGACCGCTTCGCGGGTTGTCCATCGGTAGTTGCGGCGTGGTCGGGATCGGTGACGCTGGCTCGGGCATCCGATGGATCGTTCCTCCTGCGGGCGCGGGATAAAGAGTCCGGCAAGATGCTGCAGGCTCGATTTCGAGCGGCGGCGCAGGGAATCACCTCGCCGCAGCCGACGCAGGAGCCGCAGACCAGTTCCTGCAGTGCGGAGTGCGACACTGGTAGCTGTAGGGTGACGTGCGTCGGTAATAAAGCGGAGTGTTATTGCAAGGACGGGAGTCCATACTGCTATTGTGGGCGTAAGCTGAGTATCGTGCCTCTTCCGCCGGTTCCGTTCTAAATGACTATTCCGGATCACGCGACGGCTTGCGGTTGTGTTCGTGATTGGGTGCGATTGCGATACTTGAGGTAGTCGTGGACTTCGGTCATCAGCTCGTCGATCGTCGCGCAGCGGTGATTACGAGTGACCGCGGCGTGCAGGCCCAGGCAGACGCGCTCGATCGGATTTAACTCGGGGCAGTACGGCGCCAGGAAGTGCGCAGCCGCCGTCCTGCTGTGCGGGGATGTGGCAGGCTGGCGGAAAGGCCGCGGGTGCGCCGAAATGTCCCACCTGGGCCGAAATGTCCCGCCTGCGCGGAAATGTCCCACCTGCGCCGAAATGTCCCAGTCCGCGGACTGGGCCCAGACCAAGGGTATACGAATACCGGCTGGCCGGGTGATGGCCCGCGCGGGCGGGCGCCGGGTCCCAGCGAATGAGGGCTGAGCGGCCCCAACGTCGGAGGGCGGTACCATGGCCATTGGGCGGACAGGTGGTCGAAGTCGGCGTTCGGCATCGCGGCTATGTTGCCGGCGATCTTCTACACGCCGGAACGAGCGGTTGGCGGACCCAGTACCGGCTGCACTGAGGCGGCGTCCTGGGACATGGTGCGGCGTGGCGCGCCTGTGGTGGCGGCACTGGCACCGGTCGTGCGTCCGTTCTTCGCGCGCGTGGCACGACTGAACGATTTTCTCAGGCAAGACGCCATGGTGCTCGCGGGCGCCGCGGCTATGACGTCGGGCAGTGATGGCATGGGCGAGCCGCCGTCGCCGTGGGGCGACGGTCCGTCCGTCGAGCCGCCGGCACCGCCATCGGTCGAAGTGGAGGACTGGTCCGTATTGGGTGTCCCACCGCCGTGGGGGCCGGGCTGGCCATCTCGCCGTTTTCGCTCGTGAACCTGAAGAGCGGAAACGTGCTGACGGCGATTACTTTGACCGGTTGGGACCCGGTGGGACCGCCTGTCAGCTTCTCGCTCTACCACAACAGTCTCACAGCCGCGACCGGGCCGGATCCAAACGCGTGGGGATTCGATTTGGGCGGCGGCTGGAGCGTCAGCTACGGTGCACACCTCGAAAGCGCGGACCCGAATGACCCGAACCACCCACCCATTGTGCTGGTCGGCGACGACGGGTCCAGAACCCTGTTTTGCTGGGACCCAAACTGCTTAGTGTGGCGAGGCCCGCCGGGGGTCTACGACGAGCTGAAATGGAACGGCCACACGTCTGGAGAATGGATCCTCACCAAGCCGGATCTCACCACGTTCGTGTTCAATTCGTACGGCTACTTGAGCGCCGTGCGCGATCCATTCTCGGCATACAACGCTGCGAGTGTGCAAGTGTGGCGCGAAGGTAGTCACGGCGGACGCATCTCTCAAATCAGCAACCATGGGGTGTTGAACTTGGCCTTCTACGACGACGGGCCGTGGGAAGGCCGGTTGCGCCAGATCAACGATCCCGGCGGGCGGAGGTGGGGTTTCACGTATGATGATGCGGGCCGTTTGCACCGCATCCTCTACTGCAATTTGCTGCCGGACGACGACCTCACCTATCCTCTGGATCCCAACAATCCTGAGTCCTACGTGGAATTCACGTACGATCCGGCGTCGCGCCTGGCTTCCGTACGTAGCCGCGACGGGCTGATCTGGACGTACGAATATGACGATGACGGTCGGCTGCTGGCGGTGTTCGACCCGGAGGATCCGAACGACCCCGCGACGCCCTACGCGCAATACTTCTCCTACGACGTGCCGCCGGCCGGCGGGTTCTGGACGACGACGTGGACAGACCGGCGCGGATACGCGTGGCAGTTCCGGTTCGACGGGTTGGGAAATCTGCGTCAGACCACGGATCCGCTGGGCCATACGCACGGGTGGACCTATGATAGCCAACACAACGTACGGGCGGCTACAAATCCGCTGGGATACACCTGGAGATATTCATACGGTCCGGTCGGAAACCTGCTGACCGCCCGGAGTCCGTTGGCCGGGCCCGATGCCCAGGTGTGGCGCTTCCGCTGGGAGCATCCTGCGGGCACCCCCGCCAACTTCTACCGATTGGTCGAGGTGGCGGACCCGCTGCCCCCAGCCTGTGGATGGAACGTGCAGTACGGGTATGACCCGAACTTCCCGACTCTGCTGACCCGCATCAGCGAGCCGCCCGACGGGCAGGGTAACGATCAAGCGGACACGACGCTCGAATACTACACGCCGGGAGACTCCGAAGGGCCCGTCGGTCAATTGAAGCTGGTTTGCGACGCGAACGGCGTGCACCACCGCTTTTTCTACGATGAGTACGGGTACCTGGCCAGAACGTGGGAGGGGCTCGAGCAGGCCGGACGCGACGCGGAAACGGTCAACTGCCTGGATTGTGTGCAGGGAAGCTGGGTCAACAATCCGCTGGGCTGGCCGATGAGGAACGGTGCGGATGACAGCTCGGGCAACGACCCCTTCAATACAGTGTGCCACGATTCGAACGGCAACGTCGTGGCTGGCACCGGAAGAGCGACCTGCGAACACTGTGTTATTGGGCCCATCCGGAAGGCCGCTGGCGACGATCCGGGCCGCGGACCGCACCCGCCAGTCCGCCTCGGACGTGTGCCGTCGCCTCAGGGCTTTCAGGTCGAGGCGCCCAGCCGCCTGCGGTATGACGTCGTGGGCCGGCCGACCATCGCCGAGAGCCTCACCTACCTGGCGTCTGACTCGCAATTCCAGTACCGCGAGCGGACCTGGTCGTACGATGCCTTGGGCCGTCCAAGGCAGCTGCTTCTCAACTTCCGGCAACAAGAGTACGAATCCATTCAGTGGCAGGTGGAACGCGAGTTCCGCATCCTCCAGTATGATCCCGACGGTAGACCACTTCAAATTCTGGGGCCAAGTGGCGGCCAGCTCACCTACACCTACGACGCCCTCGGCCGCGTGCAGTCCATCGTGCGGACCGACGCCGACAACACCGTCGGCGTCATGTACGCCTATGACGCGGCCGGGCGGCTGACCGAGATCCTGCACACCGACGGCGTCAACATCCGCAACCGAACGGTGCGGACGTACGACGCGGCCGACCGGTTGGTGCAGATCGACCACCGCGATGCGGCGGACAACGTCTTGTTGCGCATCACGTACGCTTGGAACCCCAACAACACCGTGGCCAGCCGAACCGAGACAGACTTCACCGTCGACCCGCCCACGGCGACCGTTGTCGCCTTTACCTATGATGCCCGCCAGCGGCTCATCGGCGAAACGCGTGTCGTCCAGACCACGCCGCCCCAAGTCGTGTATGCACTTGGATACACCTATGACCAGCTCGGCAA
>Ga0209162_1000888_pt1 | contig 31261 bp, 30 predicted proteins | sample YNPNPMetaG_FD_187121 | JGI IMG/M metagenome (GOLD analysis project Ga0209162, IMG submission 187121) | Anoxygenic and chlorotrophic microbial mat microbial communities from Yellowstone National Park, USA - YNP NP MetaG (SPAdes) (version 2) ...
CGGGCGGCAAAGCCGCCCGCCACTACCCCCATCCTTTGACTCCCTCTCCCCGTGGGGGCAATATCTCTTGCAGTGCGTTCACTTGGGCACGCTAGTTCAAAATGCAAGTTTGTGCCCGTGCTGAGTACAGACCAATGACGAAAGACGAACGTCCTTTGTCATTCGGCTTTCGTCATTCGGTTTTCGTGCAGAATTTTCGAGAGTGCGTCTACCAGCCGTGCCACATCATCGGCGGTGTTGTATGCGTGAATCGAAATGCGAATGTGGGGACGATTCTGCCAGACGATAATCGGAACTTCGATACGAAACTCGTCGTACAGGCGCGCCTTGAGTTGCGCGGCATCGCATTCAGGCAGCGGTAACGTCACCATCTGCGCGTACCACGCGGACGAATCGGGAGACAGAGGCGGCAAGCCGGTGAGCGCGGTGATGCGCGCTCGCGCAAGGCGCGCGAGATAGTGACATTGCGCGCGCACCTCGTTCCACTGATGCTCTTCAAAAAAGCGAATGGCGACTGGTGTGGTCAGGTACGCCGCAATGTCGCGCGTCCCCGTCCACTCTTGCTCGTCAATGAAACGCGATTCGCCCGGCGTTTCGGCTTCGTACCCCCAGCTCACAATCAACGGTTCGACAAGATGTTGCACCTCGCGCCGCGCGTACAAAAACGCCGAACCTTTGGGACAGCACAACCACTTGTGCAGATTCGATGTGTAGAAATCGGCGCCGATGGCTTGTACATCGAGCGGAATGTGTCCAATCGTATGCGCGCCGTCCACGATGCTAAGGATGCCTGCCGCACGCGCCCGCTGACAAATCTCCTGTACCGGGAAAATCAACGCAGTCGGCGAGGTGATGTGGCTGAGGAAAATGACGCGTGTGCGCGGCGTAACGCCCGCCCAGGATCGCGCGACGAAATCTTCTGGCGTGGCGACCGGCACGGGAATGGTTTGCTGTTTGTACACCGCGCCGGTCTTGCGCGCGATGAAACGCCACATTCGATCCATCGCGCCATACTCGTGATTGGTCGTGAGGATTTCGTCGCCGGGCTGGAGAGGGAGACTGTGCGCGACGATGTTGAGCGCGGTCGTCGCATTCGGCACGTACACCACATCGGTCGGATCGGTGTGGATGTACGCGGCGAGCGCGGCGCGCGCCTCGCGCATCAACGTAGCAAAACGCCGTCCCAGAAATTCGACGGGCTGGCGTTCCAGTTCGCGCTGCCATTGCTGATACGCCTCGAACACCGGGCGCGGGGTGGCGCCAAACGAACCGTGATTCAAAAACACGATGGTGGGATCGAGCAAGAACTGGTCTTTGAGGGAAGGAAGCATTGCAGGCAGAGACAAAAAGAACCGCGAATCACACGAATCGTCGCGCAGGTGATGCGCGAGATTCGCGTCATTCGCGGAGGTGAACACGATGCGTGTGCGCTATGCCAGACCGATGTCGCGATACACCTCGGCAATCTGTTTGCGGATTCGGGCGCGTTCGTCGAGCGCGGTTTGTACCGGCTTGACAAAGTCTGTTTCCCAGCGCGCGAGCGTACTCTCAACATCGTCCAGAAATTTTTTGAGTGGCTCGAGCAGACTCTTTTGCGCTGGCTCGATCAAGTCCAGTTTGATTTTGGGATCGCCCGTTGCGGGAAAAAAGTTTTCGCGCAATGGCTTGAGCAGTTGGTTCATCACCGCGTCAATCACGATGGGAATGGCGCGCACCAGCTCGCTCAGCGCAAGCGTCGCGCGACGAATCTCTGGACCGACGATGGGAATTTTTTGCAAGAGGGCATCGAAAAAGCCGGCGATGGCTTCGGCGAGAGGCTGGGCGGTGCCCAGCACACTTTTAATCACACTTTCGGCGGCTTGAAATTTTTGCACCAGATCGGTCAGCACGCGCGCGACCAGATCGGCGGGTGAACGCAGTGCCTGGAGCAACGTCCAAAAGTTGGTCAGAGCATTTTCGACGGTGACGATACCGGCGCGGAGAATTTGAATGCCCGCGCGTAACGCGTCGAGCGCGCCGCGCATCACATTCATCCCCGTTGCCACGATGGTATCAATGCCCACTTTTTCCAGTTGCTCGTAGAGGGCGATGAGGTGTCCGTACTTTTCCAGGCGCGCGCGTAATTGCACCAGTTCCGCTTCCGCCGCGCTCTGGGCATTCTGACTTCCCACGATGGCGCCACCTACCGCCGAAGCGGTTAACGCCAAGCCACCTAACGCCGCGGTCGTGAGAAACTTGCGACGTGACAGTACATCCGATGGTTCAGATGTCATTGGATACCTCCGTCAAAAAACAACTGCCTGACGATTTAGCCACTGACCTCCTCATTCCCCCTGCTCACCCGTTATGCACTCTTTCACATTGCGACGCGTCGCATAACACAAGGCGGATAGCATCCGCCATCCGCCAGTTACCGCTGCAACACTTTGCAATAGATAACCTTGCCCTCGCCACAGGCGTAAAAATCTTTCAGGTATGCCACGCGTTCGTAACCGTGATGCTCGTAGAGACGACGCGCGGGTGCATAGGCGGGGGAATCGGAGGTTTCGAGGTAGAGCGCGCGTGCTCCGCGCGCGCGTAACTGCTCTTCGACATACTGCAACAGTTGACTACCGATGCCTGTCCCTTGCTGAGTCCGATCCACGCAAATCCAGTACAAATCCCACACTCGATCCGTAAACGGCGTGGGACCAAAACAGACAAAGCCCGCCACTGATTCTGGCGTGCCATTGCGGTAAATGACAAATTCATGATCGTCGTCTGGACCGGGATCGAAAAACGCCTGGAGCATTTCGCGCATCGCCCGCAGTTCATCCGCACTAAAGACGCCTGCATTCTCGGCGATGCGCGTCAACGTAGGAAGGTCGGCAGGTTGAGGAGATTGAATAGACATAGAGACCCAAGCGTGAACTAGGCGGTCACACTCACCGGAGTTGCCGTGCGCGCGCGTTTGACCTTCTCGGTACGCAATGCCATTGGCAGCAAAGCCTGGGCGGGAATCGAATAGATGCCATCACTCCCCGCGCTACGCGCTTTGAGTTCGTACGTGACGATGCGCGGCCGCGCCAGACCTTTCAGCCGATAGCGCTGGGCAGCCAGACGTACAATCTCATCCGCCAGATCGGCATAGGACATTCCGGCGGCGCGCGCCGCGCGCGCGATACCCGCATCGGGTGCTAAATCGGCATTCGGATTCACTTCGAGGACGTACGGAATGCCGTCTTTGACGCGAATGTCCACGCGGCCATAGTCACGCAAGTTCATGGCTTGATAGGCGCGGCGCGCAACATCTTCGATGCGGCGTTTGAGCGCTTCGCTGACGCGCGCAGGGCAGGTCGGCGGCGTCTTCAAGTACTCTTCGGATGTCGGCACCCACTTGGCACGATACGAGACGATGCGCGCGAACGGATCGGTGATGTGCCGAAAATTGATTTCCGAAAGGGGCAAGACGCGCGGCGATTCGTTCCCCAGCACAGTCACATTGAACTCGCGCCCGTCAATAAACTCTTCGACCAGCGCGGGCTCGTGGTACTTTTCCCAGATGTAACGCACCTGACGCCGCAGAGCGCGCTCATCGCGCACAACGGAATCCGTTGTGATACCGATGCTGGCATCCTCGGACACTGGTTTAACAAAGAGTGGGAACTCGAGGTGGCGCTGGTGCACCGTAAAAGGAGTGAACACCTGAAAGGCGGCGGTGGGGATACCATGTGCCTGGAGAATTTCTTTCGTGCGCGCCTTGTTCAGGCAATTCGCCAGCGTGCGCCGATCGGAGCCGGTGTAGCGAAACCCCAAATACTCGAAAACGGAAATGATGTACGGTTCAAGATAGGTTCGGTTGCGCAGACTCTCGCACAGATTAAAAATCAACCACTCGTTCGGATTGTACTGCTTGAGCGGCGTCCACAAATCGTTCCGAATCGGTACAGAAACAGTTAGATGTCCGTGCTCTTGTAATGCTCTGGCAATATGTTGCTCAACAAAAACAATTTCCTCTTCAGAGAGTATGCCTTCTTCCTCACTGGGTTCTACCACATTGTAGACAACTAGAATTTTCACAGCGCCATCCGTCTATGCAAAATTTTTCTTTCCTTTTCGATTATACACGAAGATTGAAAAAGCGAACCTTAAAATTTTTGTGCACGGCATCAAAATCAAACACGGACAGGTTTTTATCCTGTCCGTGTGAATTTACTTTTCGGTTTGCACCAGACCCTTGACGAACCATTGTTGCATTAGAATCACGACGAGCACCGGTGGCAAGAGGGCGAGCACCGTACTCGACATGATGAGATTCCAATCGGTCTGGGCTTCGCCGGTGCCCATCATCTTGACGATGCCAATGACGATGGTTTCCATGTCGCGACTGGTCGTGATGAGCAGGGGCCACAGGTATTGATTCCAGCCATAGATGAACAGGATGACGAAGAGCGCGGCAATGTTGGTGCGTGAGAGCGGAACCAGAATGCTCCAGAAAAAGCGCATCGGACCCGCACCGTCAATCTTGGCGGCTTCGACGAGTTCATCTGGAATCGTCAAAAAGAACTGGCGGAAGAGCAGGGTGCCGGTGGCAGACGCCATCAACGGAATCGTCAAACCAGCAAAGGTGTTGATGAGACCCAGATCGCTCATCACTTTGTAGGTCGGCGCAATGCGGACTTCGATGGGCAACATCAACGTCAGGAAAATCATCGCAAAGAAAAACATCCGCAGCGGAAAGCGGAAGAACGCGATGGCATACGCCGATAAAATCGAGATAACGATTTTACCAATGGCAATCGCCAGCGCCATCAGCAGACTATTCCACAGCAAGACCTGCACCGGGTAGCCGATGATGTGTCCCCCGCGCGCGCTCGTCAGCGCGTTGGTGTAATTGTCCACCAGATAAGGACCGGGATTCAGCGGCATTTGTCCGCGACCAATCGTGCCGGCATCCCAGGTCGAGCCGATGAACGCAAAATACACCGGAAATGCAAAGATGATTACCGCAACAATCAAAATCAAATGCACCGGGAGATTACGAAGTGGTTTGGGTATCATGCGTAATGCACCTTGCCTTCCATAAATCGAAACTGCAGCCACACCAGCGCGCTCACGATGAGCATCAGAATCACCGATTGCGCGGCGGACTGCCCCAGATTCAAATTGACATAGCCATCCATATACACTTTGTACATCAAGGTCGTCGTCGAGCGACCAGGACCGCCGTGCGTCATCGCATGGATGACGCCAAAGGTATCGAAGAACGCGAACACCAGGTTGATGGTGACCAGATAGAATGTGGTGGGCGAAATGAGCGGGAAGAGAATCGCGCGAAACAACTTCCAGCCCCCCGCGCCATCAATCATCGCGGCTTCGACGACGGCGGTGGGAATAGATTGCAACCCCGCGAGGAAGAACAAAAAGTTATGCGCGATCTGTTTCCATGACGAGGCGAGAATGATCAAGAACAGAGCTTGCGCGCCATTCAATTGATAGTCCCAGTGCAAGCCCCAGCTATTCAAGGCTTTGCCAAAGAGACCGATGGACGGATGAAAAATAAAATTCCAGAGGACCGCCGCCACTGCGGGGGCAAGCGCGTAGGGCCAGAGCAACAGGGTTTTGTACGTTTGTGCGCCCCGAATCTGACGATCTGCAAGGACGGCAAAGAACAATGCCAGAGTCATCACAAAGAGGGTCACCGAGACCGAAAAGATCACCGTGACCTGAACAGCCTCAATGTAGAGCGGATCGCTCAAGACCGTTTGAAAATTATCCAACCAGACAAACTGGGTCCGCAAACCGAACGGATCCTGCTTCAAGACCGACTGATAGATGGCTTGACTGGCGGGCCAGAAAAAGAAGATGATGGTGATGACCAGCTGGGGAAGAACGAGAAGATAGGGCAGGATACGATTATTGAAGACGACGCGACGCTGCATTCTACTCCTTACAGGGACAAACCCGAAGGGTCTGGTGAGACCCTTCGGGTTTACAGCGGTTGACTATTTGTAGGTCTTTTCGAAGGCGCGCAGAATTTCATTGCCGCGCTTGACGGCGTTGTCCATCGCTTGCTTGGCGGTCTGTTGACCCTGGAATGCCTTTTCCCATTCTTCGTAAATGACGATGCGGATTTGCGGCATATCCCCCAGGCGCAGACCCAGCGAGTTCTCGGTGGGTTGGGTGCGCGTCAACTGCTTGTAGGGCAGATCCGCTCCCGGATTCTTCTCATAGTAGCCATCGGCTTTGGTCTTTTCATAGCCACCGTGAGTGATGGGCAAGTAACCGGTCTCTTGATGCCAGCGCGCATCCACTTCGGGGCGGCTAATGTACTTGAAGAACTCGGCGATGGCTTTGAATTCTTCAGCGGTACGGCCAGGCGAGTTCATCACCCACAGACTCGCACCACCGATGATGGAGTTGATGGGCGCACCGGGCACATCGTCATAGTACGGCAAGTAGGTCACACCCCAATCGAATTTGGACTCGCTCTTGATACGGGCACGCGCCGCCGAGGAGGCATGAATGATGCCACACTCGCCAGAGGGGAACAGCACTGTTGCCGCGCTATCGCGTCCACCGTACTTGAACGAACCCTCTTTCTGCATATCAATCAACGTTTGCAGATGACGCACATGCAAATCGCTGTTGATCTTGAGTTCCGCATCCATACCTAACATACCGTTCGCTTTGGTGGCAATCGGTATGTTGTGAATCGCGGAAAAGTTTTCCAGTTGCGTCCAGGTGGGCCATTCGAAGGTCAAGCCGCACTTGGTCGCGCCACTCTCCACGAGTTTCTTCGCCGCTGCGCGTGTCTCTGCCCACGTCTTGGGTGGCTTGTCGGGATCCAAGCCGGCTTTCTTGAAGGCGTCCTTGTTGTAGTACATCATCGGCGTCGAACTATTCAGCGGCATCGAAATCATCTTGTCGCCTTCGCTGTAATAGCCGCGAACCGCCGGGATGTAGATGTTTGGATCGAGATTCCAGCCGGTTTCCTTCGCCAGTTCGTACACCGGCTTGATCGCGCCTTTGGCTGCCATCATCGTCGCGGTGCCCACCTCGAACATCTGGACGATGTGCGGGGCTTTGCCGGCGCGATAAGCTGCAATCGCCGCGTTCATCGTATCGGCATAGCCGCCCTTGTAAATCGCATCCACATAGTACTTGTCTTGCGATTTGTTAAAGTCCATGACGATGGCTTCGAGGACATCGCCCAGCGGCTTGCCCAGCCCGAACCAGAATTCGACTGTGACGCGACCCGGGGGTGGTGTCGGACGCGGCGCGGCAGTTGCCGTTGGCGCGGGTGCAGCTGCCTTAGTCGGCTCAACCTTGGGGGCAGCAGTTGGCGGCGCCGCTGTTGGTGCAGGTGTGGGTGCAGGCGCGCACGCGACGAACAACACCGCGAGAACAATCAACGCAAACAGAATCGTACGTTTCATTTGAACTTCTCCTCCCTTAAAAATTTAGGTGATTGGGCGATTAGGTGATTGGGTGATTGGTGAAAGGGCATCACCTCCTTGTAGAGTTTGTGTTATGGGATGAGTAGAATCTTGCCTTTGGTCGTGCGACTCTGCAGAGTACGATGGGCTTGGGCTGCCTCAGTGAGCGGAAAAGTGCAATCAATGCGGACGTGGAGTTTGCCTGCGCGCATCCACGCGAACAGGTCATTCGCGCGGCGCAGCAATTCCTCGCGCGTGCGCGTGTAGTGTCCCAGGGTCGGTCGCGTTAAAAACAACGATCCTTTAGCGTTCAGCACCTGCGGATCGAAAGGCGGCACAGGTCCCGAAGACTGCCCAAACAGCACGAGATAACCTCGCGGACGCAAGCAATTTAAACTTTTGTCAAAAGTCGTCTTGCCGACCGAATCGTAAACAACGTCTACCCCTTTGCCATCGGTCAGTTGTTTGACGGCGGTCTCAAAATCGGTCTGGGTGTAGAGGATGACCTCGTCTGCGCCCATCTGTTTAGCCAGCGCGGCTTTGTCTTTGGTAGAGACAGTGCCGATGACGCGCGCGCCGCGCAGTTTGGCGATCTGGGTGAGGAGCAAGCCCACGCCCCCTGCAGCGGCGTGAATCAGCGCGGTATCACCGGGTTTGAGGGGAAACGTATCGCACGCGAGATAATGCGCTGTCATTCCCTGCAACATCACGGCGGCAGCATGTTGTGTGTCCATCGCGTCCGGTACAGCCACCACGCGCTCTGCCGATACCACCGCATACTCGGCGTACGCACCGAGCGCAGAGGCGTACACCACACGATCGCCGGGCTTGAATTCGGTCACGCCCGCGCCGACGGCATCTACCACGCCCGCCGCCTCTTGTCCTGGCGTGAAGGGCAACGGCACATGGTAGAGACCGCTACGCTGATAGGTGTCAATATAATTCACCCCTGCCGCGTGAATTTTCACGCGCACCTCGCCCGCCCGGGGTTGAGGTACCTCGACATCCTCGAATTGTAAAACTTCAGGTCCGCCAATGGTATGAACACGAATGGCTTTCATAGTTGACGTTCTCCAGAAATCAAGAGGCAATGTATCGGCGCCAGTAAGAGGAAAAAGTGTAATCTCTTGTCACGCCTTTGGGGAGGAAAAAATACTTGTCTGAGAATCAGGAGACACAATCATTCTACTCACAATCTTCAAAAAAAGCAAATCAAGACGCGTTCGTATTCTCCGTGTTCATTCAGGGCATGTGCAAAGTTACTTGACAAACCGTCGAGCGACTCAAGTCGCAGCAACAAGTACGGGCGAATAATGATTCGCCCCGACGCGCCTGCCTCCGCAGGCTGCGTTCTAAGCCGCCGAAGGGCGGCTTCGGGTATGTGTGGCAGCGGTTTCAACCGCCCGTGCCTGACTTTGCACACGCCCTCCGTGTTCATTTGTGCAAAACGATAAAGTGCGTTATAATAGCTAATGGAATCGTTCCGACGTATCGTCACCTGCGAGGGCGTTCGTGGCGATACGTCATAATTTTGACCAAAGGTATTTTTAGCACGAATGGCACGTTCCGATTTTTGGAATTCGGTTGGTACGACCCAGGCAGATGTAGAACGCGCGTACGCGTTTTTGCTGGAGCGTGGTGATGCCGCATCGAGCCGCGACATTGCGGCGCACATTATTCGACAACGCCTCCTCGAAGAGCAAAAACGTCTGGAAGAGTTGGCGGCGCGGCGCGCGCCCATCTATCAACCCAAAGGGACGTATGAGGTTGGACAGCGCGTAATTTTCACCGCGTTCGATCATCGTGAAGGTGTGGTGACAGCGATTCGCGCGAGTGAGAACCCGCGCCTGATGCCGTTTCAGGCGATGACCGTGCAACTGGACGGCGAAAGTACGCCGCGCGAATTTGCGATGGGTTACACCGCGCCGCATCCGCTGAACGAAGACCGCGAGGCGCCGGTCGAAGTGACCCTTTCGCCCGAAGAAGCGATTGCCCAGTACGGCGAACTGGTGCGCACGAATCTGTTGCAGCGAATGAACGCCGACAAGGAATTTGTGCGGCTGGACGATGGCTGGTTCTTGCGCGGCTTGCTCCCCGAAATTCACGAAGGGTATCTCAATCTCGCCGAAGCCGCCATCGAGCAATCGAACGATGCGCTGCGTACCTCCGACTTGCTCAAGATTTTTGAATTTCCCCCGACGATTAAACGCACCGCTGCCGCGTTCGCGCTGAACGTCGCGCTCGCCAACGATGAGCGTTTTGAAGATGTGGGACCGCGCAACAGTCCGCGCTGGTTCTTGACGCGCCTCATCCCCGAAGATGCGCGCACGCGTCCCAGGATTCTGGAAGCCGAACTCGCGCGCGCGTTCACCTTGCCGAGTGAATTGGAACTCATCGCGGCGGAACTGCAAGATGAAGCCGACCTCAACGGTGATGCCAATCAGGGCACAGTGTCGCCGCGCGACCAGGTCCTGTTGATTTTGACGTATCCGCATCGGCGCGCTGGCACGTTGCCGCTGACACCAGCAGTACGCGCGCTCTTGCCGCCGTTCGATCATCCGCGCCTGCGGTTTTACTTTGTGGACGCGCTGACGCAAGAAAAGTTCGTGGGCTATGCCGTGAACGACGGCGCGTACATCGCCGGGCTGAGCCAGTGGTTCAACGCGCGCAAACTGTCGCCGGGCGCCTACATCACCCTCAAACGCGCGAGCGATCCGCTGACCGTGACCATCGAGTATCAACCCCAGCGCGAACGCGGGTTGTGGGTACGCGTGGCGCGCGGCGTCAACGGACAATTGACCTTTTCGCAAGAAAAGCGACCGATTGCGCACAAAGCGGATGAGGAGATGCTCATCGTCATCGGCGATCCGGTGAGCCTGGAAGCCGCAGCCCAAAAAGCGCGCGAGCATACCTCGCTGACCACGTTGCTGGAAGAAATCTTTCCCGAACTTGCCAAGTTGAGTGGCGCGGGACGCGTCCACGCCAAGACGTTGTACAGCGCGGTGAATCTGGTGCGTCGCGCCGGACCGCGCGCGGTGTTGCACGCTTTGACCGAAAGCCGCGCGTTATCATCGGTCGGCGGCGGCTATTTCGTGCTCACCGAGGCGCGTCGCTAATCTACTAGCTCGAATCTCTAGCCCTATGTCTCCTGTTGTTCGACCTGACACCAAAACACTTTTCCATATTGATACGCGGTGGTTTGAAGAAAATGGGCGCGATCTGCGCGCGGAATTGCACGCGGCGCTGTGCGATGATTGTCGCGCACTCTACCCCACTCCTGCCGACGCACGCGTGGTAGATCGGGTGAATCCACAGACCGGCGAAATCCAGCGAATTGATGCTCTGTGGGAATGCCTGATGGATCACTGCGGACATCAACCCAATTACATCACCCCTGCTACTCCTCTCACCACCGCGCTCTTTCGGGCACTGATCGCCAATGGCAATCAACCGATGTCCCCGGAACAATTGCACCAGCGCATCGGAAAGAGCACACCCGCCGGCATCCTGCGCGTGTTGATGGGCGCACACATCGAAAACGGCATCGTGCCGGTGGAATCCACCTGATTATACTCCAACCGATGGTGCAGTCTGAATTGTGCCATCGTTCTTTGGGAACAGCCCCTCTCATCCCCCTGCCCCCTGCTCTCCCCGCCACGCGGGGAGAGCAGGGGGAGATGTGGGAGGCGGGGTGGTGGCGGGCGGCTTCGCCGCCCGCCACCACCCCGTTCTTTTACTCCCCCTCCCCGTTGGGGCGAAAATTTTTTCGCCCCAATGGGGAGGGGGCAGGGGGTGGGGCTATGCGCTCGCAAGGTGTGAAACGTGGGTTCGGTGGCTATTTCACCTCTAGAGACAAAAGACGAAGGTTCCCCTTCGTCTTTTGTCTTTGGTCATTCAGGATCGAAAATTTTTGGATCGTACGTCCCGCTAGCACTCCAGAACATCCAGCCCCAACTTCCCACATCGGTGGCGGCTTGTTTTTGCAAGCGATATTGCGTCACACCAAAATTGCCGCGCCCCGGGTAAGCTTGAATCCACAAGCGTACCCTGGTCGGTGTTTTTTCGGTGGCGCGCTGGTAACTGTGCGTCACCACCTCGTAGGGACACTGATTCGCTTCGGTGCAATTTTTGATTTGCAAACCCCGCGTTAACAACGTCGCCGCGTTCACCCACGTATCGGGATAGACCATTGGACAGAGATAATCCACATAGGGTCCCAGGTCGCGCAACCGCTGACCGGTGTGCTGATCATCGTCGGTCGCCGTGGTCAATCCAAACACATCCACAGAGACGAAAACGCCGGTGGGACGCAACTCTTTTTGGGCGCGCGCTAAAAAGTTAGCAATCGTCGCGACGCGCGTCTCTTCGTTGTACTCCATGCCCCACGCCAGATTTCCGGTCACGCCGGGAAAGCGTACGTAATCGAATTGAATCTCGTCAAAGCCCAGCGCCGCGACTTCTCTGGCGAGTGCAATGGCATAATTCCAATTGTCTTGCACAAACGGATTGAGCCACGCCGCACCACCATTTTCGGTAAACACTGTGCCGTTCGGATAGCGTACCGCCAGCGTGGGGCGTTGCGTGGCTAACAACGTGTCTTGAAACACCGGCAGTCGCGCAACGCAGTACACTTTCTGGACGCGACATCGTTCGATCACTTCGGTCAAATCTATTCCCGCCGGGGAATACGCGCCGATTTGTTTTGCCAGCGGCACTGCACTCTCCCAGGCGATTCGTCCCTTTTCCGATTTGACATCAAAGACGAGTGCGTTCAACTCGGTTCTAGAAACCAGCGCGAACAACTCGCGCACCTGTTCCATCGAAGCGGAAAAGGGAACGCGCACACCTTTGATAATGAAGGGTGTCAACGCGACATCGCGACGCGTGGTGTTATTCACCAGCACTTGAGTTTTGTGATACCCTGCCGCTTTGAACATCACTCTGGCTTGCGGCGGCACATTGTCCAGACGATACGCGCCGCGCGCGTTCGTCGCGACGATAGTGTTCCCCAGATACACCAGCGTTCCGCTAATCGGCTGTCCCGTTGTGGCATCCGTGACAGTGCCCTCCAGCGTATTCGGTCGCAAGGCGATGCGCAGGTCACTCCCGAGAAACGGCGCGCCCGCGCTATCGTACCCCGGCGCGGTGACACGTATCGTCACGCCGGGCTTGACACGACGCAACGTGCCGATACCATTCGCATCGCTCGTTGTTTTCAATGTATCGGCTTGAATCTGGGCATTGCGAATCGGTTGCTGAGTGTATTCATCGAGCACGGTGACCGTGAGCGTACTCGGTAGCAACGCGAATTCAATAGCAGTTTGTCCTTCAAAGGGTAGAGTCAGCGGTTGATACCCCGGCAACTGGATGGTAATCGGCGTGTTGTTTTTCACATAGCGCGCCTCGACGCGCCCTGCGGCATCCGTCGGCAAGGTTTGTGTACCGATGCTCACCTGCGCATTCGGCAACGGTTGCTGGGTTTCCGCATCGCGCACAACAATCACGACCCGATTGTGTTCCAGCGTCAGGTCAAGTGCAAACGCGCGCGTGAACAGATCATCGCCGTTCACTTGCGCGTCAAGTGGCAGGTAGCCTTCGGCTTCAACGTGGAGGGAATGAATGCCGCGCGGAATTCTTGCGACGTACTCGCCGCGTCCATTCGTCAGCACAACTTGATTGGCAATGGTGATGCGCGCATCGGGTATGGGCGTGTGAAGCCGCGCGTCACTCACCGTGCCGGTCAATTGACGCGTTTCGAGTGAGAGATAAATCAACGCGGTGGCGATACCGCCAAGGATAAAAATAAGTAAAAGCAGAATACGTTTTAACATTGGGCGAGATTATAACACAGTTTCCACAATCTTCCCACATTTTTCCACAAGGTTATTCACCGCTGTTGTGGTGTGTCGAAACGATTGCTACAATATTTTGTGTGTGTTAAAAGACAGAATCAAACATTCAACGACTATACACGCGCTTTCCACAGAAAAATGTTCTAACCGTGTGAGAGCGGACTTGTTTCGTCAATCTTAAAAAGATGGCGCGCGTTTTTCTTTTTTAAGGAAAAACTCTTGCGTCCTCACACAACCTCTGCTAAAATGACGCGGCGCGTAATTCACTCGTAGTGAAATTATGCTGAGGTCTACTCCAATGAATGCAAATGAAATCTGGCATGCCACTCTCGGTGAATTACAATTGCAAATGCCCAAAGCCACCTTCGATACCTGGGTGCGTCCCACGCATGCTATTTCGTATCGAGATGGCGAAATGACGGTGGGCGTGCACAGCCCGTACGCCAAAGAGTGGTTGGAAAATCGTTTGCATACCACCATCGCGCGTACCATCACGGGTATCGTCGGGCGAACGGTGCAGGTGCATTACGTTGTGAAAGACAAAAATGGTGCGGCAGAATCGCAGACATTCATTCAACCCACGCTGCCAGAAGTGTCCTCCAGTGCCAGGTCACCTGTCCAATCATCTGAGGACGAGTATCGGTTGCGTCCGCCGACACCGCTCAATCCCAAATACACTTTTGAAACCTTCATCGTGGGCAGTTCCAATCGGTTAGCCCACGCGGCAATGCTCGCCGTGGCGGAGCATCCGGGCGAAGCGTACAATCCGTTGTTTGTGTATGGTGGGACAGGATTGGGCAAAACGCATCTCTTGCATGCATTGGGACAACATCCCAACGTCCGCTGGCGCCGGGTATTGTATGTATCGTCGGAAACCTTTACGAACGATTTGATCAACGCCATTCGTAATCAAAACACCGATGAATTTCGTCGCGTCTATCGCGAGATTGATGTGTTGTTGATTGACGATATTCAATTCATCGGTGGCAAAGAAGCCACGCAGGAAGAATTCTTCCACACCTTCAACCACCTCTACGCCGCGAACAAACAAATCGTCATCTCCTCAGATCGCCATCCGCGCGCAATTCCAACGCTGGAGGACCGCGTGCGCTCGCGCTTTGAAGGTGGAATGATTACGGACATTCAACCCCCCGATCTGGAAATGCGCATCGCCATCTTACGCGCCAAAGCCGATGCCACCGGGGCTGCCGTACCTAGCGAAGTGATTGACTTGATCGCACACAAGGTGCAAACGAATATTCGCGAACTGGAAGGCGCACTTACACGCGTGCTGGGGTACGCGCAATTGATGAAAATGCCACTTTCACTTGACCTCGCGACCAGCGTTTTGCAGGACATTGTGCGTCAGAAACCTCTCACAGTCGAACAGGTCTTGAGCGTTGTGGCAGACTATTATCACGTTGACCTCGCCGATTTGACGGGGCGGAGTCGCAGCAAAGAAATTGTGCTCCCCCGACAAATGGCAATGTACATCCTGCGCGAAGAAATGGGCGCATCACTACCGCAAATCGGTGAGGCGCTGGGCGGACGCGATCATACTACCGTGATGTACGCCCACGAAAAAATGAAAGAAGAGATCGAAGCGAGCGATCAACGCCGTCGCGAGTTCCTTGCCATTCGGGAACAACTCTACAAGCAATAATCCACACAAAATCGAACTCCAGAGTACTCTGGCTCTGGAGTTCGATTTTTCTCCACTTTTTCATTCGATAATTGTTATTTTATGGTAAACTTATTGATTATCCACATGTTGATAAACCTGTGGATGTGTGGATAAGTAGCCAATTATTGGGGATAAAAAGGCATTTATGGGGATAACTGCACTCAAGTTTCTCTACAAATTGTGCTACCGCCGATACCAACCACAATCGGTTGGATAGTGGATTGGCTTCAAGTGGCTTGTGGAAAACCTTCAGAAAACTATCCCCAACTACTCACCGAGTATCTGGAAAACCCTTTTTGCACTCTCCACTAGATTTAGCAAACGATTTTCCGCACTCGCCTAAATATCGCGCGATTTCGCACAGGTGTTCTCCACGTGCACATATCCCCATCCTCTACTGTGACTGAATGTTGATGTTATTCTATCGGTTGAGCAAACGAAGGACGAGATTCAACAGAATCGTCAACACAATGCTGAGCAAAATCGAAGTAGCGATGGGAAAGAAGCAAGAAATGTTGCCGGTTTGAATGACAATGTCACCCGGCAATCGGCCCAAACCTGTCCAGCCGGCAAATTTGCTGAACACTATGATGAGAGCACCGATGAGCAAGAAAAAAACGCCGAAAAGCAGCATCATCTTGCCAATCTCTTCCATACCTTCATCTCCTTCGCCGATACAAAGTCAAGAATTTTTGCAATCCAGGATCATTCGTCCACTCGACCGGCGCGCGTTCGTACTCTCTGACATTGTCCAGGGCGGTCCCGAAAATGACAATGTATTCGGGTTGACGTGTAATCACGTAGATTAAATCGAATTTTTCGTGACCGGGTGTGCCCCGTCCCAGTGTGGCTACGTTTAATCGTCCGATGTGCAAATCGTTGATGCCGAACATATCAATCGCCGGTAACTCGGCAAAGTATGGCACTTGCCCTGCCGCATCTACCGCGATCAGTGTCCCGCGCGGAACATTGGCATAAAGCCAGCGGCCCATCGTCACACGCGCCTGCGTCGCGCGCGCAGCATCGAAACTGCGGATGTAGATGCCGTACTCGCCGTACCACGATGATGCCAGCCACAGCGCGCCGATGAGCGCGCTCGCTGCCAGTGTCCCAAAGCGTTGCACGCGCGCGCCCAGGTGATTCCACAGAGTTTCCAGACCTGTGGAAAACAGGAGGTAGAAAAACGGCAACAGCGGCGCAAAAAATCGTCCGACTGACCAATCACCACCCACGTACACGATGTAGGCAACATAGGGGACAATCAGCGCGGCAAAGTAGGTGACCCAGAACGACCGTTGACGGTTGACAGTTGACCGCAATCCTGAAAGCAGTGCGACGACTGGCGGCAATATGACAAGCCAGCTCATGTGGACGTTGACAAACTGCCCAAGATGCTTCCAGCCCCGCTCGATTTGCGCGGCCGGTCCTGATGCGGCAACCTTGGCGTGAAACGTATTTGGCAAAAACGATTTGTAGTACCACCACCGTCCCAGCCAGTACGGGACAAAGAGCGCGGCAAACACAAACACGCGCGCCAGATCGCGCAGGGTGAACAAGCGTCGTTCGCTGAGGACGCGCCACGCGGCTTGATGCGCGATGGTGATCGCAAACACGAGCACACCTTCGGGACGCGTCATTGCCGCCAGTGCGAAAAAGATGCCACTGTAGGGCAGGTTCGTTCGTCCTTCGGCGTTCGTCTGCTCTTGCACATACAGCCACGCGCCTGCAAAAATCAAAAACGCGAACAAAGGCGTTTCCAGACCACCGACCGACCACAGGACGAACGAACCATCAGCAGCAAGCAGAAACGCCGCGAGCCAGCCTGCCCCGCGCGGCGCGAATCGAATCACGAGGGCAAGCGTGGCAAAGCCAAACAACGCGCCGATGAGCATACTCGCGCGCCCGACGTGTTGTCCCACACTGCCTTCGAGAGGAATCATCAGCGCGGTCCACAAAAAATTGGTAAACCCTTCGACGCGTTCGCCAGGGTTGAAAACGAGTCCGTGTCCGCGTAGCGCGTTCTGCGCGTAACGAAACGAGATGTACGCATCGTCCACCGCATCCGTGCCCAGCGCGACAAAGTAAAAGAGCGCGTGTGCGAAAAAGAGTGCGGTGAGCAGGAGAGCCAGAGGCAAGGTTGAGTGTTTCATTCTTCGAGCAAACCGGACATTTGCAAAACTTCTTCCGACCACGCGCGCGCTTGCGCGGCGAGTTGTTGGCGTTGCGCGGGATCGTTCTGAATGTCGCGCCAGCGCCAGTACCAGCGCGTCAAGCCGCGCTGGATGTCCACCAGGCGCGCCGCGTCATCCACACGTTCAGCAACGAGGTCTGGAGCAGTCCATTCGATTAGCCCAGCGGCTTTCGACCAAAAGATTTTCAATCGCGATGACTGATTGTGGATTCGCCGAGAATGAGGCAAGACGCGCTAGATTGGCAGCAATACCTCCTAGGCGAATCGGTAAGGTATCTTGGAGATAGCGTGTCCGAATTTCCGGGTTAATCATTATGTACGACCCCAGGGTTTGGAGCATCTCTTCCACTTGCTCGGGCGTCGCGCGCTCGCGCAAAAGGTGAATCTTCATAACAAGCGTTCCTGACCAACGGTGGGATACGGGATGCCCAGGTGCTCATACGCGCGCCGCGTCGCGACCCGTCCGCGCGGCGTGCGCTCCAGAAAGCCGAGTTGCAAGAGGTACGGTTCGTATACATCCATGATCGTATCCGCTTCCTCGCTGATGGACGCGGCGATAGTGTCCAGCCCCACAGGACCACCATCGAATTTTTCGATGATGGTTCGCAACACTTTGCGATCAATGTCGTCCAGTCCCAGTGCATCCACCTCAAGCATTGCAAGAGCCGCGCGCGCAATCTCGGCGGTGATGGCGCCCTGGGCGCGCACCTGCGCGTAATCGCGCACGCGCCGCAACAGCCGATTGGCGACGCGCGGCGTGCCGCGCGCGCGCGACGCGATTTCGGTGACGCCGCCCGTGTCAATCGGCACGCCGAGGATGCTCGCCGAGCGCCGCACAATCGTTTCCATTGCCGCCTGGTCGTAGTAATCCAGACGATACACTGCCCCAAAGCGATCGCGCAGCGGTGCGGATAGCATTGCATAGCGCGTTGTCGCGCCAATCAGGGTAAAGCGCGGTAGTTTCAAGCGAATGCTGCGCGCGCTCGGTCCCTTGCCGATGACGAGATCGAGTTGGAAATCCTCCATCGCCGGGTAGAGTACTTCTTCGACCGAACGCGCGAGGCGATGCACTTCGTCAATGAACAACACATCGCCGGCGCGCAGGTTCGTCAGAATCGCCGCGAGATCGCCGGGGCGTTCGATGGCAGGACCCGATGTGGTTTTGATGGCGACGTGCATTTCATTCGCGAGGATGTTCGCAAGTGTCGTCTTGCCCAAGCCTGGCGGACCATACAGCAGAACGTGGTCAATCGCTTCGTTGCGCGCCTGCGCGGCTTGCAACAGAATCGCCAGATTTTGCTTGACCTTGTCCTGACCGATGTACTCTGCCAGGCGTTTGGGGCGCAGCGACAGTTCGAATGTCCCTTCGTCTTCCGTTGGTTTGGGCGAAACGATGCGGTTAGTCATTGGTCAGTATTCAGTGTTCAGTATGCAGTGTTCGGTGTTCAGTATGCAGTACGCACTACGCAATAACGATTATACCCAAAATCCTTGCGTTCACAACCTTGACAGGCATACGCAATCGTGTTAGAATCGCACCAACTTGATAGCGTAAAGACGATGACAGAGCCAAGTACGCGTGTGTGAACTCACAGAGAATTGCCGGGTCGGTGCAAGGCAACGAGTGTCCGCGCGGAAATCCACTCTCGAGTCGGGGATGAGGAATCCTACCGGTCGCGCCGTTATCGCGTCGAGACGAAGTTAAGTGATTGGCAAATCACCCAATCACCTAACTTCAAACAAGGTGGCACCGCGAGTCCCTTTCGCCCTTGAGGTGGAAAGGGATTTTTTGTATTCAGGACAATCGAAAAAATCTGCTGGTTCAGGAGGCAGGATGTTTGATCTTCGACTGATTCGTGAACAACCCGATCGGGTGCGGGAGATGTTACGGGCACGCGGCGACGAGGTCGCGCGCGTGGATGCGATTCTGGCAACGGACGAGGAGCGTCGCAAGGCACTGGCTGAACTCGAAGCGTTGCGCAACCAGCGCAACACGCTCTCGAAAGAAATCGGGCGGATGCAGGACGATGCCGCGCGCGAAGCAAAAAAAGCGCAGGTGCGCGAGATTAACGCGCAGATTGATGTGCTGGACAAGCGCGTGAACGAAGTCGAGACGCGTTTGAACGATTTGCTTGCCGTGATGCCCAACCTGCCCGACCCGGACGTGCCGCTGGGCAAGGATGAAAATGACAACGTCGTTGTGAAAACAGTGGGGCAACCACGCGAGTTTGATTTTACCCCACTGCCGCATTGGGACCTTGGACCCGCGTTAGGCATTCTGGATTTCGAGCGCGGCATCAAACTTGCCGGCTCGCGCTTTTACGTCTTGAACGGCGCGGGCGCGCGTTTGCAGCGTGCGCTGATTCAATGGATGCTGGACGTGCATCTGGCGCAGGGGTATCGCGAAGTGTATCTGCCGTTTATGGTGAAGGAGCAAATTGTGTTTGGCGCGGGGCAACTCCCCAAGTTTCGTGACAACCTGTATCACGATGTTGAACGCGATGCGTGGATGGTCCCGACCGCCGAAATTCCACTCACCGGTTTGCACGCTGGCGAAATCCTCGACGCGAAAGATCTGCCATTGCACTATGTTGCCTACACGCCGTGCTTTCGCAAAGAGGCGATGTCAGCGGGCAAAGATGTGCGCGGCATCAAGCGCGGCTTCCAGTTCGACAAAGTGGAAATGTACAAATTCTGTTTGCCTGAAAATTCATCGGCAGAGTTGGAATCGTTGCGCGAGAATGCCGAAGAGATTTGTCGCTTGCTCGAAATTCCGTATCGCGTGAAACTGCTCTGCACCGGCGACCTGGGTTTTGCCGCGCGCAAAACGTACGATATTGAAATGTGGGCGCCGGGATGTAACGAGTGGCTCGAAGTCTCGTCCTGTTCCAACGTGGGCGATTTTCAAGCGCGCCGTTCCAACATCCGTTTTCGTCGCGAAGCCGGCGCCAAAACCGAGTTTGTGCACACCCTCAACGGCTCGGGGCTGGCACTCCCGCGTACGATGATCGCGATTATGGAAAATTATCAGCAAAAGGATGGCAGTATCGTCGTGCCCCGGGTTTTGCGCGACTATGTGAAGATGGATGTGATTCGGCGTGATGCGTGAAACGTGAAACCTGAAACGTTCAATCTGAAACTCGACTCGATGGCGCAAGGGGGCGAGGCGCTGGGACGTGACGAAAATGGCCGCGTGGTCTTTGTGCCGTACGCCATCGCCGGCGAAGAGGTGCGCGTCGAAATCGTTGAGGCAAAAAAAGATTACGCCCGCGCGCGTCTTGTGGAAATCGTCACCGCCTCGCCCGCGCGCGTCTCCCCGCGCTGTCCCCACTTCGGCGTGTGCGGTGGTTGCCAGTGGCAACACATCGCCTACCCGGCGCAGTTAGAGTTCAAGACCGCCATTGTGCGCGAGCAATTCGCGCGCATCGGTCAGATGGTTGATGCGCCGGTGCAACCGATGCTGGGAATGGACGACCCCTGGCACTATCGCAACAATGTGCAATTCCAACTCGACGAGGCCGGGCGGTTGTGTTTTCGCGCGCTGGAATCGCACGACCTGGTGCCGATTCGCGAGTGTCATCTCCTTCATCCGTTGCTCGATGAATTGTTCCACGCGTTGTCATTCGAGGGCGCGGATTTTGACGAAGTGATGTTACGCGCGGGGACACGCACGGGACAAAAGTTCATCCTCCTCACCGGCGCGGATGACACGCCGCCCGAAATTCTGGTGGACGAGCCAGTTTCGATTGCGTATCGTACGCCGCGCGGCGACATTCTCCCACTGGTGGGCAAAGATGCCGTGCACGAGATTTTGCGCGGACGCACGTTTCGTATTTCACCTGGCGCGTTTTTTCAAGTCAATTCGACGATGGCAGAGCGACTCGTCGAGATTGTCGAACGCTATCTTGAACCGCGCGCGGATGATGTGCTCCTCGATGCGTTCAGTGGCGTCGGCACGTTTGGTTTATCGTTCGCGACGCAGGTGGCGCGCGTGATTGCCATCGAAGAAAGCAAGGACGCGCTCAACGATGCCCGAGCGAACGCGGTCGAGTTCACTCACATTGAATTCAAACGCGGTCAAGTCGAAGAGGTGTTACCCAGACTGGAAACGAAGATGGATCTCGTGGTTGCCGATCCGCCGCGTGCTGGCATCGCGCCCGCCGCGCTCGAGGCGTTAATCGCGAATGCGCCGCGCGTCATTGCCTACGTCTCTTGCGATCCCGCGACGCTGGCACGCGACGCACGGCGCTTGAGTGAAGGCGGCTATCGTCTCGTCGAAGTGCAGCCCGTAGATATGTTCCCACAGACCTATCACATCGAGAGCGTTAGCCGTTTTGTGCGCGAGGGGTAAACCTCATTCCTCGCCGATGATTTTAAACTCGCGCGGCGCGCCGAGCATCGGCGCGTTCATCGGCGCGAGATAGGGACTCGATGGAAACGTGTACGACGCGGATTGCGTCGGTTGCGGTGGCGCGACAATTACGACAGGAGGTTGGGGGACGTAGCGATTCGTCGTGTAATCATAGCCGATTTCGCGCGGTCCCTCGTCGCGTCCCCAGTTGCGACTCGCGGCGATGACCAGACCAATCGTCACCGGAATTGTTGCGCTGATGCCACACAGCGCGCCGACGACCACCGCCAGCGCGTCGTGCGACAAACGATTGCCCACGACCGCTGCCAGCGCCACCGCAAAGGCAATACCTATCACCAGGATTCCATTTCGCATCATCAACCTCCTCGCCATTGCGAACCTTGCTGTGTGAACCCCGTGTACGCGGCTTGAAAGCGAATGATTTGCCCGCACGCAATCAGGAGAAAATCGCCGCGCCCCGCCAGTTTCTCCGCCCCTGTTCCACCGATGCCTGCCGCGACGCGCGCGTCATCCGTACTCGCGACGCGTCCGACGATGCGCACCGGAAAATTCGCCTTCACCAGTCCACCGACCGCGCGCGCGGTCGGCTTTTGCGTGCAAGCGATGAGCGACATCCCCGCGCTGCGTCCGCGTTGCACGAGGCGCAAGAGCAATGCCTCGAGTTCACTGCCGCACACCTGAAGCAAATCGGTCAGCTCGTCGATCGCAATCACGATGCGCGGACGTTCGATGAGCAAGTGACTGCGCCGTTCCATCTCGGCGACCAGATAGCGCATCTTGACGAGTGTGTGATCGGGATCAGCGACAATCGGAAAGAGCAAATGAGGAACGTCTTGAAAGGGTGCAAAGCCGTGCAACTTGGGATCGAACAGAGCCAGTTGCAGATCGCGCGGTTTCTGATGCCGCGTCAGCGAAGCGATGATCGTGCGCGCCAGTTCGGTCTTGCCGCTGCCCGTTGTTCCGGCGATGAGACAGTGCGCCACGTCGGGTGAGGAGAGGCGCAACAGGAGCGGTACGCCTTCGCTATCGAGCCCCAGAATCGCTGTCCCTGCGGAAGCGACGATACGGCGCAACTGGTCATCGCTCTGGATGCGCGCGTCGAGTTCATCGAGCGAGACGAAACGCGAGTCGTTGCGTGGCACTTCTACCGAGAGAGTGCCGTTCACGCGCGTCAGGCGCGCGGACGGCGCACCGAGCGCGAGCGCGATTTCTTCGGTGAGCGTTTGCAACTTGCTCAGTTTGGTGTTCGCGGCAGGCGCAAGATGAAATTGCACGGTGCGCGGCGTCAGACGACCGCCCCAGACGCGCGCGGGGACTTTGTGCGCTGCCAGCACCATTTCGATTTTATCGGCTTGAAGATTCAAGGTGTGCTTTTCCATCGTTTGCCACTCGCCAGAATTCATACGTCAGTGGCTAATCGGTCCAGCCGACGCGTTTCTCTTCGCCGACGACGCGCGCGGCAGGACGTTGTGCGTATGGCGAAGATTCGCGGGTTGATTCTTCGCTTGCTTGAGAAGGACGATGTTGTCGGGCAAGCCACTCTTGCAATTGGATGATCTTTTGCGCGACCATATTCGCGCGCACGTCGGGCGCCGGCGCGGGCGTTCTGGGTGGAGGGGTGGCACGTGCGACGCGGGACGCGGTGGGCGGTGGTGGTGTTGCCGCGCGCGGTGATTCGTTCAGGGCTTGCCGCAACGCGCAGCCAGCACAATCGCGCGGCGAGGTGATCGGCATCACTTGTTCCGCGCACGCGGCGCGCGTGAGGGTGAGCGATTCCTGTGCAAAATCGTCCCACACTTCCGATTTGCCGTTGCCCCAGCGGACGATAATCGGCGGGCGCGCGTGATGTTCAAGGGTGGCGCGCAGATGCGCGCAGTTGATTTCTGCGATTGGACACGCGCGGCACACGGCGGCATTCACTTCGCGATCGCCCACTTTGATTTTGTCGCAGAGAATATGCCCCTCGTCGTCGGTGCGGCGATAGGGACAGGGTTTGAGGCTCACGCATCCCCTCCGTTCAAAATAGAACACTTGTTCTGTGTGGGATTATATCACAGAACAAGTGTTCTGTCAAGGGGGATGCGCAAAATTTTTAGGGTTTGGGCAAAGTCACCTGACAAGCCGTCGGGCGACTCAAGTCGCAGCAACAGGTACGGGCGAATAATGATTCGCCCCGACGCGCCTGCCTCCGCAGGCTGAATTCTAGCCGCCGCAGGGGGGCTTTGGGTAGTTGTTGCAGCGCTTTCAACCGCCCATGCCCAACTTTGCACGCCCTGGCAAAATTTTTAGAAAGCGTCGCGCCTCGGTTTACGCGGGGTAACTATTCAGCCCACTTGTCATTGCGAGCCGCGCAGCGGCGAAGCAATCTTCAATGCGCTCATCGGGGATTGCTTCGCGAACTGCGCTCGCAATGACCGCCTGAGCTATGCCGGCATCTTTTGCAACTGCCGCACCACGAGGATGACTTTGCCTTGAATGCGCACATCGCGCGGGTCGGCATAAATCGGCTTGAGGGTCGGGTTCATCGGTTGCAGGCGAATGCGATTCTTCTCGCGGTACACGCGCTTGAGCGTGGTTTCGTTTTTGTCCTTGAGCCACACCGCGCACATATCGCCGTTTTCAGCGACCTCTTGTTTTTTCATCACCACCACATCGCCGTCGTTGATGAGCGCGTCAATCATCGAATTCCCCTTGACCTGCAGGGCGAAGAGACCTTCGGCGTTGGGGATGAGTTCGCGCGTGAGAGCAATCATCTCCCCATCCCATTTGGTCATACCTTCGGTTGGGAGAGGAATTGGCGCGCCAGCGGCAATTTTGCCGAGCAGAGGAATTTGCACTGTTGCTGCTTCACCCAGGAGGGCTTTGGCTTGTTGTCCCACGATGCGCAAGCCGCGCGACACTTCGCGCTCGCGCTGGATCAGTCCCTCGCGCGCGAGGATGTTGAGGTTATAGTTCACGACCGAGGTGGAAGAGATACCCACGTGGGCACCGATTTCACGAATCGTTGGGGGGCGACCTTTTTCGCGCGTGAACCGAGTAATGAACTCGTAGATTTTTTGTTGCCGTTCCGAAAGAGCCATCGCACACCTCCGCGGGCGCGGCTGGAAAATCTGTTCGCCTGCCCGAACATTTGTGCATATTATACCATGAACACTTGTTCTGTGTCAAGTCGTTGACGGATTGCGGGATGCGTGTTATACTCGCAGGTGTTCTGACGCTGGAACTCGCGTGCGCCAGACAGTGGTAGTTTGGCGCGTTTATCATTTTCTAGAAACGAGAAGAAACCGATGTTCAATTCTTCGCTCATCAAAAAAACATGTCTGATCGCGGCGACGCTTGCAGTGCTAGCCCTGGGATTTTGGGCACTGCCCCTGCCCTCTGCCCACGCGCAAACAGGCACACAGGGCAAGATCGAAGGAACGGTGGTGAATGCGACCAAAGATGCACCGCCCGGCAGCACCGCCAACTTGACGGTAACCCTGATGTCGTTGGCGCAAGGCGCAACGAGTATCGTTACGCAAACGACACGAACCGATGCCAGCGGTCGCTTTGTCTTTACCAACCTCGATACGACCTCTACCACGCGTTATCTGGCGACGACGCGTTACGCGGATGTGGAATACTATTCCAACATTCTCAATTTTGCTGCCGATGTTTCCACACTGACCACCTCCATCTCCGTGTACGAATCCACCGACGATCCACGCGTTGTGCAGATTCTCGAGACGCATGTGATAATGGATGTGCAGGCGCCGTGGCTAGTGGTGCAACAAATCATCGTCCTGGAGAACACCAGCGATCGCGTCTATGTGAATCGCGCCAACGTACCGCATCCCCCCACGTTGTTGTTGCCGATTCTTGCTAAAGCCATTGATGTCCAGTTTGATAACCAAACAGTGGATCAAACGACACTGCGAGGCGAAGGGGTACTCACGTACACTTTGCCGATTGGACCGGGCAAAGATCAAATCGCGTTCGAGTATGCTGTGCCGTACGTGGCGCCTCAGTACGAATTTGCTTTGCCCTTGTTCAACGACGTGGGACGCGTGGCGTTGTATCTGCTTGATGTGGGCGCGACGATTCAAAGTCCGCAACTTGCACCCGCCCCCAATCCGATGGAGGGTACACCCGGCGTGCCCAAACTCATCGTGGTCGCGGGAGAAAAACTGACAGCAGGCACAACCGTTCAAGCCACGCTGGACAAACTGCCGGCGGCTCCGCAGGGAGCCAATCAACCTGCACCTGCTGCCGCAACGTCTTTGCCCTTTGGCAATACGTCAACGCTGACGATGGTTCTGCTCGCGCTCGTGGCAGGTGTTGCCGCCACGTTGATTACCTATTCGCTTTTGCGCAAGCGTCGCCCGCGCGTCGAAGAGGAAGAAGAGGACGAGGACGTTGAAACGCACGATGCGCGAACCGAATTGCTCAAGCAAATCGCTGCGCTCGATGATGCGTTTGAAGCTGGCGAGATAGATGAGGCGGAGTACAAATCCCGGCGCGCCGCGCTCAAAACTCAGGTGCGGGAGATGTTGCGTGAGTGAGCCGCTCCTCGCCGTCGAGCAAGTGAGCAAAGTCTTTGGCGCGCGCTGGGCGCTGCGCAACGTCACCTTCCACCTGATGCCCGGCGAAATCGTTGCCCTGGTGGGACCGAACGGCGCGGGCAAGACGACCCTGTTGCGCATCCTTGCCACCCTCACGCGTCCCACCGCTGGACGCGTGTGTCTGGGCGAAGAGACAGGAAAAATCTTTCATCCGAACGATATGCGGGCGCGTATCGGCTTTGTGGGGCATCAGACCTTTTTGTACGATGATTTGACGGCGGCAGAGAACTTGCGTTTCTACGCGCGCCTGTACGATGTGCCGCAAGCCGACCAGAGAATCCACGCGGTTGCGACGCGCCTGGGCATCGCCGCGCGTTTGAACGATGTGACGCGCACGCTGTCGCGCGGTATGCAGCAACGTGTCACGCTGGCGCGCGTGTTACTGCACGCCCCGCGCGTGCTGTTGCTCGATGAGCCGTACACGGGCTTGGATCAGACCGCCGCCGACGAACTGGATCAGATTCTTCTGGAGACCCGGCGCGCCGGCGGAGCGGTATTGTTCTCGACCCACGCCCTAGAGCGCGGATTGGCGTTGTGTGATCGTGCCCTCATTCTGCACGCTGGGCGGCTGGTGCACGATCTTCCGCGCGCCGCGTGGCATGACGTAGCGGGCTTTATGACCATCTACGCGCGCGTGCTCGCAAGCGTTCACACCCTTTCGGTTTCGGCGCCGATCCAGTCGGCTGCGTGAACGCTTGCGACTGGAGGAACGGCGGTGAGATTTGTTCGTCAAGTGATTGCCATCGTCTCCAAAGACCTGACGGCAGAACTACGAACCAAAGAAAATTTGAGCGCGATGATTGTGTTCGCGCTCATTGTTTTAGTCATCTTCAATTTCGCGTTTGAATTGCAAGACGTAGACCTTACGGTGGTGGGCGCCGGGGTGTTGTGGGTAGCGTTCACGTTCAGCGGGATTCTGGGGCTGGGACGTTCCTTCGCGGCGGAGAAAGACAAGGGAAGTCTGGAAGGGATGTTGCTTTCGCCGGTGGATCGCGGAGCCATCTTTCTGGGCAAGACCATCAGCAATTTCATTTTCATTACGACGATGCAAGCCATCATTTTGCCTTTGTTCGCTGTGCTCAACAATGTTGCCCTGCCCTGGTTTCCCCTCGTGCCGTATGTTGTGCTCGGTACGCTTGGTTTCGCGGCAATCGGCACGATTCTTTCGGCGATTGCTGCGAGTACGCGGATGCGGGAGGTGATGTTACCGATTCTGTTGTTTCCGGTTTCGATTCCTTTGCTGATGGCGGCGGTCAAGTTGACGAGTGGCGCCTTGCAATCCCTCGATTTTTCACAACTGACTTTTTGGTTCAACATCCTGATCCTCTACGATGTGCTGTTCATCGTGGTGGCATTCTGGATGTTCGAGTATGTGGTGGAAGAATGAAACGAACAACTGCAATCAGTATCGCCGTTTTTGCGGGCACGCTCTTGCTCGTCCTGGGCGCGTGCAATCAAATTCCAGTGTCGCTGGGCGATCTGTTCGGCGGCACAGCGCGCGATGCGAGCGGACGTCCCACCACAGCGCGCGTGGGCGCGCTTGCCCCTGAAATTGATTTGCCGACGATGACCGGCGAACGCATCGTGCTGAGCCAACTGGTCGGGCGACCGGTGCTGGTGAATTTCTGGGCAACCTGGTGTGCGCCCTGTCGCGCCGAGTTTCCCGCGTTCGTGCGTAAATACAAGCAGTATCAAGGCGAGGGCCTTGTAATCATCGGGGTCAACACCCAGGATTCCAATTCCGATGAAGGTATACGGACGTTTATGCAAAACACGCTGGTGAGTTTTCCGATTGTGCGCGATCGCAACGAGCGCGTGGCGCGCGCCTATAACGTGCGCGGTCTGCCCACAAGCGTTTTCATTGATCGGCAAGGCATTATCCGAGAAATCGTGTTGGGTGGTCCGCTGGAAGATGCCGCGCTGGATGAAAAGATCGCCAAAATCAAGTGAGGTTGTATGTCCATTGTGATTGCTCTGGGTGCAGGAATTCTGTCCTTTCTCTCGCCGTGTGTTTTGCCGATGGTGCCGGTTTACCTGGGCTATTTGAGTGGCGCCGCGGTCACGCCGCAAAGCATCGGGACGACGCGACGCGCTATCATCACGCACGCGCTGGCGTTTGTCGTGGGCTTTACGCTCATCTTCGTCGCGCTCTGGAGCGCGCTCTCTGTGCTCACGGTGATTTTCACCAAGACCGATATGGCACGCATCGCTGGAGTGATTCTCATCGTTTTTGGGATTCACTTTATCGGCATTGTGCGTATTCCACTGTTGTATCGCGAGGCGCGCCTCGAAGTGCGCAACCGACCGCTGGGATATGTCACATCTCTGTTAACCGGGATGGCATTTGCAGCAGGGTGGACGCCGTGCATCGGTCCCACTTTGTCTGGCGTGATTGCATTGGCAATGCAAGAGGCGACCGTCTGGCAGGGGACGGGGCTGTTGCTGGCGTATGCCGCCGGGCTGGGTATTCCGTTTTTACTCACGGCGTTTGCGTGGGGCAGCGCGCTGCAGTGGTTCAAGCGGTTGAGTCCGTACTTGCGCTATGTGGAAATCACGAGCGGCGCGCTGTTGTTGGTGATGGGTCTCTTGCTGGTGACCGATAATTTTCAACGCTTGAACGCGATCTTCTTTCAGTTGACTCCCGAGTGGTTATTTCGATTTCTCTAGTCAAACCTCTTGTGGGGATGGAGCACGTATTTTCCCTGACGATAACTCTGGGGGCGCTGCTCGCTTTTCTCAGCGGCTCGATACCTTTCTCGGTCTGGCTGGGATACTATTTTGCGCGCAAGGATATTCGCCGCTATGGCGATGGTAATCCCGGCGCTGCGAACGCCTGGCGTGCAGCGGGGTGGCGCATCGGCGTGACAGCGATGCTCCTTGACTATTTGAAAGGCGCACTGCCGGTGGCAATCGCGCGATATGGAATCGGAATGAGTGACTGGACAATTGTGCCGATTGCCATTGCGCCCGTTCTGGGGCACGCCTTTTCACCTTTTCTGCGATTTCGAGGTGGCAAGGCGGTTGCAGTGACAATGGGTGTCTGGAGCGGGCTGACCCTCTGGGCGGCACCGACGGTGCTGGGAATCGCTTTGACTCTGGCGGTGGCTCTGAATGCAACCGATGCCTGGTCGGTCGTATTCGGGATGAGCGTGCTTTTGCTCTATTTGCTTTTTGTGCCAAGCCCCGTGTCTCTCCTGATCGTTTGGGTAGCCAACTTTGCGATCATCCTCTGGAAGCATCGTTTCGCCTTGCGTACGCCTCCCCGCCCCCGTTTGTGGTTAGAACGTTTGTTCCGATGGTCTGGTGAGGAGCAGTCTTGAGCACTTTTTGGCTGGAACATCAGTGGGGACTCGTGGTCTTTCTGGCGTTCCTGCTCCTGATTGCCTTCAGCAATGGATTGACCTTGCGGCGATTGAGTAGCCGCTCTGTTCCCCAGCACTTGCCGACTGTTTCTATCCTCGTCCCTGTACGTAACGAGCAAGCCGTTATTGCGGATTGCCTGCGCTCGTTGCTGGCACAAGATTATCCCCATTTCCAGGTGCTGGTGCTGGATGATGGTTCGACGGATGACACCCGACGGATACTTGAACATCTGGCGCAGACCGACGAACGCCTCCAGATTTTTTCCGGCGCTTCCTTGCCTGAAGGATGGCTGGGCAAGTCCTGGGCATGTCATCAATTGGCTCAAGTTGCCACAGGTGAATTGTTCCTCTTTACCGATGCGGATACCACTCACCATCCGCACGCTTTGCGCGCGGGCGTGGCGGCTTTGCTCGCCGAAAATGCTGATTTGGTAACAGGTTTCCTCTACCAGAGAATGTCCACGTGGGGAGAGCGATTGACAGTGCCGACCATCTTTTGGTGCTTTTTTGTTTTCTTGCCGCTGGCACTGGCATACCGTTTGCGCTTGCCGATCCTCTCGCTGACCAACGGTCAGTGGATGCTGTTTCGGCGTACTGCCTACCAGACCATTGGAGGACATGCTGCTGTACGTTCCAGTCCGATAGACGACATTGCCCTCGGTCGTCGAATCAAAGCCTCTGGCTTGCGCTGGCGTGTCGTAGATGCCAGCGACTATGTGACCTGCCGAATGTACAGTAATCTGACAGATGCCGTCAAGGGATTCAGCAAGAATCTGTTTGCCGTGTTTGAATTTCGGCTACTACCGTACATTTTTGTCTGGACGTGGATAGCGTTACTCGTATTGGAACCTCCTGTGGTCATCGCGTTATGGCTGGGTGGCATTGCGCGTTCGCTGTTCGATGTGAACATAGCCCTCTTAGCCGTCTCAGAAATGTTGGCCCTGTGGGGCTTGACTCTCGTGCGCTTGCGTTTTCCATTGTATCTGCTTTTTCTCTATCCCGTTCACTTTACCTTGCTCGTTTTCATCGCCTGGCGTTCGCTCGTGTTAACCATCACCGGCAGAATTACCTGGAAAGGACGGCGTCTTCCCCGCCAGCGCGTACGAATCGTGTGAGTGCGCCTGGAGGCTGGCGTAATTTTTGTCAACGCGAAGATTGCCGCGTTTGCATCGCGCGTTAATCGGCGTATAATACCGGTGGTTCGCTGGCTTGGTTGTCCGCGCACAGGTTTGCCTGACCTTCACGCCTTCACGCGGCGTGCATCGGACAAAGGTACCCAACTTGAGGATAGCAGATGAATCGTGTCATACAAGTTTCAGTAGATGAATTGGGGCGCATTGTTATCCCCGCTACTCTGCACGAGCAACTGCATTTGGCGCCAGGGATGACCTTAGTCGTCGAAAAAGGGGAGCAGGGTGGCATGCGTCTACGGATTCAGTCCAAGCCCACTGTTCTTGCAGAGAAAGGGGGGCTTTTAGTTGCCAGGGTGACAGCCTTGAGCAACCTTGCGAATGTCACGCGTCATGAGCGTGACCGACGTATCTTTGACCTCTTACAGCGAGCAGATTAACCTGTGGATGGAGTTGTCATCGCTCTACGCGGGAATGGGCGTGTGGTTGGGCGGCTGCGCCGCCCAACCACACGCCGTCTCCCATCTCCCCTGCTCTCCCCGCCACGCGGGGAGAGCAGGGGGTAGGGGGATGAGAGGGGTTGTCCCGTAGGGGTGAAAGATTTTTCGCTCGTACAAAGATGGTGCAACAACGAGCACTGTAACCTTCCGA
>Ga0209162_1000889_pt1 | contig 31194 bp, 25 predicted proteins | sample YNPNPMetaG_FD_187121 | JGI IMG/M metagenome (GOLD analysis project Ga0209162, IMG submission 187121) | Anoxygenic and chlorotrophic microbial mat microbial communities from Yellowstone National Park, USA - YNP NP MetaG (SPAdes) (version 2) ...
CACGACCGGCGCGGCGCTCCATAAGCCACGGCTACCACGGCGGTATCCGTGGCCTCCGTGGCCGCATCCGTGTCGTGCCATCGCCCGACACGGAGAGCACGGATGCCACGGATCACAACCGGCATGGCGCTCCATAGGCCGCGGCCGCCACGGCGGTATCCGTGGCCTCCGTGGCCGCATCCGTGTCGTGCCATCGCCCGACACGGAGAGCACGGATGCCACGGATCACAACCGGCGCGGCGCTCCATAAGCCGCGGCCGCCACGGCGGTATCCGTGGCCTCCGTGGCCGCATCCGTGTCGTGCCATCGCCCGACACGGAAGGCACGGATGCCACAGATCACGACCGGCGCGGCGCTCCATAAGCCACGGCTACCACGGCGGTATCCGTGGCCTCCGTGGCCGCATCCGTGTCGTGCCATCGCCCGACACGGAAGGCACGGATGCCACAGATCACGACCGGCGCGGCGCTGCATAGGCGGCGGCCACCACAACACCATCCGTGGCCTCCGTGGCCACATCCGTGTCGTGCCCTCCGTGGCCGCATCCGTGTCGTGCCGCCTTATCACGGCTCGATGATCACCGACGCGGTCATATTCCATCGCAACCGACTATCGCTCTGATCGGGCCGAATCACCGCGGTATAAACAATATCGCCCTGGCGATTCTCGCCTAACGGCCTGATGCGCACCACCCGGCCCGTCATCTGGAGATCGGGAAGCGCATCCAGCGCAATAGACACAGCCGCGCCCTCCGCCACGCGCGCCACATAAGTCTCGGTCAGATCGGCCGTCTCGATCTGCCATTCCGAGAGGTCGGCCAGATGGACGAGCACCGCGCCCGGCATCGCCTGCTCACCGGGCTGCACATTCAATGCAGCCACAACTCCCGCGAAAGGCGCCCTGAGCTCGGTCTCGGCCAACGCGGCCCGAGCCTGAGCCAACGCTGCGCGAGCCGCGGCCACATCGGCTTCGGCCATGGCCAGCGCTTCAGACCGTGCACCCGCTTTCAACAGATCGAGCTGCGCCTGCGCTCGACGCACCTCGGCCGCGGCCGCGGCCACGTCGGCCGCGTTGCCGGCGGTCAACAGCTCGAGCTGCGCCTGCGCCCGCTCGACACGCGCGCGGGCCGCGGCGATATCGGCCGCGCTGGCGCCGGTTTTGAGCTGCGTCAGGCGCGCCTGGGCCGCGTGATACAGGTTCGTGGCCTGCTCCAACTGGAGCGCCTCGGCGCGCATCCCGATATGCGGATCGCCCTTCACCGCATCGTAGGCCGCCTGGGCCTGTTTGAGGGCCGCCGCGGCGTTCAAAAACTCAGCCTGGGCCGCGATCAGGAGTAGCTCGTCGGGCCCGGCCAGGAGCTTCTGCAGGGCGGCCTGCGCTTCGGCCACACCCGCTTTGGCCGCGGCCACCTCGGCCGGCGAAGCTCCCTCTCGAACGCGCTCAAGTCGCGCCTGCGCGGCATCTACCGCCGCCTGCGCCGCAGCGATCTCTTCGGCTCGCGGCCCGGCCTTGAGCTGCGCCAGGTTGGCCTCGGCGCGCTGAAGCTGCGCCTCGGCCAGAGCCACCGCCGCCATCTGACGACCGGCCTCCAGCCGCAGCAACGTCTGGCCGGCCGCCACCCGATCCCCTTCAGCGACCATCACTTCGGCCACGATGCCCGCGGCCGACAGGCCAAGCCGGGCGCTGCGCGCCGGCACCACGCGCGCCTCGGCGACGATCCGTCCGCCCATGCTGCGAACGACCGTCGGGGTGCCTGCCAGCGTCGGCTGCGACGTGGCGGTCGGCGCGGCTGCCGGCATGGCGGCCGGCGCGCAGCCGGGCAATCCTCCGACGCCGCAAAGGACAACCAGGCCGAAGATCAGCCTGACGATCCCCCTCTTCTGCATGGACGCTTCTCTCTCGCTCGAAAAACGATCTGCCTCTATCTTATCACAATGATTTGCAGACCCCAACAATGGCCTGCGCGGCACAAGACGCATGTCTCACAACTGCCCGCGCGCCATCGCCTCCATCAGCGCCAGCTCGCGGTGAATCGGGTCGTCGGCCACGCGACGGGCCAACGCCTCGGCCTGCGCCTGCGCCTCGGCCCGAATAGCGGCCTCATCGGCCGTAAGCACCCGGCCGTCGGCCACCAGCACGCGGCCGGCCACCAGCACCGTCTTCACCTCGCGGCCGGTCGCGGCATAAACCAGATTGGGCACAATGTTGCGCACGGGCGCATCGAGCACCGGAGAAAGGTTGAGGGCCGTCAAGTCCACCAGGATCAGATCGGCCTGCTTGCCCGGCTCCAGCGAACCGATCTGATCGCCCAGGCCGATGGCCGCCGCGGACTCGACCGTCGCCATGCGCAGCACATCCCACGCGGGCATGACGGTCGGATCGCGGTATCTGATCTTATTGAAGAGCGCGGTGAGCTTCATTTCGTTGAAGATGTTGTTGCAGTTGTTCCCCGCGGCCTGATCGGACCCCAGTGCCACCTTGCCGCCGGCCCGTCGGAACGCATGCGCGGGCGGCACGATGCCGTCAATGATCCCGATGCTGCCGGAGCAGAGTGCCATCCCGACCCCGCGCGCCGCGATCTGGCCGGCCTCCTCCTCGGTCGCCTCCGTCAGATGAACGGCCAGGAGCTGATCGTCCAGATAGCCCAACTCGGCCAGGAAGGCCGGCGTACGCTGGCCGTAGCGCTTGAGCATCTGGGCGATCTCGCGATCGCCCTGGGCCACATGCATGTGGATCATCAACCCCTCGCGGTCGGCGATCCGCTTGATCTGGAGGAGCTGCTCGCGCGGCAACATGTCGGCCGCCTGCGGGCCGAGCATCACGGTGATCCGGCCATCGGCCGCGCCATGCCACTCGCGCGCGAACGCCACGGCCTGATCTATGGCGCGCCGGCCCGCGTCCAGGTCGAACGGATAGAGGTCGCCGAGCTTCCAGCCGGCCATCCCGCCCGGCGGCAGCGCATTGATCGTCGGCGTCAACCGCGCCCGCACGCCCACCTGCACGAAGAACTCGGCCCAGCCGGACATGGGCCGCGTATAATCCACCATCGTAGTCGTGCCGGCCTTGAGCGCCTCGAGCACGTTGAGCTTCGTTCCCGCCAGCGCGATCTCAGGGGTCATGTGCCGCGCATAGGGCGCCAACGCCTTCTGCATCCAATGCGTCACGTCCTGCGCCACTCCGCGGGCCACCGCCCAGGTGGTGTGCATGTGCGCGTCGATCAGGCCGGGCAACACAGCGCAATCGCGCGCCTCGATCACCCGATCGGCGCGAAAACGACCGGCCAGCTCGACCGTAGGCCCGACGGCCGCAATCCGACTGCCGATTACGGCCACCGCGCCGTCGGGGATATAGCCCACGCCCTCGCCCTGCATGGTAAAGAGATGGCCGTGGGTAATCAGGATGTCCGCGTGCTCATTCACAAGAGGCCCTCCCGAAAAGTAACGGCGCACGACGTGCGCGGTTATCAGTCGGCGCTCCGCCGCCACACCTGATAATTGCCGAACGAAGTCACCGGCCGGTAGCGCTGGCGGATATAATCATCCAGATAGGTGACGCCGCTGCTGATCGAGCTGGCGTTCGGCTCGCGCGACTCCCAGCCCGCGGCCAACACCACCCATCGCACGTCGTGAGCCGCCAGCTCGGCCGCGATCGCCTGCTGGACGGGCAACGTGGTCGCCAGGCCGGGGTGCAGCTCGGCATAGCGCGTGGGGATGCGCCGGTCGGCCAGGAAATAAAGCATCAGATCGTTGACGAAGATCTGATCGTGCCGCGCGTTGCCGATGAACACGTACTCGTCGGGTTGCGTCTGCGCCCGGATGTATTCGGCCACACGGGCCTGATCGCGGCCCAACGGCACACACCCGGCCTTGGGATCGGTCGAATAACAGCCCAGGGGCGAAGCCGCGTTCATCTGCGCCAGAAAGACAAAATGGACGACGTAAGGCCCGGTCAACAGCAGAAAGGCCAAGCCGCCCGCGGCCACGCGAAACGGCACGCTCTGCCACCAGCGCCGCGGCAGCCGATAGAGCAGGACGGTCGCCACGATCACGGCGCAGAACGTCATCGGCAGGGCATGCAATTCGTGATAGCGCGAGGTGGCCTTCACCGCCAGCCCCAGGCCCGCGCCGATCAACGCCAGAAACAGGACGCCGGCCTGATAGCGGCGATCCGATCTCGGCACCGGCCGCCAGAAGAGCCAGCGAACGGCCGCAACGAGCCCGGCCACGAAGGTCGCCAGGGGCAGATAGAGGCGCAGCCAGTCGTTCCATTGCAGGCCGTTGATCCGGCCGAAATCGGGGATGAGGGGCGGTACGGGCAGATAGCGAACCGCGCGAAACGTGGTCGCCGGAAAGTGCACCAGATCCTCGTAGAGGACATCGAAGCCGGCGGCAAGGCCGAAGGCCAGATAGACCGGCAGTGCAACGACCAGCGCGCCGGCCGCCAGGATTGCCTCGCTCCGCAAGATGTAGCCTGGCCACCCCCGCCGGCCGATGCCCGCCTCATACGCCACGCGCAGCGCGTGGGCCGCCACGGCCGCGCCGAAACCGATCGCCGCGTAGCCGCCGAAATCGAGCCGCAGCAGCGCCGTCAGGCCCAGGACCAGGCCGGTCGCCAGAAGCCAACGCCTCTGGCCAGCCCGAACATAGCGCAGGAACGCCAGCGCGGCCAACAGGATGGCGCCGGTCGCCGGAAACGCCGGATAGGAATAGAAGCGGATCGTCCCCAGCCAGAAGGTCACCAGCGCCCAGGGGATCAGCGCGGCGCGCCGGGAAGTCAACGGCAGCGCCAGCGCATAGACGCCGAGCGTCAACAAGAAGCGCAAGGCCGTGTCGAAAAGCCGCGCGGCCAGGATATTCGGCCCGACCAACGCGAACAACCCGGCCAGCGCGTAGAAATAGCCGGGCGAATAAAGGGTCCAGAAGTCCCGATAGATCACCTCGCCGCCGCGGATGCGTTCGGCGTTGACAAGGACCAGGCCCTCATCGTAAAGGTTGGCCGGCGACTTGAGCTGTCCGCAAAGGAAAAGCAAGCCGCAGACAAAGGCAACGACCAGAATCCGACGCCGCCAACCGATGCGGCGAAGCAGGTTGGCCATCGGTGGTCAAGGGGAAGCGGCGTGGCCGTCGCGTCGCGTCAACAGCCAGCTCAAAAATACGGTGACGGCCAGCGCCGCACACGGCAACACCAGGCTCCAGACGGTGAAGAGGCCAAGCGCGCCCATGAAGATCACCTGGATCGCCAGGGCCACGAACAGCACGCCGAACTCAATGGCCGTGACGAGCGTGAAACGGCGCCACAACGTGCCGGTCTCGACGCCGTTGCGATAGTAATACTCCACCAGCACGATCATCAGGACGGCCAGGATCCCCATGATGAGAGTGCCGAAGCGATCCATCGCATTGCGGATGAACGGCACCTGAAACCGCTCGCTCGGCGTCCCGGTCAACATGGCGCCCATCGTCGCGGCCTCGACGAGCGCGCTGAAGGCCCCGCGCACGGCCCAGAACATGATGAACACGCCCAGGGCGCTGGTGACCGCCCACAGGCCCCAACCCAAAAGGTATTCGGTTATCTTTCGCGTCTGCTCCATAGGCATCCTTCGATTGCATCGCCAAAGCGCGCAGAGCGCAGAGGCAACGCAGATCACTCTCTGCGTCCTCTGCGCCTTTGCGGTGCAAAAAGAGATTGTGCGGTGGCCGCCTAGATCCCCTGCAAAGTGAGCGACTTCGCCAGGTGACAACTCACATAAGACCCGGACCCCACCTCGACCAGGGCCGGCGCTTCGAGCTTGCACTGCTCGACCGCGTACTTACAACGCGTCTCGAACACGCACCCCTTCGGCAGGTTGGCCAGGTCGGGCGGCTCGCCCGGCGACACCAGGCGCATGCCGCGCTTGCGCTGCGAGGGCTTGGGCACGGCCGCCAACAGCGCCTCGGTGTACGGATGCTTGGGATGGCTCAACAGCTCTTGCTTGGGCCCCAGCTCGACCAGCTTGCCGGCATACATTACCGCGATGCGATCGCTCACGTAGCGAACAACGCTCATGGCGTGCGAGATGAACAGATAAGTCAAGCCGAACTTCTGTTGCAGGTCGAGCAGAAGGTTCAGGATCTGGGCCTGGATCGAGACGTCCAACGCCGAGACCGGCTCATCGGCCACCACCAGCTTGGGATTGACCACCATGGCGCGGGCGATGCCGATGCGCTGGCGCTGGCCGCCGCTAAAGCTATGCGGGTAGCGCTGGAGATGTTCCACGCGCAGCCCCACCTGGAGGATCATCTCCGTCACCCGCTCTTCCAGTTCCTTGCCGCGCGCCAGGTTGTTCACCAACAACGGCTCGCCCACCGTCTGTAGCACGGTCATGCGGGGATTGAGCGAGGAATACGGATCCTGAAAGATCATCTGGGCGCGCTTGCGGAACTTCGACAGCTCCTTCCCCTTCAACGCAGTTACGTCGAGCGTCTCGCCGTCCACCCGCATGATCACCCGGCCGCCCGTGGGCTGATACAGGCGGGTGATGCATCGGCCCAGGGTCGTCTTGCCGGAGCCGCTTTCGCCTACGATTCCCAGCGTTTCGCCGGCCTGCACGTCAATGTTCACACCATCCACAGCCTTGACGAAACCGGTCTGCCGCTGGAGAAAGCCTTTGGACAGCGGGAACCATTTCTGGAGGTTCCGGACTTCCAACAATGGGAGTTGTGCTTGATCGGGCATGCTCGTTTGCCTCTCCATCGGCCATTTACTGATACAGGAAGCAGCGCACCTTGTGCCCCGGGACGACCTCCTTCAGGGGCGGCGGCGCCGCATCGCATACGCCCGGCATACGCCGGTCACAGCGCGAAAAGAACCGACATCCCGGAATCACCGCGAACGGGCTGGGCAACGTGCCGCTGATCGGCACCAGCCGCTCCAGCTTGCCCTCGATGGTCGGAATGGAACGCCAGAGCGCCAGCGTGTAGGGATGCAGCGGATTGTCGAAGATCTCGTCGGTGCTGGCATACTCCATGACCTGGCCCAGGTACATCACCATGATCTCGTCCGACATCTCGCCGACCACGGCCAGATCGTGACTGATGTACATCAGCGCCATGCCGAAATCAGCCTGGAGCTTCTTGATCAGATCGAGGATCTGCGCCTCGATGGTCACGTCGAGCGCGGTCGTCGGCTCGTCGCCGATCAGCAGCCGCGGGCCGCAGATCAGGGCCATGGCGATCATCGCGCGCTGGCGCATCCCGCCGGAGAGCTGATGCGGATACGCGTCCACCAGGCGCCGCGGCTGCGGGATGCCCACGCGGGCCAACATCTCGATGGTGCGCTCGCGGGCCTCCTTCTTCGTGACCCCTTTCTCGTGGATCAGGATGTTCTCTGCGATCTGATTGCCGATGGTATGCAACGGGCTGAGCGAGGTCATCGGCTCCTGGAAGATCATGCCGATGTGCTTGCCGCGGATCGAACGCATCTTGGGTCCGCTGGCGGGCAACTTGAGCACGTCCACCACCTCTTCGGCGCCCGCGCCATCTTCCCGCAGGTGCATGTAGATCGCGCCGCCCACCTCGCGGCCGGGCGGCGATGGCACGATGCGCATCATGGACTGCGCCGTGACCGACTTGCCGCAGCCGCTCTCGCCGATCACCCCCAACGAACGGCCCTCGTAGATGTTGAAGCTCACCCCATCCACCGCGCGCACGGTGCCTTCGTGGAGGAAGAAATAGGTCTTCAGGTCCTGCACTTCGATCAACAGCGGATGATTGTCTGTCGCCGCCATGGTCATTCTTCCCCCTTATCTCTGGTACGGATCGGCCGCATCGCGCAGGCCATCGCCGACGAAGTTGAACATGATCACCGTGGTGATCACAAACAGGGCCGGGATGAGCAGCCACGCCTGCTGGGCCACCGCCGTCAAGTTCTGGGCATCCTGCAACAGGGTGCCCCAGCTCACGGCAGGCGGCTGGATGCCGAGGCCGATGAAGCTGAGCGCGGTCTCGTTCAGGATCATGGCCGGGATCGAGAAAGTGATCGAGACGATCAGATGGCTCGTGAAGCCGGGCAGGAGATGTCGGGTGATAATGCGCCAATCGCTGGCGCCCGCGCCCTGCGCCGCGAGCGTGTAGTCCTCTTCGCGCAGTTGCAGGATCTTGCCGCGCACCACGCGTGCCAGGCCGCACCAGCCCAAGACGGAGAGAATGATGGTGATGGCGAAATACATCTTGAGCGTGGGCCAATCGCGCGGCAGGGCCGCCGAGAGGGTCATCCACAGCGGCAGGCCGGGGATGGCCAACAGGAAGTCGATCACCCGTTGGATCGCGTCGTCCACCACCCCGCCGAAATAGCCGGAGATGCCGCCCAGGATCACCCCCAATATGAAGCTCAGAAAGACGCCCACCAGGCCAATCGAGAGGGAGATGCGCGCGCCGAACCAGGTGCGGGCGAAGAGGTCGCGCGAGAGCCGATCGGTGCCGAAAAGGAAGATCGGCGCGCCCTCGACGCCGAACAGGTGGATGTCGGTCTTGAACAGGCCGAGCAGCTTATACTCGTCGCCGTGCACGAAAAACCGGACAGGATAGATCTGGCTACGGTCTTCCGTGTATGTCCACTTGAAGGTCTTCTGATCCAGTTTGCGCGTCAGGCCGAAGATATAGGGCTGGATCCCGCCATCCGGCCGGATCAAATGGATCGCGGTGGGCGGCGCCGCCTGATAGCCCTCGAAGCGCCGGTCCATATCGTAAGGCGAAATGAAATCGGCGAAGATCGCGCCCAGATAGAGCAGGATGATCACGCCGGCTGCGAAGAGTGCGACCTTGTGGCGGCTGAAACGCCACCAGATCAGCTCCCACTGGCTGGCATAGTAATAGCGATCCTCCGGCGGGATCGAAGACTTGTCAAGGATGGTTGCCTGGGCAGCGCTACCGGCCGAAGCAGGTGGGACTTGCGGGTCTTGCGTGCTCACTTCGCCAACCTCCCAAAGCGGATGCGCGGATCCACCAGCACGAGCAGGATGTCGCCCAACAGGGCCCCGATCACCGTGAGCGCGCTCAAGATGAGCACGATGGCGCCGGCCAGGTACATGTCCTGGGCCAGGGTGGCGCGCAGGAGCACCGGCCCGACCGTCTGCAAGCTCAAAACGATGTCGATCAAGACGGTCCCCGAGACCAGGCCCGGCAGCACCCAGCTCACCGTGCTGAGGAGCGGATTGATGGCCATGCGCACCGGATATTTGAGGAGCAAGCGCCATTCGGAAAGGCCCTTGGCGCGCGCGGTGATCACGTACTGCTTGTTCAGCTCGTCCAGCAGGTTATTGCGCACCACGCGGATCGTGGCCGCCGTGTTGCCCAGGCCCACCAGGATCAGCGGCAGCCAGATGTGCTTCAGCAGGTCCACGAACTTGGCCATGCTCCAGGGCGCGTCCAGGAACTCCTTGGAGAAGAGCCCCAGGGCCGAGAAGCCCAGTTTGGAAAACAGCAGCCAGGCGATGATCAGCGCCAGCAGGAAGCCGGGCGTGGCCACGCCGATGAACCCCAGGAAGGTGAACAGATAGTCCAGGACCGAGTACTTGTGGGTCGCGGAATAGATACCGATCGGTATGGCGACGACCCAGGAGAAGATCAGGGCCGAGAGAGAGATCACCACGGTCATCGGGACGCGTTCCTGGAGGATCTCATTGACCGACTTGTTCCACTGGAGCGACCAGCCCCAATTGCCGCGGAAGACGATGCCGGTGATCCACCAGACGTAGCGGGCAATCGGCGGCTTGTCCAGGCCGAACTGGATCTTAAGGCGCTCCGCCTCATCCTCCGAGACCTCGACGCCGGACATCTTCAGTTGCTGGATGCGGAAGCTGACGTAGTCGCCCGGCGGCAACTGGATGAGGAAGAACGCCACCATGGACATCAAGGCCAGGATCGGTATCAGCATCAAGACGCGGCGAACGATGTAGAGTAGCACGTCAATCAACCTCCTCGTTCAGAATTCGCGACTGGAATCAGGTGCCTGGCACCTTTACAGGTGCCAGGCACCCTCCAGGCTCCTGCTACCTCAGATGCCAGGCACCTCAGAGGTGCCTGGCACCGCACGCGCTTCCGCAACAAATGTTACTTGAAGAACAACTGCTCGCCGCTGAAGTTCGCCGCGATGGCAAAGCCGGACTGCGGAACGTTGCCCATCTTCGCCGAGACGACCATCGGGTACTTCACGTTCTCGACGTAGTTGATGTAGGGCAGGTTCTCGCGGCACCAGGCCGTGCCCTCGGCCACGATCTTCTTGTACTCCTCGGAGCCGGAAACCACCTCCCAGCGGCGCTTGTCGATGTCGTACGCCTTCTTGGCCCAGTCAGGCGGCTCCTCGCCCTGCTTGCCTTCCGTGTTGACCCAATCCGACCAGAGGACGCCGGCGCGGTTCACGCTGCCCGACACCGCGTCGTTATCCCAGCCGCGGTCATGGCTCCACATGACGGTGGCCTGGATCTCGTTGGCCGCCCACTTCGTGCCCCACAGGCTCGGGTCGATCTGCTTGACCGTCACCTTGAGGCCGATCGCCTTCAAATACTGTGCGGTCAGGTCGGCCACCGGCGCGATGTCCGGCGCGTGCGCGCCGTGCTCCAGCAGGATTTCGATCGGCTTGCCGCTCGGATAGAGGCGCATGCCGTCGGCGCCCTTCTTCAGCCCCATCTCATCCAGGAGCTTGTTGGCCGCCGCGACATCGTACTTCGAGTACTCCTCGCCCACCAGCTCCAACGGCAGCGATGCGTAGCCGTAGTAGACGTTCTCGATCAACTCCTTGCGGTTGATCGCCAGGCTGACGGCCCGGCGGAAGCGGATGTCCCGCACGACGCTCCGCCAATCGTCGTCTTTGAACGTCTGGTTCAGCCGCAGGCCCGAGGAGTCTACGTGCATGTCGGTCAGCACCACGCGGAAGCCGGCCTTCTGCTCGTTCTCCTTGTAGAGCGGGATCTTCACCAGGCCGGTGGACTCGCGCATGAAGTCAATATCGCCGGCCAACAGCTTCAGGTTGAGCATCTCGACGTTCTCGACCTGCTGCGAGACGATCTTGTCAATGTAGGGCAACTGCTGGCCCTTGCTATCCACTTTGAAGTAATACGGGTTGCGCTCCCACATCAGCACGCTGGGGTTGCCCGACGCCTTGGGGATCCAGGGATAGAGGCCGGGGAAGTCCACGCAGCGCGGGTTGGTCATGTCCCAGTTCTGGCAGCGCTTGTTGGCGAAGAGCTGCCACCACTCGTCCTTCAGGTTCATCTTCGCCAGCTCGGCCTTGAACGCGTCGCTGTTCACGTCGGCGTACTTGGCATGCCACTTCTTCAGGTAGTGCGCCGGGTTGATGACCAGGGTGTAGCCCTTCCAGCCTTCGATCCACATGTTGCGGATGAAGCCGCCGTAGGGCTTGGGGAAGCTGATCTTGAAGGTGTAATCGTCGATGATGGTCAACGTGCCCTTTTCGCCCTTCACCGAGAAGCCGACGCGGAACTCGTTCGGCACGCCGTTCGGATAGAGCTTGTCGTTGCCGTACATGTCCTCGAAGGTGAAGCGGACATCTTCCGTGGTCACCGGCTGGCCATCGGACCACTTCAGGCCCTTGCGGATCTTGAAGATGAAGTCCTTGTTCTCGTTCTCCACCTTGTAGCTCTCGACCACGTTGGGGCGAATGCCATCCATGCTGATGCCCTGGCCCTGGAGCATCGCCTCGTCCATCATGACGAAGATGTCCGGCGCCCAGTTGGCCACGCTATGGCCCACGCGCAGGGTGCCGCCGTACTTGCCGGGCTGCCAGTCGGGCAGGTCTTTTTCGGAGATCAGGACGCCCTTATCCACGACGAAGGGTACTTCGGGCAGGCGCTGATCTACAGGGGGCAACTTGCCGGCCTTGACCTGCTCGGCCAGGATCGGCGCTTCGGAGTACTTGCTGGGGGCGGCCGGCGCGGCCGGTGCTTTGGTCGGTTCGGCAGCGGCCGGTGCTTTGGTCGGTTCGGGAGCCTTGGTGGGCTCGGGGGCCTTGGTCGGGGCAACGGCGGCCGGCGCCTTGGTCGGCTCGGCCTTGGCCGGGGCGGGTGCGGGCGTGGCTGCGCCGCCGCAGGCGGACAGGATCATCGCCAGCACGATGACAATGGACCACCAGTAGCGCTTGAACATGTCTCCCTTTCTCCTTGGTTGGATAGCTGAAGGTTAAACTGAACAGCCGAAACCGTTTTTGCCGAGAGATCAACCTGCGCTTGCGTTCGCCTGCTACCACCTCCTTTCGGGCACGCTTCCTGGGGGGAAGACGGACAGCCGCGCCCCGAGCTACGCTACGCCATCTACCGTGGCCGCGGGGCCGGTCGAGCCGCGCATCACCAGCTCTGCCGGGATGCACACCGCTTGTACGGGACGATCGGGGTCGCGCATGCGCTCGAAACAAAGCCGCATGGCCGTGCGGCCGACCTGTTCCGCATGGACGCAGATCGTGGTGAGAGGGGGATTGGAGTAACGCGCCATGGGAATATCGTCGAAACTGGCCACCGAAACATCCTGAGGAATGCGCAAGCCCCGTTCGGCCACTGCACGCAACACACCGAATGCCAGCAGGTCGTTGATCACCAGGATCGCGGTCGGCCGGGGAGAACGATCCAGGAGATGCTGCGCCGCGCGATAGCCATCTTCGAGGGTCACCCCGCAATGGATCACCAGTTCGTCAGGGTCTGCAACGCCCAGGCTCCGCATGGCATCACGATAAGCCGCCAGTCGTTCCTGGCCCAAGGGCGGCCCGGCCACCCCGAACACGAAGCCGATCCGACGATGGCCGAGCGAGAGCAGATGGGTCATCATCTGCACGCCACCGCCGGCATGGTCCGAACGGACCGAATCTACCGTGGTGTCAATTGTCGCCGTGTCGCCGATCAACACGACCGGATGACGGCGATCCACGACGTTGCGGACCTCTTCCGCAACGCGGTCGTGAAAAGCGAGGATGATCAACAGGCCGTCCACACGGCGGCGAAGCACCGCCCGCACCGCTTCCCGCTCGCGAATCGGATCCAACGCCGTGTGAACCAACAGGATGTCGTAACCGCACTGATGCGCCTCGGACTCGGCCCCGCGCAAGAGCTGCCAGTAATACGGGTTGCCCGTGTCGGGCACCAGGAGTCCGATGGTCCGGCTTTCGCGCAATCGCAAAGAGCGAGCTGCGGCGTTGGGTTCATATCCCAGGGCCGCAGCAGCCTCCAGGATACGTTGACGGGTCTCTTCCGCCACTGAAATGGGTCCGCCAACCCGACCGTTCAGCACGTAAGAGACCGCCGCCCGAGACACGCCGGCAAGGCGCGCTACATCAACTTGGGTGGGAGATTTCATGCAGGCATCGGCCTTGACGACTATTGCCAGAAAACACGTGTCACATTACACGTGTTATCCCCTTAATACACCGATTGGCTCCATTTGTCAAGTCCGGCGCAGCCGCGAAAAGGATTACACGAGCCCAAGGCACAGAGCGATGGCGGCTGCGTCATCCAGGGGCGGCGGCCGATAGCCGACCTTCTCGAAATAATACAGCGTAGGCCCCAGGAAGTGCAGATTGTTGAGCAGCGGTTCGGTATACTGGATGGCCCCGTACAGCGCGCCGTCTATGTGATGTTGTTGGCCGACGTGATTGTTCCAATCCACCCCCTCGGTGAGGAAGCCCTGGTCGCCGTAGTGATGGCGTGCGATGCCGCGCAGGATCGCCAGGCCCGCGGCGCGATGGGCCTCCGCGCCGCGCTCGGCCCAGGCCTCCAGATAGGCATGGCTCGCCTCGGCGTTCTCCCACAGATACGCCGTATCCCACGATTCCTCCATCCACAACAGGCCGGCCGTCGCCACCCCGTTGCGATCTTCGCCCATGCGAAACCGCTCCAGCCCCGGCAATGCCACGTCATAGGCGAACTCGCGCCATGCCGGCCGGCCCAACACCTCGGCCGCGCGGCGCAAGATGCGAAACGCGCAGGCATAGGCGACGCATTCGTGATCGTCATAGGTGTCGTGATTAACACTGCCCCAAAAGCCGCCCGCGGCAACGAACGCCTCGCCCAGCGCCAGCGCCTGCTCGCGCCGATCGGCCAGGCCGCGGCTGGTCAGCTCAACGGCCAGCTCCAGCAGGAACAGCCCGTCCGCGCTGTGATCGAAGATCGGGTCGGGCCGGCCGGCGGGCGTCCAGGGGAACGGCTCGCCTTCCATCGTGATCCGCCGCGGCACCCAGCCGTTGGGCAAGAGGGGCGTATGAGCGAAAAGCCATTCCCCCAGGTGGGCCGCTGCGCGAGACATGGCAGAAGGACGCCAGGCGTCAAACGTCAAACGTGAAACGTCATCCGCCGATTCGCCGATTTGCCGATCGGCTAGCTCATGGGCGAACGCCAGCAACTGCACGCCGATCCGCGCCAGAGAGCCCGGGCAAAACCAGTTGTCGCGGTGAACATAGTTCAGGCAGAAACGCTCCTGGGCCAGATCGTAATAGGGGCGAATGAAACCGGTCGCCGGCTCGATAAAGCCGTCCGCGAGCACGTGATCGAGCAGCGCAAGCCCCGCGGCCACCATCTCCGCATCGCCCGCGTAGCGGCCCCAGCGCCAGAGCAAATGCGCGCCGCCAACCGCGTTGGCGGCCCAGCCGGGCCCCTCCAGATCACCGAACTCATGCCAGTGCATGATCTCGCCATCGGGCTTGACAAAGCTGGAGCAGGCCCGCAGATGGCCGTTGAACGGTTCCAGACAACGCAGGGCAAAGTGCGCCGATGCGCGGGCGCTGGCGAACAGGATGGTGTGGAGGTCGGTCATGGGCGGTATTATGACATGGGCGGGGGAGAACGTCAAACGTCAAGAATCAAACGTTGTGGACCCGCCGGGGCGATTGATCGCCGGGCGGCCCCTCACGCCGGCGCCCATCCAGCCCCGTTCACGGGGCGCTGCTTTCGTAGCCCGGCGATTGATCGCCGGGCGGCCCCGCTGGACGCCCAACGCGCCGGCAAACGCGCGCAGCACATTTGGAATTGCCGGATCGACGCGCGTGCGCGTTGCGCGACGACGGCCCATCGTGGTACAATAGATACAGGTTGTTCGCCGATCTCCGACAGGAAGGATGGAAACAATGCAAGACGCGCTTGAAATCTGGCAACTGCCGGGCGCCAGCCGACCATACATGGTGGCCGGCTGGAATCAATGGGCCGATGCCGGATCCATCTCCTCCGAGCTGCCTGCCTACCTGATCCAAAAGACCGGCGCCAGGAAGATCGCGCAGATCCGGCCCGAGGGCTTCTATCTGTTCCAGGCGCCGGGCACCCACCACTACCTGCGGCCCGTGGTCAAGCTCAAGGACGGCTATCGCCAATCCATGGAGGTGAAACAGAACGAGTTCTACTACGCGAGCATCGGGAACAAGGGCCTGGTGATCTTCAAAGGCGAAGAGCCGCACATGGACGTCGAACGGTACGCGGCGGCCTTCTTCGACGCGGCCGAGGCGTTCGGCGTGCGGCGCATCATCATGGTCGGCGGCGTGTTCGGCGCCACCCCCTACGACAAGGACCGCCAGGTCTCGTGCGTCTACAGCCTGCCGCACATGAAGGCCGAACTGGAGCAGTACGCGGTCAGCTTCTCCAACTACGAGGGAGGCGTCACCATCTGCACCTACCTGGCGCATCATGCCGAGAGCCGCGGCATCGAAGCGGTCGTCTTCTACGCCATCGTGCCGGCCTACGACTTCTCGGAATCCACCCCCTTCAGCCAGAGCGTCCGCCTGGACACCGACTACCGGGCCTGGTGGGAGCTGATGCGCCGCATCAACCACATGGCCGACCTGGGGCTCAGCCTCTCGGACCTGCGCAATCGCAGCGACGAGCTCACCGCGCAGGTGAAGGCCCGGCTCGACGACCTGGCCCGCACCGCGCCCCAGCTTCGCGTCCGCGACTACCTGGCCAGGGTGGCGCAGGAGTTCGTGGAGAACCCGTTCCTGCCGCTCGACGATGTCTGGGAGCGCGAGCTGGGCGATCTGTTCGAGGAGCAAGATGGATAGCCGGCTGCGGCGCCAGCTCCGCACCCTGATCGTGTTGGGACTCGCCAGCGCGGCCGTGCTCGCGCTGGCGACCAGCCTGTCGCAGGTGGAGTTCTCGCCGGGCGAGCAGTTCACCCTGGCCTTCGCGCAGGCCGCGCGGCCGCCGGCCGGGCTGGCGATCACGGCCTCGCCCGCGATGTTGGCGATCATGCGCGTGGTGTTCCTGCTCACGCTGGCGCTCCTCCCCTTCTCCATCTTCTACCTGATCATCTCCGCCGAGGCCCGCCGACGCGTCCTGCAAAACCTGATCATCTACGGGACGTTCATCCTGCTCATCTATCTGCTGCGCCGACAGATGCAGGCGGGCGAGCAGGACGATTTCCTGGCCGGACTGGGCCTCTTTTCGGCCGGCGACGCGGCCGCGGCCCGGCCGCCGGCCGAATTCAACGCGGCCGCGCCGACATGGCTGGTGCTGATCGTCAGCTTCGCGATGGCCGGCCTCCTGGTGGCCCTGCTGGGCGGCATCCTGTGGAGCATCGCGCGACGCTGCCCGCGCGTCGAAAGGGAGATCGCGCTCGAAGCGCTGGCCGAGACGGCCGAGGAGGCGCGCGACACCATCGAGGCCGGCGGCGACCTGCGCAACACGATCATCCGCTGTTATGTCGAGATGAACCGGCTGGTGCGCGAGACGCGCGGCATCCGCCGCGATCGCGCCATGACGCCTCGCGAGTTCGAGGAGCGGCTGGAGCATTCGGGCCTGCCGCGCGAACAGGTGCGAGACCTGACCCTGCTCTTCGAGGATGTGCGCTACGGCGCCAAGGACCTGGGGCCGTGGGAGGGGCGTCGGGCCATCGCGTGCCTGGCCGCCATCGCAGAGTCGTGTCGGGCCCTGGCCGGCGACTCGTCTTCCGCGTTGCAGCCGGGCGCTGCGCCGTAAGCCATGATGAACGAGCCTTCGTCGCCCCAACGCCTTTCCACCGCCAGCCGGGCCCTGCTCGTCGGCCTCCTGTTGGGCGGCGTGATCGCTGCCGCAGGATTGGGACTCGCGTTGCAGGGCGTGGCGCGCGACTCGCTGATCATGCCGGCCCTGTTCCTGGCCTGGTTGATCGGCCTGTTCTTCCGCAGCGTGCCCGGCTGGGTATGGTGGGCCTGGTTCCTGGTGATCGCGCTGGTCTTCGCGGCCCGCAGCCTGCGCACGCACTTGAAGCCCGAACCGACCGCGCCGCAGCCGCGCGGCCCGGCCCAGGGCGCCATCCACGCGTGGGCCGGCCGGCTACAGGCGGCCGAGCACGGCGGCTATTTCCGCTGGCGGCTGGCGCACGACCTGGCCGAGCTGAGCCTGCAACTGTTGTCCTACCGCCAGCGCGGCGATCTGAGCCGCGCCGAGCGCAGCGAAGCCATCGAGCTGCTCGCCGCGCCGCCGCAGGTTGCCGCCTACCTGCGCATGGGATTGGCCGCGCCCCCCTGGCAGGCGCAAGACCTGCGCGCCCGACTGGCGCGCCTCTGGCGACGCGACAATGAAGAAGATGCCCCCCTGCTGCTCGACCCGGCCACGGTCGTGCAGTTCCTGGAGGGCCAACTGGAGAGAGAGCATGACGATCAGCATTCGGCAAGTGGCGGCTAAAAGCGAACGCATCATCCAGGAGGTGGAGCGGGTCATCGTCGGCAAGCGGCCGCTCCTGGAGAAGCTGATGGCGGCCGCGCTGGTCCCCGGCGGCCATGTCCTGCTGGAGGATTACCCCGGCCTGGCGAAGACGATGATCGCCAAGAGCTTTGCTCTGGCCCTGGGACTGGCGTTCAAACGCATCCAGTTCACCCCCGACCTGCTCCCCGGCGACATCACGGGCGGCTACGTGTTCGACCGCGACCAGAACCGCTTCGTGTTGCGCCAGGGTCCCATCTTCGCCAACATCATCCTGGCCGACGAGATCAACCGCGCGTCGCCCAAGACGCAGTCGGCACTGCTCGAGGCGATGCAGGAATATCAGGTGACGCTGGAAGGGGAGACGATGCGCCTGCCCGAGCCGTTCATCGTGCTCGCAACCCAGAACCCGATCGAGTACGAAGGCACCTTCCCCCTGCCCGAAGCGCAGCTCGACCGCTTCATCATGAAGCTCTCGGTGGGCTATCCGTCGGCGGAGGAGGAGCAGGAGATCCTCCGTCGGCGCCGGGCGCGGCAGCGCGACGAGTTCGAGCTGAAGCAGATCACCGACGCGGAGGAGCTGCTGGAGCTGCGCGCGGCCGTCGAACAGGTGCACGTGGACGCCGACATCGAGCGCTACATGATCGAGCTGGTGGCCGCCACGCGGCGCCGCCGACAGGTGGCCGTGGGCGCCAGTCCGCGCGGGTCGCTGGCGCTCCTCAAGCTGGCGCGCGCGTGGGCGGCCATGCAGGGCCGGGACTACGTCTTGCCCGACGACGTCAAAGTCTTCGTGCGGCCGGTGCTGATCCATCGCCTGATCCTGGAGCCCGATCTGTGGCTCACCCGCCAGGCGGCCGACGACGTGATCGCCGACGTGCTCCGCTCGGTCGCGGTGCCGGTGGTCGCCGAGGCGTAGCATGGGCCGCCTGTTCCTGTTGGCCGGCGCGATGTATGGCCTGCTGCTGATCGGCCTGGCGACGCTGAACGGCGGGCTGTTGGCGCTGGCGTTGCCGCTGATCGTCTACCTGGGCGCGGCGCTGCTCTACGCGCCCGACGTGCCCCGGCTCCAGGTGACGCGTACCCTGAGCGCCGAACGGGTGCGGCCGGCCGCCGAGGTCGAGGTGAAGCTGACGATCCGCAACGAAAGCGCCCAGCTCGAAGAGGTGCTGCTGGAGGATCTGGTCCCGGCATCCGTCACCGTGCGCGCCGGCCGGCCGGGCAAGGTCGTCGTGCTTTCCCCCGGCCAGAGCGTGGAACTGACCTACACGGTGGCCGGGCCGCGCGGCTACCATCAGTTCCAGGCGTTGCGCGTGACCGCGGCCGATCATCTGGGCCTGTTCCGCCGCCAGGTAACCCTTCCCGCGCCGGGCGGCTTCCTGGTGTTGCCCGAGGTGGGCCGCCTGCGCCAGGTGGCCATCCGGCCGCTGCGCACGCGGGCCAGCGCGGGATTGATCGCCGCGCGCGTGGGCGGGCCAGGGGTGGATTTCTTCGGCGTGCGCGAGTACCAGTACGGCGATTCGCTGCGCTGGGTGAACTGGCACGCCACGGCCCGCCACCCCCGCCACATCTTCACCAACGAGTTCGAGCAAGAGCGCATCGCCGACGTCGGCCTGATCCTGGATGCCCGCCAGCGCCACGACCTGTGGTCGGCCGGCGATTCGCTCTTCGAGCACGCAGTCCGCGCCACCGCCGCGCTGGCCGATACCTTCCTGCGGGCCGGCAATCGCGTAGCGCTGCTCTCGTACGGCGCGGGGTTGACCTGGGTCTTTCCGGGCTACGGCCACATTCAGCGCGAGCGCATCTTGCAGGCCCTGGGCCGCGCGCAGACCGGCGAAAGCGACATCTTCGAGACGTTGGAGTATCTGCCCACGCGGCTCTTCCCGGCCCACTCGCAGATCGTGCTGGTGAGTCCCCTGTACCCCGACGACCTGCGCACGCTGATCCGGCTGCGCGCCCACGGCTACGAGGTGCTGGTGATCAGCCCCGACCCGATCGCGTTCGAAAGCAAGGGATTGGCCGCCGACCGGCATACGGCGATGGCCGTGCGCCTGGCCCGGCTGGAGCGGACGATCCTGCTGCGCCGCCTGCGCCAGGCGGGCATCCAGGTGGTGGATTGGGCGGTGGATCGGCCGCTGGACGAGGCGGTGTTGGTGTCGCTGGGGCGGTCGCCGCGCTGGGCCCGGCCCGTGATGTCCATACAGGGATGAGCGGACAGCGGATGGGAACGCATAAACGAGTGGTGAGGTGAAGATGATCGTGGCGCGTGCTGCTCTCCTCTGCATCCTGTTGGCCGGCGCCGCGGGAGCCGTGCTTTGGGCGCTGGCCGGCGCGTGGCAGGTGGGCCTGTTGGCCGCGGGCCTGGCGGGCCTGTGGCTCGTCGCGCATCGGCGCCGTCCGGCATCGTTCACCTCGCTGATGCTCCTGGCATTCATCCTCCTCGCCGCCGCGGGCGCAAGTCTCCCCTCGGCCCTGTTCTGGGCGCCCCTCTCGCTGGTGGCCGCGCTGGCCGCCTGGGACCTGGAACGATTCGCCGGCCGGCTGGCGGCGGCCGAACCGTCGGCCGAGACGCGCGATCTGGAACGCCGTCATCTACTGCGCCTGGCCGCGGTCAGCGGCATCGGCCTGCTGTTGGGTTGGGCCGGCCAGGCCATCCACCTCAAGCTCGACCTCGCTGTGATCCTGCTCCTGGGCTTTCTGGCGATCCTGGGCCTGAACCGGCTCGTGCGATCGCTGGTGCGCGAAAGCGATTAGCGCGCGTAGCCTTTGCGAAAAGATCACCTTGTGATATACTAACCTAACCTGAAAATCGTGGCAGAGGAACCCGAATACCCATGAACCGAACACCGAAAAGGTTCTTGCCCTGGCTCGCGCTGTGGTGGGCATCGGCCGTGCTGATCGGCGGTTTGCTCTTGCTCGGCGCGAGCGCCGCGGCGCAGGCGCCGGCGCTGACGATCGACCGGGCATCGTTGCGGTTGTGGCCCGAATACGACGATCCCGGCCTGCTGGTCATCCTGTCGGGCGCGTTCACCGGCACCATCGCCTTCCCCCAACCGATCGCGTTCCCGATCCCGGCCAACGCGCGCGGCATCCAGGCCACCTACATCGGGGAAGACGGCAATCTGTACAACCAGCCCTGGCAGGTGGTAGACGGCAAGTTGACCTATTCGCTCCCGCGGCCGCAGTTTCAGATCGAGTTCTACCTCGACCGGCCGCCGTCGGGCAATCAACGCGAGCTGAGCTACACCTTCGAAACGCCCTACGCCATCGACGAGCTGACCGTTTCCTTCCAGCAGCCGGCGCGCGCCGCGGGCTTCTCCGCGCAGCCGACGCCGGAAGAGTCGTTCCAGGGCAGCGACGGGTTCACCTATTATGCTTTCGTCCGCAGGGGCCTCAAGGCCGGCGACAAGCTGCCGCTGACCATGCGTTATGTCAAAAACGACCAGGGGCTTTCAGTGGCGCAGGCCAGATTGGAGGCCGGCAGCGCCGCCGCACCGGTCTCTGCGCCGAACGCTCCATCTGCCAGCGCGATCCCCCCCTGGCTCCCTTACCTGTTGATCGGCCTGGGCGCGGCCGCGCTGGTCGGCGCCGGGAGCTACTGGTATCTCCGCCTGCGGCCGCCGGCGACGCCCCAGGCGCTGCCCCCGACCGCCCAAGGCCGGGCGAAGGGCCCGGCACCGTCCGTGCCGGCCGGCAGGGCGGTGTTCTGCACCCGCTGCGGACACCGGTTCGGCCCGGAGGATCGCTTCTGCGCGCAATGCGGCGCGCCGCGCAAGGGGTAACACGAAACGAAGCTTGCAGGAGTCCGAACAGATGACAGATCTACGCGCCGCCGTGTGGCGGCTGATGGCGATCGGCCTGCTGCTCGCGCTGTGGCTGGGGGCCGGCGGCCCGGCCTCGGCGCAGACGCCGACGCCCAACCAGATCAACGCCGTCGCCAAAGAGCTGTGGTGTCCGCTGTGCAACGGCGTGCGGCTCGATAATTGCGAGCTGCAGGCTTGCATCCAGATGAGGGAAGTGATCGCCCAAAAGCTGATGGCCGGCGAGAGCAAGGAGCAGATCAAAGCCTACTTCGTCCAACAGTACGGCGATGTCGTGTTGGGCGCGCCTTCGCGCGAAGGGTTCAACCTCCTGGCGTGGCTGTTGCCCGTCCTGATCGTCCTGGTGGCGGCCGGGTGGCTCGTCTTCCTGGTGCGCATCTGGACGCGACGCCGCGCGCCGGCCGCGGCAACCGCGGCGGCCGGCCCGGCATCGGCCGGCGCCACGCGAGACGACTACCTCAAACGGGTGGACGAGGAGCTGCGGAAGTACGAGTAGCAGGGTCGGGAGGAGAGCACCGACCTGGGCCTGGATTGCTGACTACGGACGGGCAAGCACATGTTGACTATCCTGCAAGGTGAACGCATCGGCCGTACGGCCGGCATGTTCGTCGGTTGTTCGGGCGTCGTCTTCGACGGGGAGCGGCGCAAGATCCTGCTCACGCGGCGGGCCGACAACGGACGCTGGTGCCTGCCGGGCGGCCACGTGGAGCCGGGCGAGACGGTCGCCGAGGCCTGCATCCGCGAGATGCGAGAGGAGACCGGCCTCGAAGTGCGCATCGTGCGCCTGATCGGCGTCTACAGCAGCCCCAACTTCGTGCTCGACTACGGCGAGCGGGGCCGCTTCCAGGTGGTCGGCCTCAACTTCGAGGTCGAGCCGATCGGCGGCGAGCTGGGCCTGAGCAACGAAACGACCGCAGTGGGCTACTTTTCGGCCGACGAGATCGCCCGACTCGACCTGTTGGAACACCATCGCGAGCGCATCGCGGACGCGTTCGCGGATGGCGAAACGACCTTTGTGCGTTAAGGACGGCATGGCATGACCACATCCACCGATCACGCTCCCGCGCCGACGCGCCGGCTTCCGGCATGGGCCATCGGCCTGGGGATTATCGTCGTCTTTGTGGCCGGACTGCTGGCGCTCTTGCTGCTGAAGCCGCCGCAGAAGAGCCTCTGCGATGAGGCCGCGCCCGACTTCACTCTGACCCTCTTCCCCGAATATCGCGGCGGCTTCAGCGGCGACACGCTCGCCCTGGCCGAGTTGAAAGGGAAAGGGGTAGTGCTCAACTTCTGGGCGAGCTGGTGCGGCCCCTGCGAAGAAGAGGCCGCGGCCCTGGAAGCCGCCTGGCGACAGTACAGGGATAAAGGGATCGTGTTCGTCGGCGTGGACTATCTCGACCAGGACCCGGCGGCCAAACGCTACCTGCAAAAGTTCAACATCACCTATCCCAACGGCCCCGATCTGGCCAGCAAGATCTCGAAGCGCTACGCCATTCGCGGCGTGCCCGAGACCTTCTTCATTGACCCGCAAGGGAAGATCGTCGGGTGCCGCAAGATCGGCCCGCTCAGCGAGGCGGAGCTGAGACAGCGCATCGCGCAGATCATGCCATAGGACTGATGATTATGTCTATCACTGATGTCGGTTACATCGCTTTCGTTCTGGCGCTCGTGCTGAGCCTGTACGGCATCGTAGTGTCGGTGCTCGGCGCGCGGCGCAACCTGCCCGAGCTGGTGGCCAGCGGCCGCAACGCCACCTACGTCGTCGGCGGCCTGGTGCTGATCGCCGCGCTCACCCTCTGGTACGCGCTGCTCACCAACCAGTTCCAGGTCGAGTTCATCGCTACCCACAGCGAACGCAACCTGCCCACCTTCTACAAGATCTCGGCCCTGTGGGGCGGCCAGGCCGGCTCGCTCACCTTCTGGACGCTGCTCCTGTGCGGCTTCGCCGTGGCCGCCACCTGGTTCTTCCGCAACGAGCAACCCGGTCTTCGCCCTTATGTAAACTCCGTGCTCCTGTTGACCATCGCCTTCTTCGCGACGATCGTGCTCTTCGCGGCCAACCCGTTCGAGAAACTCTGGCGCGGCGCGGGCGGCCAGATCGTCACGGCCGTGTGGCCGCCGGCGGGCGCCACGCCCTTCATCCCGGCCGACGGCCAGGGGTTGAACCCACAGCTTCAGAACTACTGGATGGTGATCCATCCCATCATGCTCTACCTGGGCTTCGTGGGCCTGACGGTGCCGTTTGCCTTCGCGGTGGCCGCGCTGATCACGGGCCAGCTCGGCAACGCCTGGATCAGGCTCGTTCGCAAGTGGACCCTCATCCCGTGGCTCTTCCTGAGCATCGGCATCATCATGGGCTCGCAGTGGGCCTATGTCGAGCTGGGCTGGGGCGGCTATTGGGCGTGGGACCCGGTGGAAAACGCCTCGTTCCTGCCCTGGCTGACCGCCACCGCCTTCGTGCACAGCATCATGATCCAGGAGCGCCGCGGCATGCTCAAGGTCTGGAACATGGTGCTGATCTGGCTCACCTGGGAGCTGACCCTCTTCGGCACCTTCCTGACCCGCAGCGGGGTGATCGAATCGGTGCATTCGTTCGCCCTCTCGCCCATCGGGCCGATGTTCGCCGTGTTCATCGTGGCCACCCTGGTGGCCTATCTGGCGCTGCTGCTCTGGCGCATGCCGCTGTTGAAGAGCGAGAACCAGCTCGACGCCGTGCTCTCGCGCGAGACCGCCTTCCTCTCGCAGAACGTCATCTTCGTGGTGATCATGCTCGCCACGCTGCTCGGCACGATGTTCCGGCCGATCTCCGAATGGGTGACCGGCAACAAGATCTCGCTCAACGCGCCCTACTTCCAGCAGGTCAACGGCCCGATCTTCTTCGTATTGTTGCTGCTGATGGGAGCGGCGCCGCTGCTGGCGTGGCGGCGCTCGGGCCCAGAGACGTTGCGGCGCAACTTCGCGTTGCCGGTCGCCGCGGCGCTGCTCGGGGCCGTCGTGCTCTACGCGTTCGGGATGCGCAACCCGGCCGGCCTCATCGGCCTCGCCGCGCTGATCTTCGTCTTCGCGGGCATCGTCCAGGAGTACGTGCGCGGGGTGCAGGCTCGTCGGCACTCGACCGGTGAGCCGGTTGCCGCGGCTCTGGTCAACCTGGTGCGGCGCAACGGCCGGCGCTACGGCGGCTACATCGTCCACATCGGCGTGCTGATGATCGCCCTGGGCATCATCGGCAACGAATTCTTCCAGTCGGAGTCGGAGGCCAACCTGCGGCCCGGCCAGACGATCAGCGTGGCCAACTATGTGCTCACCTATCGCGGCCTGGAGGCCAGCCGGGGGCCGAACTACACCGAATACACCGCCCGGCTCGACATCCGGCGCAGCGGCCGGCCGGCCGGCCAGGTCTTTCCGAAGAAACATCTCTACGACAAGAACCCTGAACAGCCCATGACCGAGGTCGGCCTGGTGCCCGGACCCATCGAAGACGTCTACGTGGTACTGGCCGGCTTTGAGAACAACGGCAGCACCGCCTCCTTCAAGGTCTACATCAACCCGTTGATGTCGTGGATGTGGATCGGCGAGCTCTTCCTGGTATTGGGAGTACTGATCGGCATCTGGCCGCGCCGGACGGTCGCTGTGGTCACCGCCCGTGCCCCCGCGCCCGGCGCAACTCAACCGGCCTGACAGGTTTGACGTGTTCACGTGTTCACGTGTTCACGTTTTACGTTTTACGTTTCACTTTCCAGGACCACCATGCTCATCATCCTGACCATCCTCATCGCCGCGGCCGCGCTGCTGATCGTGGCGTATCCGATCATCGCCAGGTCGCGAGAAACCGAACCGGCCGTCAGCCCGGCCCAGGAGGAGCTGGCCGAGCTGATGGCGCGGCGCGACGCCGTGTTCCAGGCGCTGCGCGATCTGAGCTTCGACCGTCAGGTCGGCAAGGTGACCGCCGAAGACTTCGCCGTCTTCGAGGCCAACCTCAAGCAAGCCGCGGCCGAGGCATTGGCCGCGCTGGACGAGTGGGAAGCGGCCGCGGATAGGGCGCTGGATGCCGTGCTCGAGCGGGCGATTGCCGCGCGGCGCGCTGCTCTGGCGGCCGGCGACCGCACCTGTCCCGCCTGCGGCCGGCCGGCCGCGGCCGAGGACCGTTTCTGCGCATGGTGCGGCACCGCCTTGCCTGCGGCCGAGCCGAGGCCCGCCGATGCACGCACTCTTCCCTCCCTATCTGGATGAAGAAGGAGCCCGGCGCCTGATCGCGGGGGTCGGCTTCGCCGATCCGGCCGCGGCAGCCCGCAGCGTGCGCGACCTGGCCATGATTCCGGGCGCGGCGTCCCATCTCGGCCGCCTCTGGCCCTGGCTGGTGACGGCCCTGGAAGGAGCCGCCAGCCCCGATCGGGCGCTGATCAACCTGACCCGCTTCGTCCAGGCCGCGGCCGACGGCGCCGCGCTGCTGGCCCGCCTGGCCGACGATCGGCGCCTGACCGAGATGCTGATCACCCTGTTCGCAGGGAGTCAGTTTCTCACCGAGATCCTGTTGCGCAACGGCCCCGACCTGGCGCGATTCACCGACCGGCGCGCGTTGGCCCGGCTCAAGACCGCGGACCAATTCGCCGCCGAAGCGCGCGCCGCCCTCCATGCCGTAGTAGGAGCGCACGGCCGTGCGTCCCTACCCGCATCCGACGGCCCGGCTTTCTTGCCGGCCGCGCTCGACCTCTTGCGCCGCTACCAGCGAGAGGAGCTGTTGCGCATCGGGCTTTGCGATCTATGCGGCCTCCTCGACCTGCCGTCGGTCACCCAACAGCTTGCCAACCTGGCCGAAGGGGTGGTCGGCGTTGCGCTCGAGCTGGCAGCCGACCAGACGGCCACCGATCCGGCCGGCTTCACCGTGCTGGCGCTGGGCAAGCTGGGCAGCGGCGAGCTGAACTACAGCTCGGACATCGACCTGATCTTCCTGGCCGACGGAGATGCCGACCGCTACCAGCGCATGGCCGAGCGGCTGATCGCCGTGCTCTCTGAGGCGACGGCCGAAGGCTTCCTCTATCGCGTGGACATGCGCCTGCGGCCCTGGGGCGCGGTCGGCCCGCTGATCGCCACCGTGCCCGGGTACATCAAATACCTGAAGGAGACGGCCCGGCTCTGGGAAAAGCAGGCGCTCTTGCGCGCCCGGCCGATCGCCGGGGAGCGCGCGCTCGGCCAGGCGTTTCTGGCGAGCGCGGCCGATCTGATCTTCGCCACCGACCGCCAGGCCGTGCGCGCCGATGTCCACGCCATGAAGCAGCGCACCGAAGCGCGCCTGCGCGAAACCGGCCGCGATCGGGGCGAGGTCAAGCTGGGCGAGGGATCCATCCGCGACGTGGAGTTCGTCGTTCAGTTCCTGCAACTGACGCACGGCGCGGCATATCCCGACCTGCGCGGGGGCGCCATCCTCGAGCTGCTCGACCGTCTGGCCGAACACGGCCTGATCACGGCCGATGAACACCGCATCCTGTCGGAAGGATATGTTTTCCTGCGCACGGTGGAACACTATCTGCAGATCCTGGACTATCGCCAGACCCATATCCTGCCGACCCATCCGGCCGATCTGCGCTATCTGGCCCGGCGCCTGGGCTACATCGGTCCCCAGGCGGCCGAGCGCTTCGTCACCCGTTACCAGCAACACAGCGCGGCCGTGCGCGCCATCTACTGGCGCCACCTGGCTGCACCCGAAAGCCCATCAGGAGGACCTGCCATGACAAAGGCTGTCGGACAGCCCTCTCTTGCGGCGGCGAACCAGCCGGCCGCCGACCCCGCCGAGGTGCAACTGCGCCGCCATATCGCCCGCATGTCGCCATCCTATGCCGAGGCGTTCAGCGAGCAGGAGATCCGCCGCCACGCCGATCTGGCCGGCCGGCTCAGCGACTCCAATCCGGTCGAGGTGCGGGCCGAGCAGGTCGGCGACTCGCGGTGGCGGGTGACCATCGTCGCCTACGACTATCTGGGCGAGCTGTCGGCCATTTGCGGACTGCTCTTTGCCGACGGCTTCAACATCATTGACGGCCAGGTGTTCACCTACGAAGCCGAAGCCGACAACGGATCGGCCGCGGCCGACGGCCGGCCGGGCCGGCGGAAGATCGTGGACGTCTTCACCGTAGATTCGACCCAGGCCGAAGCCCGGGCCGGCCAGGACGTGCTCGGCAAAGAGCTATGGCTGAGCTATGCCGGCAACCTGGCCGCGCTGTTGCGCCTGCTGCACGGCCGCCAGCAGCGCGAAGCCCTGGGCGCGCTCGTGAAACGGGTGGCGGCCGCCATGCAGGCCATGCCGCCGACCGCTCCCATCCTGCACCCCGTGGAGATCGAGATTGACAACGATTCTTCCGACCGCTACACCATCCTGCGCATAGATGCCCCCGACACGGCCGGCTTCCTGTACGAATTCACCAATGCCCTGGCGCTCAACGGCGTCTACATCGCCCAGGTTTCGGTCAATTCCATCGGCAATCGAGTGCACGACATCCTCTACGTCACCGATGTCCAGGGGCGCAAGATCACCGACCCCAACAAGCAACGCGAGCTGCGCGCTGCCACCGTGCTGGTCAAACATTTCACGCACCTGTTGCCCCTCTCGCCCAATCCCGAGGCCGCGCTGATCCACTTCAACGAATACCTGGGCGAGCTCTTCCGCCGGCCCTCGTGGCCCGACGAGCTGGCCTCGCTGGAGCGCCCCGAAGTGCTCAGCGCGCTGGCGCGGCTGCTGGGCGTGAGCGAATTCCTGTGGGACGACTTCCTGCGCATGCAATACGCCAACCTCTTCCCGGTAGTGGAGGATGTGGCCGCGCTGGCGCGACCTAAGGATCGCGACGTGCTGAAGGCCGAGCTGGCCGCTGAGCTGGCCGCCGCGGCCGACGGCCAGGAACGACGCCGCCGGCTCAACGCATTCAAAGACCGGGAGATGTTCCGCATTGACATGCGCCACATCATGGGCCATGCGCCCGAATTCGGCCAGTTCGCGGCCGAGCTGACCGACCTGGTCGAGACGGTGGTGGCGGCCGCCGCCGATCTGGTGTTGGCCGAGCTGATCGCCCAGTACGGGGAGCCGCGCGGGGACGACGGCGCGCCGATTCCCCTGGCGGTATGCGCGCTGGGCAAATGCGGCGGCCGCGAGCTGGGCTACGCCTCGGACATCGAGGTGATGTTCGTCTACGGCGGGCCGGGCCAGACGAGCGGGCCGCGCGTGCTCAGCGCGACCGAATTCTTCGAGCGGCTCGTGGCCGGCTTCAAGGCGGCCATCTGGGCGCGCCGCGAGGGGATCTTCGAGATTGATTTGGACCTGCGGCCCTACGGCAAGGCCGGAAGCCTGGCCGTCTCGTTCGATGCCTTTCGCCGCTACTTTGCGCCGGCCGGCCCGGCCTGGAGCTACGAGCGCCAGGCGCTCATCAAGCTGCGCGCCATCGCCGGCGACCCCGCATTCGGCCGCCAGGTGGAGGCGCTGCGCGACGAGCTCGTCTACACCCCGCTGCCGTTCGACGTGGCCGCCATGCGCGCCATGCGCGAACGGCAGCTCCGCCATCTGGTCACCCCCGGCACGATCAACGCCAAATTCAGTCCGGGCGGGCTGGTGGATGTAGAATACACGGTACAGGGCCTCCAGATGATGTACGGCCACGCGCATCCCGAGATCCGTCTGACGAACACCCAGGCGGCCATCCGTGCGCTGGCTCAGGCCGACATCATCTCGGTCGAAAACGCGGCCCGCTTGAGCGAGGCGCTCCTCTTCCTGCGCGAGCTGATCAACGCCCTGCGGGTGGTGCGCGGCAACAGCAAAGACCTCACCGTGCCGCCGGAGGGCAGCGAGGAGTTCGCGTTCCTGGCGCGGCGCCTGGGCTACGGCAACGAGCCCGGCCGCCTGCGAGGCGACCTGATGCACCATCTGGAATGGGTGCGCCGGCTCAACGCGCGGCTGCTATGAGGTTGAGGTTAAGCTTAACCTCGGCCTTAGCCTCAGCCTCAGCAAAGGAGGAAGTCACATGAAGCGATCGTTCTTGCCCGTCGCTCCCGCGGTAGCCGCCCTTTCAGCCAGGCGGAGCGTTGCGCTCGCGTTTCTCATCGGCGCCGTGCTCCTGCTGGCGCTGGTCAGTTGCGGCAAGCCGCCCACCCCCACGCCCGAGCCGGTCACGGTGCGCCTGGCCCTGCCGGTCGCCGACCAGGATCAGGCGAAGAAGCTGGCCGAGCAGTTCGGCAAGGCACATCCCGGCGTCACCGTCGAGCTGGTGCCGCGGCGCTGGGATGTGCTCACGGGCGTAGATCCGGCCACGGCCGACGTGGTCCTCACCACGCAGTTCGCCCTCGACGAGTTGCGTCGCCGCGGCCTGCTGATCAGCCTCGATCCGCTCATCGCCGGCGACAAGGAGCTGGACCAGGCCGACTTCCTGCCGAACGCCCTCAAGATGTTCGTGGACAACGGCAAGACCTGGGCCTTGCCGGCCGGATTGGACGTCCAGGTGCTCTACTTCAACAAAGACCTGTTCGACCGTCGCGGGGTGCCCTATCCGACCGAGAAATGGACGCGCGACGACTTTGCCCAGGCCGCGCGCAAGCTGAGCGATGGGGCAACCGGCGTCTTCGGCTATGCCGTGGTCACCGACTTCCTCGACCCGATCCTCTTCGTCTATCAACACGGCGGCCGGCTGTTCGACGACCTGCAGTCGCCCACGCGCACCACCTTCACCGACCCGAAGACGGTGGAAGCGGTGGACTGGTACGCGCGGCTGCTGCGCGAGCCGGGGGTCGTCCTCACCGCGCAAAACGCGCAGGAGGTGGGCGCGGGCAACGTGCAATACACCGTGCGCTCGGGCAAGGTGGGCATGTGGATCGCGTCCCTCTCGGCGCGCGGGGGACGCCTCGAGCGGGGGCCGTGGCCGATGAAGTGGGGCATGGCGCCGTTGCCGGCCGACGCTCGCGCGGCCACCATGGCGACCGCGGTCGGCTACGGCATCACCACGCAATGCAAAAGATCGGTGACCTGCTGGCAGCTTGCCGTCTTCATGAGCAAACAGCCGATCGCCACCTTCGCGCCGGCCCGGCGCTCGCTGGTCAAAGCCGTGACCGGCCAGGATGTCGAAGTGGCGCGCATCGCGCAGGCGGCGGCCGACAACTCGCTCATGATCCGCGCCGGCGATCTGAACAGGCTGGAGAAGGCCATCGAGGCGTTCATGGCTGCGGTCGAGGCGGTCGTGGCGGATCGGGCGTCGGCCGCCGAAGCGCTGGCGGCCGCGCAACAGCAATCCCCGATGCCGTAAGGCGAGATTCATCTCGCCCCCGCCATCGTAGGGCGAGATTTATCTCGCCCCCGCCATTGTAAGGCGAGATTCATCTCGCCTCTACCATTGTAAGGCGAGATTCATCTCGCCTCTACCATTGTAAGGCGAAATAAATTTCGCCTTACAATGGTGTATGGAGGTTGTCATGGCAAACCGGATGACCGACCGCCTGAGGAACGGCCTGCGCCGCGGGGGAGATGCATCGCTCATCGTCAGCGGCTGGGTGGCCGACCGGCTGCTGGACGTCGCGCTGTGGGCCGTGAACCTGGTGCGCGACCTGCCCGTGCGGATCGGCCGGCTGGCAGTGACCTTGTGGCAGGGGTTGCGCGGCATCGTCCTGGCGCTGCCCGAGGCATGGCGCGCCGGCCGCAGCGGCCCTGGGCTGCGAAGCTGGCTGGCTGCCGTGCCCAGGCGGGCCGGCGCCTGGCTGATCGTCCTCCTCTTT
>Ga0209162_1000890_pt1 | contig 31101 bp, 21 predicted proteins | sample YNPNPMetaG_FD_187121 | JGI IMG/M metagenome (GOLD analysis project Ga0209162, IMG submission 187121) | Anoxygenic and chlorotrophic microbial mat microbial communities from Yellowstone National Park, USA - YNP NP MetaG (SPAdes) (version 2) ...
GCGCCGCGGTCTGTGGACCGGCCTGCATATCTGCTAATGCTATCACAATGAGCCCCGTCGTGTCAGGAAAAACCGGAGTGATTTCTCACAAAATGAGATGGAAAGCGGAATCTCCTTTTACAGAAATGCTGCGGACTTTCGGCACGATCGCCACGCCCGGAAACGTCCCCGTGCCATTTCGGGCTCGGCCAGTCCGGGTGCCATTTCAGTGTTCGGGAATGCGCCGCGCCCCCAGACGGCCCGCGGCAGGGCTGGTCCTCGCGCCGTCGCAAACCCGTCTTCGCGCACTTGCTCCCTGGCTTGAGCCACAGGCGGCGCGCCGGCCCGCCGCCGGCTCCATGCGCGAAGGCGACTTTCGGGCCGGCCGATGCTCTCGCGGATTCAGAGCCACGCCCGACCGGGGCTTCTCCCCGGCGCGGAGGCCGCGGAGGACCCCGCTGGCCTCGGCGCGGCTTCCGTGATATCTTCTGTTGCCATGCCGGCCCCCATGCGTCGCAGGGACTTCCTTCTCGCGCTGCTCGCGCTGCCAAAGCTGCGCATCACCCGGGTGCGAATGTACGCTTCGCCCATCACCCGGCCCATGATCAACCAGAGCTTTCACATCGTGACCGTCGAAACCGATGCCGGGATCACGGGCGTCGGCGAAGGCGGCTCGCCCGACCTTGTGCGGCTGGCCGGGCAGATGCTGATCGGCGAGGACGCGCGCCAGACCGACGCGCTGTGGCAGCTCATGTACCGCGGCCTCTTCTACCCGGCCGGCCGCGAGCAGCTGCACGCTATCGGCGCGCTCGACCTGGCGCTGTGGGACATCAAGGCGAAGGCGCTGAACGTGCCGCTCTATCAGATTCTCGGCGGAAAATCGCGCGAATATATCGAGTGTTATTCCACCGCATTTCCGCGAAAAGGCTCGCTTGGCGAGACGGCCCGCGCGTGCATCGAGGCGGGTTTTCGCGTCTATCGCACATCGGTGGCCGACCCGGGCAAGGGCGAGCCGTTCGACGCCCGCGCCATCGTGCGCAAGACATTCGAGCAGTGCCGCGAGATCCGCGACGCCATCGGGAAAGCCGGCGAGTGGGCCATTGATTACCACACGCGGCTCGATTACGCCGACGCGGTGCGGCTGAGCGCGTTGCTCGAGCCGCTGGAGCCGGTATTCGCCGAAGACCTGGTGCGGAGCGAGAACAAGGCCTTCTACCGCCAACTGCGGCAGGCGGTGCGGCTGCCGATCGCGGTGGGCGAGCAGTTCGGCGACCGCTGGGAGCTGAACGAGCTGGTGGAGCAGCGTCTCATCGACTGGTCGCGCGTGTCGATCCCGAATTGCGGCGGCATTACGGAATTCATGAAAATCTGCGCGCTGTGCGAGACGCATTACGTGGGCATGGCGCCGCATTTCACGGGGCCCGTGGGCGAGGCGGCGCTGGTCCACTGCCTGCTGGGCTATTCGGGGCCGGTGTTGATGGAGATGCTCGGCGACGGGCGCCGCGACGTGCCTTACTTGCCGGAGCATTATGACTTCCGAAACGGGAAGCTGTGGCCGAACGAGCGCCCGGGGCTCGGGGTGACCTTCGATCCCTCCCGCGTAAAGATGATTGCGGAGATCACCGAGGGCGCGAAGCCGCTGCCGGTTTACCGGCGTCCGGACGGGTCGTTCACCAACTGGTGAGCAAACGGATCGCCCGGCGGCGATGGGCCGGAAAAGGCCGTTGGCCGCGGTTGCAGAAGCTGTCTGTCCGGGAATCCCTGTTTGGCCGGATCCGCGCAGAGAGCATTTCGCGGCAGGCACCCGGCGGGAGCTATTCGGGGCCTTCGTCGAGCAGCTCGAGCGCGTTGAGAAGAGCGTAATTCCGCACCGGAACAAAATGCAGGCGAATGGCGCCGTAGGCGTCCGGGCGGAGACTGCCGAAGGTCTTGCGGATGGCCCGGCCGGGGCCTCCGGCCTCCCGCATCGGGTCGAAGGCTTGCAGCAAAGTGGAGCCGTTGGCCCACAGGTCGAAGCTGCGGTGTGCTGTGGCCGAGGTGCCCGGAAAGCCGAAGTACTGCTCCGCCATCCACAGATTGAGCCGGTAGCGGTGGCCGCGCACGACGTGCAGGTGATAGGTGAAATGGCCGAAACGCTCCGAACGGAACAGCGCTTCCGAGGGCGCCCCCGCGATGGGGCGGAAACGGCTTTCCCGCCGCCCGCCGAGGAAGAATGTGTCGGGTTCCCACTGGTTGCCCTGGTTGTCGATCGCAGGATGTGCCGCGGCGACCATGCGGACGGGCAGCATGCGGTTCTCCAGGCCCGGCACCACTTCGATGGCGTTGACGAACGCCTTGTCCGGGCGCAGAATCTCAAAGCCGATGTGCAACTTCCCGTCCTTGGCCGGCGAAACATTGAGGAAGACCTTCCGCATGGCGACGCCGCGCCCCGGCGCCTCCGCCACCACGTCGAGGGGCTCGTAAGCAGAGCTTCCGTTGAGGGTGATGCGAAACAGGCGCGAAGTCTCGCCGCCGCCCGCTGAAGCCCCCTGGCCGTACAGCCATTCGGCAAAGTACAGCCGGAGCTCATACAGGCCCGGCTTGAGGGGGATGTGGTAGGAGAATGCGCCCTCGCGGAGGGACTGGAAGAGGCGCGGCTCGTCCACATTCACGATCTGGACCGTACGCTGCTGCGTGGCGATGCCGCCTTCGAAGTACCGATCGGTTTCCCATTTCCGCCCGCTGCTGTCGGTGAAGCCTTCTGTGAGGTTCCCTGCCAGGATGCGAACCGTGGAGAGGGGCCCGGCGCCTGGTTGTGGGCCGGCAGGCCTGGATGGCGGACCTGAAGGTTCAGGCCGGTGCAGGAACCATGCCGCCAACATGGCGAGGGCCGCCAGCGGTATTGCCGCCAATGCGAAGCGGCGCAGGAGAGGCTTTCGCGCTGTCGAGACCGGCGGCGCAGCGGCGCGGCGAACGGCCTCCAGCTCGTAGGCGCCCTTGGGCACACGGAGGGCCACCGCCGAATCCTTGCCCGGCCCGCTTTCAAAGAATTCGTCCAGGGTTTGGCGGAGTTTGCGCATCTCCACCCGGACGATTGAATCGGTCTTGGGATCGAAGCCAGGGTCACGGCCCAAGGCCTCCACGGCGAGGGTGTACTCCTTGGCCGCATCCACCACCCCGTTGAGAAGCCGATTGGCCAGGTACTGAAACAGGAGCGCCTGGTTGGGCTTCCGCCGCAAGGCCTCCGACCCGACGAGGAGCTCCACGGCAGCAGAAAGCTCTTCGAGCGTGACGTCACCCCGAGGCCGCACCGGCTCAGCCTGCATCTTCCGTTGCGTCAAGTATACCAGCAGAACCGATAACGAGACGTGGCGCCAGTCGTTAACCTTGCTGTTAGTTCAGTCACTTGCAGCGTTAACGGACTCGTAATCCCCGATTCTCTCGCGTTCCTTGCAGCTTGCTCCTATTCTGAAGCGAGCGTACAGCGCTTTGTGAAGACCTCCGCGAAGCGCCACGTTCAGGAATATCCACCAAGGGGTTGACAATGCTTCGTTGCAAGTTCAGGGAGCTGCTTGCGGCTGCAATCGTATGCCTTTTTGGCGGTTGCGCGCCGCTGGCGGCACAGAGCACTTTTGCCACGCTGACCGGCCAGGTAGCCGACCCGAGCGGCGCGCCTGTGGTCGGGGCGCAAATCCTGGTAACGAATACCCAGACCGGGTACGAGTACAAAGCCGTTTCGAATGACGCCGGGCAATATGTCCTTTCTTCCTTGCTTGAGGGCGTCTATCGGATGAAGGCGTCGGCGCCGGGCTTTCAGGAGTATGTGGTCGACGACATCCGCCTGTCGGCGCGGGACATCCGCCGGATCGACGTCGCCTTGAGCCTTTCGCAAGTAGCCACGACGGTGGAGGTGACCGCCGGCGCGACGCTGGTGGAGACCGAGACAGCCCGCGTGGCCGATGTCCGGAGCCGCCAGACCCTGATCGACATGCCCCTGTCGCTGCGGCGGGCGTGGGACATTATCCAGTTGTCGCCGAATGTTTCGAAGACCTCAGGCAGCTTCACGATGCGGTTTGGGGGCAGCCGCGCGCGGCAAGGGGATGTCACCGTGGACGGGATCCCGATCGGAACTGTGTTCGGGGGCCAGATCAGCGGCGTTGTCAGCGACCGAACCGAGAGTTACGGCGAAGTCCGCCTGGAGGTGGCGGGCAGTTCGGCGGAGAACCCGGGCATCGGGCAGATGTCGGTGGTGACGCGCTCCGGGACGAACGAGCTGCACGGGGAGGTGTTCAACTACTACTCCAGCCCCGGGCTTCAGGCGCGGAATCCGTTTTCCACGGTGGGTACCGGCAGTATCGAATGGGTGCCGGGCGGATCGCTGGGCGGTCCGGTGGTCTTGCCCAAGGTCTACAACGGGCGCAACCGGACGTTCTTTTTCACGAGTGTCGAGTTCGAGCGTTTCGGGCCGGACAACCGCAGAACCTTCAACACGAGCGTGCCGCTGGAGGCGTGGCGGTCAGGCAATTTTGGCGGGCTGCTGCCGGGCACGGTGGTGCGGGATCCGTTTGCGGGCAACGCGCCCTTTGCAGGGAACGTCATTCCCGCGGCCCGGATCAGCGGCGTGGCGAAAAAGCTCCAGGACCGGTTCTATCCGCTGCCGAACTACGGGAACCCGAACGTCTTTGCCGCCCAAAACAACCGGCAGGTTCTCTTTGAGCCGAAGCTGACCAACCCGACCGCGGTGGCGCGGCTCGATCACCGTTTCAGCGATCGCGCCTTCATCAACGGAAGAATCACGATCGTGCGCTGGCCCCAGAAGCCCTACTCCGGCTCGTTGCCCACGATCGGGCAGTTGGACCGGGAGAGGCGCAACAACGGCGCCAGCTTCGCCTACACGCAAATGATCCGCCCCTCCCTGTTGAACGAGTTTCGGTACGGGCGGGCGACGGACGCCTTCCCCAGCATCCCGCCGCAGCGGGGGCTGGAATGGGTGCGCACGCTCGGCCTGCAGGGGCTGGCCCCGAACCTGCCGGACGTGGCGGGACTGCCGACGGTGAATTTCACCCAGCTTGGACTGACGGGAATTTCAATGGATGTCCAGTGCCTGCCGTGCATCGAGTATGTCACGGACAACTTTCAGAACAACGTCACCTGGATTTCCGGCCGCCACACGGTGAAATTCGGCGCACAAATCATGCGGGGCGCTTACGAAGACCTGCGGCAGGGAAACGGATTATTCGGCAATTTCACCTTTTCCAACCGCTTTACAGGGCATCCTTACGCGGATTTTCTCCTCGGGATTCCCACTACGCTCAGCCGGAATTTTCCGGCCCTTCTCCAGAGCACCAGGTCGTGGCGCTATGGCTTCTTCGTGCAGGACGACTTTCGCATCCGGCCTGACCTGACGCTGAATGTAGGGTTGCGCTACGACCTGTTGCCCGGCTTCACCGCCAAAGACGGGCTCCAGTCGATGTTCGACATCGGAACGGGCGCCATCGTGATCCCGGACGGCGCCACAGGGCGCGTCAGCCCCCTGATGCCCGCCGGCTATGTCAACGTGGTCGAGGCCAGCCGCGCCGGTTTTCCGGGCGACAGGCTGATCCGCGCCGACAAGAACAACTTTTCGCCGCGAATCGGGCTGGCATACCGCCCGTGGGGCAACGACACGGTATTCCGCGCCAGCTTCGGCATGTTTTATGACATCGCCGCCAAGAATGCCGCCCTGTCCACGGTGCCGTTCAACATCGCCGAGCCGGCATTCACCAATCCCACGTCCAATCCCGTCTTGTGGCCGCAAGCGTTTCCCCCCGCGGGCGTCGCGGGTCCGGCTTCCGTTTCCATTCCATCGGCGATCAATCCGGACCTGCTGATTCCTTACAGCATGCAGTACACCTTCACCATCGAACGCCAGCAGTGGGACACAGCCTTTCGGGCCAGCTACATCGGCACCAACACGCGCAAGGGCGTTTACTCCTACAACATCAATCAGCCGGCGGCCGATGCGCGGCCGTTTGTCGACAAGCCGCGGATGTTTCCCCAATATCCGACCATCAACTACCTGACCAATGGCGCCGGACACCAATACCATGCGCTGACGCTCGAGGCCGAACGCCCGTTGAAAGCCGGCCTGCGGTTCCAGGGCTATTACACTCTGGCGCGCGATATCGGCGATCTCGAAGACGGCCAACAGCCCGAAGACGCCTATGACCGGCGGCGCGAGCGGGCGGTATGGACCGACATCCCGACGCACCGTTTTTCCGCCAATATGCTGTGGCAACTGCCCATGGGCAAGGGCAAAGCGCTGTGGAACAACAGCGGGCGGACGGTGAACGCCTTGATCTCCGGCTGGCAGGCGGGCATGTCCTATACGATTCAGCGCGGCCTTTTCCTGACGCCCACCTGGACGGGGCCCGATCCCACGGGCACCCGCTTCACCGCGACCCGCACACCGGCCAACGTCACGATTCGCCCCGATATCCTGCGCAACCCCAACCTGAGCGACCCGACGGTCAGCCGCTGGTATGACGTCAGCGCCTTCGCCGCTCCACAGGCGGGCAGATTCGGCACATCGGCCAAGGGTGTCATCATCGGCCCGGGCGTGCATGTGATGCACGTCAATCTGGCCAAGATCACCAACCTGGGAGAACGGTTCCGGCTGCGCACGGAGATCATCGCCACCAACGCGCTGAACCACCCGAACTATCAGAATCCCGGACTGAGCGTGAACAACCTGGCGGCCGCGGGGGTGATTACCAACGTCGCCAACCGCAACACGAACATGGACTCCTCCATCCCCCGGTACGTGCAACTGGTGCTTCGCCTGCAGTGGTGAAGACAGCGTGGCGGGCGCCGGCAACGGCCCCGCGCCCGCCTTCCGCTCACAGCCGGCAGGCGGAACGCGCCCCCGGGAGCCATTCCGCAGCAGCGATCCAGGTCGCTGCCTGGCGGCCGCGGCACACTCCGCTCTGGTGTGGCTTTGCAGCCAGGCGATGGTGAGCGAAGCCCGATCTTTGTGCCCGCACCGGCGGCGGGGATCGGCGCCTGCGCGGATGCATGCTGACGTCGAGTGCGCTGTGATTGGAAGATTCCGCTGGCCAGGCCGTGCTGGCAGCCCGGTTTCGGCCCAGTCAGAATCTCGAACCCAAGGGTGAGCCCAGCCGGGATGCGCGCCTTCACGGCGCCGTGCCCCGGCCCTGCGGCGCTGTACTTGAAGAGAGTCCGGTGAGGCTGCGCGGCGCTCGCCGGCCGGGCGCGGGCGGTGATAGTGTGTGTGCCATGCGGTCGACGCCATTTCTGCTTTTCGCTCTCTTTCTTGCCGCGCATCCGGCGCTGCGCGCGGATGAACTGGATGAAGCGATCCTGAAGCACCGCACCGGCGTGCTGGTGGTGCGAACCGCGCCGGGCGCCACGGTGACAGTGGAGCAGATCCGCCATGAATTCTGGTTCGGCGCCACCATCGCCACGGGCGTCTTCAACGGGCGAATCGCCCCGGAGGACGCCGCAAAGTGGAAAGAGGTGTTCCTGAGCCACTTCAATGCCGGCGTCATCGAATCCGCGTTCAAGTGGCACGAGATGGAAAAGGAACGCGGCAAGGTGGATTACGCGGTGGTGGACGCGATGCTCGAGTGGGCTTCCGCCCACGGCATTCCCGTGCGCGGGCACTGCATCTTCTGGGGAATCCCGCGTTACGTGCCGGAGTGGCTGAAGCCGCTCGGCGACGAGCCGCTGCGGCTGGCGGTGCGGCAGCGCGCGCGCTCCATCGCGGCACGCTACCGCGGGCAGTTCGCCGAGTACGACCTGAACAACGAGATGATCCACGGCAACTGGTTCGAGCAGCGCCTCGGGTCGCAGATCACCCGCGACATGGCGCGCTGGGTCAAGGAAGGCGACCCCGACGCGGTGCTCTTTTTCAACGACTACGACATTCTCACCGGGAAACGTTTGGACGACTACGTTCAACATATCCGCGCGGTTTTGTCGTCCGGCGCGCCGATGGACGGCATCGGCGTGCAGGGGCACCTGCACGGGGACGCGTTCGACGAAGCAGAGCTGCGCCGGGCGCTGGATGCGCTGGCGGAGCTGAAGCTGCCGGTGCGGATCACCGAATTCAATTTCCCGGGGCAGCGGTCGAAGTATTACCAGAAGCGCGACTTGCGCCTGAGCGCGGAGGAGGAAGCGGCCAAGGCCGATGCGCTGCGCCGCTACTTCCGCATCTCCTTTGCGCACCCGGCGGTGACGGGCATCCTGATGTGGGGCTTCTGGGAAGGCGCCAACTGGATTCCGCAGTCTTCGCTCTACCGCAAGGACTGGACGCCGACGCCCGCGGCGGAAGCCTACCGGAAACTGGTGTTCGGCGAATGGTGGACGCGCGCCACGGTGAAGGCCGACTCGGAGGGCCTCGCCGCCGTTCGCGCATTCTTTGGCACGCACCGCATCCGCGCCGGGGGCAGGGAAGCCGAGGTGTCGCTTTCAAAACGCGAGGGCGCCAGGCTCGTCGACTTCCGCTAGCTCGCGCCCTCGCACCTTTGTCTGCGGCGCATGCCGCGGGCCGGCTACTTCTTCGCCTTCATGTAGGCCAGCAGGTCGGCGATGTCGCTGCCGCCAAACGCGGGCCATTGCATGCCCTTGGCGCGCATCTGGCTGAGCATCCGCGGCCCGTGGCTCCACAGCACGGCCACCATGCCGAAGCTGTTGTCGCCCTCGCCGTGGGCGAGCTTCGGCATGCCGCCGGTGTGGCAGCTGGCGCAGCCCTTTGAGGCGAAGGCCTTCTCGCCGGCCGCCGCATTGCCGCCTTCATTGGCGAATTGCAGCGTCCAAATGTAGCCGATCAGGCGTGTCATTTCCTCCGGGCGAAGCTCGCTGTTCTTCGGCGCCTTGCCGGGATGGTTCCACAGCGCCGCCGCCAGCTCGGCATTGCTCTTCGGCCCCGTCTTTCCCAGCTGCTTCGCGCCCGCATGGCAGCCGGCGCAGCCCTTCACCTTGAACAGCTCCTCGCCTGTAGAGGCGGAGGCGGGAACGTATTTCGGCGCAGCCTTGGATGCCGTGGGCAGGCTTTGCAGGTAGACGGTGATGTGGTTCATCTCCTCGGCCGTCAGCTTCGGCAGCGCCGCCTTCTTTGCCAGGATGGCGCCTTTCATCTGCGGCGAGTGGTTCCACATCTGGCGGGCCAGTTCAATCGGGTCCGTGATGGAAGGCCACTGGCTCACATCGGGCGCGCCCCCGCCGGCGCCCTGGTGGCACTGCGCGCAGCCTTTCTCCGAGAAAAGCTTCTTGCCGAGGTTCGCGTCGCCCTTCATTTCAAAGAAACGCGCGGAATAAAAGTAGGCGTAAAGGTCCGCCGCCTGTTGCGTGGTCAGTTGCGGCGCCTTCAGGCTGGCGCGCTCCATGGACTCCCACATCTTCGGCGCGTGGTTCCACATCAACGCCGCCATGGTGGCCGGCGTGTAGCCGCGCCCGGCAGTCCGGCCCAGGTCCGGCGCTGACTTGCCGCCCCGGCCGTTCACGCTGTGGCAAACGATGCACTTCTGGTTCCTGAACACCTCCGCGCCGCGGGCCGAATCCCCCAACGGGACGGTGGCGGCGCAAACGGAAACCGCTACGCACAGGATCAACAAGAGCCGGAACATGAATTACCTCCTTTATCCCACCTATCCACTCTACGCGAGACGGGACAAAAGACAAGGGGCAGGCCGGAGCCTGCCCCTGCGCCATGGTGGAAAAACACCCGGACAATCACATCAGAAGCCTCACGCCGCCCATGTACATATGGGTGCGGAAGCCCTCGAAGACGTGGATCGTCTCGCTGAGGCCGAAATACCGGTACTCGGAGAAGAACTCCATCTTCGGGGTGACCGGCAGCACCAGGCGCCCCTGCGGCTGGTAGTAATCGGTGGGGCGCACGCCCGAAGTGGTGACAAAGGAACCGCCCGCGCTGAGGCGGCCGCTGTAATTCCTGGCCAGCGGCAGGCGCAGGTCGATGAGCATCGTGCCGGTATGGGCGTAGTCGCGGTAGTTGCTCGCTACCGGGAACAGCCCCAGCGGGTAAAGGAAATTGATGTCGCTCCGGACCTTGGACCGCTGGTATTCGGCGATGACGGCGACGTTCTTTCCGCCGCCCGGCAGCCATTGCAGGCTGCCCGTGATCGCATCGGCCTCATACCAGTAGCGGACATCAGGGTTCGGGTTCTCGTTGGTGAGCCAGCTGTAATTGGCGTTGAAGAACAGGTTCTTCGGCAGCTGGAACCGGGTCTGGAAGCGGAGCCGCGTGTGGTCGTACAGGCCGGTGCGGTAGTAGGTCTTGATGCCGTCGATGAATTCGAGGTCGCCTGTCAGGGTCACCCTTTGCACCGGGCGCAGCACAAAGCCGAACACGCCTCCCTGCCGTTCCATTTCCAGCCGGTCGGAGGGCGATCCCTGGGAGTAGGTGCTGGCTTTCATCAGCGAGCGGCCCCACTCGTAGCGGTGCCCGCCGCGGATGGTGAGCTGCTTGCCCACGTCCCAGATGGCCTCGATCTGCTGGCGGTGGCGCGAGACCTCCAGCCGCTCGCCGCCGGTGAAGGTCACGGTGGCAGACGACGTTGGCGAGAAGAACTGGAGCGAGCGCAGCGTGTTGATGCCGGTGGTGTGGAAGCGGTCGGTCTCCCAGCTCTCCCGGACACGGATGCGCGGGCCGAGTCTCGCTTCCGCCGCCGCGCTTCCGGAGATGTGCGGCATGGTCGCGTTGCCGAAGAAATAGTCCGTCGTGCCGGTGAGCAACAGCAGGGGATTGTTCGGGTCCACGACGTTGCCGCTGATGATCTGATTCAGTTCCGAGTACGTCTTCGGGCGGCTCCGGATGAAGCTCCCCGACAGATCCAGCCAGTGGAAGGGGGACGTGGTCACCAGCGCCCGCGTGTGCTCGGCCTCGCCGCGGATGCGGTAGAGCTGGTTGCCCTTGGTCAGGGAGAGGATCTGTCCCAGGTAAGGGGTCGAGCGGTTGCCGCGCAGCGTCTCGGTGGAGTAAACCGACTGGTCGTCGCTGAAGCGGCGCCCGCCCTGCTCCACAGTCGCGTGGAAGCGGTCGAATTCGACCCGGATGCCGCCGCGCACCTCGTACAGGCTCCAGTCGACCACATTGCGCAAGGGGAACTCGTTCGGCGGCACGACCAGAGGCGTGATTCCCGTGCCGTAGCTCGAGTTGCGGCTGAAGCCGATATACGGCATGATGCGCGTGCCGGGGAACAGGGTGAGCTCGTTGTCGTAATTGCGGATGCGCGTGTCCATCGTCCGCTGGTTGAAAAACAGCGGCGAGCCGGGCGCGCCGATGTTGGCAAACGACGGCAGCGCGTTGAACATGGCGATGTTGGAGTAGGTGCTGTTGAGCCGGTAGACGCCGCGCTTGACCATGTCGAGCCGCGCCGTGTTGTACGGGTCGCCGCCCCAGGCGGTCATCGTCAGCAGCCCGCTGTCGAGCAGCTTCGAATCCTTCGGTTCGAGGCGCAGCTCGGCGCCGGTGAGCCGCGTGCCCTGGCTGAGGTTGACGAGGCTGCGGTAGGCGTTGAAGTCGCCGGCGCGGGTGATCCACCGTGCGCCGATGTCGATGTGTCCGCCAAACACGCTTTCGGTGCCAGTCGGCTCGGGATTGACCTCCCACTTCTTCCCCGCGCCCGCACTGCCGGAACCCGGTGCGGGCGCAGGCTTCTGCCGGGCTTCGGCAGACCCGCCAGCCGCGGGCGCCGCGGGAGCGGTCTTCTCCCTTGCAGCAGCTGCCTGCGCGGAGGCCATGCGTCTGGCCGTGCGAACCTTGCGCAGCTTCTTCTTCGCCGTGATGGCGGCCGTGCGCCGGTGCGCTTCCTTCTGAATGGGCGCATCCCCCGCCAGAAGCGCGAGCGGGAGGGCGATCGCCAGCAGGAGTCTCATCGCAGCAACGCTCCATTCACATTCGATCCGTGCACCTTCTGGTGGCACGCCGTGCAGTTGCGCCAGCGGGGCAGCCGCAGGTCGTGCGTCGCGATGGCGACGCCGCCTGCCGTGGTCGCCTGCGGCGGAGACTGAACGTTCGAATGGCACTCGAGGCAAAGGTTGGCCACCTCGTGCCGGGTCATCATGCGCGGGTTGGCCGACCCGTGCGCCTCGTGGCAGATGGTGCAAGGCTCGTTGCGCACGGGCGCGTGCTCGAAAACGAACGGGCCCCGCTTGTCCGAGTGGCACTGGAAGCAGCCCGGCTGCTGCCCGCTCGTCAGGCGCATGTTGCGGTTGAGGAAGCTGGCATGGGGATTATGGCAGCCGGTGCAGGACATGGCGCCCTCCGGCAGCGGGTGCCGGTGCGGCTTCTGGAAGCTGGCCCAGACGTCCATGTGGCAGCCCTGGCAGTTCCTGTTCACCCCGGCTGGCCGGCGGAACTGCCGCGCGCTGGCCTCCTCGCCGGTCTTGTGCACGTTGTGGCAGGATGTGCACGCCACGCTGTTGCGCGCGTGGCCGCTCTGGATGCGGCCGACCTGCGTCTGCTGGTTCTTGTGGCAGGCGAGGCACATCCGGTCGATAGCCGCCGGCGTCATCTTCTTCGGCGAGAGGATGTCATCGGCCGAGGTCGTTTCAGCGTGCGCCGAACCCGGCCCGTGGCAGGACTCGCAGGCCTTGCCCTCCCAGCCGCGGCGCTTGTTGGTCTCCAGGAGGATGTGCGCGTTTTTCCTGAAATTCGTGTGGATCTCGTCGTGGCAGCCGGCGCAGGTGTCCGAACCGACGTACTCCTTTTTCTGTTGGGCAGCGGCCGCTGCCGGCGCCTGCTCTTTCTTCGCCGGCTCCTGGCCGCGTGGCGCGGCCGCCGGCCACGCCGCCAAGGCGAAGGCGGCGATCAGCGGCACATAGCGGACTCTCATGGGAACTCCCTGGGTTGGAAACCAGGGCGGGCCTGCCTGGAGGCCCGCCCTGGAAGGTGTCGAATGCGGTTTCCCTACTGGGCGTGGGCTTTGTCGACGGAGTACGTCTTGCCCGGTCCGTGGCAAGCGCCGCAGCTCTCGCCCAGCGTGGTGGTGTTGGCCAGCGCGTGCGAGGCGGCATCGCGGCTGGCGTGGCAGCCGAGGCAGGCCGCCGCGGTCGGCTGTGCCGGGTTGAGCCAGCCGCGCGGATCCACAGCAGCCAGAACGCCCTTGGCCTCGCTGTGGCTGTTGTTGACGTGGCACAGGTTGCAGCTGGCGCCCGTGGCGGGCGGCGGCAGCGCCACATGGTTGTAGTTGTGCGGGATGTTGCCGAAGCCGTAAATCGTGTAGTCACGCGGCTGCTCGTCGCCGGTGTGGATCCGGTGGATCATCGTCGGCAGGTTGATCGACTCGCTCGGCGCCTGCGCCGCGGGCCGGCGAGCCGCGTCCGTCATCGACGGGTTGTGGCAGATGACGCAGTTGTTGATCTCGTTCCGGTTCTCGCCATGGAACGACAGCCGCGCATGGCAGGTCTCGCAAGTGGCCGTGGTCGTGACCACCCGGCGCGCCGCCACCTCGCTGCCATCCACCGAAAAGTTCTTCACGTCGTTCGGGATGTTGACCTCGATCACCCGCTCTTTCAGCGTGCCTTCGAGCACTTTCTCGTCCGTGCGCCCCTCGAGCGCGATCGTCCAGGTGCCCTTGGCATCGGCCGGGATCGCCGTCGCCATCGTGTAGGTGTACAGGCCCGGAGAGCCGGTCACGCTGCTCACCGTGACCGTCTCGTTCACGTAGCCCTTCGTCGTCGCGGTGCCGAAGTTCAGGCCGTAGTCGCCGTCGAGCGGGGCCAGCGTGAAGGCCAGCCTGCCGCGCCCGGCGCCCGGGATCAGCTCGGTGATCGCCATCGCGTTGCCGGCACGGTCCTTCAGCGAGAACGTGATGACCGGCTTCTTGCCCGGCGCGGCGTTTTCGATCTTCTCGATCTTCGCCACGGCGCCGCGAACCAGCATCGAGTTCTGTTCCGTCACGTGTGCGCCCTTGATAGACGCGTCAAAATCCAGCTCGCCCTGCGGGATGTGGCAGTTCTTGCACTGGTTGTCGGAGATCTGGATGATGCCCAGGTGGTTCTCGCCGGTGGCGAAATTGACGTTGTCATGGCAGCTTCCGCAGGCATCCCGCCTCGGGTTGGTCAGCCACGCATCCTTCTGCGCCGCCTTTTCGTTGCCCTTCTCGTGGCACCACTGGCAGTTGTTCGCCCCCGAAGGCATTCCGACTCTGGAGAAATCCGCCACGACATTGCGGTAGCCCACGATCTGATACGGCTGGCCCGCCTGCACGCTCGGCAGATTCGCCCCCATGTGGATCTTGTGGATCATCACGGTCATGTCGATCGTGTTCCCCGTCTCCGGGTTGACGTTCTCCACGGCGGTGCCGCCAATGGTGTAGGCCGGGGTGTGGCAAAGGATGCAGATGTCCATCCCCTTGCGCGAGCCGCCGTGGAACCGCAGATCCTCATGGCACTTGTTGCAGGATTCGGTGCTGATTACCTGCCGCACGCGCTTCACCGCCGAGCCATCCGGAACGAAGTAATAGTTGTCCGTGGCGTAATTCACGCCCAGCTCGAATTCGCTCAGGTTCCTGCTGCCGTAAAGCGAAATGGCGTGGGTGGCCGTCCTGTCGTAGTTGGCCGGCAGTTTCATACCGAACGTGTAGATGTACTCGCCGTCGGCCACTTTCTCGTAGGAGCCGCCCGAGTCGGCCGAGGATTGCCGCGCCTGTCGGCCCGCGGTCGGGGGCCAGGTGCTGGTTTTCAGCCGGGTCGTGTAGGCTCTCCAGTGGTTTCCGTCATTCGGCAAATAGGCCAGAATGAAGCTGGTCGATACCGGGCCCGGCGTGTTGATGCCTTCCCGTTCCAGGGGAACTCCCTTCGGGTCCGTGATCCGGAACCGAACCTTTACCGTGCCGTCGGCAGCGATCTCGTGACCAAGAATCTTGAAGACGAGTCCGGGCCGAACGAAGTTGATGGTGGCTTCGTCGGCGTAAAAAGCCTTGTCCCGCTGGGTGAACGGAGACTGTGTGGAACTGATCAACACTGTTGAAGTTATCAACAACAGCGCCGCCAGCGTCCATTTCATCCAACCGCCTGAGCGTCTCATTGAACGCATAGTGCACTCCTTCCACGTGCGAACATGAATTCCATTCTTCCGCAAGTCCTGAACCTCTCAGCCGACACACGGCTCAGATGTCCCTTTGCAGGTACCAAGCCAAACCTATCGCAATGGGGAACGGAAGTCAACCCTTTTGTATGCAACAGGTTGAGAAATACATCGGGACTTGGCCAACCCCCGCGATTTCAGACCCCCGTGGGTGATGTTTAGCACCCCTGCGCGAAGTCTCCCAGAAGGGCGCGCCATTTTTGCAGCGGCTTGCTCCTCGCTGCCATCTACTCACTTGATGTTACCCGCCTTGGCTCATTCCTCCCCCTCGCGCTCGCCGGCCGTCCGCTTCGCTCAGGACCGGGAGCTGGTGGAGCAACACCTGGAGTCCCTGCTCGGCGACCCCGCTCCCACGCCCTTTCGCCAGGCGATGAGCTATGCGGTTCTCGGCCAGGGGCAGCGCTTCCGACCGGTGCTGGCCCTCCGCGTGGGGCGCCTCTGCGGCCATGACAACGCCCTCACCCTGCGCGCCGCGGCCGCCGTCGAGATCCTGCACTGCGCCTCGCTCATCGTGGACGATCTGCCGTGCATGGACAACTCCCCGGAGCGCCGCAACCGGCCCGCCGCGCACGTCGCCTTCGGCGAGCCGACCGCCCTGCTGGCCGCTTTCGGCCTCGTCGCTCTGGCAGCCCGTTCCATTGTCGAGCAGCCCTGCCCGCCCGCTCTGCTGCCATCGCTGATCCGCTTCCAGAGCCGGTTGCTGCGCGCGCTCGACGTGTGCGGTCTTTGCGAGGGCCAGGATCTCGACCTCCGCGCCAAGCCGTGCGAACGGGCCCGGCTCCGCGACTGCATGAACGAACTGAAAACCGTCCCCCTGTTCGACCTCGCCGCGCAGGCGGGCCTGCTGTTCACCGACCCGGAATCCGCTCTGGCCCGCACGCTGCGGCGGTTCGGGCGCGACTTTGGCCGCGCCTTCCAGCTCGTGGACGACTACCTGGACGGCGAGATCGACGACCGCGAGGCGGTGGAGGCGCGGTTGCGGCAGGCCGAGCAGGTTCTGGCGCCTCTGGGGCCGGCTGCCACGGAACTGCTCGAGATGGTGGAGGTGCTCCGTGCCCGCTGCCAGTAACGCACAGGCCTTGTCCCCTGCGCCCACTTCCCGGGGCCAAACGCGGCGCATTGTCGTCATCGGCAGCGGCTTCGGCGGGCTATCCGCAGCCATCCGGCTCCAGGCGCGCGGCTACCAGGTGGATCTCGTCGAGGCGCGCGACCAGCTCGGCGGCCGCGCCTACGTCTACCGCCAGGACGGATTCACCTTCGATGGCGGCCCGACCGTCATCACCGCTCCCTTTCTGATCGACGAGATCTTCCAGGCCGCCGGCCGGCGCACGCAAGACTACTGCCGCATCGTGCCGGTGGACCCCTTCTACCGCATCGAGTTCCACGATGGCCGCTCGTTCGAATACAACGGCGACGAGGCGGAGACAGAGAGGCGCGTGGCCGCCTTCTCCCCGGGCGATCTGGAAGGCTACCGGGAGATGATCCGCCGCGCCAGGGCGATCTTTCAGAAAGGATTTGTCGAGCTCGCCGACAAGCCCTTCCTCCGCTTCACCGACATGTTGTCCATCGTGCCCGACCTGGTGCGCCTCCAGTCCTGCAAGACCGTCTACCGGTTCGTGTCGAAGTTCGTAAAAGACCCGCTGCTGCGGCGCGTGTTCAGCTTTCACCCGCTGCTGGTGGGCGGCAACCCGTTCCAGACGACCTCGATCTACGCGCTGATCCACTACCTGGAGCGGCAGTGGGGCGTGCATTATGTGATGGGCGGCACCGGCGCGCTGGTCTCGGCTCTCGGCCGCCTGTTCGAGGAGCTGGGCGGCCGCGTGCATCTGTCGACGCCCGTGTCGCGCATCGAGGTCGAAAACGGGCAGGCCCGCCGCGTGACCGCCGCCGACGGGCGTGTCTTCCCCTGCGACGCCGTCGTCTCCAACGCCGACGTCGCCAACACCTATATGAAGATGATCGCGCCCGAACACCGCCGCAAGTACACGGACCGCAAGCTCCGGCGGATGCGCTACTCAATGGGCCTGTGGGTGGTCTATTTCGGCACCCGGAAGCTCTATCCCGAACTGCGCCATCACACGATCATCCTCAGCCCGCACTACCGGGAATTGCTCGACGACATCTTCAACAGGAAACGTTTGAGCGACGAGTTCTCCCTTTACCTGCATCGCCCGACCGCCACCGACCCGTCGATGGCCCCGCCGGGCTGCGACTGCTTCTATGCGCTTGTCCCGGTCCCGAACCAGCTCTCCGGCATCGACTGGACGAGCGAAAACGAGCCGTTCACGCGCCGCGTGCTCGAGTTCCTCGACCGCCGCTACATGCCGGGGCTGCTCGACAATCTGGCCACGATTCGCACTCTGACTCCGCTCGACTTCGAGACCACCCTGAACTCCTATGCCGGAGCAGGCTTCAGCTTCGAGCCGGTATTTACCCAGTCGGCGTGGTTCCGCCCGCACAACCAGAGCGAGGACATCCCGAACCTCTATTTCGTCGGCGCCGGCACGCACCCGGGCGCCGGCGTGCCCGGCGTGCTCAGCTCGGCCAGGATCGCGGAGAAGCTGGTATGCGCGAACGTGCCCGTCTAGCCACGGCGCGCGGCTCGAAATCGTTCTACTTCGCCACGCGCTTCTTACCGCGCGAGGCGGCTGAAGCCGCCTGGTCGGTCTACTGGTTCTGCCGCACGACCGACGACATGGTGGACGAAGCCGACGCGCCCCCCGACCTCGAGCAATGGCGGCTGCGTCTCCAGCAGGCGCTGGACGGGCGCTCGACCGGGGATGAAGTGCTCGACGGTTTTGCCGCCACCGTGCGCCGCTTCTCGATCCCCCCTCGTTACGCTTTCGAGCTGATCGACGGCGTGGAGATGGATCTCGTGCGCTCCAGCTACGAGACGTTCGACGAGCTCCGCCTGTATTGCTACCGCGTGGCCTCCACCGTGGGGCTGATGATGATGCACGTGACCGGCTTCGACGGCGACCCGCGCGAGCAGGCCATCGACCTGGGCATCGCCATGCAGCTCACCAACATTCTCCGCGACGTCGGCGAAGACCTCCGCCGCGGCCGCCTGTATCTGCCGCAAGAGGAGCTGGCCCGTTTCGGCGTCAGCCGCGGGGATCTCGCCGCCGGCCGCCGCACGGAGGCGTTCCGCCGCCTGATGGATTTCCAGATCGCGCGGGCGCGGTCGTTTTACGAGTCCGGGCGCTCGGGCCTTCCGTTTCTTCACGCCCGCGGGCGTCTCGCCGTCGATCTGGCGGCGCGCATTTATGCCAGGATCCTCGACCGCATCGAGGCTTCCGGCTATGACGTGTTCAGCCGGCGCGCCGTGGTCCCGCGCCGGGAAAAGTACTGGATCACCGCAAAGGCAGTATGCTCCAACGCACTCTCCGCCGTTCCAGCGCGGCAGCGCTCGTTTTCTGCGCGCTGAACTACCTCCTGTTCCTCGCCGCCGGCGTGCCGCTTGCCACCGACCGCATCGCGGAGTGGATCATGGCGCGCACCCCCAACGACTATGCCGTGTTTCTGCTGACGACCCTCGGCGAATGGGCCAAGCCGCTGGCGGCCACCGGCGGGCTGGCCGCTGTCGGCGCGGTGTCCTTCCTCGCGGTGTTGTGCCTGGAAATCCTTGTCGCCCTCCGGCGCAAGGCGCTGGCCGGCTCCGCGCCCGCCCCTGCGCCGCAAAGCGCCGTTGCCGCCCCCGTCAGCCGCCGCGACGTCCTCACGCCCCTGCTCATGGCCTCCGGCACGGCGCTGGTGGCCGGCGAGAGCTTCCTCCGCAACCGCGCTCTGGCCGCGCGTGCCGCCGAGCCGCAGCTCCTCTACCGCTTTGAACCTCCGCCGGACTCCTTCGGCGAGGGCCTGGTGCGGCCCTTCATCACGCCCGTGGAGGCCTTCTACGGGATGAGCAAGAACACGGTGGATCCGGTGCTCGACCCGCGCCAGTGGCGGCTCCAAATCACGCTCGACGGCCGGCCGCTGCGAACCCTTTCCTATAGCGAGATCCTCTCTCTGCCACGCACGCAACGCGTCACCACCATGCGTTGCGTGTCCAACACGCTCAGGTCCAATCTGATGGGGACCGCCGAGTGGAGCGGCATTTCGCTGCGCCAGCTCGTGGATCCTTCCCGCGTGCCATCGGGGGTTGTCGAGGTGGCGTTCCTCGGCGTCGACGGCCATGACGATTCCCTCTCGCCCGAGCAGGCCTTTTCCGACGACCTGCTGCTGGCCCTTGGCATGAACGGCAAGACGCTGGACCGGGTGCACGGCTTCCCGTTCCGGCTGGTGGCGCCCAGGTATTACGGCTTCAAGAGCGTGAAATGGCTCGGCGAGATCCGGCTGGTGACAAAACCGTATTACGGCACATGGCCGAAAATGGGCTACACGAAAGAACCCGTGGTTCACACCGGCTGCTACATCGACCGCGTGCGGCGCGAGGGGGACCGCCTGCGCGTGGGCGGCGTCGCCTATGCCGGCATCCGCGGCGTGCGCCGCGTCGAGGTCCGCGCGGACGCCGGCCCCTGGGTGGAGGCGCAGCTGGAGACCCCCATGTCCCGCTACACGTGGACGCGCTGGAAGGCCGTGCTCGCCGCGCCGCGCGCCGAGTTCGTCCAGGCCCGCGCCCAGGACGGCGAGGGCCGCTGGCAGGCGGAGAAAGAAAAGCCGCTCTTCCCCGACGGCGTCGCCGGCCCTGCCATAAAAAGAGTCTCGTGAGCGGCATCCCCGCAGCGGTCATTCCCTTCATCCCGGGCGCGGCGGCGCTCCTGGCGTTGCTGATGATCTGGCTGGCCCGGCGCTCGCACGCGCAGTACATGGCGTTGCCTGAGATCAGCGCCGCGGCAGGGGCGCCGGACGCTCGCGCTCGCGTCGCGGTCATCATCCCGGCGCGCAACGAGGAAGCCGTCATCGCCCGCTGCGTGCGCAGCCTCGCAGGCCAGGCGGCCAGGGTGTTGGTCGTGGATGACCACTCCTCGGACCGCACCGCGGAAGAGGCTCGCGCCGCCGGCGCGGCGGTGATCCCCGCGCCGCCGCTGCCGCCAGGCTGGCTTGGCAAGCCGCACGCCTGCTGGACGGGCGCCCGGCAGGCCGAAACAGAATGGCTGCTTTTTGTAGATGCCGATACCTGGTATGAGCCGGGCTTTGTCGCCGCCCTTCTGGCCTGGGCGGAAGGCCGCAGGCTGGATGCGGTGACCGTGTTCCCCCGCCAGGTTTGCCTCCGGTGGTTTGAAGGGGCGCTGGTCGCCTACGGTCTCGGGCTTTATTTTGCCGGCGTCAACGCGGCCCGCATCAACGACCCGCGCGCTCCCGATGCGCTCGCCAACGGCCAGTGCATCCTCGTCCGCCGAGACGCCTACCTGCGGACCGGCGGCCATGCGGCGGTGGCCGGCTCGGTGACCGAGGACGTCGCCCTGGCCGCCCTCTGGAAGCGCAGCGGCCTGCGGTTCGCCGTCTGCCGCGCCGAACGCCTGGCTTCAGTCCGCATGTACGATTCGTTCCTGGTCTTGTGGCGCGGGTTTCGCAAGAACTCCTTCCGCGTCTTGTCCCACAATCCGCGCACCGGCGCCGCGGTGGTGGCGGCTTCCATCGTGATGACCTCCTGGCTGCCCGTGCTCGCGCTGCTGCTGTTCGCACGCCAATGGCATGCCGCCGCGCTGTTTGCCGCCGTGCCCGCCGCCGCCTGGCGCCCGTGGTATGGAAGCTGGCGGCGAGCCCTCTGGGCCCCGCTGGCCATCTATCTCTTTCAGGGAATCGTGACCTCGGCGATGTTCGCCTCTCTCACCGGCCGGGGCGCGCTGTGGAAGGGCCGCCGTGTCTGACCCGGTTTCTTACCCCGTCCCCTGGGACCTCGTCTTCGGCCTCGCCGGCTACATCCGCCGCGGCGCCCGCCGCGACCTGGTCGACTTCAGCGCCCGCGTGGTCGCACGGATGCAGCCGCCGCCGGTCATGGAAGGGCTGGAGCATCTCCCCGAAGATCCGCGCTTCGTCCTCGCCGCCAATCATTACCAGCGCAAGGGGCTCTGGATCCTCCACCCGGCAAGCGTCCTGACGCAGGCCATTGTGCGCCGCTACGGACCGCTCGAGCCGCCGGTGCGCTGGCTGGTCACGGCCAACTGGCCGCCTTGGCGCATCGGACCGTTCAAGTTCCGTTCGCCGGGCGATCTGCTTCTGCCCCGGGTGGCCCATGCGCTCTGGTGCTATCCGGTCAGCTTCCACGGTTCCAACCCGGCTTTTACCGCCCGTTCGCTCCGCCAGCTATTGCGGGAATTGCCCGGGATCGATTGCCCCATCGGCATTTTCCCCGAAGGCGTGGCCGGCGTGGCGGGCCGCCTCGGGCCAGCCCTGCCCGGGGTGGATCGCCTGCTGCGCCGCATCGGCCGGCCGGTGGTTCCGGCCTGGATCAGCGAACGCGACGCGCGCCTCGTCGTCCGCTTCGGAGCCTCGGTCCCTGCCGGGCAGGACGTCATGGCCGCCATCGCAAGCCTCGGCGGGGTCCCGCCCCCCGGCTGAGTCCCTGGGGCCGGGTGCGGGACCGCCAAGAACCGCATGGCGGAGGCAACCTACTATATGTAGGGGCCTGCGGCAAGAGCCTTCAAAATGTTCGATCCTGCTTCTTGCATCGCTGCCTTTTTCGGTGTATGCTCGGAAGTAACTTGCCCCCCCGAGTGGCCGTGCTGCATATGCACGCGTCAAAAAACAGCAGGATGCCTGCTGATGCGAGGTTCCGCCTTTGCTGATCCTGAAACGCGTTGAACTTCAGGGCTTCAAATCCTTCCCGGACCGGACCGAGATGCGCTTCCCGGGCCGGGGCATTGCCGCCATCGTGGGGCCCAACGGTTGCGGCAAGTCCAACCTGAGCGATGCCATCAGCTGGGTGCTCGGCGAGCAATCAGCCAAGTCGCTGCGCGGCTCGCGCATGGAAGACGTCATCTTCGCCGGCACGCGCGACCGCAAGCCGCTCGGCATGGCGCAGGTCACCATGGTGTTGGTCGACCCTACCGGGCAGGTCCAGGTGCCCGGGCAGAAGCCTTCGGCGCGGTCGGCTGCGGCCGAAGCGAAGGCCAACGGTTCCAACGGGAACGGAACCAACGGCCACGGCGGCTCTGCCGAAGGCAATGCCGGCGCGGCGGAAGCCGCCCCGGCCGCGGTGACGCTCGAGCCGGCGGCGGCGCTGCCGGAAAAAGCCCAGGAGATCACCGTCACGCGGAGACTGTTCCGCTCCGGCGAGAGCGAATATCTCATCAACGGGCGCATCGCCCGGCTCCGCGACATCCAGGAACTTTTCATGGGCACGGGCCTGGGGCCCGAGTCTTACGCCATCATCGAGCAGGGCCGCATCGGCCAGATCCTGTCCTCGAAACCGCTTGACCGCCGCGGCGTCATCGAGGAAGCCTGCGGCATCTCGAAGTTCAAGAACAAGCGGCGCCTCGCCGAGGCCAAGCTGGAAGGCGCCAAGCAGAACCTCACGCGCGTCTTCGACATCCTTGAGGAAGTCTCCCGCCAGGTGAACTCGCTGAAACGCCAGGCGGGCAAGGCGCGCCGCTACGAGGAGCTGAAGGCGGAGCTCGACCGCCATCTGCGGGTCGCGCTGGCGGGCCGGTACATGCTGCTGGAGCGCGAGGCTGCGCGCGTCGCCGCCGAGCTCGAAGCCGCCGCCGGCCATTACGCCGCGCTGCAAGCCCGCGTTGACGAAGAGGACAGGGCGGTGACGGCGGCTCGCGAGGAGTTCTACCGCCTGGAGGCTGCCCTGACGGAGGCGCGCAAGCGCGCCGCCGAAACCCGGCTGGAGGCCGAGCGCATCCAGGGCCAGATCGCCTCGCAGGCCCGCGAGGTCGCCTCCATCGAGCAGCGGCTCCAGCAGGGCGAGCAGGAGACCGAGCAGCTGGCCGCCCGCGCCCGGCGCCAGGAGCAGGAGCGAACGCATCTGGCCGGGCAGCTGCAAGAGCTGGAAGCCGCCGCCGCCGGGGCCCGCTCCCGCCTTGCGGCCAAGCAGCAGGAGCGCGACGCCTTGCAGCGCGATCTTTCGCAGAAGGAGCGCTCGCTCGAGGAAATGCGCCGCCGCGTGGTGGCGCTGCTCGGCGAAGCGGCCTCGTTGCGCAACCAGCTGGCGCAGATCGAATCTTTCCTGTCGGCGATCGAGCGCGACCGGGCGCGCGTCCGCAAGGACGCCGAGGCGGCGCAGGCCGATCTGGCGCGTGTGCGCGCCGCGCGCGACGAGCTCTCAAGGCAGCTCGCCGACCGCCAGCTCGAGCTGGAATCCACGCAGGACCGCCGCGCCCGCACCGAGCGCGAGTTGCAGGACAAGCGCGCCGCCGCCCAGGAAACGCGCAAGCGCCTGGATGCGCTGCGGCACGAAGCCAGCTCGCTCCGTGCCCGGCGCGATTCGCTCGACTCGATCCTCTCTCACCGCGCCTACACGGCGGAGGCTGTCAAGCGGCTGTTCCAGGCCGCGCAGCGCGGCGAGGCCGACGGCTTCGCCCCGGCGGGCGTGCTGGCCGATTTCGTCGAGCTGACCCATCCGGAATTTGAAAAAGCAGCCGAGGAATTTCTCCACGAAGAGCTGGAATATGTGGTCGTCAAATCCTGGGAAGACGCGCGAAAAGGCATAGATCTTTTGCGCGCCGACCTGGACGGCCGCGCCACGTTTCTCGTGGAGCCGAATTTGCACGGCAGCGCCCCTGCCGTGTCCTCCCCCGTCCCCGAGCCGGCCATCGGCCCCGAAACCGGGATCGTTGGCCGGCTCAGCGAGGGCATCCGCTTCACCAACGGGCTGACCAACGCCCCGGCGGCGCTGCTGCCGCGGCTGGCGCGCTGTTTCCTGGCCGACTCCCGCGAGGCGGCGCAGCGGCTCGCCGCCGTCTACCCGGACCTGTTCTTCCTCCTGCCGGACGGCGTCTGCTACCACGGGCAGGCGGTCACCGGCGGCAAGCGCACCGGCTCGGGGCCGCTGGCCCTGAAGCGCGAATTGCGGGAAGTCTCGGCGCTGTTCGAGCAGCGGCATGCGGAGCTGGGCGCCGCGCAACAGGAGCTGGAGCGGCTCGAGCGCGACATCCAGGCCTTGTCGGAGGCGCTGGACCATCTGCGCGCGCAGCAGCAGAAGCAGGAAAAGGAAACCCTCCTGCTCGACCAGGAGATGCGCAAGCTGAACGAGGAGGCGCAGCGCGCCGAACAGCGGCTGTCGCTGGCCGGCGTCGAGCTGGAGCGGCTCGGGCGCGAGGCCGGACGGGCCGCGGCCGAGCGCGAGGCCAAGGCCGCCCTGGCCGCGCAAAAGGAAGAAGAGCGGGCCGGGCTTGAACAACAGCTGGAGGCCGCGCGCGCCGAGCTGGAGGAGCTCAAGCGGCAGCTGGACTCGATCGGCGAGGAACACTCCGTGCTGCGCGTCGAGCTGGCCGGCTGCGAGGAGCGCCGCCGCGGCGTCGGACAGGCGCTCGAACGGCTGGACCGCGAAATGCAGGACACGGCCGCGCGCCGCCGCGATCTCGCCGCCGAGCTGGAGCGGCTCGCCCTGAAGCGCAACCAGCTGCTGGAGCTGAACCTCGCTCTTGAGGAGCGCGCCGCGCAGGCGGCCGCCGCGCTTGAGCAGCTCGACCTGGAAACCGCCACGCTGGCCGAAAAGGAAGCGGCGCAGCGGACGGCGCTGGCGGAGGCCGAGGAGCGCGTCAAGGCCGTCCGCCTGCAACTCGCGGAGGCCCAGGAGCGCCGCGCGCAGATTGAGCTGGAACTGGTGCGCCGGCAGTCGGACCTGAAGCATCTCGACGAGAACTGCCGCAAGGAGCTCGGCGTGCCCGTCGCCGAGGCGGTCCGCTTGCTGGCGCAGTCCCGGGCTGCCGCCGCCGGGGATGCTGACGCATCCGAAGCCGCAGCCGGGGCGCCCGGGATGGAATCGGCACCGGCGGAGGCGCCGGAGCTCGACGAGCTTGCTGTGGCCGAAGCGGAGGAGAAGGCCGAGGACCTGCGCCGCCGCATCGAGGCCCTCGGGCCCGTCAACCCGGAGGCGCTCAGCGAGTACCAGGAGGCGCAGCAGCGCTACGACTTCCTGAACACGCAGCGGCAGGACCTGCTCGACTCCATCCGCGACACCGAAAAAACCATCAGGGAAATCGACGCCGAATCGCGCAAGCGGTTCAGCGAGGCCTTTGCCGTGATCAACGAAAACTTCCGCAACATGTTCCGCACGCTGTTCGGCGGCGGCGTGGGCGAAATGCGGCTCATCGGCGAAGGCGACGAGCTGGACCAGGGCATCGAAATCGTCGCCCAGCCGCCCGGCAAGCGGCTGCAAAACGTGCTGCTGCTGTCCGGCGGCGAGAAGGCGCTCACCGCCATCGCCCTGCTGATGGCCATCTTCCAGTACCAGCCCAGCCCGTTCTGCGTGCTCGACGAAGTGGACGCGCCGCTCGACGAGGCCAATGTCGGCCGCCTGGCGGCGCTGCTCAAGGAGATGTCCCGGCAGACGCAGTTCATCGTCATCACGCACGCCAAGAAGACGATGGAGGCGGCCGAGCTGCTCTACGGCGTCACCATGCAGGAGCAGGGCGTGTCGAAGCTGGTCAGCGTCAAGTTGCAGCCGGCGGCCGCGCCGCCGCCGCAGCCGGCCGGGGCCCTGCAAACCGCTGCGAGGGCCTGACGCCATGGCTGCCGCGCCCGGCGCCGTCCCGTCGCTGCTGGTCGGGATCGCCGGCCCCTCCTGCGCCGGCAAGACCGAGCTGGCCCGCTGGCTGGCGGGCCGGCTCGCCGCGCCGGTGCTCAACCTCGACCATTACTACATCGACCTCGCGCACCTGCCGCTCGAGGAGCGCGCCCGCACGAACTTCGACGAGCCCGGCGCCGTCGACCACGAGGCCATCCTCCACGACGTCGCCGCGCTGCGGCGCGGAGAGCCGGTCGTCGCGCCGCTGTACGACTTCTCCACGCACGCGCGCGCCCGCGGCGGCGAGCGCATCGTGCCCGGCGGGCTGGTGGTCGTCGAGGGCCTGTTCGCGCTGTACTGGCCCGCGTTGCGGGAACAATATTTCGTCAAATTGTTTGTCGACGCGCCCGACGAGCTGTGCCTCGCCCGCCGGCTCGACCGCGACGTCCGCGAGCGCGGCCGCACCCGCGAAAGCGTGCTCGAGCAGTTCGAAGCCACCGTGAGGCCCGGCGCCGAACGATTCATCCGCCCCACGCGCGCCTACGCCGACCTCGTCCTGTCCGGCGAGGAGGAGCTGGACGTCCGCGGCCCCAAGGCGCTCGGTCTGATCCGGGCGCGCCTGGCGGCGCTGCGCCGCCCTGCGGGAGAAACCCCGTGACGGCGCGCCCTGCGGTGACGGTTCTCGGCTGCGGCCTCATCGGCCGTGCGATGGTCTTCGACCTCTGCCGCGAGTGCGACGTCACGGTGGTCGACCGCAGCGGCGAGGCGCTGGAGCCGGTCCGGGCCTGGCCCTGCCGGCGCGTCGAGGCCGATGTGTTCTCGCCCGGCGCGCTGGAGGAGGTCACGCGCAGCGCCGCGGTCGTGCTTTCGGCCATGCCCGGCGCCGTCGGCTTCCGCCTGCTCGAACGCCTCATCGGGTTGGGCCGCAACGTGGTCGACATCTCGTTTACGGAAGAGGACCCGACGGCGCTCCAGGCTCTGGCCGCCGCGCGCGGCGCCACGGTCGTGGTGGACGCGGGCGTCTGCCCGGGGCTGTCGAACGTGGTCGCCGCCCACGCCGCGCGCCGCCTGTTCCGCCGGCTGGACCGCTACGTTTGTTACGTCGGCGGGCTGCCCGAGCGCCCGCAGCCGCCCTGGTTTTACAAGAATCCCTTCGCCGCCGAAAGCGTCCTCGACGAGTACACGCGGCCGTGCCGCTTCCGCATCGCAGGCCGCCCGGTCACGCTCGAGCCGCTCTCCGGCGCCGAAACGCTCGAATTTGCCGAAACCGGCCCGCTGGTGGCCTTCCACACCGACGGCATCCGCACGCTGCTCGCCTCGCTGCCCGACACGCCGACTCTGGTGGAGAAAACCCTGCGCCACCCGCAGCACTACGAGTTCATCGTGCGGCTGCGCGACGCCGGCTTCTTCGCCCCGGACGTCCGCCCGATGCTTGAAACCGTCTGCCGCCGCGCCTGGCGCTTTTCGCCCGGCGAGGCCGACCTCACGGTGATGCGGCTGCTGTTCGAGGGCGAGACGGACGGCGGCATGGAGCGCATCACCTTCGACCTTGTGGACCGCTACGACGCCGAAAACGGGCTGCTGTCGATGGCGCGCACCACCGGTTTCACCGCCGCCGCCATCGCGCGGCTGGTTCTGGAGGGCCGCTTCCGCCGGCCCGGCGTGCACCCGCCCGAAGCGCTGGGCTTCGACGAATCGCTCTGCCGCGCATTGCTCGAACAGCTCGAGGCGCGGGGGGTGGGATTCACGCTGGCGCGCGCGCCGCTTTCCGGCTCTTGATCCCGCGGCGGCGCGGGTCTATATTGCAGTTGGAGGTGTCGCATGAGGCACGCGCATGTCCTTTGGCATGACCCCAAGGTCGTGGCGTGGCTCAAACTCGCGGGCGTGGTGCTGATCACGCTGGCCGCGCTGCTGGCCCTCATCGCCATTCTGTTCTGGGCGCAGACGCCGGAAAACGCGCCGGTGCTGATCGCCGCCCGCTGAGCCGCGCCCGCTACAGCTCCACGCCGGTCTCCACCCAGCGTTGCTCGCGCGCGCTCCGCAGCACCGCCTCGCACACCTTCTGCGTCTGAAGCGCGTTGCGGAAATCGGGCTGCGCCTTGCCGCCCGTTTCCAGGCCGCGGACGAAATCGGCCAGCGCGTTCAGGAACGTGTGCTCGTAGCCGATCACCAGCCCCGGCACCCAGTAGCGGTCCATGTAGGGATGCTCGGGGTTGGTGACGTGAATGCGCCTCCAGCCGCGCACGTGGCCCGGCGCGCCCGCGTACTCGAAGTAGTCGAGATACTCCATTTCCTCGAGATTGAACCGCAGCGAGCCGTCGGCGCCGTTGAGCTCGAGCGTCTTCAGCGCCTTGTGCCCGCGCGCGTAGCGCGTCGCCTCGAACAGGCCCAGCGAGCCGTTGGCGAACTCGGCGATGAAGAGGCTGGCGTCGTCGATCCCCACCGGCTCGACCTTGCCGGTGAGCGTGTGCAGCCGCTGCTTGACGAACGTCTCCGTGCGCGCCACCACGCGCGTGATGGCGCCGTTCAGATACATTGCCGTGTCGATGTTGTGCGCCAGCAGATCCCCGGTGACGCCGCTGCCGGCCGCCTGCGCGTCCAGCCGCCACAGCGCCGGGCCGCCCTGCGGGACATCGGGCGAAATGGTCCAGTCCTGGAGGAAATTCGTGCGGTAATGGAACGGCCGGCCGATGCGGCCTTCCTCGACCAGCTGCCGCGCCAGCGCGATGGCCGGCACGCGGCGGTAGTTGTACCAGACCATGTTCGGCACGCCCGCCCGCTCCACGGCCTCCACCATCTGCTCGGCCTCGGCCAGCGTGCGCGCCAGCGGCTTCTCGCACAGCACCATCTTGCCGGCCCGCGCGGCCGCGATGGCGATTTCCGCATGCATGTCGTTCGGCGCGCAGATGTCCACCAGGTCGACGTCCGGCGCTTCCACCGCCTTGCGCCAGTCGGTTTCCACGTGCGCGTAGCCCCAGGTGGCCGCAAACGCGCGGGCCTTCTCCCCGTTGCGCCCGCAGGCTGCCTGCAACACCGGACGGTGCGCGACGGGGAAGAAGTCCGCCAGCCGCTTGTATGCATTCGTGTGGGCCCGGCCCATGAAGCCGTAGCCGATCATGGCAATCCGCAGCTCTTTCATGACGCGTACCTCGCCACCAGCTCGTCCGCCCGCTGCTTGCAGCTCGCCGTCGCCTCCCAGGCGTCGGGCCAGAAGCAGAGGTCGATGGTCGCCCAGCCGTGCTTCAGCCGCGCCGCCTTGAGCAGGGCGGGGAACAGCGTGTCGAAATCGAGCACACCGAGGCCGAAGGGCGGGTGCGCCGAGGTCTCGTCGTTGCCCTCGGCGTCCTTGTGGCAGGTGTTGTCGCTGTCGATCAGATGGATGTGCCGGATGCGTCCGTCCAGCATCCGGATGAATTCGAGCTGCGAGGCGAACACCTCCTTTTCGCCCTCCTGCCGCGCGCCCACGACGCCCGTCATTTGCCCGTGGCAGGTGTCGTACAGCAGGCCGAAATTCGGCTTGTCCACGGCGTCGTGAATGCGGACGATCTCCGAAGGCTTGTTGAAGGCGAAGCCCGGCTCGAACTCCCAGACGACGTCGACGCCGAAATCCGCGGCGATGTCGCAGCAGGCCTTCCATGCGGCGACCACCCGCTCCATCGCCGTGCGCGGGTCGATTTCGCGCAGGATGGCCGGCGGCTGCACCGTGTCGACGCGCACCGCGGGGATGCCGAGGTCGGCGGCGAACTCCGCGTTGCGGCGGAATTCCTGGATGTATTTCGACGGGTCGTCTGTATTGATCAGCTTTTCGCCCCACAAATTGGCCGCAATTCCGCTGAATTCAAGGCCGATTTCTTTCATCCGGGCGCGCAGTTCCGCCCGCTGCGGTTTCTCCGGCATGGCGCCCGGCCACTCGCTGTCCGGCCCGTTCGGATTGCCCGGGTTGGGGTGCGGCGGGAATGCGCCCAGCTCGACGCCGTCGAAGCGCAGCGCCTTCAGCTTTTCGAGCACCGTGTCGAACGGCACCGGGTGCGCCGCCCACGGCCCGATCGTGTAGGCCCAGCTGCCGATGGAGATCTTCATGGCGTTCCTCCGCGGTTCTCAGTGAATCAGGTGCGCGGCATCCGGGTTGCCCGGGCCGAAATGTTTGAGCATCACCAGCGGCTCGCGGTCGCTGCGGTTGGTGATCCGCACGCCGGCTTCCGCGGCGGCGCGCGTCACAAAGAACTCGTCCTTCGTCATCTGGCCGAAGCGGATCAGCGTGGGCGTCTCCGCCTCGTGCACGCCCACCCGGCCGTAGCCCTGGGTGAGGATCATCCCGTAGGCGTGCGCGTCGCGGACCACCACGCTGCGGCCCGGCATGACGGTAAGCTCCTTGGCCGAGTACCACGGCCGCCCGTAGGTGACCCAGACCTCCCGGTATCCTTCCTCCGCCATCAAGGCTTCGTCGCGCACCGGCACGGGAAACACCTTGTTGTGCTTGCCGAATTCGGGGTCGACGTTCTTCTCCCAGTCGAGCATGGAAAGGATGTAGTCGAGGTCCTGATGGTGCTCGGGCGGCACGTCCTTGACGAGCAGGTCCCAAGGCACGGGCCGGCCTTCCACCATCGACTGGAACATGGCGAACACGTCCGAGTTGACCTGCGGCTCGTAGGTGACCAGCGAGCCCGGCGCGTGGAGCACGCCCGCATCCACCTGCCAGCCCGTGCCCGGCTCGAGCTTGTAGGCGCGCGACAGATAGAGGATGCCGTTGTCGCCCTGGTTCCAGCGCTCGAGGCACTGCCGAACGTCATCCTTCGTCGTGCCCGGCTCGAGCCCCATGAACGTGTAGGGGAAATTGTTGCCGTGGAAATTGTATTGCGGCGGGAAATAGTAGGCCTCGGGTTTCCCTTTGCGGCCGACCCTGGCGGCGTGCTCCTCCATCTGGTGCATGTGGTGCGGGATGGGGCCGAGGTTGTCGAAAAACTTGCACAGGATGTTGAAGCCGCCGTGCTCGCGCATCACATCGGCGCCGAGCAGCTCGTCGCCCAGCTCCTCGATGGCCTCCTTGAGCAGGACGCGCCGGCCGTTGCAGTCAATGTAGCTGAGCCCTTCGTCTTCCGGCGTGCCCGGGCCGTTGTCGGCGCGCGTCGTTGAGGAGAACCACCGTTCGTCGATGCCCCCGCGGTGGGCGCCGAGGGCGTACAGGTCGTCCGGGTGCAGCTTGAGGCGGCCTCCCGGCATGAGGAACGAGCGCGGCACCCAGCAGGGCGCCAGGCGCAGGATGCCCTCGCCGGCGGCGAGGGATTCGCGGATCAGGGCGGCATGCGGCATGGAATCTCTCCTTATGCCGCGCCACTATACCGCATCGCCGCAGCCGGCGCAGCCTGCCCCGCGCACGCCGCCGCCTCCGCGCCGCGGCGGAAAATTTTCT
>Ga0209162_1000892_pt1 | contig 30921 bp, 22 predicted proteins | sample YNPNPMetaG_FD_187121 | JGI IMG/M metagenome (GOLD analysis project Ga0209162, IMG submission 187121) | Anoxygenic and chlorotrophic microbial mat microbial communities from Yellowstone National Park, USA - YNP NP MetaG (SPAdes) (version 2) ...
TCGCACAGATCAACGACGTGAATGTAATCGCGAATGCACGTGCCATCGGGCGTGCGATAATCGTTGCCGAAAATAGTGAACGGCGTGCGATGTTGCGCGGCGCGCAGCGCGAGCGGAATGATGTGCGTTTCGTCGGGATGATCCTCGCCGTGCGCGCCATCGAGCGCGGCGCCGCAGGCATTGAAATAGCGCAGACTGATCGCGCGCAGCGGCGTCGCGATGCTGAGCCAGCGCAACATCGTTTCGATCAGATGCTTGGATTCGCCGTATGGATTGATCGGTTGATGTGGATGATCGTCGGGAATCGGGACGCGCGTGGGGTTGCCGTACACTGCCGCTGAGGACGAGTACACGAGACGCGTCACGTTCGCCTTGAGCATCGCGCTGATCAATCGCAATGTTTTTTCGACGTTGTTGCGAAAATACTTGAGCGGTTGTTCCATTGACTCGCCGGCGGCAATGTATGCTGCAAAGTGAATCACTGCGTCGAACGGTTCGCGCGCAAACACCTCATCCATAAATTTTTCATCACCCACATCACCGATGTAGAGCGGCACATTCGCCGGCACCGCCGCGCGATGTCCATTCTCCAGCGAGTCCACCACGACCACGCTCATTTTGTTTTCGACCAATTGGCGCACCATTTGACTACCGATGTAGCCCGCGCCGCCTGTGACCAGAACGCGCATTTTTCCTCCATATTGCGTATTGCGTAGTAATAAAATTTAGCGAAGCAAAAACCGTGCTGCTGTGACCATCCACTTGCCGAACCAACTGATTTCGCCGACATCACAGAAATTCAAATCGTACTCATTTTCCGAAAGCGTTTGTTCGCGCCACTGCACGCGCACGCGCAAAATATTTTCGCCCTCACCCAGGGTCACGTTCAACGCGCCGATGCGCGCGACCGAATCGGCGGTGATGTGGACACGCTGCGCGAAAATTTCTGCGCCATCAAGTTCCGCGCGCACCTCGGCATCGCGGTACTCGGCGCGCAGATCATTGACCAGCCACAGCGTGCCGCGCACCACCTCGCCCGCGCGGCGCGGCAACAAATCGTACTCGAATGAAGCCAGCACGGGCGCGTACACTCGTTGTAGCGTCCAGTACGCGCGCTTGGGCACGCCGTAGTAATCCACCACACTCCACGAAATCGAGGGCCAACAATCGTTGAATTGCCACACCGCTACGCCAGTCGCGCGCGGCTTGCGTCGTCGCAGATGCTCGATGGCGATTTGCAGGGCGTGCGCCTGGGCGCGCTGGGTGGAAGAGATTAGAGATTGGAGATTAGAGATTGGGGATTGGGCATAACGCAAAAGTTTTTTCAACTCGGCGCGATGATAGACCCAGAGCGCGTGCGGCGCGGTGAGCGCATCGGCAGGCAAAAATTTCTGAAGCGATTCTGCATTGGGGAGCGACTGCACACCAAACTCGCTCAAAAACGGCGTCGTGTCCTTGCGATAATCGCGCAGGTTGGCGTAGCGATGCCACACGCGCCAGTTGTGCGATTCGTCGCGGTACGGCGAAGCGGGTTTGAATGGTCGCGTCCCATCGTGTTCCGCAACGACCGCGCGCAGCGTGTTGACGATGGCGCGATTGCGGCTGACGCTGAACTCGTTACCGCCACACCAGACGACGAGCGATGGATGATTGCGTAGCGCGCGCACGATGGCACCACACTCGGCGCGCACAAAATCGAGCCACGCGCGGTCGCGCGGAAAATGATCGAGGAGCGTGCCAGAAAACGGAAACTCTTGCCAGACGAGGATGCCGAGTTCGTCGCACACATCGTAGAACGCGCGTTTTTCGCGCAAGCCGCCGCCCCACACGCGCAAAAAGTTGATGTTGGCGTCGCGCGCCTGCTGGAGTCGCGCGGCATAATCGGCGCGGGTCAGGCGCGCGGGAATCGCGTCCAGCGGCACCCAGTTCGCGCCGCGCACAAATTCGCGCGCGCCATTGACGACGAACTGCCAGGGTTCGGCATCGGGTGGCGCGCCCTCCGCGCGCGTCAACGCGAATTCACGCACGCCAAAAGTTTCGACGCACTCGTCCAGCACGCGCGCACCATCGAGCAGACGAATTTCGATTTCGTACACATTCGGCGCGCCGCGATCCCAGGGCTGCCACAGATGCGCATCGGACAGATCAAAATCCAGCGGGCGCGTTTGTTTGCCGCGCGCTAAACGCACATCGAACTCGAACGTTTGCGGCGCGCACGCGAAATTTTTGCCGCGCACCACGCACACCGCGTGCACGTTTCGCTCGCGATCCGCATCGAGCGTCAAGGTCACCTGGACGCGCGCGTTGTCACCTCTGGCGATTGCCTTGACCCACACCTCTTCAATGAACACGCTGCGCGCGATGACGATGTACGCGTCGTCCCAGATGCCGCAGGTGCGCAGGCGCGGCGCAAAGTCCCAGCCGAATTGCATCTGGCATTTCAACGTCGCGTACCGATCGGGGAACGGTTCGCTGGGTGGTGAGTAGAGCGGCTTGACGAGGCGCGCCCAGATTTTCTGCCAGAGTGTCTTGTGTAACCTGGGAAGCGCGTTCGCGCCCCAGAGGCGAACGGCTAATTGCGTATGGCTTATCGCGTATGGCGCAGGGCGTGCCGCGCGAGGATCGGTTGGCAGGAAGGAAGCAGTTGGCAGTTCATCGTGCCTGCCTACGGCTACTGCCGCCTGCTGTCGTGCGTCGTTCGTCAGTTCGATGACCTGGCGCGAGAACATTCCGACGTGCCGCGCGCGCGATTCGCCGTTGATGAAAATCGCGCTCTGATAGTCAATGCCCTCGAAAATCAAAAACGCGCGCTCGTCGTCGCGCAAATCGAGCGCGAGGTCGTGAACGTACCACCAATCGTACGCATCAATCCACTGCGACGTTTCGTTGTTATCGGCAAAAAACGGATCGCTAATTTTGCCGGCGCGCAACAAATCGAGCCGCACATCACCGGGAACCTGGGCAGGCAACCACTCGGTCACCGCGTCAAGATCGTTCACCTCGCCAAACGGTTTTTGCGCGACCGCGCCGACGCGCCAGTGGGAATCGTTGAGGGAGAGGAGGGTGCGGGGCATTGGTTCGTTAGTTCGTTGGTTCGTTAGTTTGTTGATTCGTTGGTTCGTTGATTCGTTGTCACGACTGCGCGGGTGGCGTTAGGGGGCAGGCGCACGGTGTTGCCGCTGATGACGATGTTGTCCACATCGCTGCCGGCGTCGCGCACAGCAAAGGGCAAGTTCCACTCGATAAATTCGGGTGCCGCGCGCCAATCGGCGTTGATGCCGAGTGTTGCCTCGCGCTCGCCGAACGCAAGAGTGAAACTGACAGTGCCAAAGTACGTCGGCGCGTTTTCGACTTTGATGACGTTCGTCGGCGCGCACCAATCGTCGGGCAGCGCGGGCGTGAGAACGAGATGCGCGTCCTCCTCGAACAAGAGCGCGTCGCGCACGATGAGCAAAAAATCGGCGACTGCCCAGCCGTGATGACCATCGCCCATTCCGCCGCGCCGCGTGAGCGGGTGAATCCCTTCTGCCCACGTGAACGTCGGCGAGGCGTGACGCAAGACCCAGCGAATCGTTTTCCACGCGTCGGGGTTGCGTTGAAAGAGCAAGCAGTGTGCAACGTGCAGCGAGAGGTACGTGCCAAACGCCGAGTGACCTACGTGATTGAAATACGCGTCCTCCAGCCACGCAACCTCGCGGAGCGCGGCGAGCGTATCCACGATGCGCGCATCACGCGCCTCGAAGAGGCGCAGCGGGTAGAGCGCCGCCAGCGAACCGATCATCGCCGCGTCGAGACGACGGTACGGCGACGCGGGCATCGCGGCACGTCCGAGTCGCGCGGCGACCTGCGCGAGCGATGCCTCCACATCCGCGCGGAACGCTTCCAGGTTCGCGCGCAATTTTTCCGCGTCCGCTTGTTGTCCCAGCCATTCTGCCGCGCGCGCGGCTTCGCGCAAACCGGCCAGCCCCCAAAAATCGTCCCAGTAAAAATAATCGCTGGGTCCCAAGTGTTCCGCGCTGGGACCGGGGGGAAGCAAGCCATAGTGTAACGACCGGTGACCGGTGACCGACGACCGTCGTTCGTCTTTCGTCCTCTGCCGCTTGGTGTTGATCCACGATGCGAGGCGTAGCATCGTCCAGTAATCGCGCGCAAGCAAACTCGTGTCGCCGCTCAAGCGCGCGTGTTCCACCATCGCCCAGAGCGCGGCGCCGTTCGAGTCCCATTCGCCCTCGGTCGCCTCTGCATACCCATCCTTGCGAACGCGGCGCGGAAATTTTTCGATGACCGCGCGCGCTTCGGCGTGATAACCCAGTTTGTCGAGCGCGTTGAGCATATACGCGGCATCGCGAAACCAGAATTGATGATAGGTGAATGGACCCGGCGTAATCGTGTCACCATCGGCAAGCAAAAGGAGGTATGCTTTGTTGGCATCGAACGCCGCTTGGAGATTTTCGTCGGGAACGCGCACGCGCAAGCCGCGTGCAAGATGATCGCGCCACAAACCAATCGTTTGATCGCGCGCCGAGGAAACGTGAAAGGTGAAACGTGAACCGTCGAGTTCTTCGTCGTCGAGTTCTTCGCGCTCCATCGGCATCAGCGCGGTGATGGTCTGGCTTGCGCCGGCATCCAGTTCGATGTGGTACGCGGCAACCGCGGTGGCAAGTCCGGCGTCGCAGTACACGCGCGTTTTGCCGTTGAGACGCGGCAGCGCGAGCGCGACATCCCCCTCGGCAAAATGGCTACAGGCGATTGCATCGGGCTGGGGGAGAAAAACGGCGGGGGCGCGGTTGACGCAAAACGCGTGTTGCGTATTGCGTATTGCATAAGCGATGTTGTGGATGAGCGCGACGCCTTCGGGGTTGAAGGGGCGAATCGCGAGGTAGAGTGAAACGGGACGCGTGATGCGCGCGGTGTTTTGGAGCGTGACCTGCTCGACGACAAATTCGCGCGCATCCTGTTCGATGGCAAACGCTTCGCAACGCACGCGTACATCGTTCGCGCGAAACGTCGTGACAACAATCGGCAAATTTTCTTCGAGCGATTGCTCGATGTCACTGTCCGCGAGACGCGAGGGCGCGAAGAGTTGGTTGTCCACACGCACCCACACATCGAGCGACCAGCCATCGAACCACGGCGTGACAAGTCCGCGCGGATCCACCAGCGCTTCCCGCGCGCGGCGCGGATTGCCGATCATCGTCCAATCGCGATGCGTGTAGTTGATGGTGTACAGGTTAAAGCCGCGCGGCAAAAACGCCGGGTCGCGCGGGTCGAACTGGCGTTCTGCCCAGTACGGCAAAATCCAATCGCGATTGGTGGGGAAAAAATCGTTGTTGCGCCAGCCGCGCAACACCAGGCGCGCGCCAATCGGAATCAGTTCGGCGGGGAAGGGAAGCGCGGTCTCCGCGCCGCGTCCAATGTGCGCGCTGGCAAAAAAATAATCGAGCGCGTCACGTGGGATGTGCAAGCGCGCCGCGACCAATCGAAGCAGTGAATGCGTGAGTGACATACTCGTTCCGATTATAGTCTCAGGTCAGAGACGCGTCAAATCTCTTGCCCGTTCGGGTGCATGTCAGTTTGGAGGCAAGTTTCGTCAGGCGAATAAATTCGCTGCAACAACAACGCGAAACCGACCTCCGTCGGTTTCCACCTCAGTCGCCGTAGGGCGACTTGGGGTAGTGGTAGCCGCAAATTCATTTGCCCGTATCCGATCTGCCCCAAAACTGAAATGAAACACACCCGCCCTCTCCCTACACGGCTAAAACAAAAACGCCCCCGGATTTTCTCCAGAGGCGTTACGAGCCTCCCCGGCGAGGCTTGAACTCGCAACCTCAGCCTCCGCAGGGCTGCGCGCTATCCAATTGCGCTACGGGGAGCTGTCGTTGAATCGTTCATTGTTGGATAGTGCGATAGTTCAACCGCTTCAACTCGCGCCCTATTGAACTATCGCACTATGGAACTCGCGAGCGGAGGGGGCGGGATTTGAACCCGCGACAGCGGCTTTTAGGACCACTGTAGTCACTTAGCAGGCGACCGCACTAGACCAGGCTATGCGACCCCTCCAGAAAAATTTTCGATTTTAGATTTCAGACGTGCTGAAATCCGCAATCGCTCACGACGGAGGAGGAAGGATTCGAACCTCCGTGGCTTTTGGCCCATCCGCTTTCAAGGCGGCGCCGATAGTCCACTCCGGCACTCCTCCGCGTCGCGCCTCACAGTATAGCAGAGAGCGGCGATTGTGTCAAACTGAACAACATCACAGGACTACCCGCAAAATGAATTTTGGTGTATAATCCCGGTAAATTCTTTTCAAGGAGGAAAACTATGAAAGGCAATCCCCAGGTCATTGAACGCCTGAATGCTCTGCTTGCAGAAGAACTGACAGCGATCAATCAGTACATCGTTCATTCAGAAATGTGCGCGAATTGGGGCTACCAGCGCTTGCACGAAGCCATCGAAAAGCGCGCGATTCAGGAAATGAAACACGCCGAACAGCATATCGCGCGCATTTTGTTTCTTGAAGGCCAGCCGATTGTGAGCAACCTTAACAAGATTCATATCGGCGCGGACGTGGAAGCACAACTGCGCAATGATGAAAAAGCAGAACAAAGTGCCGTAGCCCTCTACAATGATGCCATCCGCCTGGCAGTCGAATGCGGCGATAATGGCACGCGCGAAATGCTGGAGGCGATTCTCAAGGATGAGGAAGCGCATCTCGATTGGCTCGAAGCCCAACTCGATCAGATTAAACAGATGGGCATTCAAACTTACCTGAGTGAACAAATCGGGTAGGGTGGCGCGTGCCGCACGATGCCCGAGACAAAGTAACTATGCAAAAGTTTTTTCCGCTTTGGCGTAGCCCAGGATAATCAGCTATGCCCTTCATTGCGAAATAGCCCCACCCCTGGCCCCTCCCCACGCCGCGTAGCGGCGTGGGGAGGGGGAAAGCGAGGGAATGGGGTGTGGTCGGGCGGCTTCGCCGCCCGACCACACCCCTCCTGCCATCTCCCCTGCTCTCCCCGCGTAGCGGGGAGAGCAGGGGCAGGGGGATGAGAGGGGGTGTTCCGTAGAGGTGAAAGATTTTTTTCGTCCGTACAACGACGGTAAAATGACGAGCACCGTAACCTTCCGATGGCGGAAAAGACTTTTGCGCACCCACCTAGGCATTTGCCCAACGCACTCAGACGCCAGCAACAAGGATCGTCAGAAACCAGAGAGGTGACTATGACGTCAAGTTACGATTATGCGCGTCGCACCGGTATTGAAGAGATCACCTGGGAGCGCTTTGAACAACTCACACGTCGTCTCACCGAACAACTGGCACCGGCGGGCATTGAAATCGTCATCGGCATTGCGCGCGGAGGGTTGTTCCCTGCCACGGTGGTCGCGTGTAGTTTGCGCTGCGAGTTCTTCCCGGTGCGTCTCACGCGTCGGGTGAAAGATCAGCCGACGTTCGCGCGCCCCATCTGGCAGGTAGATGTCTCCGCGCAGGTCGCGGACAAAGTCGTTGCCGTTGTGGACGAGATCGCGGATACGGGAGAAACACTGGTGCTGGCGGCGCAGCGAATCAAGCAAAACGGCGCGGCGCGCGTAGTCACCGCCAGTCTGGTGAGTCACAGTTGGGCAAAGCCAATGCCCGATGTCACCGGTCTGGTCTCGGACGCGCTGTTGATTTTTCCCTGGGACAAGCATGTGTACATCAATGGAGCGTGGCAAATCCACCCGGAACTGGCAAAAGCGATTCAGGCACAACGGTAGAGCGTGTCACAGAAGAACGTACGATGTTGACGCCTGGTCGCTCTCAGCATAAAATAAAATCGGAAAGGAACGGAAGGGGCGGGAAGACACTCGCCCCTTCCACAATCACAATGGCTGATCGAATCACTGTTCCCGCGCAGGCAGCATTGCGCACGACACGACGTATCTCGCTAGCACAGACTTTTGCAGCGTTCAAACATCGTAACTACCGCTTGTGGTTTGTGGGACAATTGACCTCGCTCAGCGGTACGTGGATGCAGAACGTCGCACAACCCTGGTTGGTGTACGATCTCACCAAGTCGCCGATGTATCTGGGCATTGTCAGTTTTTCTAGCGCAGTGCCTACGCTATTGCTCTCACTGTGGGCAGGTGTCATCATAGATCGTATGCCCAAGCGACGCTTGTTGTTGCTCACTCAGGTGATGATGATGTGCTCCGCGTTTCTGCTGGCGACAGATGTGTTTTTGGGTTGGGTCCAACCCTGGCACATCGTCATCTTTGCCCTCATCAACGGTACTGCCCAGGCGTTCGATGCGCCCACGCGCCAGTCGTTCGTTATCGAAATGGTCGGGCGCGAGGATTTGATGAACGCGATTGCACTGAACTCGGCGATGTTCAACGCCGCGCGCGTGTTGGGACCTACCTTCGCGGGGATTGTGTTGGCGATGCTGGGACCTGCATGGTGCTTCTTTCTCAACGGTGTGAGTTTCCTTGCTGTGATTAGCGCGTTGTTGCTGATGCAAGTGCCGCACTGGGTTCCCAAAGCGCGCAAGGATTCCCCTTTCACTCAACTGCGTGAAGGGTTGAGTTACATCCGCCATCATTCGACGATTCGCATCCTCATTTTGCTCGCGGCGGTATCGAATCTGTTTGCAATGGGCTATTCTGCCCTCGTGCCAGCATTCGCGCGGGATGTGCTGGATGCGCGCCACGAAATTGCCCTGATGCAAAGTGCATGGCTGTCCACTTCACTTGGAGGGGCGTTCGGTGCTTTCGCGCAAAATCTGTTGCGTTCCGAAATTCGTCAGAGTTTGATGATGACGTGTGTGGGTTTGGGCGCGCTGACCGGCGCTCTGACGATTGCATCGCTGGGTAACTTTCAGCGCAAAGGAATGTTGTTGACGCTGGGAAACGTACTCTTTCCGACGATGGTGTTATGTCTGGCATTCTCGCCCTCGTTTTTCCTGGCACTCGTTTTTCTGTTCTTCGCGGGAATGGGCTTTATGGTTCAGAATGGAATGTTGAACACGCTGATTCAAATGAACGTCCCCGATGAATTGCGTGGACGCGTGATGAGCGTGTACACCCTGGTCTTTATGGGCTTTTTCCCGATTGGCGCGTTAGTGGCAGGCACCATCGCGCAGTACTTTGGCATTCCTCTTGGTGCTGCTTTCGGCGGTTCGATTGCGCTGGCATTCAGTTTCTTTGTGCTGTGGCGCATTCCTGCGATTCGCAAGCTGGCATAAACGATGTGGAATCAAATCGTTGCGACATTCGTCATCCTGATTCTAGCCACCTACCTCGTCCAATTGTTCGTTCCGCGCGCGCGTCACAGCACACGCCGTACGAGTGTACGCTGGGATGTGGCGCCGGTCGTTGGCTTTTTGGCGGTTGTACTCCTTGCCCTTGCCTTCGCCGAGGCGCTGCATCGCGCGATGCTTGCCGCATGGTTGATCGGACTGCTCGGTGGCTTGGGGCTGGGCGTTGTGGTCTGGATAGCACTGGGCGCGCGCACCGATTGGCTACCGGCGCGTCGCGAATCGGCATTGCGCACGACAGTGCGCGTGCTACGTGTGTTTGGTCCACCTGCACTGATGGCTTTGTTTCTTTTCGCGCTGGCAGCGCGCGTGTTCGGGAGCATCGTTGAAGTCTTTGGCGCGGCACTTGCCGGCGCGCTGGTGCTCGCGATGGTGGTGTGGCTCTTTCTCGTTAGCCAGCCAGTGATGAATGACAAATGACGAATGAACAAATGACAAATGACAAATGAGCAAATGACGAAGGACAGTGGGTAAAGGCTATGGTGACGACACAAAAACGTTTGCTGGGTGCATACGCTCATCCGGACGATGAGCAGGGTGTGAGTGGTTTGATGTGCAAGTATGCCCGCGAAGGTGCAGAGGTGACCCTCGTCTGCGCCACGCGCGGCGAAGCAGGTAAGGTCGCGCCGAGCGTGTCGGCAACACCCGATACGCTGGGTCAGGTGCGCGAAGCCGAACTGCGCTGCGCGGCGGAAAAGATCGGCATCCGCCACGTCCATTTCCTCGACTATCGCGATTCGGGAATGTGGGGTTCACCTGAGAACAACGATCCGCGCGCGCTCTGGCAAGCCAACGTCCTCGAGGTCGCTGAGAAATTGACTCGTCTCATTCGTCGGCATCAACCACAAGTGATGTTGACGTTCGATCCGCAAGGCGGTTATGGTCATCCCGATCACATCAAAATTCATCAGGCAGCACTGATTGCCTACTTGGTCGCGGGCGATGCGCGCATCTTTCCCGAGCACATCACGCGCGAGGGGTTGTCCCCATGGACGGTGAGCAAGTTGTACTGGAACGCGTTTCCACGCAAACGCTTTGAGCAGTACGCCCAACTGGCACAGCAAGCCGGGTTAGACCTGGGAGTGCCGCTGAAGGAATTTCTCAAACGCGCTGTGCCGGATGAAGCCATCACCACGCGCATTGACGTAGCAGAATTTGTGGATGTGAAACTGAGTGCACTCTTTTGTCACGCCTCGCAAATGAATCCGAACAGCATCTGGAGCAAGATTCCGGTGGAGATGCGCCGCGCCGCGCTTGCCACCGAAACCTTGATTCGCGCGGAATCGCGCGTCGTGGTCGCGGAAGAAATCGAAACCGATGTGTTTGCGGGGATTGAATGAGTTTTCGGTGTGTGGTTATGAATGCCAGACCTGTCTCTGGTGGATGATGTGTGATTACTATGTCCGATGATCTTGAACTTGTGACCATCGAAGAAGCAGCGCGCCAGGTTGGTAAGACACCGCATAACATACGCGACTATATCCAGCGCGGCCGTATAAACAAATACAACGAGTATGGCGAGCCGATCCGTCGAGCTCAGAATGGACGGTTGCGCGTCTCCCTGAAAGAACTTCGGATTTTCTTGTCTCTGGTCGAGCAAGGCTTGGAGAAACATCATCGCGCTGGGCTCAATCCGGAACTGGGCTTTTATAACGTCCCCGAATATCAAAGGACCAAGCATGTCCACCGCCTGCATCCCTATCTGGGTAAATTCATTCCGCAACTTGTCGAATGGTTTCTGGCGCGTTATTTTCAACCTGACGACATCATCCTCGATCCTTTTATGGGTTCGGGTACAACGCTCGTGCAGGGCAATGAAATGAGGATGCACACCATCGGTATTGATATTTCTCCTTTCAACTGTCTCATCGCCAGAGTAAAAACCGATAAATATGATATTTCCAAAGCCAGAACCGAAATCCTGCAGGTCGAAAGACGCGTCACGAATTTCTCTAGACGCCTTCAGGGAGAAACATCACCGTCTTTACCTCTTTTTCCCGAAGACAAATTTGACGAACTGAAAGCAAGTTTACTTGCAGAATGTACAAGTCAGTATTTGAGAGAATGGTTTGCACCACGCGCCTTATTGGAAATGCTCTATTATCGGCGGTTGATTCCATATTACGAGTATCAAGATTTGTTACGTGTGGTACTTAGCCGTGCCGTGCGTTCTTCCCGCCTCGTACCGCACTATGATTTAGCCACACCCAAAGCACCTTTGCCAGTGGGCAAGGAATACTGGTGCAAAAAGCACAATCGCTACTGTATGCCGATTGATAATTGTATAACCAAAATTCACACCTACAGTCAGGACACAGTGCGGCGTATTGCTGAGTTTGATCAATTACGTTCCGATAAAACGATCAAGATTATCCAGGCGGACTCTCGAACCGTGAACCTGAGAGCCGAATTAGCCCATACGGCGATCGCCGAGCGTCCTATTGATGGCATCTTCACTTCGCCACCTTATGTAGGTCAGATTGATTACCACGAACAACATCTTTACGCCTATGAATTATTCGGCTTTCCGCGCCACGATGAACTTGAAATCGGCCCGAAGAAGAAAGGCAAATCGAAACAAGCACAACAAGAGTATGTCGAAGGCATCGTGGCGGTATTCCGAAATATTTTACCCCTTCTCAAGCCCGAAGGAAAAATCTTTATAGTAGCCAATGATCGTTTTAATCTCTACCCTGAAATCGCCAGACGCAGTGGCTTGAGAATTGTGGATGAGTTTCATCGAGCGGTCACCAAACGCACGGAACAAGGGGATGATCCCTATCAGGAAACCATCTTCTTTATGATGAAGGCTCAATAGTATGGGCTTGTCCCAACACCAACGCGATCAGATAGCCGATTTGCTCCTGGAACAAATCAGGCGCAAGTTGTCCGAGTATTCGCCAGAATCCAATAACATGCCATTCCATGTCCGCTTGTTGGGTCAGGATCGAATGGCGTTATTTTCATTCATTCAATCCATCAATACGATGCTGGGCACATCAGTCTTTGAGCAGGTGGCTGCTCTCATAGCGCAAACTCACTTTGATCGTGCAATCCATCAGTACAAAGGCTTGAACAATGTCATCAGCGAAGCGGCGCAGGCAGTCATACAACGTATCATAGATGATGTGCGAACAGCCAAAGCCAAACCCAATAAGACCGCTGAAATCGAGGAGATTTTCCGAGTAGCGCAAGTGGGGCCATTCAGGAAAATCAAACGCCCTCGCGTTGACTTGTTCTTGCAATCCAACGACGGTACCGAATACTATTTTGATCTCAAAACAGCCAAGCCCAACATTGATGAGATTGTGGGTTACAAACGCAAGATGCTGGAATGGATAGCGATTCGAGGAACGGTTAATCCTTTGCCCAAAAGGATTTATACCGGCCTTGCCATTCCGTATAACCCCTATGAACCACAGCCCTACGATCGCTGGACGTTTCAAGGTATGTTCGATTTGCCCAACGAACTAAAGGTCGCCGAAGAGTTCTGGGACTTTGTAGGAGGGAGAGGCGCGTATGAGGAACTGCTACAAATTTTTGAGAATGTCGGCACACAGTTGCGACCGGAAATTGACGCCAAGTTTGCTACGTGGGCGCCCAAACGCTAAGGCGCTACCCGATACTTTCGTGCTAACCGCAAGTCGCATCGGTGGATTGAACGATTAAGCAAAAATCGGTGATCAAAAATGATTTTTCAGGTGGGTGACAAAAGCGGCGTCTATTGCATCGAAAACGCGGGCAGTGCGCGCGTGTACTACGTCGCGCCCGAAGCCACGTTGGTTGATGCCGGTATGCCAGGCAAAGCGGACAGAATCATCAGCGCACTGGCAAATATCGGCGTGCAACCGTTGCATGTCAAACGCATTATCATTACGCATCATCACTTTGACCATGTGGGGAGTTTGTGGGAACTCAAGCGACGCACCGGTGCGCAGGTGTACGCCCATCATCGCGACGCCGATTACATTTCGGGCAAACGACCGCGACGTCCTCCACGTCATTTCAGTGGCCGTCTGCTGCATACCTTGATGAATGTGGGCTTGACGCCCCACGTGCCCGGCGTCGAAGTGGATCAGCGGGTCAACGATGGTGACCGCATTGGTGGATTCAATGTCATCCATACACCAGGGCACACGCCGGGGCATATTTGTCTTTTGCGCGAGGGGTATTTGTTCTGCGGCGATTTGTTGCTGGCAACGCCGGGTGAGTTTCGCGAAACCCCTCACATTTTCACAGCCGATTTGCCAACCGCGCGTGCAAGTATTCGCCGCATCGCCAAATTGAATTTCGAGGTCATTTGTGCCTCGCACAATCCACCGTATGTGTTCGGCGCGGCAGAGCGCGTACGCGAACTGGCGGACAAGTTGGGAATGGTGCCTTGATGAAAAAATGGGCTGATGTAGCCATCGGTGCAGCAGTGGGTTTGTTCGCTACCACTGCCGCCCTCGTTGTGCTCGGCAATCGCCGCGTCGATCAGTGGGAAACACTCACGCTGGATGACGCACCAGAGGGTGATTTCGTTAAGTTTGCCGATGGTACGCGTATCCATTACCTTGTGCGCGCACCAGCATCTTCGCACCCTGGTTCTTCCTCCTCCGTCATCTTGATTCACGGTTTGATGGATTCTGCCGAACAGTGGCGCGCGAACATAGATGCGCTGGCGCAAGAGCATCGCGTTTTCGCGATTGACCTCATCGGCTTTGGTTTTTCTTCACGCGTGACCACGCCCACCTACTCGCTCGCTCTGTTTGCGCGTTCGATTCGCGAGTTTATGGACGCACAGGGTATCGCGCGCGCAAGTCTGGTGGGACATTCGCTGGGTGGCGCGGTGGCACTACGTTTTGCACACGCGTATCCCGAACGCGTCGAAAAACTCGTTCTGATTGCGCCGGCGACCTACCTGCTACCACTACGCCCCGCCGTCAAAATTGCCCGCTATGCTCCCTTCATTCCACGCGCGCTCATCGGTTGGGTCATACTGAATCGGCGCGCGCGCGAACGCGCGCTCCGCAACGCGCTGGGCGACCCCGCGCGTTTTGATGCGACTGAAGTGGCACACCGCTTGCGTCCTCTGCGCGTGCGCGGCACCGCCGATGCGCTTGTCGCGATGCTGGCATCTCCGCGAGACAGTCGCGTGCCGCCTCTGGAACAGATCACCGCGCCGACGCTAGTTCTGTGCGGGACGCGCGATCTGGCGGTGCCTTTACAGCATGCCGAACGCCACGTGCGCGCGCTACCCAATGCTCGACTCGTGGTGATTGAAAACGCAGGACACTTGCCGCATTACGAATATCCCGACCAGGTCAATCGGTGGCTGGTGGATTTTCTTCGTCCGCGTGACGACGCGTGAAACGACCGTCGTGCGCCATATGCCTTTGAGTGGTTTAGAACGGTTTGACCGCTGGATAAAGAAAACGTAAATTCTGGCATGACCACTTTTCGTTTCGACCGAATTCGTGTATAATAAGCGGTAGAGACGGAAATTAACGGATTCCAGTCCTCAGATGTAGAAAGGTGTACGGGTGAACGATAATGAACTCGAATAATCAGTGGTTGCGGAGTGGCTTGATTTACCTGTTGATTGTGGTGGCGGTATCGGCATTGTTTTTGCAGGTAGCGCAACAACCCAAACAGGTCAACGCCATTCCGATTAGCAAATTGGCACAAAGCGTTCAGGCCGGGACAGTCAAAAAGATTTCTGTCAGCGGCAATACGCTCACGATTACATACAAAGAAGGCGGACCGCAAGAAACAGCGTTGAAATCCAACCGTGATGTGAGCGTCGAAGAGACCTTGCGCAACCTTGGGGTCGCGCCGGAAAAAATTCTTGCGGTGGACATTGTGTACGAACAACCGCCCCAGTGGGATAACCTGTTGACTCTGGCGGGGACGTTCCTGCCGCTCATCTTCATCGCCGCGCTGTTTTTCTTCTTGATGCGCCAGGCGCAAGCCGGCAACAATCAAGCCCTCTCGTTTGGCAAATCGCGCGCGCGGATGTTCACGGGTGATAAACCGACGGTGACTTTTGCAGATGTGGCAGGTGTGGACGAAGCCAAAGCGGAACTCCAGGAAGTCGTCGAGTTTTTGAAAGAGCCGGAAAAATTTACCTCGCTGGGCGCGCGCATCCCCAAAGGCGTGCTCCTCGTGGGACCGCCGGGCACCGGCAAGACGCTACTCGCGCGCGCCGTCGCGGGCGAAGCCAACGTGCCGTTCTTCTCGATTAGCGGTTCCGAGTTCGTCGAGATGTTTGTGGGCGTAGGTGCATCGCGCGTGCGTGATCTGTTCGATCAAGCCAAACGCAATTCGCCATGCATCGTCTTTGTGGACGAGATTGACGCGGTGGGTCGGCATCGCGGGGCAGGCTTGGGCGGTTCGCACGATGAACGCGAACAAACCCTCAATCAGATTCTCGTCGAGATGGATGGCTTTGATACAGACACCAAAGTCATCATCATCGCGGCGACCAATCGTCCCGATATTCTCGATCCCGCCTTGTTGCGCCCCGGTCGGTTCGATCGGCGCGTGGTGCTGGATCGTCCCGATATGAATGGGCGCAAACAAATCCTCCAGGTGCACACGCGCGGCAAACCACTCGCCAAGGATGTCAACCTGGAACTGATTGCCAAACAAACGCCCGGCTTTTCCGGCGCGGATATCGAAAATCTGGTGAACGAAGCCGCGATTCTCGCCGCGCGGCGCAACAAAAAAGAAATCACGATGGCGGAACTGAAAGAGTCCATCGAAAAAGTGATTGCGGGTCCCGAGCGCAAGAGTCGCCTGATTAGCGATGAAGAGAAACGCATCGTTGCGTATCACGAAGCCGGACACGCCATTGTGATCCGAATGTTGCCGAATTGCGATCCCGTTCACAAAGTTTCGATTGTCGCGCGCGGAATGTTTGGAGGCTATACGCTCGCGTTGCCGGATGACGATCGGTATCTGGGGCGGCGCGCCAAGTTTATGGACGATCTCGCCGGTTTGCTGGGGGGACGCGTCGCCGAAGAACTCGTCTTTGGCGATGTCACGACCGGCGCGGCGAACGATCTGGAACGAGTCACGGACATTGCGCGAGCAATGGTGACGCGCTATGGAATGAGCGACAAGTTAGGTCCGCGCACATTCGGTAATCGCGAAGAGCTGGTGTTCCTGGGACGAGAAATTTCGGAACAACGCAACTATAGCGAGCAAGTCGCTCAAGAGATTGACGAGGAAGTCAAACGCATCATCAACACGGCGTATGCCAAGGCACGCGAAATCTTGATGACGTATCGTGCCAAGTTGGACTTGCTGGCGCAGCGGCTAATTCAGGAAGAAACGATCGAAGGTCCAGAATTTGAAGCGCTCTTTGCTGATGTCCCTGCGCCGCCGCGCCCCACCACCAAGCCAGCGCCCAAAACCGAACCCCAGACGCGCGGTCGCGAAGAATCCGACACACCTCGTCTGGCACCGCTTCCCGCACCATCACCACTCTAAAGACACACGCGCCATCTACTTTGAGCAGATGGCGCGTATTGTTTTTGCATAACCGTTCGGTGGATACGGGGATAACAGGGCATGTGCAAAGTCGCTTGACAAGCCGCCGGGCGACTCAAGTCGCAGCAACAAGTACGGGCGAATAATGATTCGCCCCGACGCGCCTGCCTTCGCAGGCTGCATTCTAGCCGCCGAAGGGCGGCTTCGGGTATGTGTTGCTGCGGTTTCAACCGCCCGTGCCCGACTTTGCACAAGCCCTGCGGGGATGACTTGACCTATCTGCCCTCTAAAGATACAATGAGTTTGCTCGACCCATTCCCCATTTGAGGTGCCCCGATGAAACTTGACTATGGCAAGACGGCTATCCTGGGTTTTGGCTTTTTTGGCGTCAGTATCATCTGGTCTATCTACAACTCGTACGTGCCGGTCTTTCTCGAACGCGATTTTCTGCTCAGCGCGACGCTGGTGGGTTTTGTGATGACGCTGGACAATATCGCCGCGCTCTTCATCCAGCCGTGGATTGGCGCGCTGAGTGACCGCACGCATACGCGCTGGGGACGGCGAATGCCGTACATCATTTTTGGCGCGCCCATTGCGGCAGTCGCGTTCGCCTTCATCCCTTTTGCCACCGTACTGCCGTTGTTTATGCTCACGATTATCGTGATGCTGCTGGCGATGGCAGTGTTTCGTACGCCGGTGATTGCGCTGATGCCCGACATCACTCCGTCGCCGCTGCGGAGCAAAGCGAACGGCGTCATCAACCTGATGGGTGGCATTGGCGCGATTCTGGCGTTCTTCGTCGGCGCGCGTTTGTACGATATGGGACGCGGCGTGCCGTTTGTCGCCACCGCGATTGTCCTTCTCCTCGCCGCAGCGATTGTGGTGTGGCGCATCAAAGAGCCGCGTGAAATCACCGAACTGCCTGCCGCCGAAGCCGGCGTGTTGACGAATCTGCGTCTCATTCTCGCCGCGCGCGACAAGAGCGCGCTGTTGATTCTCCTCGCCATCTTTGCGTGGTTTGTGGGATACAACGTCGTCGAAACGTTTTTCACGCTTTACGGCGTCAACGTGTTGAACATCAAAGAAAGCGCGGCGAGTTTGACCCTCGGTTTCCTTGCGGTGATGTTCGTCCTGTTTGCTGTGCCCAGCGGTTTCATCGCGACGCGTTACGGACGCAAAGTGACGATTCTGTCCGGCATCGCCTTGATGTTTCTCCTGCTCACTCTGATTCGCGTGCTGGGTGCCAGCGTGCTGATGCTGCCGTTGTTCAGCGTGGGCGGTTTTGCCTTCACCGTGTTGCATCTGATTATGATGCTCGCGGGCATCGGCTGGGCGCTCATCAACATCAACAGTTTGCCGATGGTCGTGGACATTGCGCCGCAGGATCGCATCGGCACTTACACGGGGTTGTATTATTTTGCCTCCACGCTCGCGGCAATTCTGGGACCCTGGCTGGGCGGCGCGCTGGTGGATCTCACGGGACGCGATTACACGATGATCTTTCTCATTGCACCGATTGCATTTGCCTGCGCGTTCCTGTTTATGCTCGGCGTTACCCGGGGCGAGTACGCCGAATCGAGTTGATTCGGAGGGTGAGTGATGTTCGCTCAGCGCAAGGTTGCGTGGATCGCGCGCCTGACAACGTGGTGGGGGCGCGTCGGACTGGGTGCCAAGATGGCGACGATGGTGATTGTCGGCACCATCGCGCTGGTGGGCTGGTTTTTGTACCTGGGCACCGCTGCGCTGAGCGAGAACATTCAACGCACCTTGCACGAGCGCGTGCTTTTGGCACAAACAACGGCGCGCCATCTCGATTATATCCTGCTGGAGATCGAACGCACCTTGCCCGATGTGGCGCGCGCGTTGAACGTGTCCGAGGCGCGCGCCAGCGCGCTGGCTACAGCGCGCCAGCGGTTGGGTCTCTACGCGTATCAAATCTTTCTCCTCGATCATAACGGATACGTCCTGACTTCTCTTCCTGCTTCGACCAGTCCCACGTTCATACCTCCTTTGACCGAGTTCTCATCGGACGTGGCATACGGTGCCTATCCTTTTGCCGATGGAGCACCACTCGCGCTGGCGAGTGCACCAGTACGTAATCCCGATGGCACATTTGAAGGAACTTTGCTGGTTCGTCTCGAACTGAGCGGACCCGCGATCCCTCTCTTCAGTGAGCCGATTGGTCTGGGCACGTCGGGGTATATGGATCTGGTAGATCAAACAGGAAAGATTCTCGCGAGCACGCGTCACGCGCGCGTGGGGATGCAGAGCGATCATCAGGCGACATTCGCATCGCTCATTCAAACGCGGCGCACTACCGTCTCGACGTGCCACGATTGTCACGCAGGAAGCACATCGTCCTTGCGTCAACGCGAGGTGCTGGTGTTCGCGCCGCTAACGCGCGCGCCGTGGGGCATCACCATTCGGCAAAATGAAGACGAGGTGTTTGCCTCGGTGCATCAGTTGCAACAACGAATCTTTGTGCTGATGGGGATAATGCTCGCCGGCGCGCTCGGGCTGGTCTATTTGACCACGCGCAGCATCATCACGCCCGTTCAGGCACTCACTGCCGCGACGCAACGCATCGCCGCCGGCGATCTGGACACCCCGCTCGCCATTCACGGCGAAGACGAAATCGGTATGCTGGCGCGCTCGTTCGATACGATGCGCGCGCGCGTCAAACAATCCATCGCCGAAATTCAGATGTGGAATCGCGAACTGGATGCGCGGGTGCAAGAGCGCACGCGCGCGTGTCAGGAGGCGCAGCAGCAACTGAGTGAGTTGTACGAGGAACTGCGACGCAAGGAACGCGCGCGGCACGAATTGTTGCGACGCGTCTTTACGGCGCAGGAAGAGGAGCGCAAACGGATTTCGCGCGAGTTGCACGACGAGACGTGTCAGGTCCTCACCGGTCTCGCGTACGCTCTGGACCAAGCCATCGAAACGTCTGCCCATCCTGAGTTCAGGTCGCAACTGGAACAGATGCGTACGCTGGTAACCACCGCGCTACGTGAGATTCAACACATCATCCTCAACTTGCGTCCCACTATGCTTGATCACCTGGGGCTGATCCCGGCAGTGCGCTGGTACGCCGAATCGCGTTTAGAAAGCATCGGCATTCGTTTTATCCTGCGCGAGCAAGGCGAACCAGTGCGCTTGCTGCCGGCGGTGGAGACCGCCTTGTTTCGCGTGACGCAAGAAGCCATCAATAACATTGCGCGGCACTCGCGCGCCACGCGCGCCGAATGCACGTTACATTTCACTCCGACTTGTGTTCAGGTCTCGATTAAAGACAACGGCAAGGGGTTTGATCCCCAACAGGTCTTTAGCAGTAGTGATCATCGGCGCGGCCTGGGCTTGCTGGGGATGCAAGAGCGAATGAGTGCGATTGGGGGACAGGTGGAGATTGACTCTATGCCCGGCGAAGGCACCACAGTTCGCTTGACGGTGCCACTGACCCCGGCGGAGGAGAAGGGCAATGTCGCGACCGATTCGCGTTCTGGTGGTAGATGATCACGCCATCGTGCGGGAAGGCATTTGTTCGTTACTCGCGCGCCACAAGGATATTCAAGTCATTGGGCAGGCGGCGGATGGTCAGCGCGCGATCGAAATGGTCAGCCAGATGTCACCCGATATTGTCCTGATGGATATCCAGATGCCCGGGATGAATGGACTAGAGGCGACACAGGAGATTCACAAACGCTTTCCGCACACGCGCATCCTCGTTCTCACGCAGTATGAAAACAAAGAGTACGTGTTGCCGCTGCTGCGCGCCGGCGCGGTCGGTTACATTCCCAAGAGTACGCGCGCCCACGAGTTGATTGACGCCATCCGCACCGTGTACACCGAAGGCGCGTACCTGCCTCCGCGCGTCACACAAACCGTTGTCAGTTTACTCTCGGAATCTACCCCACCAGAAGCTGCGTCGCTCACCGAGCGTGAAATCCAGGTGTTGCAACTTGTGGCAGAAGGCTTGAACAGTCGTGAGATTGCGGAACGTCTGAACATCAGTGTCAAAACGGTGGACACGCATCGCGCCAACATCATGGAAAAACTGGGCGTCCACAACACCGCTGAGCTGATCAAGTTGGCGATTCGCAAAGGTATCGTGCGTGCCTGACGCGCGGGAGAGCAAGACCTGCTGGCAAGAACAAGCCAGCAGGTCTTTTTTTATCCGCGAATCGCGCGAATCTTCGCTAATTTTTGGCTTGATTCGCGTGATTCGCGTCATTCGCGGATAAATTTGTACCCAATGTGCAACTTTTTCCGTAACTACTCACCCTGAGTCATTGCGAGGAGGCGTTTTGTGCCGACGAAGCAATCTCCACAGTGCCGATTTGGGGATTGCTTCGCAAAAAACGCTCGCAATGACAGGGGGCTGAGTAGATACCTTTTTCCAAAGGAGTTGCTCATGGGCGCGTGCGCCTGCCACGACGGATGAAAATTTGCCGATTGAAATCGGCGCTGGCGAGCGTTTCCGCTGCGCGTCCGCCTGCGCGGACGCGCGCCTCGCCTGCGGAGGCAGGCGACCTTCAGCAGGGGCGCAATTAATTGCGCCCCTGCTGCACGGGCTCGCCCGCAGCGATTTCAATCGCGGGGATTTCCAAAGGCGTTAGCTATCTCGAAACTCCGTGTAGGCGTCCTCCTGTTTTTTCCCACTCATCCCCCTGCCCCCTGCTCTCCGCATGTGGTGGGGAGGGCAGGGGGAGATGGGAGGCGGTGTGTGGGCGGGCGGCTGCGCCGCCCGCCCACACTTCCATTTCCCGCGTTTCCTCCTCCCCACGCCGCAGAGCAACGCAGGAAAGGAAATGAGTCAATACCTCCCGATACCAAAAAATCCTGACGCGAAAAATACCGAAATTCCCTGATACACATTCAGCCATTCGTTCAATAAACTGCTACAGGGACAAAACAGCGTTGTGGCGTCCCGCGTTGATTTTGGCTTGCTCGCAAGGAGGTCTTGATGATCGTTTCTCCTGTTACCAATCCCGCCTTTAACGACGCATTTTACGCGAGTTTGCAAACCCCTCCCAACGGCGAACGCATCCGCACCTGTTTGCAATGTGGAATGTGTAGCGGCATCTGTCCGTATGGTTACCTGATGGACTTTCCGCCAGGACGAATGATCGCCGCGCTGCGTTCGGAAATCTTTGACCGCGTGTTGAAAACGGATACCGTCTGGATGTGTGTCTCGTGTTACGCCTGCACCGAAGTATGTCCCTCGGGCATTCCCCTCACCGAAAAATTGATGACGCGCGCCAAAGAAGAGATGATCCTTGCCGGACAGATTCCCGCCGAGTTGCAACTGGCGTTTGAAAATTCGCAACGCTACGGCAATGTGCTGGGACAATCGCCGCGCAAACGTGCCGATTGGATCAAAGGCATCCAGGCGCACGTGCCGATTTTCGGCAAGGACAAAAAAGCCGCCGAGGTGTTGTGGTACGTCGGCGACTATGCTTCGTATCACCCGCGCAGTCAAATGATTAGCCGCGCGCTGGCGCGCCTCTTGAACGCGCTGGGCGTGGACTTTGCCATTCTGGGTCCCGAAGAATCGAGCGATGGCGATTCACAACGTCTTGCCGGCGAGCGCGGTTTGTTCGAGATGCTCGCGCACAAAAACGCGCAAGCGTTACGCAAGTACAAGTTCAAGGAAATCATCACCACCGATCCGCACGCGTTCAATGCGTTCAAGAACGCCTATCCCACGCTGGGTATCACCTTCCCCGTACGTCACGCCACGCAATTTCTGGCAGAACGCCTGGAGCAACTCAAGCCGCTCCTCAAGAATCCTGTTAACGGCAAAGTGACTTTTCACGATCCGTGCTATCTGGGACGCGCCAACAACATCTACGACGAACCGCGCGCGCTCTTGCAGGCAATTCCCGGCGTCGAACTCGTCGAAATGTCGCACAGTGGCAAGACCAGTTTGTGTTGTGGTGGTGGCGGTGGCGGAATGTGGCTCGATGGCTTTCAGTGGGAAAGAGCACGCACGCGCACGTCCGAGTGGCGTATCCACGAAGCCGTCGCTGTTGGCGCAACAACCCTCGCGGTAGCCTGCCCGTACGAACCACCGCGCTTTGAAGATGCCATCAAGACGATTCGTCAAGCCAGCGGCATGGAAGTGCGCGACGTGGTGGAATTGTTAGCGGAGAGTATGGAGTGAGAGGACAGTGTCCAGTGTTCAGTATTCAGTGGTCAGTGAAGAACTGAATACTGAATACTGACTTCTGAACACTGAATACTTTTCCCCGGGAGTGTCCTATGAACCTTGTCGTTCCAATCAAAATGGTGCCCGATTTGGTGGAAGAACTGGTGATTGACGCGAGTGGCGCGCGGCTTGACCCAGACACGGTACGTTTGAAATTGAACGAGTTGGATGAACACGCCATCGAGCAAGCGATTCTCTTGAAGGAAAAAGGCGCAAGTCAGGTCGTCGTCGTGGCGCCGGACATTGAAGGGATAGACGAGGTGTTGTTCACTGCTGCCGCCAAGGGCGCCGATCGTCTCATCAAATTGACCGGACGCTGGAGTTACGATGTGAGTAATCGCGCACTCGCGCGCGTTCTGGCGAATTTCATCAAGACCTTGCGCCCTGAATTGATTTTGACCGGTGTGCAAGCGCACAACGATCTGGATGGCGCGGTGGGTCCCGCTCTCGCCGAGCATCTGGGGATGGCGTACGTGGGCTATGTCTCTGGTGTGCTCATCACTGATGGGAGCGCGCGGGTGCGGAAAGAATTTCCCGGCGGACTCATCGCGGAGATGCGAGTGCAATTGCCCGCCGTGTTGGGCATTCAAGCCGCCGAAAAACCACCGCGCTATGTCCCGATTAGCAAAATCCGCGCGACGATGAAAACCGCAACCATCGAAACTTTTCCCGCCGCCGAACTGGAAACCATCGGCGCGCCGGTGAACGTGCGTCTCTCCCCTCCCGAAACGCGCGAGCGCGCGCTGATGATCGAGGGAGATGTCAACGCTGTGGCAGCGCGGCTGGTGGAGATTTTCAAGGAGCACGGAGTGTTGTAACGACCGCTGACAACCGACGGCTGACTGTCACTTGGCCGTCGGCGGTCTGCAGTCCATTCGAGGAGATACTATGAATCCCGATATCTTTGTTGTCATCGAACATCTGCGCGGACAGGTCAGCGACCTTTCGTACGTGATGCTTGCCGCCGCGCGCGTGCTGGCAAACGCGACCGGTGGCAAAGTGATTGCCGTCCTGCTCGGTCACGATGTTGAATCCCTCGCGCGCGATCTCGCGGCGGATCGCGTGCTGTACATCGAGCACGCGGCATTCGCCGATTTTTCGTCTGATGCCTACCAGCGCACGCTGGAAAATGTCATCAAGGAACACGCGCCGCGCGCTGTGCTGTTCGGCGATACGACCATCGGGGGGGATGTGGCGGCATGGCTTTCGACGCGTCTGAACTTGCCTCTGGTGAGCGCGTGTCGCACGGTGTATGCGGCAGACAGCACCCTCAAATTCGTCAGTCAAATTTGCGGCGGCAAGATGATGGCAGAAGGCGAATTGCCCGGACCCACGACGCTCGTAATGATGGTGCCGGGCGGCTACAAGCCCGAGCAAGGACGCGCGGCGCAAGCACCAGAACTTGTCCGTGGCACCGCGCCTGCACTCGACGATTTGCGCGTGACGGTGAACGAGTACATCGAACCTGCCGTCGGCGACGTGGATATTGCCAAAGAGGCGATTCTCGTTTCGGTGGGGCGCGGGATTCAAAATCAGGACAATATCGAACTGGCAGAGGAATTGGCAAAAGTATTGGGCGGCGTCGTTTCCGGCTCACGCCCGGTGATTGATCAGGGTTGGCTTCCGCCGACACGACTCGTCGGAAAATCCGGCAAGTCGGTCAAGCCCCGATTGTATCTCGCACTCGGCATCAGTGGCGCGCCAGAGCATGTCGAAGCCATCAGCAACGCGGAGATGATTGTGGCGATCAACACCGATCCCGCCGCACCGATTTTCAATCTGGCAAAGTTTGGCGCACAGGTGGACATACTCGATTTGATGCCGGTGTTGACCGAGTACGTGCAACAAGCCAGAGGAGGATGAGGAAGGCGTATGCCCATCCGACCGGAATTCTGGGGCATTCCCCACGAATGGAATCCCGCGCTGTGGTCCTATTCGATAATGTTTCTGGCGGCGTTCGTCTTGCTGGTGCGCGTGTACCTGCACGCGCGCTGGTGGTGGCAAGTCGGACGCCCTGAGCGACGCTGGGATCAACTCCCCCGCCGTCTGGGGCGATTGATTCGTTATGCCATCGTGCAAACCAGGGTCCTGGAGCAACGATATCCGGGTGTGATGCACATAGCCATCGCGTGGTCGTTCTTTGTGTTCTTCATCGGCACGACGCTGGCCGCTGTGAACAGTCATCTCTTCGAGGTGCTACAACTGCTGGGGAACGCGACCGCACGCGAGCACCCGGAAACCTTTGTGTTCCTCAAAGGCGAAATTTATCTCGTCTTCAAATTGTTTCTTGATCTCGCTGTTGTGATCTTCCTCATCGGTGCGGCGCTGGCGGGCTACCGACGCTTTGTGCAAAAGCCCACGCGCCTGACGCTTGACAATCGTTTTGTGTTCACGTTCGTGATGCTGGTCGTCATTGTGCTCGGCGGATTGATCGTCGAATCGTTACGCCTCGCCGTAGAAAAACCCACCTGGGCGTGGTGGGCGCCGGCCGGGTGGCTCGTCGCGCAACTGTGGCTTGTGACCGGCGCATCGAACGAGACGCTGGTGACATGGCATCTGGGATTCTGGTTGGTGCATCTGGGCACAGTCGTTCTTACGCTGGTTACTCTGCCGGTGGGCACATTGTTGCACGTCTTGACGAGTCCTCTCAACACGTTCTTTTCTAAACTCGATCGCCCGATGGGGCAACTCGCGCCGATGGCGCAGACCAGAGAGGGCAAACCGATTTACGCCAGCACGTTGCGCGGCTTGACCTGGAAACAATTACTGGATGGCGATGCGTGTACCGAGTGTGGACGTTGTCAGGATGCGTGTCCCGCGTTCGCGGCAGGCAAGCCGCTCAGTCCCAAACAGGTGATCGTGAGTATTCGCGAGGCACTGAAACGCGATGGCGCTGTGCTGGCGCGCGGGAACGGTTCAACGCCGCTTCTCGTCGGCGAAACGATTGCGGACGCAGTGGTGTGGTCGTGTACGACGTGTGGTGCCTGCGTGCGCGAATGTCCCGTGCTAATTGAGCACATTGATACGCTGGTAGACCTGCGCCGCTATCTCGTCAGCGAAGGCAGGCTGGACGCGCAACTGCAAGATGCGCTGGCAAAACTGGGACGCTATGGCAATTCGTTCGGCAAGTCGGAACGCTTGCGCGCGCAATGGGCGCAGACCCTCCAGCCCAAACTCAAAGACGCGCGCAAAGAGCCAGTCGAGTATCTGTGGTTCGTCGGCGATTACGCGTCGTACAGTCCCAGCGTCGTTGACCTGACACGCCAGACGGCGCAGGTGTTCCAGCGCGCTGGACTCGATTTCGGCATTTTGTACGATGCAGAACGGAATGCCGGCAACGATGTGCGCCGTGTCGGTGAGGAAGGGTTGTTTGAGGTGCTCGTCGAGAAAAATGTCGCGGCGCTGAGCAAAGCGAACTTCAAGACGATTGTGACGACGGATCCGCATACGTACAACACGCTCAAGAACGAGTATCCGAGAATGACAAATGAGCAAACGACAAATGACAAATTACAGAGGACGCCGGTTTTACATTATGCCGAGTTGTTGGACACGCTGATTACTTCGGGCAAATTGAAATTCAGCAAGAAACTGAATTACACGGTCACATATCACGATCCGTGCTATCTGGGTCGCTACAACGGCGTGTACGACGCGCCGCGCCGCGTTATCGAGGCGACGGGGTGCAAACTCGTCGAGATGCCACGCCATCGCGATCGCACCTTTTGTTGCGGCGCGGGGGGCGGACGTATCTGGATGGAAGAGGGCAGCGTCAAAGAACGTCCCAGCGAAGCGCGCATCCGCGAAGCCGCCGCGCTGGAGGGTGTCTCGGTTTTCGTGACCGCGTGTCCCAAGGATGTGACCATGTTCCGTGACGCGGTGAAGACGACCGGGAACGAATCGCGTCTGGTCGTGAGAGATTTAATCGAGTTGGTGAGTGAAGCGTTGTAGGCAGTGTTCAGTGTTCAGTGTTCAATGTTCAGTGTTCGGTGTTCAGTGTTCAGTCAGTAAACACTGACCACAGTCCACTGAATACTGAACACTGTCTCCTGAATACTGGAACACTGACACCGGGAGGAAATATGGCAGAAAAAATCGGTGTGTATGTATGCCATTGCGGGAGCAACATCGCAGGAGTGATTGATGTGGTGAACCTCGCGCGCTGGGCAGAAGACACATTGCCGAATGTACGCGTCGCGCGCGATTACAAATTTATGTGCTCCTCGCTCGGTCAGGAAATGATCGAGAAAGACATCAAAGACCTGGGCTTGACGCGCGTCGTCGTGGCAGCGTGTTCACCCCATCTGCACGAGACGACCTTTCGCAACGCGTGCCAGCGCGCCGGTCTCAATCCTTTCTTGTTCGAAATGGTTTCGATTCGCGAGCAAGTGTCGTGGGTCACGCAGGACAAAGCCGTCGCGATGGACAAAGCGCGCGCGCTGGTTTCGGCAGGTGTCCATCGGGTGCTCTATCATCAGCCGCTCGAACCCATTTTCGTTGACATCAACCCGAATGTGCTGGTCGTGGGAGGCGGCATCGCGGGTATTCAAGCCGCGCTCGAAATTGCGGATCAGGGAAGCCATGTCTATCTCGTGGAACGTGAGCCCTCCATCGGCGGACATATGGCGCAATTCGACAAAACATTTCCGACGCTCGACTGCGCGGCGTGTATCCTGACGCCCAAAATGTTCACCGCTGGCCATCATCCCAACATCACCCTGCTCACGTGGAGCGAAGTGGAAAAAGTAGACGGCTATGTGGGGAATTTCACCGTGCAGATTCGCAAAAAAGCGCGCAAGGTGGACACGACCAAGTGCACTGGTTGCGGCGTGTGTGAAGACAAGTGTCCTAAAAAAGTGGTGGATATGGTGTTTGAAGCCGGTATGGGCACCCGCAAAGCCATCTATACCCCATTTCCTCAAGCCGTGCCAAATTATCCGGTGATTGATGTAGAAAATTGCATCTACTTTCAACGAGGCACGTGCAAAGCCTGCGAAAAATTCTGCCCCACCGGCGCGATTGATTTCAATCAGCAAGATGAAATGCTGACGATTCAGGTAGGCAATGTGATTCTTGCCACCGGCTACGAACTCTTCGATGCGCGCCGCATTCCGCAGTACGGCTACGGCCGCCTGGCGAATGTCATCACCAATCTAGAATTCGAACGTCTGTCGAACACAGCGGGACCGACCGGCGGCAAGATCGTTCTGCGCGATGGAGTAACCACGCCGCAAGCCGTTGGCATCATCCACTGTGTCGGCAGTCGGGATATCAAGTACAACGTGGATTGTTCGGCGATTTGTTGCATGCAGTCGCTCAAGTTCGCGCATCTGGTCAAAGAAAAGACCGGCGCCAAGGTGTACAACTTTTACATTGACATCCGCACGCCGGGCAAAACCTACGACGAATTCTATCGCCGCATTCTCGACGAAGGCATCCATTTCATTCGCGGCAAAGTCGCCGAAGTGACCGATGTGCCGCGCTTTCCCGGTGAAGAAGGCAAACTCATCATTCAGGTCGAAGACACGCTCGCCGGCAGACAGTTGCGCGTCCCGGTGGATATGGTCATCCTCTCCGCCGCGATGCAACCGCGCGCCGATGCCAAAGAGGTCGCCAAGAAATTCGGTATCTCGTGCAGCGCGAACGGCTGGTTCATTGAACGCCATCCCAAACTTGATCCCGTCGCCACGATGACGGAAGGCATTTTCATCGCCGGCGTGTGTCAGGGTCCCAAAGACATCCCCGCGAGTGTAGCGCAGGGCGCAGCCGCAGCGGCGCGCGTGCTCAGTCTCATCGGCAAAAAGCAAGTGGTGTTGGAACCAGTGCGCGCCAGCATCAATCAGGAGCAATGCTCCGGCTGCCGCATCTGCAACAACCTGTGTCCCTTCAACGCGATTACGTTCATCGAGGATCGCGCGGTGAGTGAAATCAATCCTGCGCTGTGTCAGGGTTGCGGCACGTGCGTTGCCGCGTGTCCTTCAGGTGCGATCACTGGCGCGCATTTCACCAATCAACAAATTATGGCGCAGATCGAAGGTATCCTCTGGGATGTGAGCAACAGGCATCTCGTACACGAAGCAGAGGCAGTGCCAGCGTAGGAAGACGAAGGACGAAGGATTTTAGATTTTTCGATTGCCGATGGCATTCCAATCGCAAATCGAAAATCGTCAGAGAGAGGGGAGACTATGACAGACACATTCGAACCAGTGATTGTTGGATTCACCTGCAACTGGTGTAGTTATCGCGCCGCCGATCTGGCAGGGATGGCGCGCATCAAATACGCTCCCAACGTTCGCCTCATCCGACTGATGTGTTCGGGACGATTGGATCCGCAATTCGTGTTCAAAGCCCTCGCCGAAGGCGCGGACGGCGTACTGATTTCGGGCTGTCACCCCGGCGATTGTCACTACATCGAGCAAAATTACAAGACGATGCGTCGCTTTGCGCTACTCAAGCGAACCCTCGCGGCACTCGGCATTGAACCGACGCGCGTGAGACTCGTCTGGGCTTCGGCAGCGGAAGGCAACATCCTCGCCGAAGAGATTGACAGGATGGTTGCCGAGATCAAGGCGCTGGGTCCATTGAACTGGAAACAACGAATGATGAAGGATAAAGGACACTTATCGGCAGTCAGCAGTCAGCCGACAGCCGTCACAGGAGGGGCACAATGAGCACCAACGGCAAACCCAAATTCGCAATGTACTGGGCTGCCGCCTGCGGCGGCTGCGAAATCGCCGTCCTCAACATCCACGAGAAAATCCTCGACGTGGACGCCCACTTTGACGTCGCCTTCTGGCCCGTCGCGATGGACGCCAAATACAAAGACCTCGAAGCGATGGAGGACAATTCCATCCTCCTTTCTCTCTTCAACGGCGCCATCCGCAACGACGAGAACGCACACATCGCACATCTGCTCCGCCGCAAATCGCAAATCCTCGTCGCCTTTGGCGCGTGCGCTACACAAGGTGGCATCCCCGGTCTGGCAAACCTCAGCCCCGTGCACGAGGTCGTGGATACCGCATTCACCACCATCTCCACCGACAACGCCGATAACCTTCGCCCGCAACCGCACTATCGCGTCCCCGAAGGCGAACTCACCATCCCCAAACTCTATCCCACTGTTCAAGCCCTCGACCAAGTGGTGCCAGTGGACTATTACATGCCCGGCTGTCCACCCGAATCGCATCAGATCGCCGCAGTGATTGATCTGGTCGTGCAGGTGCTTGAGGGCAAGGCGCAACTCCCACCCAAAGGCACCGTCATCGGCGCAGGTGTGTCGAGTGTGTGCGACGAATGCACGCGCACGCGCAACGAGAAAAAGATTAAACAATTCGTGCGCATTCAGGATATTCCCGTTGACCCGACGCTGTGCCTGCTGGAGCAAGGGATTTTGTGTGCAGGCTCTGCCACGCGCAGCGGCTGCGGCGCACTGTGCCCCAAAGCGGGAATGCCGTGCGTCGGTTGCTACGGTCCTGCCGATGCTACCTCCGATCACGGCGCGCGCTTGCTCAACGCCATTGCTTCGGTGATTGACTCGCGCGACCCTGCCGAGATCGAAAAGATTCTTGATGGCATCCCTGACCCTGCAGGAATGTTGTATCGCTTTGGCTTGCCGCGTTCGCTCTTGCATGCAAGTAAGAGCGCGTGGAGTTAAAAGGTCATTTCTCAGTCGTGTCGTCTCTCGCGAAATCGCCCCACCCCCTTGCCCCCTCCCCACGCCACAGAGCAGCGTGGGGAGGGGGAAGCAAGGGAACAGGGGGGCAGGGGGATGAGAGGGGCTGTGCCCGGGGAGAACGACAGCACGCTTTAGGCTCCGCCAGCGGCAGCGGACGGAAGCACAGGCGGAGCGAGTGCAAAGTTAAAAACCTGCCTATCGGAATAACCTGACTTGGAGGGCATATGCAACGCATCACGATAGACCCGATTACGCGACTCGAAGGTCAC
>Ga0209162_1000893_pt1 | contig 30913 bp, 23 predicted proteins | sample YNPNPMetaG_FD_187121 | JGI IMG/M metagenome (GOLD analysis project Ga0209162, IMG submission 187121) | Anoxygenic and chlorotrophic microbial mat microbial communities from Yellowstone National Park, USA - YNP NP MetaG (SPAdes) (version 2) ...
ATGAAGGCTGACGCCTGCTCGCTCATGTTGACTGACCACGAAGGGGAGCTGGTCATACGGGCGAGCTTCGGCCTTCCGCCCGAGGTGGTGGAGAGCACGCACCTCCCCAGGGGCACCGGGATCGCCTGGCACGTGGTCGAAAGCGGGCAGCCAGCGATCCTCAACGAGTCCCCGTCCGAGCGGATCGGTGACGTGCGGGTCCGGCGCCGCTCGGACATTCAGTCCAGCATGTGCGTCCCGCTGCGCTCCCCCGGCGGTCCGGTCACAGGCGTGCTCTCCATCCGCCGGATGAAACCAGCCCGCGACTTCACTCCGGATGACCTGACGGCGTTCACTCTCTTTGCGAACCAGGCGGCGATGTTCATCGCCCACGCGCGGCTCTACGATCATCTGCAGCGCCGCATCCAGGAGCTCTCCACCGTCAACCGGTTGACGGCCGCCATCAACGCGACACTGGACCTGGATTACGTCCTCTCGCAGATCGCTGAGTGCGTCATCGAGGACATCGGCTTCGACCGTTGCGCGGTCTATCTGCTGGACGAGCGCACCGGGCGGCTGCAGGCGAGGGCCGCCCGGGGATTCTCGCCCGGACAGATCTGGCCTGCCAGTGTGGAGCCCGGTGACAGCGTCCTGAACCTTGCTGCCCGGGAACAGGTGGTCATCCTGGCGGAAGGGGAGGATCTGGAGAACGCTTCGCGGGTCAGCGGCGGGGCTTCCGGGCCGGCAAGAGGGTTCGTGGCGGCTCCGATCGTGGTCCGGAGGCGCACCATCGGCGTCATCGCTGCGGACAACCTCCCGTCGGGGCGCCCCATTGGCCGCCAGGAGCACGTGGACCTTCTGGCGACCCTCGGCAGCCACGCCGGGCTGGCCATCGAGAACTCCAGCCTGTATCAGGCGATGGAGCAGAAGTATGCCGAGCTGAACGTCCTCTACGAGCTTTCGCGCACCATCGGTTCGGCGTACGGCCTGCAGAACGCGGTGACGCTGCTGCTGGAAGTGGCGATGAAGGCCGTCCCGGCCGATTCGGCGGCGTTCGTGCTGCTGGAAGAGAATGACGGCGGCGTGGAGGTGCTCGGCACGCTGCACGCGGATCCCGAGAATCCGGTGCCCTGGCAGATCTGCGAGCAGGCGGAGGCGGCCCGGCTGCTCGCGGCGCTCAGGGACCCCCTGTTGCTGGAGGGGCGGACCGCCGCGGAGCAGGCGGAGGAATGGTGGAAGGCTTTCGAGCAGGTGCTGGAGGCGGCCCCTTCCCTGCTGCTCATCCCGCTGATCGCCGACGGCAGGACCATCGGAGTGCTGCTGGAAGGCCGCGGCCGCTCGGAGCCGTTCGTCTCACACGACGTGAAGCTCCTCTCCATCGTGGCATCGAACGCTAGTGTCGTCATCCGCAACGCGGCCCGCTACGAGCGGCGGATGCGCGAGAAGGTGCTGGAGCTCTCCGCTCTTTACGAACTCTCACAGCGAATCAGCACGGCGGCGAACCTGGACCAGGCCCTGGCGAGCATCGTGGCGATCGTGCAGGACCTGGTGGAGTCCGACGAGTGCTTCATCTGGACGGTCGATCCGGAGTCGGGCGCCCTGCAGATGCGCTCCGGGCAGAGCGGGGGGAGCCCGGGCGGCTACAGGCTGGCTCGCTGGGCGGTCCACGAGCGGAAGGCCGTGGTGCTGCCGGATGTGCAAAAGGACGTCCGATTTGCGGAGGTGGCCCGGGACCCGCTGCTTCGTTCCGTGATGGCCATCCCCCTGATGGTGCAGGACGAGGTTGTCGGTGTCCTGAGCGTCCACAGCCGGACCCCGAACATTTACAGCGAAGACCAGCTCCGGGTGCTCTCCGTCATCGCCTCTCAGGCCGCGGCCATCTACAGAGGGCTGGAAGCTCTCACGGCGCTGACGTCCTACACGGACAATATCCTGACCAGCGTGCCCGCCGGGGTGGTGACGCTGGACAGCGCGGGCCGGGTGGTCAGCTGGAACCGGGCGGCGGAGGAGATCCTGGGGGTGGAGGCGGCCTCGGCTCTCGGCGCCGTTTTCACGGAGTTGATGGCGCGTTTCGAGGTCGCACCCGCGCAGATGGCCTCGCTGGAAGCCTCGCTGGCCCGGGTGCTGGACGGAGGAGCTCCCGAACGCGGCGTGACTCTCACTCTGAAAAACGGCCCGGACACGCAGCTGCATCTCTCGTTGAGCTCTTCCCAGCTGCGCAACGCCGATGGCGAACCGCTTGGGCTGGTGATCGTCTTCGAGGACATGACGCGGCAGGTACGCATGCAGGAGGAGGTGCGCCGGATGGGCGAGCTGGCCGCCATCGGGCAACTGGCTGCCAGCATCGCCCACGAACTGCGCAACCCGCTCTCCTCCATCAAAGGGGCCGCGCAGTTCCTGAGCTCGGAGCTCTCCGATCCGGCGGACCGGGAGTTCCTGAACATCATCATCGAGGAGGTGGACGGGCTCAACCGGATCGCAAGCGAGTTCCTGGACTTTGCGCGCCCGCTCAAGCTCGAGGTCTCGGAGGTCAGGCCGTCCGAGCTGCTGGACCGGGGACGGGCGCGGGTGGCCTCCCAGCTGACGGAGGCGGGCATCGAATGTTCGGTGATCGTCGATGAAGAGACGCCCTCCCTGCTTGCCGACGCCCGGCAGCTGGAGCAGGTTCTTCTGAACCTCATCCTGAACGCCGTGCAGGCGATGCCGGAAGGGGGAACGCTGGAACTGGGCGCGCGCCGGTCGGCCAGCTGGCGGGATTGCGTGGAGCTGTGGGTGCGCGACACGGGCTGCGGAATCCCGGCGGACCGCCTGGAGCGGATCTTCACCCCCTTCTTCACGACGAAGGTAAAGGGCACAGGGCTGGGTCTTCCGGTGGTGCAGAAGATCGTCCAGAACCACGGCGGGCATATCGCTGTCGAATCGGTGGAGGGAGAGGGATCGGTCTTCCGCATTCACCTGCCCGTCGGGGGGCCTGCCCCATCGCTGCTTCAGGAGAACGAGCCGCCCGCGCCGGATTTGATGGAGCGCGCCTGAACCGCCCCGGGGACGGAGGGGCGACTCATTGCCGATAATGTCAACAAAGCCGTCATCCCGCTGCCGTCCGGGCGGCAGGCGGTGACACAGGGGGAAACACTTGCCGGACAACGCCAAAGCCGGAACGATCCTGATCGCGGACGATGAGCCGAACATCCGCCGCGTGCTGGAGGCCACTTTCCAGCGCGAGGGATACCAGGTGTTCACCGCCGAGAACGGCCGGAAAGCTCTGGAACTGCTGAAAGCCAACCGCGAGACGGACGTCCTGATCAGCGACCTGATCATGCCGGACATCAACGGCGTGGAGTTGCTGGAGGTGGTGCGCGAAACCAATCCCCGCGTGTCCGTGGTGATGATCACGGCGCACGGCACCATCCGGACGGCCGTGGACGCCATGCGCCTGGGCGCCTTCGATTACGTCACAAAGCCGTTCGACATCGATGATCTGAAGGTCCTCGTCCGCAAGGCCATCGAGCGCAGGCAGCTGGAATCCCCCGACACCGGGATCCGGGAGCAGCTGAAACGGTCTTACCGCTTCGACAACATCGTGGGGCAGTCCCCGAAGATGCGCGAGATCTTCGATCTCGTCTCCCGGGTGGCGCAATCGAAGGCGTCCGTGCTCATCCGCGGTGAGAGCGGGACCGGCAAGGAGCTCATCGCGCGGGCGCTGCACTTCAACAGCCCTCGCGCTTCGGAGAATTTCGTCGCGGTGGCCTGCATCGCGCTGTCCGAGAACCTGCTGGAGAGCGAGCTGTTCGGGCACGAGAAAGGAGCGTTTACGGGCGCGCTGTCCCAAAAGATCGGGCGGTTCGAGCTGGCGCACAAAGGGACGCTGTTTCTGGATGAGATCGGGGACATCCCTTTGGAGGTGCAGCGCAAGCTGCTGCGGGTCCTGCAGGAACGCGAGTTCGAACGCGTGGGCGGCAACAAGACGATCCGGGTGGACGTCCGCCTGATCACGGCGACCAACCAGGATCTGGCGCGGCTCGTGGAGAAGGGAGAGTTCCGGGAGGATCTCTATTTCCGGCTGAAGGTGGTCCAGATTGACCTCCCTCCCCTCAGGGAAAGGACCGAGGACATCCCGCTGCTCGTCGATCACTTCATCCGGAAGTATGCTCCGGAGGAGGGGCGGAAGATCGAGGGGGCTTCGCAGGGGTTTCTGGACGCCCTGATGCAATACCGGTGGCCCGGGAACGTGCGCGAACTGGAGAACGTGATCGAACGGGCGTGCGTGCTGGCTGACCCGGATGCCACCGTGCTCACCCCGGATCTTCTGCCGCCCGAGGTGCTGAAAGGTTGAAACCCCGCAAAAAAGGGGCGAATGAAACGCGCCCCGCCGTCGTCTTATCCCGTGAAGGTGCAGCCCGAGGGTGAGATCGGGAGGTTCGCCGGGGCAACGCCCGGACATCAGAGGGGAGGATTCCTGAGATGAAGAAGTCACTGAAGATTGCGATTGCAGCAGCGGTGGTGATCGCCGCTCTCGTGTCCGCTGGCGTGGACGCACAGGCTCAGGGCTGGCGCGGAGGAGCTGGAGGCGGTCCGGGCGCGGGGGCTGCCATTGGCATCGTGCCCGGAGTGCAGCTCACTCCGGAACAGGAGAAGCAGGTGGCGGAGATCCGCTCCGAGACGATGAAGCAGGTCCAGCAGATCCGGTGGGACCCGACGCTCACTCCTGAGGAAAAAGCGGCGGAGATCGAGCGGGTGCGTCAGGAAGGTCACGAGCGTGTCATGAGCGTTCTGACGCCCGAGCAGCGCCAGCAGTTCGAGACCCGCTGGCCCGGGTGCCGGTTCTACGGAGGCCGTTGGGGACAGGGCGCCGGCCCGCTGCCGGGCTACGGCGCAGGGCGCGGGCGTGGAGCGCGCCCGGGCGGCTACGGCGGAGGATATTACGGCGGAGGATACGGTATGGCCGGGCTCGTCCCGGGTGTCCAGCTGACCCAGGAGCAGCAGGAACGCATCCGGCAGATCCGCGCCGATGGCGCCCGCGAGGCCGCAGCGGTCATCGGCGATCCGAAGCTTCCGGCGCAGGAGAAGATACGGCGGGTCCAGCAGATCCGCGAGCGCACTCACGAGCGCGTGATGGGCGTTCTCACACCCGAGCAGCAGCGGCAGTTCGGGCAGAGGGTGGGCGCCTGGCGGACCCCGCAGGCTCGCTGAACGAGACCGCCGAAGGCTGACGATCCGAACGCAGGCCGCGCCCGGGGGCGCGGCCTGCGCTGTCACTTCTGAAGGGTGTTCACCCCTCCACGCATTCGACCTTTACCCGCTCTCCGCTGGCGGCGCTCCGGTAGGCCGCGGAGGCCACCTGCAGGATGTGCAGCCCCTGCCGGGGATGACTCAGCTCAGGCTGCCGTCCCAGCTCGATGCACTCGGAGAAATAGTCGAACTCCGCGGCATACATGTCCACTGGAGGAGCATTCACCGCAGTGCGGTCGAGGGCGGACGGGTCGCGGCGCTGCAGGGCGTCGTAGCCCTCCCCTGCAGGGCTCAGGAATGCGTGCATTGAGCCGCCCGGATCCTGACCGATCGTTCCTTCCGCAATGATGGAGCCGCCCGTGCCGTACACCTCCAGGCGCCCCTGAGCCGCCACGTCCGGGATGTTGTAGAAGGCCTCGGCCACGCCGAACGCCCCGCTCTCGAAGCGAAGCAAAGTGACGGAACTGTCTTCTACGGGATAGGAGAACGTCTGCGTCGAGGCCAGGGCGGTGACTTCCACGATGCGCGAGCCACTGATATATTCCAGGAGGTCGAACAGATGCGTCGCCATATCCATCAGCGCTCCGCCGCCACCCAGCGCGGGGTCCTGCCGCCACGCCCCCGGAATCTCCGGGTACCAGCAGGTCAGCTGCCCGCGGAGAAAGACAGGCCTTCCAATCTCGCCGCGCCCCACCATCTCCGCCGCCCGGCTGTTCAGTGAGTGGAACTTCATCATATAGCCCTCCATCAACAGAAGGCCGGCGCGTTCGAAGGCTTCGACGATCTCGCGCCCCTGCTGCACGTTCAGGGCAAGCGGTTTTTCCAGCAGCACGTGCTTCCCCGCAGCCCCCGCCTGGAGCGCCTGAGGGTGGTGGAGGAACACCGGCGTGGCAATGTAGACCGCCTGGACGTGCGGGTCGCCGAGAACCTCCTCCACCCCGGCGCACGGCCGCGCGCCGGTTTCGGCGGCCACCTGCTGTGTCACATCCGGATCGGCGTCCATCACCGCCACGAACCGGGTCTTGCGCATCCGGTCCGATGCCGGGATCACGCGCCTGCGCGCGATTCCGCCGCATCCGACGATCCCCCACTGGATCACCTTGCCGCCTCCTCCATCTGCCGGATGATCGCCTCCAGAGCGTCCACACATTCGCCGGCAATCTGTTCTCCCGTCCGGGCGTTCGCTCCGCTGTAGTCCCCCATCACCCCCACCCTGATACGCGGATCCTGGACAACGCGGGGCACCTCGAAGGGGCAGCCCGTCCTCCTCTCCGCAACGGCGTAGGCATCCGGGTCCGTCCGCATCATCTCAGCTACCTCCGGCTCGTCCATTTCGGCCCGGTCCAGCGCGACCAGCTCCGGCTTCCAGTAAAGCATCAGGGAGGTCTCGTAGAACCCTGCGTGGTAGTCTCCGCCTTCCATCGCCCGCTGAATGGAGGGGGACAGCCGGGTGAACGGCACGACGCAGATGACCAGCCCTGGAACATCAGGCCGCAGACGCAGGAAATAATGGGCCGCATCCCTGGCGGCCGCCTGACTCTCGGAGCCGGCGTGCCCGAGAAGCACCACGATCCTGCGGAACCCCTGCATCACCAGGCTCTGCAGGATGTCCATCAGCATCAGGGAGAAGACCTGGGGACTGATGTTGATGGTTCCCGGCAGTGTGCCGCCGGAAAAGTTGTAATGAACCGGAGGGGTCACGAAGCAGCCCGTCCGCTCGGAGGCACGCCGGGCGATCTCCACCGCGTTATGGACGTCCACGCTGAGTGGAAGGTGATACCCGTGCTGCTCCACGATACCCACCGGGAGGATGACCGTCTGCGTCTCCCGCAGCCCCTCCTCCACATCGCGGACGGTCATATCGAACATCATCCGGGCTTTAGCCAACGCTGCGCATCTCCTGTCGTCGCTTCGAGCATCGGGTCACAGCACTTGTAACACAGCGCGGCGTTCGAAGGGATGGCAAAAAGCCGTGGGTTTTCAAGTTTTCCAGACGGTCGGCCCACATTTGCCTGCGGCGGCGGCAAATTTCTGCAGGAAGACGTGTCGCCGAAGGGCTAACTCTGGGAAGGACTCGAAGCCCGCCGGCCGGGACGCTGGTCTCTCTCGCACCGGCGGGATTTCATCTTGAAAGGGATCCGCCTGTGGACGCACATTCGACCGGAGCAGAGCAGACACCGCGCGAGCGGTTCATCGCGGCCCTCGAGCGCAGGCCGCTGAAGGGGCTCGTGCCGCACTTCGAGCTGGTCTTCTTCCTGACGATGGAGGCGTTCGGCAAGGTGCATCCGCTGCACAGGGCTTACGGCCAGTGGGATCAAATGGAGGAGAAGGAGCGCCAGCTCCACCGTGAGGATATCGCCGACCTCTTCATCGCCACGGCGGAGCGCTTCGGTCACGCCGCCATCTTCGTCCACCCGAACCCGGGAGACCTGGACGAAACGCGGCGTCTGCTGGACATAATCCGGGAGAGGAGCGGGCAGACCTACTTCCTGATGCTTCACGGAGACGCTACATACGGAATCCCGCCGGGGGATAGCATGCTGGAGTTCAGCTACCGCATGGCGGACGACCCGGAGGGGATGAAAGACGAGGCGGCCCGGATGGTGGATGCGGCGCTCGACCGGGGGAGAGCGCTGCGGGAGCACGGCTGCCTGGACGGTTTCGCGCTCTGCTCGGACTACTGTCTGAACACCGGCCCGTTCCTGAGCCCGGAGCAGTTTGCGGAGTTCGTGGCGCCGTACCTGAAACAGCTCATCGCCGGCTACCGGGAGATGGGCTTCTACACCATCAAGCACACGGACGGAAACATCATGCCCATCATCGATCAGCTCGTGGACGCCGGCCCCCACGCCCTGCATTCGCTGGACCCGCAGGCGGGGGTTGACATCGCCGAAGTGAAGCGCCTTTACGGCGACCGGGTCTGCCTTATCGGCAACGTCAACTGCGGCCTTCTGGACACCGGGACGGAGGAAGAGTGCGTCGAATCCGCGCGCTATGCGCTGAAGCATGGAATGCCCGGCTACGGCTACATTTTCTCCACGAGCAACTGCATCTACACCGGAATGCGCCTGTCACGGTACGAACTGATTCTGGATGTCTGGCGGCGGGAGGGAGTCTACAGGTAGCCAGCTTCCCTTCAGGCTTGTGCGGGCCACGGCCCGGTCCCTGAGCAGAGGAGGAACCAGACGTTGAGAATACTTGCGGTGGGAGCTCATCCCGACGATATCGAGATCCTTTGCGCTGGCACGCTGCTGAGGTATGCGCGCCAGGGGTACGCAGTGACAATCTGCGTGGCCACCAACGGCGAGCAGGGCCACATGGTCATCCCTCCGCCGGAGTTGAAGGAGATCCGCCGGCAGGAAGCCGCGGCCTCGGCGCGGCTATGCGGCGCGGAGCTCATCTGGCTGGACATCCACGACGAGTTCATCTACCACGATCACGAGACCCGGATGATGTTCATCGATATGGTCCGCCAGGCGCGCCCCGATGTGGTCATCACCCACAACCCGGAGGACTACCATCTGGACCACCGGATCGTCTCGGAGCTGGTGTTCGTAAGCTCCTTCATGGCCTCCCTGCCGCACGTGCAGACGGAGCACGAGCGGACGCACTGCGTCCCGCCCGTGTACTACATGGACAGTCTTGCCGGTGCGGCGTTCATCCCCACGGAGTATGTGGACATCTCTGAGGTCATCGAGGACAAGCTGGCGATGATGTCCTGTCACGAAAGCCAGGTTCGATGGCTGAAGGACCACGACGGCATCGACATTCTGGATATGATCCGGGTCCAGGGGCGTTTTCGCGGCCTCGCTTGCGGAGTCGAGTATGCGGAGGGCTTCCGGCGCCTGGATGCCTGGCGGCGGTGCCCCACCGCCCGGGTGCTGCCGTAGAGAAATGCTCTGCCCCCCAGCCCTGAGCCACTGAGCCGTGAGACGGCCGGCCGGCAGCCTCCCTTCCATGGCCTGAAGCCATCACCGGACCCGCTCTCTCGCGGGGGGCGCGCCCGGCACGGCCGCCGGTCTGCGAAAAATGGGGTCAGAAGAATACGCTGTAGTCCAGCCCCACCCATTCGTGGCGCCCGAGCGTGCCCGCCTTCAGGTTCGGGCGCCCCTTGCCCAGTGAATAGACGACGGCGTATTCCATCGAGTTGCCGAAAAACGTGTCCACGTAGGGTGAACTGGAGAACTTCATCGCCGCGACGCCCAGCTGCGGCGTGACGGCGATCTGGACGCCGCCGAAAAGCCCCCGATGCTCCCGCGTGCCGTAGTTCACGTGCACCCGCACGACGGGCTGCCAGGAAGCCCCCGGCTTCGGCGGGTTGAGCGTCCTGGCCGTGGCGATATAGTAGGAGCGCCTCTGCTCGTCCGGATTGGGTGAGTGGTCGTCCTCGAAGATGTTCTTTGCGCCGATGACCACGTCGGGCAGCTGCCGTGTCTCGCCAACGATGCGGTAGGTGGCGTTCACCAGATTCTGCGATGGAGCGCCCTTGTTGATGTTGATGTGAAAATACTCCACCTCCAAGTTCGGCGCCACGGTTGAGTAGATGATGATGATGTCTTTGTGCGTGACCGGCAGCCTGTCCACCGACATGCTGTAATACGCCAGGTTCACTTCCCGCAGCGCCGCCTGGTTGGCGGTCGGGACGTTCACGATGCTGTACGGCCGCGCCGCTTCGGGGGCTGCAAGCGCAAGGCAGAAGAGCAGAGCTGAGCGGATGGCCCTCCTGAGGTTCATCTTCCTTCCTTTCTCTCCCGGTCTTATATGGCAGCTCTCAGCTGGAGCCGGCGGCGAGATTATAGGGCGAAGTCTCCCTCCCCGTCAACCAGACGGAGGCGCCGCCGGCCGGGCAGGAAACCGTGCGTTGGAAGATGCGCCCCGGGATCAGCCGGGACCCTGCCGGGGAATGCGGCCCCGCCTCTCACAGGAACAGTTCGATCTGGTGATCGCGGCCGTCGGCGAATGCGGGAGCGGTGTCTCCGGCCACCGGACGGCCATCCGCCAGAAGCCGCCCTCCCTCTCCCGTGCGGCGAACGGTGATGTGGTACCCTGCTCCGCGGAAGCGCCTGTACACTTGGAAGCCGTCCCAGTCCTCGGGGATGCACGGGGCGACACGCAGTCCTTCCCTGGCCGGGCGTATGCCGAGCACCCACTCCCCCACCACGCGAAACAGCCAGGCGGCGGAGCCGGTGTACCAGGTCCACCCCCCGCGGCCGAAGTGGGGTGAGTCCGGACCGTCAATATTGCCGGGAGTGACGTAGGGTTCCGCGCGGTACAGCTCCGCATCCAGCGCACGGATGCAGGGGCAGATGCTCTGAAGCAGCTTCCACGCCTGCTCCGCGCGCCCCAGCAGACACTCCGCCCAGACCGCCCAGGTGGCGGCGTGCACGTAGATCCCGCCGTTCTCGCGCACTCCCGGGGCATAGCGCGTGAGATAGCCGATGCGCTCGTCCGGCCCGCTGTAGGCAGGGAGCAGCAGCGCGGGCCCCGCGGCGGTATACAGCCGGTCGCGGACGGTCCGCATCAGCTGCCTCTGGCGCTCCGGCGGGCACACCCCGGAGATCACAGCCCAGGTCTGCGCGTTCAGAAAGATCTTCCCCTCCGCGCAGGATGCGCTTCCGATCACGCTCCCGTCGTCGCAGGTCGCGCGGAAATACCACTCTCCGTCCCAGGCGTGGCGATTGATGGCGTCCCTCAGGTCCTCGGCGGCCTGCAGGAACCGGGCTGCCCGCTGGCTGTCCCCGTACTCCCTCGCTAGCTCTGCCCATCGCGGAAGCAGATAGCACAGGAAGTGCCCGACCCAGACGGATTCCCCCCTCCCGTCCCATCCGGCCGCGGAGAGACCGTCGTTCCAGTCGCCCTCCCCGATGAGCGGCAGCCCCCGGGGGCTCTGGCGGGAAAGGGAAAGATCGAACGCGCGCTCGCAGTGGATCCTCAGCTGGGCGGGCGGCGCGTCCACGAACGGAGCACTCTCTTCCAGAATGCCCTTATCCCCCGTCTCGCGTATGTAAGCCAGAACAGCGAAAGGCAGCCAGAGCAGGTCGTCAGAGAACCGGCTGGGCGCGCCGGATTCGGTGATGGGCTGCCACCAGTGGAAGACGTGGCCCGCGGAGAACTGGTGCGCCGCGTGAAGCAGAATCTGCCTGCGCGTCCGGTCGGGCTCGGTGGGCAGAAAGACCAGGCTGTCCTGGAGCTGGTCGCGGAAGCCGTAGGCCCCGCCCGGCTGGTAGTAACCGCTGCGTCCCCATAAGCGGGCGGCCATCGCCTGATAGCGCAGCCATGTGTTCAGGAGCGCGTTCAGGCCCGGGTCGGGCGTCTCGGCGCGGTAGCCCTCCAGACGCTCCCTCCACCAGAGCCGGGTCTCCTCCAGTGCCCGCAACGCCGGGCCGGGATCGCAGTAGCGGTACGCAAGGGAAAGCGCGTGCGCGCTGTCCCTGCCGGCGCCGAGAACAAAGACCACGTCCGCGCTGTCTCCCGCGTCCAGCGAAACAGCCGTCTGCAGCGCTGCCACGGGGTCCCCCCACTTCCCCGCCGAGCCCCGCATCCCTCTGCCCGCAAGAGCTTCAGGTGCGGCCAGCGAGCCATAGATGCCGGTGAACGCCTCGCGGTCACACTCGAAAGCCCTGACCGGGCGGGAGCAGGCGTGGAACGCGGTGCCCTCCCAGTCCCGGTTCCAGCCCTGTCCCTTCCCGTTCGGAATGGACCAGAGCCGCTTGCGGGCGAGGATCGCGCCGCGGTCTGGCACGAACTCCGTTTCGATGAAGATGCGGTGAAACTCCCGGTGGGTGTCGTGTGCCGTGCCCAGACACCATTCCAGGTAGCTGGTGGCCAGAAGCTCCCGCCGAACGCCCGAGACATTCGTGAGTTGCAGAAGCCAGATCTCGAGCGGCACGCCCGGCGGCACAAACACCGTCAGGCGGCTGAGGATCCCGGAGTTCTGAGCGCTGATCACGGAGTAGCCCGCTCCGTGCCGGCACTCGAAGCTCTCCGACCGGCGGCGCACGGGCTGATAGGCGGCCGACCAGAGCTCCCCGGTGTGAGCGTCCTGCAGATAGATGAAGCGTCCCCGGTCGTCACGGACGAGATCCTGCTGCCAGAAGGTGATGCGGTACAGCTCGGCGTTGACCAGCCAGCTGTAGCCCCCGCCCGCCTGCGACCATATCGAGCCGTAGCCCGGGTCCTCGTTGCACAGGACGTTCACCCACGGACGCGGTGTGTCCGGGCGGCGGATGATGAACTCCGATCCGTCATCCGAAAAGTGGCCGTAGCGGGTCCTTCCGGCTGCTGTCAGTCTTTCCGCGACCACGGCGTTCATCTCGCTGCGTTCCTTTGCCCGTGACTCCGGGGCGCAGCAGGCGCGCAGGAGCCCCGATGCACAAGCCGGGCGGGGAGGCGCGCGCGCAGCGGCTGGCCGTTGCGCTCCTCCAGGTGATCCAGCAGCCAGCAGGTCGCAGCGCGTGCGGCATCCTGCAGGGGCTGACGGATGGTGGTGAGAGGGGGGACAAGCTGCGCGGCGATGAAATCGTCATCGAAGCCGATCACCGACAGATCATCCGGAATCCGCAGGCCCAGCGCCGCCGCCGCCTCGTACACCCCCGCCGCCATAAGGTCGGACGCCGCGAAAATGGCCGTGGGACGTTCCTCCTCCTTCAGCATCCTTGCCGCCTCTTCAGCCGCCAGCTGGCGCTGAAAGTCGCAGCGCGCGATCCACCGCTGCGGCGTCTGCAGCCCCCTCTCCATCATCGCCGACCGGAAGCCCTCGAGACGCTCCCGCGCGGGAGGCTGGTGCAGCGGCCCGGTGAGCGTGGCGATGCGCCGGTGGCCAAGAGAGGTCAGATGCTCGACGGCTGCCGCCGCCCCTCCACGGTTGTCCACCGTGGCCCAGGAGTGGCAGGGGTCGGAGGATTCCCGGTTCAGAAGCACGAACGGGATGCCAGCCTCCCGCACCTCCTGAAGAAGACCGTCGTCCACCATCTCGTCCGCGATGATCCACCCGCCCAGCGCGCCGTTTGCCGTCAGCCGCCGTCTCAGGTCCTCGCCGTTGCGGTCCTCGTGCTGAAAGTGCAGCAGCAGCTCGGTGTCACGCTCGGACACGACCTGTCCAACGCCGCGGATGATCTCGTACACGTAAAATGAGGAGAACATGCTCCCGAAGAACGGCAGCAGCAGCCCGACGCGCCGGTCTGCCGATCCGGCCAGGCGTCTGGCCGCGCTGTTGGGGCGGAATCCCAGCTCCTCCATGGCGCGGAGCACCGCCTGGCGCGACGCTTCACTCACCCGGTCCGATCCGTTCAGGACGCGCGAGACCGTAGACTTGGACACTCCCGCCAGACGGGCGACATCGAAAATGTTCGGTGGTGTCCTGGAAGCAGCCATCCGTCCTCTCCTCAGTAGAATCGCTCCTTGCCCAGAATGACGGACGCCTTCTTCATTTCCGGATCTCTCATCACGCGGCGGCGGATGCCGCCATTGGTGAGGTAGTTCCCGATGGCCGTCAGGATCATCCCCTGATCCAGCGCCAGATAGAGCTCCGAGACCCTCCCTGTCCCGGTCTCGACGGAGTCCCGGAACCCGTACCGTCCGCGAACCGGATACAACTCCTGCATCTTCCGCAGGTTTGCCAGAGCCTCGCGGGGGCGGATCTCCAGCGCCAGAAACGATGCGTGCGGCGTCGCCACGCCGTCGGGGTATCCCTGCACTCCGATGGGAGCCGCGCCGTACTCCCCGTAGCCGCCCGCCGGGTTGGAGCACGGCGACATTCCCCACACCGGCATCCCGCGCTCTGCAGCGTAAGCCATCTGCGCATCCACGGCCCGGCGGTTGTTCTCCGCCAGACTCAGCCGGGCGTGCCTCTGCTCGTCGATGAACAGGCAGGGCATCAGGAACTCGAACATGCTGCCGCCCCAGCTCGGGACGATCCGGACTCCCCGGTAGACGTAGTAGCTTTCGCGGACGTCCACACCGCAGTAGCGCCGCACCTCACCCGGGCGGTAATCCCGTCCCGCAGCCGACCTCGCCCGCTCCATTCTGAACCAGTGCTCCTCCGGCACGTCGCCCCGCGAGACGGCCAGAAGCGAAGGCCCTCGAGGCTCGGAGCAGAAAATCTCATAATGGCCGTAGCGAATCCCCCTGCGGTCGGTGTGGAATCCGTGAAACATCAGACCAGCCTTCCGGTCGTAAAAGAAACTGTAGTTCTGACTTTCGACAATGGCCCCGGCCCTCCGGCAGATCTCCCCCGGAAACTCCTGGCGGACAGCCAGGAGAGCGAGCGTCAGCCATCCGTTGTCCACGAAGGAAAGAAAACGGACCGTCGGCGTCAGGGCCGAAGTGTCATAGAAGTTATAGAAGAACCCGCGGTATCGTTCCAGCTTCTCCAGCGCGTCCAGGGTGCGCTGAATGCGCCCGGCGGCCTGCTGGCGGGCAATGATGCCCAGGTCCATCGCGGCCAGCGTGGACGTGAGGTCCAGGGCGATGTTCGTGATGCCAGTGTATTCCCCGCGGCCGGCGCCGTTCTCCCCGCTGTGGTCCCAGACGAGCCCGGTGACCGGGTCGCGGCACTCCTCGAAGAACCGCCAGGTATGGCGGGCGACCTCCATCAGGTAGCCGCGGTCATCGGCGGCCTTCCCGTCCACGGCCGCGGTCAGGGCGAGCATCACCGCCAGCAGGGCGCGGATCATTCCGGAATCCAGTAATCGCGGGTAAGCCCCCAGTTCCAGAACGGGGTGGCGCCAGCGTCATCCACATCGGGCCCGCTGCGTTTGTTGCCGTCGTTGTAGCGCTCCTTCAGAAAATGGGCGGCGTGGCCGTCCAGGAACGCGATATTGCTTCCCCCGTCGTTGTAGTTTTTCGCTGCCGATCCCCTGGGATGCCGCGGCCACCAGTCCGTATTGTCGATGCAGACCACGAGCCAAACCGGGGAGCGCACCTCGGAGGAGCTCATCCCGGGAAGGTAGCCGTTGTCCATCATCTTGTAATCCGTCCACTTCCACTGAGGAGGGTTGCCCATGTTCCGCCCGAAGTAGTTCTTCCAGTTCTCGGCGGAGTTGCGCGGCGGCACCCGGGCGCTGTTGACGTCCGTCGCTCCCGGGCAATGAAAGACCTCCTCGCTCTTCGTGTACGACACGATGTTCTGCGGCTCCAGCTGCTTCCACTGCTCGCGGTAAGTAAACGACGGGAAGCGGCCTTTCCAGTCATCGATATACATCTGCATCGCAGAAGCCAGCTGCTTGCAGTTGGACAGACACGCCGACCGTTTGCTGCTCTCCCTGGCCCGGGCGAACACCGGGAAAAGGATCGCGGCAAGGATCGCGATGATGGCGATCACCACCAGCAACTCGATGAGTGTAAATCCTCTGCGGTTCATTCTGGGCCTCCGCCTGCGATCTGCAGCCGCCAGCCGGCGGCCGCAAGAGGCGCCCTGGCTGCGACAAGACGGTGTCGAGGCAAGCCCGGTGGTAACCCCGGCCGTGCCGGGGACGGGGGGGACGGCCGGCCGCGCCGGCCGTCCCTCCGGCACAGACCTAGCGCCGGCGGCGCAAAGTCAGTCCGCCCACTCCCGCAGCAAGCGCCATAAGCGATGCCGGCTGAAGAAATGCCGGCTCCGGAACGGGAACGATCTGAACGTTGCCCCACTCCGCCATGCCGAAGTTGGACTGCACGCCGGGCGCGATCTGGAACTGTCCGTAGCCCCCGATCGTCGTTCCGTCCAGAATGCCCTGTTCCAGGTTGCCGAACACCAGAGCAGGGCTGTGCGCGGAGCCGGCGTAATACTGGATCTTGTTCTTGCCGTCGTCCGGATCTTTGAAGTACTTCACCCCGATACGGATCCAGTCTCCGGGAATGTACGGATCCGGAAAGGCGTAGAACGGAAGGACATAGCCGAAGGCGGCGATCTCACCGTTCGTGTTTACCCTGAGAACGCCGTCCCAGCCGAGATAGTCGAAGAAGATGCCGGCTTCGTGATGCTTCCCTGCTACCGGGTCGCCCTGCACCTTCACGTCCACGAAGTACTCGAAGTACGTCGTGTTGCCGAACTCGAACGGTGTGGCCCCGCCGTCCGCGGAGAACCGCCAGACGTGCCGGTTGGCATACTCCCCGCCCTGACCATCGCCATCCAGAGTCTCATCCCGGAAGCTGATGTAGGACGGATAGTTGATCACCACCGTCAGTGTGGAGTCTGGATCGTCCTGCCACACGTACTGATAGACCTTAGCTGAATCAATGGAGCTGACCGGCCCGTACGCGTTCGCCGCGCAGCTGACGCCAAGGACCAGCGCCAGCGAGCAGAGCCAGAACCACTTACCCATCTGTCTTTCCTCCTTGTCTCGGTGCGTCCGGTCGCCCCTTGGACGCCTCATCGGCGATGCGGGGACGGACCGTCTGCGACTGGACTGACGGCGAGTGAGTCGCCGCCCGTACCGGGGCCGCTCAGCCGCAAGGGGCTGCGCGGCCCCAAGCCTTTCGTGATCCCATCAGGGACTGGCCGTCATCTTGACCACCACGTCGTCGATCATCACCGCCTGCAGCTGTCCGGGCGGGGGCGCGGGCTGGTGGTCGACGTTCCTGATGATGAAGCTCCCCTGGGACGCGCCCGCCGGCGCCGTGACCTGCACGGTGAACTGCTGCCAGGCCGTGCCGGCCGCCACGGGCGTGACCACCGCGGGGAGAATCTCGTTGCCATCCGCGTCGAACCAGTGGACCTCCATGACCACGTTTCCGACGTGGTTGATCTCTTTCAGGATGTAGGCGCTGAACGAATAGGAAGCTCCGGGGACAAGGTTCGCGACGCGCTGCCCGACGAAGACTTCGTCATACTGCTCCCACGCGTAAAACGCCATTCCCCAGCTCCCCGACCGGGCGGCCCAAGGCTCGGGAGCCACGCTCTGCGGCGAGCGCTCCCAGTTGGCCGCACCTTCCTCGAAGCCCGGGTTCAGCAGCAGGTTCCGCCCTATTCCCCCGCTGCCGATGTTGATGATGCTGAAGTCCGTCCCCGTGCGGGTGGTCAGCGTGGGATACCGCAAGGTGCCGTTTCCGCGCTCCAGCCACAGAACGCCGGTCGCGGAGACGGTGTCGCCGACCTCGGGGTAGTTGTCCGGGCTGCCGGGATAGGTAACCAGGACACCGGTGCGTCCGCCTGCGCCGGGCACGTTGGCTCCATCGTCAACATACACGTAGCTCCGGTCCGGAGCCGTGCCGCTGACATTGCCCACCAGCCGGACGATCTGGCCGGACGGGTCCGGCGGCAGCGCCATGGACTTCGAAGTCATTCCGATGCGCCTTGGCCAGGGGCCGTCCCAGTTGGTGGGGACGATGTCGATCGCGTTCAGGCGCTTCTCGCCGTCCACGGTCTGAACCGTGCCGAGCACGTGCAGCATCACTCCGGGCCGGACAGCGACGGGCACGCCGTTACTGACGATGGGGTTCGAGGAAACGACACGGCAGGTGCCCTCCCTGCCATACCCCGTGACGTAGCAGTCCGTGCGCGTCTCGTCGCTCCCGTTGTCCTTCACCACCACAGGCCATTTCAACCAGACCAGGGTGTTGTCCGGCAGGCCGTTCACCTCGCCGGGAGTGACGCGCGGCGGAATGCCGTCCGTCTCCAGCCAGGCGTCATCGAACTTGGCGCTCCCGCTCGCCGGGGCCGAGGGGGCCCCGTCCACCCACAGCATCGCCCGGACACGTACGGCCTGCGGAGGGACCGTCACCGAGACCTCCTGCAGCCGCCAGCCGTGCGGTCCCGTGATGGGTGAGCTCTCGGCCGTGGAAATGGCCATCGAGCCGCCTTCCTGATTCGCGTAGTAGAACTCCAGCTTCACCTTCGTGGACCCGTTGAAACCGGGGAACCCTCCCGACCAGGCGCGGAAGGTCACCGTCCGCCCCGGGGCGCAGGGGACGCTCTGTCCCCAGAAAGCCCACTGCCCGGGCTGCCACTGGCCGATGACCCCCACCCAGTCGTTGTCCGGTCCGGCCCAAGGCTTCAACCACGCCTCGATACCGTCCCCTGAGCGGTATTTCGCCCAGCCGGCGGCCAGGCCGTCCTCGACAGGATCCACTTCGAAGCTCGGATTCAACAGCAGATTCTCAGCCGCCGCTGGAAGCAGGAGCGCCAGCGCCAGCAGGGTCGACAGGATAAGCCGCAAGCAGCTCTTCATAACCAACCACTCCTTTCCGCCCGGGGCGCTTTCGCAAAGAGCTCCAGCGCAGCGGGCTTTCACTGCACAGTCTCCACGTCCCACGGAGACCGGACACGCAGCACGGGCTCGACGCCCTGCGCCCCGGTCCGGCGCCCCGCGACACCTGTAACGATGACAAAGGCTCCGGGCGGCGGTTTGGGAAGCGACGGCGCCAGCACCGTCACCTCCCGTCCGGAGCCGTCCCGGATACGGAAGCCGTCGACTTCGAGAGCGCTCACCTGTCCCCAGCCGCGCACGCGCAACCCGAGCGGATCCACGCCGGAAGCGGCCAGCCGCCCCGGCGTGACTCCGACCGGCGCGAGGGGCGCCGTCCTGCCCAGGCGCGTGACCCGGGAGGAGGTCAGCGCGGTCTCGCCCTCCACCGTCCCCACCCTGCCGCGGATGGAGACCCGGTCGCCCGGCGTCAGCGTTCCACCGGGCTCGACCCGCACGCCGGCGGCCCGGTCCGGACGGGCCGCGTAGAAGAACAGGCCGAAATCATCCGTGACGACAAGATCGCTCAGCTCGACGGCCACCCCCTCCGGCAGAGAGCGCAACTCCCCCGGACTGGCGGCGGGGATGGCGAAACCGTCAGGATGAGCGCCGGGGAACCCCAGAGCATCCACCAGCACCGAGCCCGGCTGCTCCAGGAGGAATGCCAGGCGCTCGAGGCAGGTCCGCCGGATTCCGGTGAAGGCATGCAAAGGCACGGAAACCGCCTGCCACCGGGCTCCAGCTGCGCCCTGCGGAAGAAAAGCATCGGAGAGAGCCACGGCCGCTTCCCTTCCCTCGCAGTCCCGGAGAGCGAGACTCACGCGTTCGCCTCCGAGCTCTCCGCGGATAAAAAAGAAGACGGAGTCCGCGTAAGTGAGGTCCAGCGATCCCAGACACACGGCGGCGCCCCCGCCGGGCTCTGTCGCGGTGATGCGCGCGGCCCTCCCGCCCGGGAGCGCCCCCGGACCTGCGGCGTCCTCATAGGTCAGAGTCCCGCTCCCCCACTGGCTCTGGCAGGCCGAGCCCCAGACGCCGGGCGGGGCGGCCTCGAAGTCTTCAAAGCCGGCGCGGGGGACCGAAACGAAACCGCCGAGGTCGAGAGCGCGGCGGATTGCCGGGATGCGCATCGTCCAGCGCCAGACGCTTCCGGTCCGGTAGTTCTCGATGCTCAGGAAGATGGATCCCAGATCGATGCCGATGACGTCATCCGCCCACCAGTCACGGTCCACGTTGAAGGCGTCCGACAGGCCGTAGCGGCCCCAGATGCGATGGCCATAGGTCTGCGCCATCCATCGCAGCGCCGGGATGCAGACTTCCGGCGCGAACGCGACGGATGCCCCCGGCGCGTGGGGCAGCACGGTGCCGTCCAAAAGCCATGTCCCCTGGGGCTCCGGCAGCCAGGGAAGCGCCTCTCCGTAATCCCGGTAGCCGTCCGGACCGTCACCTGCCGTCAGCCCCCAGCAGTGCTCGGAGTAGGTTCGATACAGCGGAGGCGCGAACCCCCCGGAGGCGGAGTGGTCGATACAGTAGCGCCGGTTGGACAACGTATGATTGCGCGTGCTCTCGAAATAGGTCAGCGTGCCCGTGTAAGCGTCGCGCCGGAAGCGCAGGTCCAGAAACAGCTGCGGATACTGGTGCGTGAAGAGCACCGGATAGAAGAAGCGGGGATAGGAGCGGTCGCCGGGCCGCGTGGCCACGGTGTCGCGGAAGTTGCGGCTGAACCCGTGCCAGACCGACGGCGGAAGCGGGTGCGTCGGGGACCCCATGGCCAGCAGGTCCATCATCCAGTACTCGCTGTAGACCGTACTGCCCTCGTAGAGCGCGGGCCAGCGCACCGGCCGGTACAGCGCTTCGGCGGCGTCGCGGATGGCCGGGTCGCCGTAGCGCTCCTCGAACCACGATCCGGCGAACAGCGCGCCGTACAGCAGGATGGCAGTGTCGATCGTGGAGAACGCCGTTCCCGGCGAAGGCTGCCCTGAACGCATGTCGAGGAAATGCGGGAAGAACCCGTGCAGCCGGGGAACCCTCGTCGCCAGTGTGTCCAGCGTCAGAAGGATGCGCTGCCGAGCCTGTTCCCGGCCAACCCAGCCGCGCCCCTCCGCGATGCAGATGGCGGCCAGTCCGAACCCCACGGACGCGATGCTCGAATGCACATAGCCGTCCTGCCGGAAGTTGGCGGCCCGGTCCTTGATCAGCCCGAGCGGACCGGCCTCGTCCCAGAAGAAGCGGAAGGCGCGTTTCTGCAGCTCCTCGAGCAGCGCATCGTCCGAGTCCGGAAGCGGACCGCTGTCAACCAGCGCAACATCATCGCAGTATGCGGCGCCGCCGTGGGGTGCCGCTCCCGCTCCGACCGCGTACACCACCCGGCCTCTGGCTGACCCGGGCGGCGCAATGGAGGTCACCAGGAACTCCTCGAAGCCGCCGTTTGCGGACGTGAGACGCAGGCTTTCGCGTTGCAGCAGCATCGTCCCGCCCACAGAAAAGAACTCCAGCCTGATGCAGGCGTAGCTGGAGCCGGAGAGAGCGTCCGAAGACGGGCTGTGGAGCCAGGCGGTCAGCCGGTATTCCCGTCCCGGGACGGCAGGGAAGTCCTGATAGTATCCGTATTCCTGGAAGTCGCCGCCGGTCCAGCGTTTGGCGGAATAGCCTCCCGAGCGTCGGAAGGAAGAGGAGCGTTCCCCGGTCAGGTCAGGTCCATACTCGATCCAGTGGAGCGGGTCGGGAGGCGTGCCGGAGTCTCCGGTCTCGAACCCGGCATTGAGCAGCAGGGCGGCCGCCAGAGGACCGCTCGTTGCCGCTGCCAGTATGGCGGACAGCAGAATGCGCCACATCGCTTCCACGGCCGTGGAAAAGGAGCCACGGCCCTCTCCTTCCGATCTCCCACGCCGCTATGGGAGCGCTCCCACACAAGATTACCATACCATTGCCCGCTTTGCAAGCCCTTTTTCCGCCAGGATCTTTGAAAAAGTTCTGCCGTCAGTTGCCGTCGGAGCGCGCCCAGCGCAGCCCGAGCCCCTCAACGGCCAGCAGGACCGAAGCGAGACTCGCTCCGGACTCCCGCAGCAACCGGTCCTTCAGGAGGCTCGATGCAGACGAGAAGTCTTTCCCTCCCTCATCATCGGACGTGAAATACACCAGCACGTCCACTCCGGCCAGTCCCGCAGCCAGAATCTGCAGGAGGGTCATCAGTATGCGGTTGCCCCCGAACGCGCCGCACCCCCAGAAGCCCGTGTGGATGGCCACAGGAACGGGCGCGCCCGCAAGGCGGCGGCTCTCCAGCCGGGCCGCCACGAACGCTGTGTAGGCCGTCTGGACAATGCGGCAGATCTCTTCGATCGCATAGCGTCCCCGCCCGCCGTTCGGGGCGGCCATTGCGAGGACGTTGGTCACCGTGGGGGGAACGACCGGATGCGTGGCCTGGCGGACGGCATCCACATCAGCGCGGGCGAAATTCCTGCCGTAGAGTCCCTCCGGGCGGCCAGCGTGCGGGTCCGCGGAAACGTCTATCCGGCACCGGCGCTCCGCCCCGGCGACCAGGACCGGCGTGGGACGCCCGCTGTCCTCTGTGACGGCGCTCCCGAACATCGCCAGCACCGCCTCCCGGACCGAGCCCAGAACGGGGTGTTCGGCGCACATCATCTCGTCCTGGGCGAAATACTCGATCCCGTAAGCAAAGAACAGGTCCGGGTCGGCGAAGTTTACGTGCCACTCGAACGCCGGAGGCCCCAGATGCGGCAGATAATCGTAGAAGCCGGGCTTCGGCACCACGGCCGGCAGCTTTGCGGGGGATGGAGGTTCATCCGGCAGCGGCAGGCAGCCCCATCGTGAATACTCGATGCGGCCGCCCGGCTGGCTCCCGCCGGGCAGGGCGATCTCGAAGACCGCCTGTTTGTTCCGGTTCTCGATGCGGGGCGGATACCTGCGCATCAGCTCCGCTGCGTCCATACTCAGCCGTTCGATCGGCTCCAGTTGCGGGTCAAGATTTTCCGGCATGACGGCATCCACCTTCGGCAGCCTGGCGCCGCGTTCCTTCCCCGCCCCATTGCCGCCCGGGCTGCCGCAGTGCTAGACTCAGGAAGCAAGGGACTGGAAACCCTGGCGATCGCCGGCCTTCCGCGACCCATCCCCGCCCTTGCGAAAGGGAGCCCCGATGGATATCACCCGCTGTATGAGCACGCAGCACCCCGATAACGCCTCCGTCCCGTTCTTCGCCTCCTCGCCCGTGCTGGCCGGTGAGGACGAGATCCGGGAAGCTTACTACTGCTACTCGCATCTGGGCTGCGATGAGCAGATGTGGGACGTGGAGGGCAAGGAGATCGACCCTCACGTGGTGAAGAAACTTCTCACGTTCTACCCCGAGTTCTTCCGGAAGCATATCCTCGGAAGGGACCTGCGCCTGACCGTACGGGTCCCCAACCCGTCGGTGGAGCGCGCGGAGGCCAAGATCCTCCTCGAGACCCTGGAGAGCATTCCCCGCTCGTTCGATGCCGCCCGAGCGTTTTACGGCGATGATGCCCCTCCCCCCATCTTCGAGGTCATCCTACCCATGACCACGTCCGCGCGATGTCTGAACAGGGTGTACAGCTTCTATCAGGACTTCATCATCGGGCGGCAGCATCGGCCGGTGCTGGACGGTGATATCACCGTCGCGGAATGGATCGGGGATTTCGGCCCGGCGCGCATCAATGTGATCCCGCTGTTCGAGGACATTCCCACCATGCTGCGCGCAGGCGAAATCCTCGCCGACTTTCTCGATGGCAAGGAGGTGGAATATCAGCGGGTCTTCCTGGCGCGCTCGGACACCGCTATGAACTACGGCCTTGCGGCTGCTGCCCTGGCCAACAAGATCGCCCTCCAGCAACTCTACGAGACGGGGGAGCGGACCGGCGTGCCGATCTGCCCGATCATCGGCATGGGATCCGCGCCGTTCCGCGGCGGCCTGAGTCCGCGCACAGTGGAGCGGGTGAGCGGCGAGTATCCCAGCGTGGTCACCTTCACCATCCAGTCCGCCTTCAAGTTCGACAACCCGGCGCCGGACGTCAACCGCGCCTGCGATTTTCTGAAACGGCGCACGGTCAGTCCTCCCCCGCCGGTGGACGAGGAACGCGCGCGCGCCCTCATCGAGAACTACAGCGCGGCCTACCGGCGCCGTATCGTGGAGATTGCGCCCTTCATCAATGCCGCCGCAAGGTTCGTGCCGGCCAGACGCGCGCAAGCTCCACATCGGTCTTTTCGGATACGCCCGGGAGCTGGACGGGGTGAGCCTTCCGCGGGCCATTTCTTTCACCTGCGCGCTGTATTCCCTGGGTTGCCCGCCGGAGCTGATCGGGCTGGAAGCCCTCTCAGACGAAGATCTCGCGTTCCTGGAGCGGGTGTATCCGTCTTTCCGGGCAAAGCTCACGGACGCGCTCTGCTTTACGGACCCGGAGAGCCCCCTGCTGACGGACGGACTTCGGAGGGCAGTGCAGAACGCAGGGCTGGAGTGGAACCCGGACGAGGAGCACACGCGGCTCGCCCGCCAGTTCCGCGAATGCGTGGATGCGGGTGACTCCGCAAAGGCGGGAGACCTGGGGCTGCAGGCGGCTCTGCGCAGACGCTTCCTCGGCTAGAGGAAGACAAACCTTCAGCCTGCAGGAACCTGAAGCGCCGTTGTTACGTTGTCTGCGGATTGAATTCCCGGGCCGGTCGAAGATCGTAGAGTCAGATGCAGGCCCGTGAAGAATTCCTGCGAAAGGAGTGGTACAGAAAAGTGAGCGTGAAAAGACGTTGCGTGGTGGCGCCCGGGGATGGAATCGGACCGGAGATCACGGAGGCCGTGCTCCGGATTCTGGACGCGGCCGGCGCTCCCCTGGAGTACGATCTCATCGAGCTCGGCGAAGCGGTCTACCGGCAGGGCGTTACATCCGGCGTGCCGCCCGAGGCCTGGGACAAGATCCGTGCCAGCGGCTGTCTGCTCAAAGGCCCGGTGACCACCCCGCAGGGGCAGGGCTTCAAGAGCGTCAACGTGACCATCCGGAAAACGCTCAACCTGTTCGCCAATGTGCGTCCCTGCAAAGCGTACAACCCGTTCATCGCATCTCCCCACCCCGGAATGAATCTGGTGATCATCCGGGAGAACGAGGAGGACCTCTATGCGGGAATCGAACACCGGCAGACGCACGAGGTGACTCAGGTTCTGAAGCTGGTCTCCCGTCCGGGCTGCGAGAAGATCGTCCGGTTCGCCTTCGAGTACGCTCGCGCTTTTGGCCGCAGACGTCTGACCTGCATGACCAAAGACAACATCATGAAGCTCACGGACGGGCTGTTCCACCGCGTTTTCGATGAGGTCGCGGCACAGTACCCGGACATCGCGAGCGACCACATGATCATCGACATCGGCTCGGCGCGGCTGGCGGCAAGCCCGGAGACCTTTGATGTTATTGTCACACTGAACCTGTACGGGGACATTCTCTCGGACATCGCCGCTCAGTTGACAGGCTCCATCGGGCTGGCTGCATCCGCCAACATCGGGGAGCAGGCGGCTATGTTCGAGGCAGTTCACGGGTCCGCTCCCGATATTGCCGGGCGCGGTGTGGCTAACCCGTCCGGGCTGCTCATCGCAGCGACGCAGATGCTTGTGCATCTGGGGTTCGGTGACATCGCCCAGACCGTAAAGAACGCCTGGCTGTGCACCATAGAGGACGGGATTCACACTCCGGACATCTTCCGTGAGGGCCTGAGTGCCGAAGAGGTCGGCACAGCGGCTTTCGCGGATGCCGTGATCGCGAGACTCGGCAGGACTCCCAAACAGCTCGCCCCCGTCCAGTATCAGAACACGCCCGTGCGCGTGCAGACATCGAGTCCGCCCCGGTCCAACCGCCAGTTGGTAGGCGTTGACGTCTTCGTCTACTGGGACCAGGACGGAAGGCGCGCTGACACCCTGGCCGGCTGGCTGCAGAGTGCGGCTCCGGCGGGCGCCCATCTTTCGCTGATCACGAACAGAGGAGTGAAAGTCTATCCGGAAGGCCTGCCTGAGACTTTCTGCACGGACCACTGGCGCTGCCGGTTCCGCTTCGACGGCCCGGCGGAGGATTACGGGCGGTGCCTGGAGCTGCTCGGCAGTCTCGCGGCCGCGGGAGTGGATATCATCAAGACGGAGAATCTGTATACCTACGATGGCGAGCCCGGCTTCACCCTCGGTCAGGGGGAATGAGGCCGCGCTTCCGGCAGTTTCCCGGACAGAGGGGGCCGGAAAGGCCAGGCCGCCCGGTGATCTCTTGCCGCCCTTCCAGCCCTGTGCTAGAATGGCAGCGTCTGAGAGGCAATGAAGCGTTGTGGTTCCAAGAACCCCCGCTTCATTGGACGGTCGGAGTCAGCCGCGGGGGCCGCATTACCGGAACGGAAGCGATGCCCCCCGAGCGTGGCGGAGGCCGGTCGCGGGGCTGTGGCTCAGTTGGGAGAGCGCTTCCTTCGCACGGAAGAGGTCGGCGGTTCGAATCCGCTCAGCTCCACCAAATTGGAGAGGCCCGGGAACGGAGTGTTCCCGGGCCTCGCTTATCACGATGCGCCCGCGGCCGGTTCCACGGGCTCCCCGAGGAGTTTCCCCACCTGCCGCAAGCTCTGCTCCAGCGCCGCGGGGCTGTCGGCCCGGACCGTCACGTGTCCCACCTTCCGCTGCGGCCTGATGGCCTTCCCGTAGATGTGCAGGTGGGCTCCCGGAATGCGCGCCACATCCTGCGGGGCCGGTAGCTTGCCGATGCAGTTCACCATCGCGGCGAACGCGACCGGCTCCGTGCTTCCCGGCTCCCATCCGGCCACGGCGCGCAGATGGTTCTCGAACTGGCTCGTTTCCGCTCCTTCGATTGTCCAGTGGCCGGTGTTGTGCACCCGGGGGGCAAACTCATTGGCCAGCAGGCGTCCGTCCTTTTCAAAGAACTCTACCGCAAGCACCCCGGTGTAGGCGAAATGCTCGGCAAGGCGCTGGACGTATTCACACGCTTCGCCCCACCTCGGATCGGCAGGACGGCAACGCGACACGCGCAGGATGCCGTCTCTGTGAATGTTCTCCACCACCGGGTAGAATCTGCAGGCGCCATCCGACGTCCTGACAGCCACTATCGAGATCTCCCGGTCGAACGCCACGAATTCCTCGGCCATCAGATGCCCGCCGCCTGAAAGAAGCGCTTCCAGCTCCGCCCTCTCACGAACGATCGTCTGTCCCTTGCCGTCATAGCCCTGTGAGCGCGTCTTGACTACCAGAGGCAGGCCCAGGTCTCCGGCGGCGCGCACTGCGTCTTCCAGGCGTTCCAGGGGCAGGAAACGTGCCGTCGGGATGCCGAGCCGGCTGAACACCTCCTTTTCCCGGAGCCTGTCCTGCTTTACGGCGAGGGATTTGGTAGACGGAAACACCCGCACGCAGTCCTGCAGACGCTGAACGGCACGCAGAGAGATGTTCTCGAACTCCCAGGTCACGACGTCCACCTCTTCCGCCAGCCCGGGATTGGCTTCGATCGAGGCCCAGTCTGCCACGACGCCGCGTCCCAGCTCGAACGCACATTCATCCGGCCGGGGCGAAACGAAGACAAACCGGAGTCCCCACGGGATGCCGGCGAGAGCCAGCATCCGCGCCAGCTGTCCGCCACCCAGAATGCCGACCGTCCTCACGGCGCCATCCGCGGATCCGGGCACGACAGAACCTCCTGCACGGTCTGCTCCCTCATCTGCTCCAGCCTTGTCTGGAGCTCAGGGCGGTTGAGCGCAAGAATCGCCGCCGCAAGCAGTGCGGCGTTCACCGCGCCTGCCCTGCCTATCGCGAGGGTCCCCACCGGGACACCACCGGGCATCTGAACGATGGAAAGGAGCGAGTCCATCCCGTTGAGCGCGCTGGACTGTACCGGCACGCCCAGCACGGGCAGCGTGGTGAAAGAAGCCGTCATGCCGGGCAGGTGCGCGGCTCCTCCGGCGCCCGCGATGATCACCTGCAACCCCCTTTCCTTGGCCTCGCGCGCGTAACGGCGCATTTCGTCCGGTGTCCTGTGGGCCGAGACGACGCGCACCTCGTGGGGGATGCCCAGACGTTCCAGAGTCTCGGACGCGTGGCGCATCGTGTCCCAGTCCGAGCGCGATCCCATGATCACCCCAACCAGCGGATTGCCGCCTGAATCCATTGCTGTGCTTTCAGAACCGGTTTTCACGCAGAACCTCCACGGTATCGATGAAGACGACCCTGGCTCGATCTTTACCACAAGCCTCAACGAGCGACGCCGCGATGCGGTCCGCCGCCCATCCTTTCAGGAGCCCGCCCGAAAGCGCCACGACCGCCTCAACAGGGAAGACCCCGTGCACCAGACGCTCCGATTGCCCCTCTGAGCGCTTCCGGTACTGCGCGCCGCGCCGCTGCGTAACGGGGTTATACACCTCCGCCGGACCGGACGCAATGGAGCCGCTGGCGTCCCGGTCTTGCCGCCGGCGGGGAGGGACGGTTGACCACGCGCAGCGCATCCGATTATGATGCACGGGGTCGCACCCCATCCAGGCATCGAGACGGAGGTCGCTTTTGTCCAGTCTTGAAGAGAAGCCCGCAGTCCCTGCTATCCGGACTGCCGGGCGGTCCATGGCGTGCGTCGGCTGCCTTGCCGCTCTTCTTCTGTGCGTGCTCGCCGTTCTGCTGTTCCTCGCGGTGTCCTCCCGTGACGGTTCCCTGTCGCGCCTCTACCGGTCATGGATGGACGTGGAGACCTGCCGTCGGAACCTGATCGAGCTGGGGGCGGCGCTCCAGAGGTATCACAACAGGAACGGCACTTATCCGGAGAGGCTCGAGATGCTGTATCCGGACTTTCTGAAGACCGATAGCGTCCTGAGGTGCCCGGCGGAGGCCGGCGACGGCAAGCCCCGCGGATACCGCTATTTCCGTCCCACCGACGCAACGCCTCCTGACGCCGTGGTCATCCGGTGCGATCTCCATTCGCCGGCAGGGCAGCAGAAGGTGGTCCTGCTCCTCCGGATGGACGGGCGGGTCGACGTCCGGAACGAACGGCCCGGGCCTGCACCCTCCCGGATCAGGCAGGCCCCCGGAAAGCCGGAGTAGCCCGGCCTAGCTCCACTCTGTCAGTGCTGCCTGAAGCTCCGCGGCACTGAAGACCGGGGCTCTGCAGGAATAATCTCGGCAGACGTACGCCGCAGGCCTGCCGTCCGGGGCCGCCCTTCCGCGCGCTGGAAGGGGATCGTCCCCGGATCCGGTGGCCACCGCGAGCACGGCACCGGGCAGGAACAGTTTCCCGGTGACCTCCCGGAGCCCTGCCCACTCCTCGGTGTCCGGATCGCCGGCAAGCACCACCTCCTGCGAGGGGCCCTCCAGGAAATCGACGGCGACCAGCAGATGCTCGAACGCTCGCGGAGCCCTGGCGGCCGCTTCACCGAAGGCTCGCACGGTGCGAGAAGCCGCCTCGATGAAGCCGGGGCGGTCCAGGAGCCGGCCCAGTCTCGCAAGGGCGAGCGCGGCTGCCGAGTTGCCTGAGGGCGTCACTCCATCGGTCGGGCTTTTGCTGCGGACCAGTGGAGTACCGTGAGCCTCCCGCGAAGCGTAGAACCCTCCGCCGGCCTCGTCATAGAACAGAGCGATCATCTCATCCGCCAGACGCTCCGCATCCCGGAGCCACCGGCGGTCGAAATCCGCCTGATACAGCTCCGTCAATGCGAGGATCACACAGGCATAGTCGTCCTGAAAGGCGGCCAGCCCGGGGCGCCCGTCGCGCCAGGAGTGAGCCAGCTCGCCGTCCGGGGACATTTCCGTCAGGACAAAGAGCGCGGCCCTGCGGGCGGCATCCAGATAGTCCGGCCGGCCCATCGCCCGGGCGGCGAAGGCGAAGGTGCGTATCATCAGGCCGTTCCAGGAAGCGATGACTTTGTCGTCCAGATGCGGGGGCACCCGCCGGGACCGCGCCGAGAGCAGGCGCTCCCTCATTCTGGCGAGATCGCGCCCCAGTTGAGAGGCGTCCCGGCCAGAGGCACGCGCGAACGCCTCCAGGTCCATCCGCAGATGCGGGATGCTGCGGCCGTGCTCGAAGTTTCCGCCGGGCACGATGCCGTACACGTCGCAGAACAGCTGCGCGTCGTCTTTTCCGAGCACCTCCGCCACCTCGCCCGGAGTCCACACATAGAACTTGCCTTCCTCACCTTCGCTGTCCGCGTCCAGGGCGCTCAGGAACCCTCCGTGAGGGCCTGTGAGCTCGCGCATCACGAAGTCCAGCGTCCGGCAAGCTGCGTCCGCCCACTCTCCGCGTCCCGTCACCTGCCAGCCCTCCAGCAGGACAAGGGGGATCAGGGCGTTGTCGTAAAGCATCTTCTCGAAGTGCGGCACCAGCCAGCGGCTGTCCGTGGAGTAGCGGTGGACCCCCCCACCGATATGGTCGAACAGCCCGCCCCGGATCATCCCGTCCAGCGTGAGGGACACCGCGTCAATCAGCGATGCTTCCCCCGACCGGTGGTATTCCCGCAACAGCAGCTGGAGGGCGAAGCACGGCGGGAACTTCGGAGCGCTTCCGAAGCCTCCGTAGACCGGGTCGAGCGCGGACAGCAGCTGGCGGCAGGCGTCCCGGACTGTGCGGAGGCCGATCTCCGCCGGGCGTTCCAGGCCCGTCAGGGACTGGACGATCGCCCCGCTCAGGTCGGCACAGCTGGCTTCCACATCCTCGCGGCGCTCCCGGTAAGCCTGAGTGATCGCCTGCAGCAGACGGGGAAATCCGGGGCGGCCGTAGGCATCCGCGGGCGGGAAATAGGTTCCCGCATAGAACGGGCGCAGGTCCGGCGTCAGGAAGACGCTCAGGGGCCACCCGCCGGCTCCGGTCAGCAGCTGCGCCGCCTGCATGTACACTTCGTCGATGTCGGGGCGCTCCTCGCGATCCACCTTGATGCAGACGAAGTTTTCGTTCAGAAGCCGCGCGGTCTCTTCGTTCTCGAAGCTCTCCCTCTCCATGACATGGCACCAGTGACAGGTGCTGTAGCCGATGGACAGAAAGATGGGCACGTCGCGCTCCCGGGCTGCGCGAAACGCCTCTTCCCCCCACGGATACCAGTCCACGGGGTTGAACGCGTGCTGAAGCAGATACGGACTTGTCTCCAGCGCCAGGCGGTTCGGCCTTTTGCTGCCGGCAGCCTCTCCGGTGGACATCGTATGACTCCTTCCGACCGCCGGCCTCACTCCGGCCGCTTCAGCCCATCAGGCGGGCCAGGTAGTCCAGCAGGTCCCTCTTCGAGACGGTGGCGAGAGCGACACATCTGTCAGCCGCCCCGTAATAGATGTAGAACACGTCGTCCCGCTCCACGACCCCGGAGGGGAAACAGACGTCGGGGACCAGCCCATCGCGCTCGTAGGGCTCTTCCGGAACGAGCAAGGGCTCGGGGGAGCGGCCCAGCACACGGGACGGGTCCCGCGCATCCAGGAGCACGATCCCGGCCATATAGCGCCGGTTCTCATCGACGCCGTGGTAGATCTCCACCCATCCCAGATCGGTCTTGAAGGGCGGGGCGCCCGCGCCGATGCGGTTGCAGTCCCAGAAGCCGGG
>Ga0209162_1000895_pt1 | contig 30853 bp, 28 predicted proteins | sample YNPNPMetaG_FD_187121 | JGI IMG/M metagenome (GOLD analysis project Ga0209162, IMG submission 187121) | Anoxygenic and chlorotrophic microbial mat microbial communities from Yellowstone National Park, USA - YNP NP MetaG (SPAdes) (version 2) ...
ACTATGCGCCGATCGCGATGAGCATCAAAAAGGCAGCGCAGCATTTCATCAAGCAAGGGGTAGTGATTAGCGAAGGGCTGTTGAATCGCGTGGAGATGGCGTTCCGTGCGTACGATCCGTGCTTTGGGTGTGCAACGCATTCGTTGCCGGGGCAAATGCCGCTGGAGGTGACGGTGCGCGATGTGCGCGGCAATGTGGTAGAGGTGCTCAAGCAGTTCTGTGAGTAAAGTTTCAGGTTTCACGTTTTAGACTTGTAACCTTTCAATGAAATGCCTCGTCCTCGGTCTTGGCAATCCGCTCCTTGGCGATGACGGGGTGGGATGGCGCGTGGCAGAACAATTGCGTGCACGCATCACCCATCCCGACATCGAGATTGATTGTCACGCGGGCGGTGGTTTGTCGTTGATGGAACGACTCATCGGTTACGACCGCGCCATCATCATTGATGCGATCAACACCGGCGAGCATCCACCTGGCACAGTAGCGTGCCTTCGTCTGGACGATTTGCCCGAGCGCGCGCCGAGTCATCTTGCCTCCGCACACGAAACCACGCTGCAAACCGCGCTACGCGTGGGGCGCGCGATGGGCGCGGTGTTACCACAGGACATTGTGATCATCGCCATCGAAGCGCGAAACGTGTACGATTTTTCCGAAGAACTATCGCCTGCCGTTGCTCAAGCCATACCGCAGGCAATCGAACGTGTTATCAGCCAACTGGATGAGTGGTTCGTTTGACCATCACGTAAGGAAGGAGCACAAATGATTTCACCCGAAACGTTGCGACGTTATCCGTTCTTTTGTTGTCTCAACGAAGAACAACAAAAAGCTATTGCTATGATCACCGAAGAAATGGAGGTGGAAGCAGGCAAAGAGTTATTCCTCGAAGGGCAACCGGTCGAGGCGCTCTACCTGTTGATGGAAGGCAGCGTGGATTTGTACTATGCTGCCAGCGGCGATCCCAAAGATCAACTCCTTGTCGGTGAAATCAACCCCGGCGAGCCTTTCGCCATTTCTGCACTGATTGAACCCTACACCTTCACCGCCACCGCACGTGTCGCCAAACCGAGTCGGGTCCTCCGGGTGGATGCCAAAGCATTGCGCGCGCTGTGCGAGGTAGACTGTCGAATGGGTTACCTCTTGATGAAACAAGTGGCGGCGATGGCAATCGAGCGTTTGCATTTTGCGCGAGTGCAACTGGCGGCTGCACGACGCGCCGCGTAACGCCTCCCGTTGTAGAAACCAGGTTTCTTGCAGAAACCTGGTTTCTATATTTTACCAGGGCGCGTGCAAAGTCGCTTGACAAGCCGCCGGGCGACTCAAGTCGCAGCAACAAGTACGGGCGAATAATGATTCGCCCCGACGCGCCTGCCTCCGCAGGCTGCATTCTAGCCGCCGCAGGGCGGCTTCGGGTATGTGTTGCTGCGGTTTCAACCGCCCGTGCCCAACTTTGCACATGCCCTGATATTTCACAGCGCGCTTTTGTTTTTTCGCTCTCCTTGTGTTATAATCCGCGCTCGTGATTACAACAAATCGAACCGTCGCGCAAGTACTGCTTGCGCTTGGCATAGGCTCAGTGATTGGTTGTTGCATTGGAGGATTGGTGATTGCAGCGTTTGCCACATACCCGATGGTGGTCGGCGCGCTGGCACCCACCGAAACTCCTTCGCCCACGCCTACGCTGCGCGTCCTGGCAACGATCACGCTCGCGCCGACACCCACGCGCACGCCGTCTCCTACACCCATACCACCCACTACGCCCGCTACCACAACACCCGGCGTTGCCACACGCACGCCGATTGTGTTACGCGCGACTCCCAAGCCCATCACACCACACTTTTGGCTGGCGCGTCCCGTGCCGCTCAACGCGCCCACCACCCATCCTGCGCTGACGTACCTGTACGGCAGCACCGCGCGCGGCGATTACGATGTGCATCACGGAGTCGAGTTTGTGAATCCCACCGGCACGCCCGTACTCGCTGTCGGTGATGGCGTCATCGTCACCGCAGGAAACGATACGCAGCAACGTCTCTGCGGCGACGATGGCAAGCGCGTGTGCGGACGCGACGTTAACTTTTACGGCAATCTCATCGTGCTCCAACTGGATCGTCAATACAACGGGCAACGTGTGTTCGCACTCTACGGACACTTGAGCAAAATCAACGTGAATGTGGGCGACCGCGTCAAGACCGGCGATGTCCTCGGCGAGATTGGGATGACCGGCATCGCGCTGGGTCCCCATTTGCACTTTGAAGTGCGCGTGGGGATGAACGATTACGCGCACACGCGCAATCCGATTTTGTGGTTGGCGCCACTCAACGGACGCGGCGCGCTGGCAGGACGCTTGAGCGATGGCAAGGGCAACGTACAGCGCAGTGTGATCATCAACCTGTATCGTGCTGAACCCGAAACGTTTTTGTACGGCGTCGAAACGTATGGTCGTGACGACGCGCCACCCATCAACTCTGATGACGAATTCGGTGAAAATTTCGCGTTTCCTGACCTTGTGCCCGGCGATTACATCGTGCGCGTGCAGAATCAACCGTACGCCACGCGCATCACCATCGAAGCTGGCAAACTGACGTTTATCGCGTGGGGAAATCAATGAGCCAATGAGCCAATGAACCAATGAGCCAAATGAATCAATGACAAATGAGCAAATGACAAATGAACAAATGGTTTGGCACGTTTGGCACATTTGGCACGTTTGGCACATTTGATTCGGCTCATTGGGCGTAGCCTTTGGCACATTTGGCATCTTTGGCACATTTGGCTCGTTTGGAGTCTAAATGACTGACGTTCGCGTACGCTTTGCACCCAGCCCGACCGGTGCGCCACACATTGGCAACATTCGCACCGCGCTCTTTTGCTATCTTTGGGCGCGCCACACCGGCGGCAAATTCATCCTGCGCATCGAAGACACTGACCAGGCACGCGAAGTCGAGAACGGCTTGCAGTTGATTCTCGAATCGCTGCGCCTTCTGGGTCTGGATTGGGACGAAGGACCCGACGTAGGCGGTCCCTATGGACCGTATGAACAATCCAAACGCCTGCCGATTTACAAGGAGCACGCGGAGCGTTTGATCGCGCAGGGACGCGCCTACTATTGCTACTGCTCGGAAGAACGCCTGGAACGGATGCGCGCCGAACAAAAAGCGCGCGGTGAGCAAACGCGCTACGATTATCACTGCCGCTATCTCTCCGAAGCCGAGCGCGCCGAGTACGAACGTGCTGGCGTACCCAAAGTCATTCGCCTGGCAGTGCCGCACGAAGGCAAAACCACGTTGCACGATTTCATTCACGGCGACCTGACCATCGAAAACAAAAACGTGGACGATCAGGTATTGCTCAAGTCCGATGGTTTTCCCACTTACCACCTTGCCGTCGTCGTGGACGACCACCTGATGAAAATCTCGCACGTGATGCGCGGGGAGGATTGGATTCCCTCGTTCCCCAAACACGTCTTGTTGTATCAGGCATTTGGCTGGGAGATTCCGCCGCACGGTCACTTGCCCAACGTCCTGGGACCCGACAAGAAAAAGTTGAGCAAGCGCCACGGTGCGACGAGCGTGATGCAATTCCGCGATCAAGGGTATTTGCCCGAAGCGCTGTTGAACTTTCTCGCGCGCCTGGGCTGGGCGTACGACGATCACACCGAAATCTTTTCGCGGCAGCAACTCATCGAACTGTTTACCCTCGACAAGATCGAACGCGCGCCTGCCATCTTCGACCCTGCTAAACTCGACTGGCTGAATGGCTATTACATCCGCGAACTGAGTGACGAAGAATTTGCCGTGCGCGCGCGTCCCTTTGTGTCGCAAGCCGACCCCGCACTGTTGCGCGCGGCGGCACCGCTGATCAAGCCACGCATCAAACGCCTGGACGAAATCGCCGCGCTGATAGATTACCTGCTCGTGGACGAGGTGGAATACGACGCGCGACTCCTCGTCGGCAAGGGAATGGATGCAGCAGCGGCGCGCGCCGCGCTTGGCGCTGCCCAGAGCATCCTCGAAAAATACGCCACGTTGGATGACGAAGAGAAAATCGAAGCTGAACTGCGCATCGCGGCGGAAAAACTGGGGATGAAAAATTTGCAATTCTTCGGCACCCTGCGTGTTGCCATCACCGGCAAAACCGCGTCGCCACCGTTGATGAGTAGCATCCGTCTCCTGGGGCGTGAGAAAACGTTGCGACGCATCGAACGCGCCATCGCGCGGCTGGAAAAACCTTAAACATTTCTCATCTGAATCTCATCTAAATTTCAACTGCCTACACTAGAATCAATCCCTAGTCCACCTGCACTCTTCAATCTAAGATCTGCAATCTACAATCTCAAGGAGTGGGTTATGCCAGAGGAAACAACAAATGGCACGCCAATGATCGAGGTGCAAGACCTTGCCAAGTGGTACGGCACCACCGAAGCCTTGCGCCAGGTCTCGTTCAGCGTGCAAAAAGGAGAAATCCTTGGATTCCTGGGACCCAACGGGGCTGGCAAGACCACCACGATGCGCATCCTCACTGGCTATATGCCTCCTTCATCGGGCACCGCGCGTGTAGCGGGCTATGATGTCTTTTACGATTCCATCGAGGTTCGCAAGCGCATCGGCTACTTGCCAGAAACGGTCCCGCTCTATCCCGAAATGACCGTGTGGGATTATCTGGATTTTTGCGCGCGCCTGCGCGGCGTTACTGAACCCGATGCCGCGATCGAACGCGTGATGGAAATGACAGGCATCGGCGAACGCGCCGACTGGCTGATTGGCAAATTGTCCAAAGGGTATCGCCAGCGCGTGGGCATTGCGCAAGCTCTCGTACACAATCCCGAAGTACTCATTCTGGACGAACCGACGATTGGACTTGATCCAAAGCAAATCATCGAGATTCGCAACCTCATCAAGTCCCTCGCCGGCGACCACACCATCATCCTGAGCACTCACATCCTTCCCGAAGTGAGTCAGACCTGCTCGCGCGTCCTCATCATCAATGACGGGACCATCGTCGCCGAAGATACCCCTGAACGATTGAGTGCGCGCGTGCGCGGCGCGGAACACATTCACCTGCAAGTGGCGCATCCTGCCCCCGAAATTCCAGCAGAACTTGAAAAAGTGCAAGGCGTTCTGGGTGTGCGCGTCAAAACCAACGGCGTGTACGAAATCGAGACCAACCTGGGCACGGATCGTCGCGCGGAGATTGCTGCGATGGTCGTGCAACGCGGTTGGGGGTTGCTGGAGTTGCGTCCACTCAGTCTCTCGCTGGAAGAAGTCTTTCTCAAACTGACCACCACAGAGGAGATGCCGCAATGAGAAACATCTGGGCAATCACCCTGCGTGAACTCAAAGCGTACTTTGTATCTCCCATCGCCTATGTCGTGAGCGCATTGTTTCTGGTCGCGATGGGCTATCTCTTTGCGCTGATTCTGATTAACAGCCGCGAAGCCTCGTTGCGCTATCTGTTCAACAATATGATTTTTGTGTTGCTCATCGTGGCACCGGCGTTGACGATGCGGTTGCTCGCAGAAGAACAACGGATGGGAACGATCGAACTGTTGTTGACGTCACCTGTGCACGATTGGCAAGTGGTGCTGGGCAAATTTCTCGGCAGTTTCATTCTCTTCGTGGTAATGCTCCTAGCACCGACGCTCTACTATGTGCTCATTCTCCAGGTGTTTGGTCCACCCGACTATGGTCCCATCCTGACCGGCTATCTGGGCTTTGTCCTGCTGGGTGCCGCGTATCTCGCCGTTGGCGTGTTTGGATCATCCGTCACTCAAAATCAAATCATTGCGTTTTTTGTCAGTCTGGTCATTCTCCTGCTGATGTGGATTGCCGATGCCGCAATGGGCGTCTTTGGCACCAGCGCGCTCTCCGATGCGCTCGCGTACATCGCGCTCCCCCGCCACTTTAGCGATCTGTTTCGCGGCGTTCTGGATACCACCGACATTGTGTACGCGCTGAGCATCGTGGCAATCTTTTTGTTCCTGGCAACTCAAGTTCTCCAGACGAGGAGGTGGCGATAATGCGCGACAAGTTATACCAATGGGCGGACTACCTCGGGGCGATTGCGCTCGCCCTCTGGGTCGCTGCAGGCATTTTGTATCTTCTCAAGAATCAGCCCACCGAGCGTCTGCTCTTGCTCGTTGGTCTGGGCGTGGTGTTTTTCTTGTTCTTCCTGTATTTCAAATTCGGTCTGGTGCGCGAAGCCGTCACCAGTCGAACGGCACGCTATGGCTCGAACGCGCTCGTGATGAGCATCGCGTTCATCGCCATTGTTGCGGTGTTGAACTTTTTGGGACAGCGCTACCACATCCGAAAGGATTTTACGGCAAACCAGACCTACACGCTGTCTGAAAAAACCATTCAGATTCTCCAGAATCTCAAAGAGCCGATCCAAGCCATCGGTTTTTATTCGATTGACAACGTCCAGGCGCAACAAGAAGCGAGTGATCGTTTGCGCGAATACTCGCGCGTGACCGACAAGTTGACGTACCGTTTTGTGGATCCGTATGCCGAGCCGCAGGTGGCAAACGAATACAAGGTGCAATTTGATGGCACCGTAGTGTTCGAGCGCGGCAAACGACGCGAGAATGTGTTTGCCAGCGATGAGCAAACCTTCACGAACGCCATCCTCAAAGTCTCACAGGATCAACAACCCACCATCTACTTTACCACCGGTCATGGTGAGCACAGCCCCGACGATAGTGGGAACGAGGGCTATAGTCTAATGAAGACCGCGATGGAAGCGGAAAATTATCGCGTCCAGACCCTGGACTTGAAAACCGTGACCGAAACCTTGCCCTCCGACATCAGCGCGCTCATCATCACCGGACCGCGCCAGCCGTTTGAACCCGCCGAAGTAGACATCGTCAAAAAGTACCTCGCCAGCGGTGGGCGCGTTATGATGATGATTGACCCTCAGGTAGAAAGCGGCTTGGACGAGTTGCTGAAGGAATGGGGCCTGGCATTGCACAACGACGTTGTGTATGATCCAAGATTCGGTTTCTTCGGGCAAGCCCAGGTGCCGGTCATCAACACGTACAAATCGCATACCATCACAAAAGACTTGACCGGTCAAAGCACCTTTTTCCCGGGGGCGCGTTCTATCGAAGCCCTGGTTGGCGCGCAATCGTCTCGCAGTCCAACAGCATTGTTCTCCACCAGTGATGTATCGTGGGGCGAGACAGACCTTGCCTCGGTCAAAGCGCAGAATGCCAGGCAGGACGAAAAAGACTACAAGGGTCCGCTCACGCTAGCGTATGCGGTCGAAGATCGAGGCGAAAAACCGGCACGTCTCGTCGTCATCGGCAATTCGACTTTTGTGACGAACGGAACACTGAACGCGCGCATCACTGTCGGCGGTCAGCAACAACGCATCCAATCTGGCAATGGCTTGCTCTTTGGCAACGCGCTGCACTGGCTCGCCGGGCAAGAGACCCTGATTTCCATTCCGCCCAAGCCCAGCGACACACGCCCGGTCTTTTTGACCGCTGAACAAACCGCGTTCGTCTTCTGGTCGAGTTTCTTGCTCATTCCGTTCGCCATTCTCATCATCGGTCTGCTCGTCTGGTTAAGGAGGCGATAGGGTGAAACCGCGCAACACGTTGATCCTCGTGGCAGTGGCTGTCGTGTTGATCGTATACGTGTTCATGGTTGAAGCGCCACTCACCCCGGAGCAATTGAGTGCACGTCAGGGTACACCGACAGCCACTCCTTCCGCGTACATTTTCCAATTTCCTGTTGAAGATTTGCAGACGATTATCATTAGTGATTTGCGGTTTCCACGTCGTGTGGTGTTGGAACGTGCCGACTCGGGCTGGCGTGTGAAAGAGCCAGAGGATAAACCGGCGGATCTTAACAAAGCCACAGGAACTGCCAACACCTTGTCCAATCTCCTCCTGCGGCGTGTCATCCAGCCTGTGAGCGACCTGGCACCCTACGGTCTCGCGCCAGCATACATCGAGGCACGGATGGTGCTCAAGAATGGTACGACCTACGCGCTCTTGATTGGTAAAACCACCCCCGATGGCTCACTCTACTACGCCACGTACACGGGGGAGACCTCGCGCGTGTTTCTGGTCGAGAGCTCACTGGGGTACTCGCTGCAAAACCTGCTGGACAAGCCACCTTTTGAACCCACGCCAACGCCAACACCGACCGAAACACCACCCGCGACAGCTACACCTGAGGTAACACCAACTCCTGGGACGCCAACAGCGATACCGGGTTTTGTGCCGACGTTGTTGCCCACTCCTGCCACAACACCCAAACCTTAAAAAAATGTCAGCGAGGACATTCCAGCAATGTCCTCGCTATTTTTTGTTTTTTCATCACCGTGCTATACTTGGAGCGAGAATGGAGGAATGGCAATGGCTCATCCACCTATCAAACGCATTGCTATCAGCACGGGTGGCGGCGACGCGCCGGGCTTGAATGCCGTCATTCGCGCCGTCGTCCTCTCCGCGCTCAGTCGCGGCTGGGAATGCTATGGCATTCGTGATGGCTACAACGGCTTGTTGTTACCCGAACAGTATGTGGATGGTGGCTTGATTCGGCTGACGCGCGAACGCGTGCGCGGCATCACGCATCTGGGCGGTACCATCATCGGCACGACGAATCGCAACAGTCCCCTCGAGTATCCAATCATTGACCAGGCGGGCAACGTGCACTATGTGGATCGTTCGGATGAACTTGTGCGCAATTTTATGCTTCACCACATTGACGCGCTGATTACCGTCGGCGGCGATGGATCGCTGGCGATTGCCAACGTCCTCGCGCAAAAAGGTCTGCGCGTTATCGGCGTTCCCAAGACGATTGACAACGATCTGGATCGCACGGTCGTCACATTCGGTTTCGATACGGCAGTGGCGTTTGCAACCGAGTGTCTGGATCGCTTGCATACGACAGCGGCATCGCACGGACGGGTGATGGTCGTCGAGGTGATGGGACGCTATGCCGGTTGGATTGCGCTGCACGCGGGCGTAGCCGGCTCGGCGGATGTGATTTTGATTCCGGAAATTCCGTACGATTTGCAAAAAGTCGTTGCCAAAATCAAGGAACGTGAAGAACGCGGCGCAAACTTTACGATTGTGGTCGTTGCCGAGGGCGCCAGACCACGCGGAGGCGAAGTCGTCGTCAAAGAAAAAGTGCCCGGTCGCGCCGAACGTCTGGGAGGCATCGGTGAACGCGTTGCCGCCGAGTTGCAAACTCTCACCGGCAAAGAGACGCGCGTCGTCGTGCTGGGCCACCTGCTGCGGGGCGGTTCGCCGACCGCGCAGGATCGTTTGATTGCATTGCGCTTTGGCGCAGCGGCAGTGCGCGCCTTAGCGGAAGGACAATCCGGCATTATGGTCGCGCTCGACCCACCAAACGTGAACTATGTGCCACTCGCCGAAGTCGCCGGACGAATGCGTGCCGTGCCTCTCGATTGCGATACGATGATGACGGCGCGCGATCTGGGCATTTGCTTTGGGGATTGATGAGAGCAGAAACCAGGTTTTCTGTAAAAAAACCTGGTTTCTGTACATTTTGACAATTCCCCTCACCCCAGATAAAATTGCACACGACCACAGAACACGGGGCGATGGCGAAATGGCAGCCGCGGCGGACTTAAAATCCGCTGGAGTGATCCTCCGTGTGGGTTCGACTCCCTCTCGCCCCACACAGACAAGCACGGACACGACATCGGGCGACTCGGTACGGGCGAACGATGATTCGCCCCAATTGCGCTTTCAATCGTCCATGCGCTGCCGTGCTTTTGCCATTTTAATCGAGTTGTGTTAGAATGGCGCACAAGTTTTACTCTGCGTGGAGGACACGTGCTCAACATCGTTGGAAAACGCTATCTGTATTTTGCCATCTCGTTACTGGTCATCATTCCTGGCTTGATCGCCATTGGAATCACGTGGGCGCAGACGGGACAGCCCTTTCGTCTGGCGATTGATTTCACCGGCGGCACGTTGCTGGAACTGAAATTTGCCCAGCCGCAACAATTTCAAACCGACGACGTGGTGCGAATCTTTGGGCAATTCGGTCTGAGCGCAAACGAGGTCAGCGTTCAACCTTCGGGTAACGATACGTTGATCATTCGCACCAAAGCGATTGACACCGAAACCAAACTCAGTGCCTACCGATCCCTGCGCGCGCGCTTTGGCGAGTTTACCGAACAACGCGCAGAATCGGTGGGACCCGCCGTTGGCGCCGAAGTCGCCCAGCGCGCCGCGATTGCCGTGATGCTTGCCACCCTCGCGATTCTGCTCTACATCACCTGGGCATTTCGTCGCGTGCCGCGACCGTTCCGCTATGGTGTGTGCGCCATCATCGCGTTGATTCACGATACGCTGGTCGTGATGGGCGTGGCGGCGATTTTCGGTCTGGCATTCGGCTGGGAAGTGGACGCGCTCTTTCTCACCGCGTTGCTCACCGTCATCGGCTTTTCCGTGCACGATACGATTGTCGTATTCGATCGCATTCGTGAAAACCTCGCGCGCTTTCGTGGCATCCCGTTTGAAGATGTGGTCAATCACAGCATCTTGCAAACGCTCGATCGCTCCATCAACACCGTCTTGACCACGTTGTTTGTGTTGTCCGCGCTGATTCTCTTCGGCGGCATCACGATTCGCCAATTTGCCATCACTCTGTTCATCGGCATTTTCAGCGGGATGTACTCTTCGATCTTCAACGCCGCGCCTTTGCTGGTCGTCTGGGAGAATGATGAAATCGGCAGATTCTTCCGACGGGTGCTGGGCAAACAAAAAATAGCCACCGCGTAGCACAAGAAACCAGGTTTCGGCGAGAAACCTGGTTTCTAATTTGTCACACCGCGCTGGTTGTGCTATGATATGCTCGTGTCTGACTCGCTCTACGTGCGCGCTGCGCGCGCGGAAGACAAGGATGCTGTGATTGCCTTTTGCCACCACACGTTCAGCTGGGGCGATTACATTCCGCACGTGTGGGATCGCTGGCTGGCAGATACCAGCGGGCAATTGCTCGTGGGTGTGCTGAACGAGCAACCCGTGAGTGTGATGCACGTTGCCATTCACGGGACGATGGCATGGCTGGAAGGGATGCGCGTCCATCCCGATTTTCGACGTCAGGGCATCGCGCGCTTGACCGAAGCCGAAGGGCGCGCCTGGGCGCGGGCACGCGGCTGCCGCGTCGCGCGACTTGCCACAAGCATCAAAAATCTCGCCGCGCAAGCCTTGCTCCATCGCAGCGGTTATCAGCGCATCGCTCAATTCAACGAGTGGGAAAGCGACTCCACGCCCGGCGATTTTTCGTTCGCGCGCATCGCCACAGAAAACGATTGGCAACAACTCGATGCGCAATGGCGCGCAAGCGCAATGTACCAAGCCAGTAGCGCGCTCCTTCCCGATTGGCATTGGCGCTGGACGCCGCTCGATGAAACGCGCTGGCGCGCGCACCTGCGCGCTGGTGAAGTACGTCACTCGGCAAACGCCTTCGCCATCATCATCGCCTACGACGAGCAGGATTGGAGCACGCTATCGCTGTTCGCGCTGGCGGGCGATGAAGACGCCATGGGCGCGCTCGCGCGCGCGGCGCGTCACGAAGCGGCTTATCGCGGTTATCCGCGCCTCGAAGCCCAGATTGCGGATCACCCCTGTGCGAATCGCGCGCTGGAACGCGCGGGATTTACGCGGGGCGATGGAATGTTCGTCTACGAAAGCGCATTGTGAGGCACCGCGAGGGTTCGATGAAAAAACAATCGTTCATAGTAGCAGGACTCGTTGTTTTACTCGTGAGTGCGTGCGCGCCGCGCCCAATTCCCACAATGACGCTCGAAACACCCACGCCCGCGCGCACCGCCACATTCACTCCTACGCTCAGTACGGGCGAAGCGACACTTGGTCCCTACACTGCCACACCACCGCCCACCGATACCGCGACCCCTACCCTTCCACCTGCTTCACCAACGTTGTTCGCCACACCGTTTCCGTACGAACGTCATCCGCGCGCGCGCCTGGTCGAAGCCGATGTGTGGGGCAGCACATCCATCTTGCGCGAGTCGCACGTTCCTCTGTTTCGCCTGTACGGCGATGGTTTTGTGGTCTTTGCCGGCGCGAATGCGCCTCTTTCCAGCGGTCTCGACGCGGTCGTACGCATCGGATATTTGTCGGACGCCGAGATTCACAACTTGCTGGCGCATCTCAATCAGGTTGCTTTTGTGAATTTGCGCGATTATTACGAACCGCGTCCCAGGCCACCAGACGCTGCGACCGCCTACATCAACGTCTATCAGACGCGCTTGAAAAGCGTACGCGTGTACGCACCTGATCACGAAAGCACACCGCCGGCTTTCACCGAAGCGCTCAAACGCATCCTGTTAACCACGCCTGCCAGCGCGCAAACCTTCACGCCGACCTCAGGTTATTTACAAGCCACTGATGCAGGCGCCATCGCGAATTTTACCGTAAAGGACAATGTGATAGATTGGACGATTGCCGGCATCAAACTGGCAGAGGCAACCAACGGCATTACGGTCAATGGTTCGGCATACGCGCAACTCGTCGCGCTGCGCGCGGAGAAACCGACCGCAACGCTGTTTCGGGAAGGCGAGCGCGTCTATCGCGTGCGCTTTGAACCGCAACTGCCGCGCGCGGTGTACCTGAGCGACGTGCTGGGAACGATTCTGAACGCGCCGCGTGAATTCGATGGACGCATCTTTGACATCGTGGGTTATTATCGCGGTTGGAATTTGTATGGCGAAGCGCGCGGCACTCCCGTCACGCGGAGCGATTGGGTCATCGCCGATGAGAGTGGAGCGATGTACGTCACAGGCATGAGCGTGCGTGGACTCGATCCATCCTCGCGCACCGATGCCTGGACTGTCATCCGTTTGACGGCGCGCGTGGTGTATGTGCGTTTGGGCACCAGTTACCTCGAAGCGCGCCGCGTGGAGGTACTAACGCCATCTACGCCTGCGCCATCTCCCAGTCGTCCTCTACCGACTGCCACGCCAGGTGGTATCACCAGTGCTGATGCCGCCATCGCGGCAATTCAAGCGCGCTTTCCCGAAGTGGCAAACATCCAGCGCGCGGCGTCCGGCACTATCGGCGCGACCACAGACATCAAGGTCTTTGATCGCGGTGAGGGCTGGGAAATCGTGTTCACCGAAGGCTGGGGCGATTGTATGGCAGGCTGCATCAACAACCGCTACTATTATTTTTCGGTGCGCCGCGATGGACGCATTACCAAAGTGGGCGAGTACGCGCGCATTTTCAACGAGACCACCAACTCGTACCAAACCACCGGCGTACCGATGTGGGGCGTCCCTCCGCGCTGAACCACACGCCTTGCGCAATACGTCATACGCAATACGCAACACATCATTGCCTTTTTTCGCATTTAGCATAAAATATCCACGCATGACAAAATCCTATCGCTACCTGCTACACCTTGCGATGATTCTTGCGGCGATGCTGTGCCTCTCCACCGCACACGCGCAAACGGACGCCGCCACGGATCTGGCAATGCGCCTCAACCGCGAACGGATCGCGCGCGGGCTGGCGCCGCTGGCACTGAATCCCCAACTCACGGCTGCCGCGCAGAGTCACGCCGACGATATAGCGCGCCATCGCAACTTTGGTCACATCGGTTCGGATGGTTCGACCGCGACAGAACGCATTGCGCGCGCCGGTTACGGCAAATACAGTTGGGGGTATCGCATCGGCGAGAACTGGGCGCACTTTCGCAACGTCGCCGATGCGATGGCGATGTGGATGGACAGCACGCCGCATCGCAACAACATTCTGCATCCTCTCTTGCGCGAAATGGGCGTTGGGGTTGCAACGGTCAACGGGGGCACAGTGGTGTACGTCGTAGATTTTGGCGCGCAACCGAACGTCCTGCCCGTTTTCATCAACGACGGCGCAACCGAAACCGCATCGCCCGAAGTGAAACTCACATTAACCAGCGAAGAGGTGACACCGAACGGCGACGGGAATGCGATTGGTCGCCCGGTCCAGGTGCAAATCGCCAACACGCCCGATTTTGCCGGCGCGCTCTGGCAACCCTTTGCAACCAAAATCAATTGGACGCTCGCATCGAACAGTGGTGTGCAAACGGTGTACGTCAAGTATCGCGATGCCCGAGGACGTACCACCATCGCCAGCGCCTCGATTCTGGTGCGCGCGGCGGCGAGTACAACGGCAACACGCGCCGTGGCAACGACAATACCCACGCGCGTGACATCGCGCCCTACCGGGACAATCACGATACCCACCGAGACACCAACGCCGACCATCACTCTCGCGCCAACAGAGACACCCACCGCATCGCCCACTGCTACCGTCCCGGCAACGGAGACACCAACGCCAGCATCCCTCGCGCTCCCTGAAGCATCGCCCGACAAGCGAATGGACGGACTGGGGATGCTCGTGGTAACGCTCGTATCGCTCGTCTTGATTCGCACATGGTACTCTGCAGGACGCTGAGACGATGCCTCGCCGAATATGGTTGCTGTGCCTGTGGCTTGCTCTCTGGTCAAGCGCGTGCACAGTCGTTCCTGCGGTGTGGCTTGGCAGCACGCCCACGCCGACAATCGAATACGCGATTTACGTCGTTCAGCCCGGCGATACGCTGAGCGCCATCGCTCTGCGCTATGGAATGACGATTGAGCAACTCATCGCGCTCAACAGCGATACATATCCCTCGCTCGCGCGCGATCCGTCATCGTTACGCGCGGGCTGGCGACTGCGCGTGACAGCGGCAACGAGCGGCACCGCGAGCGCCAGCGTGACACCGCATTTCGATGTGGCGGCAGTGCCACAAGAAATTATCGAACAGGTCAATACCGCGCGCGCTCAACGCGGTCTGCTTCTATTGCGCGCGGATGTCACTCTGACGCGCATCGCCAGAGACCGCAGCGAGGATATGATCGCGCGCAACTATTTCAGTCACTACGATCCTGCCACCGGGCAAGAGCCGCTCTTGCGCTACTTGCAAGCCGCAAAATTCGCCTATCGCTATGCCGGTGAAAACATCGCTGAAATCAAGAACGATGCCGGCTGGGTTCCGCCGTGGCTCACCGTCGCCGCGCGCTACAGCACGTACGAACTGGCAAACGAATTTGTTAAAGGATGGTTGAATAGCGCGGAACATCGCGCCAATATTTTTAACACCCACTATCGCCGCACCGGCGTCGCGCTAGCGATTAGCCCCGATGGACGTCGTATCGTCGCGACCCAGGTCTTTGCAGATTAGGAGTAACTACCCAGTGGTCATTGCGAGCGCAGTTCGCGAAGCAATCCCCAATGGGCGAATTGGAGATTGCTTCGCTGCTGTGCGGCTCGCAATGACAGATGGGCTGAGTAGTTACGATTAGGAGAGGTAGCCCTTGCTAGACCACATTCTTGAGCAGGTCACAGAACAAACGCACGATCACTTGCCGATGTTAACGGAATTCGCTCTGCGCAGCGAACCCTTTGCCAACGAGATGTTTGCAGCGTGGAATCAAATCTATCGCGCCACCAGCATACCGCCAACCGCCTTTGAAGAGGCATTGCAGACGTTCTTCAGCGAACTGAAACAGGCAAATCTGCGCGGCGCGTATGCGGCATTCGCCAGCTGGGGCAGCGAAGCCGCGCGTACACACATCGAGTACGATACGACGCTCCAACTGTTGCGCGAGAGTCAGCGCGCGATACTGCCCTTTGCCCTGCGCGCCTACAGCGATGCACCGCAATTGCCCCTGCTCCTCGATGCATTGAGCGCGGCGTTTGATGCGCTGGTGACGGTGGTCGGTGCGGCGTACATCACCGTCGCCCCCGAACGCTGGGCAGATAGCGTGGCAGCACACACGGTAGGGCAACTAGCGGGCGGCGCGGCACACGCGCTCAATAATTTGCTCGCCGCGATTCTGGGACGCGCCCAACTGTTACTCGCTCAGACAAACGATGCGGGCATACGCGAAGAGCTGGAAGCGATTCGAGACACAGCCGCCGTCGGCGCGCGGATGGTGCGCCGTTTGCAAACCTATTTGCAAAGCGCAGAGACACCGAACACCATTGCTGACGTGAATGCGCTTTTGCGCGACGCGGCAGAACTCACTCGCTTTTTATGGCGTGACCAGGCAGAAGCGCGCGGCGTGGTGATTGATGTAGTCAAGGATTTTGCCGATGTTCCCCCGGCACAAATCACCCCATCCGCCTTGCGCCAGATTTTCGTGGCGCTGATTTTGAATGCCGTGGAGGCATCGCCCAACGGCGGCTTGATTACCCTGCGCACCGAACGCAAAGGCGATCGAATCCTCGTGACGATTGTGGACAACGGCGTCGGAATGTCCGAAGAGACGCGCGCGCGGTTAGGCGAAGCAGCGTTTACGACGAAAGGCACACCCCATCTGGGAATGGGCTGGCATATCGTTGCCAGGATGCTCAAACAATTTCAAGGCACCTGGTCAGTCGAAAGTAAACCGGGACGTGGCACCACCATCACCCTGACTCTACCCGTAGCCAGAACAACGACAGGAGGAACAAAGCCGCCTATGGCAACCACACGTGTAGCCAACATTCTGGTGATTGACAACGAACCCTCGGTGCGCGATCTCCTGGCGCGTTTGCTCAAGTTGCATGGGCACAACGTCGTCACGGCAGAAAGTGGTGCCGAAGGCATCGCCACCTTCAAGTCCGGCAAGTTCGACCTGGTGTTCACCGATCTGGGGATGCCCGAAATGTCGGGCTGGGAGGTGGCGCGCGAAATCAAAACGCTCGATCCACGCGCGCGGGTCGGTTTGATTACCGGTTGGCCCATTGATTTGACGCCCGCCGAGTTGCGCGCGCGCGGCGTTGATCAAGTCGTCGAAAAACCTTTTGACTTGCCGACCCTGTTTAGTTTAATCGAGGATGCTCTGACATCACAGAAATAGCGTGCGGATTTTTTGCACGTCTTAAACACTACCATAAACTCAAGGAGCCAAAACAATGTGGACTTTGTTGTGGCAAGTCTTTGCAGCAATGGCACGCGTCGGAATCTTTGGGTACGGCGGTGGTCCTTCCGTCATTCCCCTGATTCAGAAAGAGGCGGTCGGCGCCAAATGGATGACCGCTGAGGAATTTACTGCCGCGCTGGCAATGGGCAACGCCTTGCCCGGTCCCATCGCGACCAAAATGTCGGCATACATTGGTTACAAAGTGTTGATGGAGGCAACCCATAATTCGGCAGTGGCGTTACTCGGCGCAGTCAGCGGCGTGCTGGGAATGGTTATACCATCGTTCATTATGATACTTGTCCTGGGGATTGGCTTTTTGCAATTCAAAGATTATCCGCAGGTCAAAGGCGCGCTGCGCGCCGTGCAACCTGTGATTGTTGGACTTTTGGCGTACACCGCCTGGACGGTCGTACCTCAACCGATTCGCGTGGACGCTCTGGTGATTGCGCTGACTGCCTTTGTACTGTTGGTGTGGCTGGATATTCATCCCGTTCTACTGATCGTTGCCGCAACGATTCTGGGCGCGCTGATCTATGCCCGCTAAAACCATCTCAAAAAGTTAGCGGTCATTCTCCTGTTTTTCCCACTTTCGCGGGGAGAGCAGGAGGAGATGGGAGGCGAGGTGTGGGCGGGCGGCTGCGCCGCCCGCCCACACCCCATTCCCCAGTTCTTTTAGTGAGAGGAGCATCGGGCAACTCAAGTCGCAGCAACAGTACGGGCGAATAATGATTCGCCCCCAACTACCTGCCTCCGCAGGCTGCATTCTAGCCGCTGCAGGGCAGCTTCGGATAGTTGTTGCAGCGGTTTCAACCGCCCGTGCCCAACTTTGCACACGCCCTAGTTTATCATCACCCATATTTGCCAAATTCGGCACTCTTTGCTATAATCGTTTTTGTGAGAACGGGGCGTAGCGCAGCCCGGTAGCGCACTTGTATGGGGTACAAGTGGTCGGAGGTTCAAATCCTCTCGCCCCGACTGTGTGACTGAGAGGCGTTTCCGCCTGACTTTTGACCTCACCCCCGCGTGGGGTCGTGAGGCAAGAGTTCGGCGCGTGCCGAGGCAAACACTCTCACACCAGAGGAGGAGGTCGAGGCGCAAACACCTCGACCTTTCTGTTATCTCCACGCTGCCATACACCATACGCTAGACGCCATTAGGTCAGACCAGATGGAACAGGACAACGCGGTCCTCACTCAACTCGGAGTGCCTGAACGCGATGCCGCGCTGCTTGACCGCATCGGTCAGGTGATTCCACTCCTTGCCGATCTGAGTCGCGCGGATATCCTTATCGGGATTCTGCGTTCGCCTCAACAAGTCCAGATCATTCGTCAGGCGCGCCCGCATTCGATTGCCCCTGTGCATCGCGCTTCTCTCACCGGTCAATACCTGACTCGCCGCGATGTGAACGCACTCTTCCGGGCAATCGAGACGCGGCAGTTTGCGCGCGGTCTGCGCGAATATCCTCCGACGGATGTGGGAAGCGAAGCGGGACCCGCGCCCGTCGTGCAAGAAGCCTACCCGATTGAGAACGAGGAGGGACGCGTCATCGCGGGAATGCTCATTGAGACGAACCTGCTGGAAAGTGAACGGCTCAAGCGACGCAGCGAAGTCTTCCAGCGTGCCCTCAAAACGTTTCAGCAGTGTGCTCTGCGCGGTGAACCCCTGGGCATCGAAAAACTCACACCGTTCGGTGAACACGACGGCATCATCATCACCGATGCAGAAGGCACCATCCGCTATATGAGCGGCATCGCCACGAATTTGTACCGCAACATCGGTTACAGCGAGCCGTTGGTGGGCAAACCCCTCAGTTATCTGGAATTGCAAGACGATGAGTTAGTACGGCGCGCTCTGGCAACACGACAGTGCCTGCAAGTCGAAACGAATGAACGCGGTAGAACGTGGATTAAAAAAGTCATCCCGATTGTACGCAGCGAACGCGCGTCACTCTTCAGCCCCGCGCGTCCCAGCGCCTATCTGGCATTTTTGCTGATTCGTGATGACACCGAAGCGCGCGCCCGCGAACGCGAATTGGTGGTGCAGGCGACAATGATCAAAGAGTTGCATCATCGCGTCAAGAACGACCTGCAGACGGTTGCCTCGCTGTTGCGGATGCAAGCCCGACGCGCGCTGGCTCTAGAAACTAAGAACGCATTGAGCGAAGCGGTCAATCGTATCCTGAGCATCGCTATCATTCACGAATTTCTGTCGGTGCAAGACACCCACGCCATCAACATTCGTGAAGTCGCTCAACGGATCATCGCCCAGATGCAAGCCAGCCTGTTGAATCCCGAACAACAAATTCGGATGACGCTAGAGGGTCCTAACATCTACCTGCCTGCACGCCAGGCCACGTCGTGCGCGCTCGTCATCAACGAGTTGCTTCAGAACGCGCTGGAACATGGTTACGATGCGCGCGACGCGCACGGTACCATCTCGCTGACGTTTGAAGATCGTGGCGATTCGGTACGGCTGGTCGTGCACGATGACGGACGCGCTCTGCCTCCGGATTTCAGTCTGGAGCGAGTAGACTCGCTGGGGCTACGCATCGTGCAAATGCTGGTCACGCAAGATTTGAAAGGAACCGTAGACTTGATGAGCGATCACGGTGTATCCGCTATCGTACAATTTCCAAAGATCCCTCTTGGAGGCAATGTATGGAAAGAACTCGAGTAATTATTGCAGATGATGAATCCATTATGCGTACGGACTTGCGCGAGATGCTCACGTCGCTGGGCTATCTGGTCGTCGCCGAAGCCGGTGATGGCGTTAGCGCCATCAACGCGGCGCGCGAACTGAAACCTGACGTGGTGATTATGGACATCAAGATGCCGAATATGGACGGCATCGAAGCCGCGCGCGTGTTGACGCAAGAAAAGATTGCCCCGGTGTTGCTACTCACCGCCTACAGCCAGCGCGATCTGGTGGATCGCGCCAAGGAAGCCGGCGTGGTCGGCTATCTGGTCAAGCCCTTTCGCGAACAGGAAATCGGTCCTGCAATTGACATCGCGCTCGCACGCTTTCAAGAATTTCGCGAACTGGAAAAGCAAGTGGGCGATTTGAAAGAGACACTCGAAACACGCAAACTGGTGGATCGCGCCAAAGGAATTTTGATGGACACCCAGCACCTCACCGAAGCCGAAGCGTTCCGCAAAATTCAAAAAATGTCTATGAACACGCGCAAACCGATGCGCGAAATCGCTGAAGCCATCATCCTCGCCCACGAAGCCAAAGGGTGAGTGCAATGACAAATGAACAAATGACAAATGACAAATGGCAAATGACAAATGGCAAATGAGCCAAAAGTGGAGGTACAAATGCAGGCACGCGTGAATGAAATTCTCAGTTGGTATGCACACGAAAATCCCGGCGTGCGCACAAATATCGCACGATTGTTGAATCACGGTAAGCTGGGCGGCACCGGCAAACTGGTCATCCTCCCTGTGGATCAAGGTTTCGAGCATGGGCCTGCGCGCAGTTTTGCCCCCAATCCCGCTGGTTACGATCCAGAGTATCACGCGCAACTCGCGCTCGAATCGGGTTGCAATGCGTACGCCGCGCCGCTCGGTTTCATCGAAGCCGTTGCTGCCCGGTACGCTGCCGAACTGCCGTTGATTCTCAAGATCAACAGTCACGAGGTTTTGCACGATGAAAAAGACCCGATGCCCGCGCTGACCGCCAGTCCGCGCGACGCGCTACGCCTGGGTTGCGTTGCTATCGGCTACACCATCTACCCCGGTTCGGCAAACTTTCGCGCGATGTACGAACAATTGCGTCAGGTGACGGAAGAAGCCAAATCGTACGGTCTCGCTGTTGTCGTCTGGTCGTACCCGCGCGGTTCCACCTTGAGCAAGGAAGGCGAGACGGCAGTGGATGTGGTGGCGTACGCCGCGCATATCGCCGCGCAAATGGGAGCGAATCTCATCAAGGTCAAACCACCCACCGCGCACATTGAACTCGCAGAGGCAAAAAAGGTGTACGAAAAATATGCCATCCCCATTGCTACGCTAGCAGAACGCGTGCGGCATGTGGTGCAAAGCGCGTTCAACGGCAAACGCATCGTCATTTTCTCTGGCGGTCCTGCCAAAGACGATGCCGAAGTCTTCAACGAACTGCGCGCGATTCGTGATGGCGGTGGTTTTGGTTCGATTATCGGGCGTAATTCGTTCCAGCGCCCCAAAGACAAGGCACTGGAATTTCTGGCGACCGTGATGGATATTTACAGCGGCAAAATCAAGTAATCCTGCAAAACAATCCAACGCGTCAACTCGACCGAGTTGGACGCGTTTTTCTTTTTTCCAAGTTTGCCGAACTGTGCCGATGATGATATAATGAATAATGTGTGCGTTGAACTTCTCGTGAGGGAAAAATATGTCGCAAGAGCAATCACAAACACCATCCAGTCTCATCACCAGCGAAGAGGAATGGCTTGCCGATCAAGTGCGTCGGAGTGTGTGGACAGGCCCACTGAGCAAGTTCATTGACTTGCTCGACCTGATTTACAACTGGGGGCGCCGCAATTCCATCTGGCCAATGGGCTTTGGTCTGGCATGCTGTGCTATCGAAATGATTTGCACCAGTGCCACGCGCTTTGACATCGCGCGCTTTGGAATGGAATTGTTCCGCGCCACACCCCGCCAGGCTGACCTGATGATCGTGGCAGGCACCGTCACCAAAAAGATGGCGCCCGCCGTCGTGCGCCTGTACAACCAGATGGCAGAACCCAAGTACGTCGTCGCGATGGGCGCGTGCGCCAGTGGCGGAGGTCCGTTCAAGGAAGGCTATAACGTCGTTTCGGGAGTGGACAAGTTGATTCCGGTGGACGTGTACATTCCCGGCTGTCCTCCCACGCCTCAAGCCCTCCTGTACGGTTTAATGCAACTCCAGAAGAAAATTGACAGGCAGTCTATTCGTGATGTCCCCTGGTATCGCAAAGGCATTTCCGAAGGTGTCCCCGAACCCATCTTGGGACCGGATTTGATGGACGCGCGCCGTCTGGAGGAAATTACCGCACTGGCGGCAAACCCAGAACAACTCGCCGCACGCGCTGTCCAGTTTCACAAACCGACTAAAGGTGAGAAGAAAGAGTAATTCAATATCCAGTTCGATCTTTGAACCTCTCTTGGAGTTTGACAATGGCTGCCAACGCCCCTGCTGTAACTGAAACCCAAATGCCTCTGAACGATCCGCAGGTTGTGGCTGAAAAAATCAAAACCCAGTATCCCGATGCGGTCGAAGCCGTCAGCGCGCAAGGCATCGTCCTCAAAAAAGATCGTCTGCTTGATGTGGCGCGCTATCTGCACGATACACTGGCGTTCGATTACTTGAACAACGTCACGAGTGTAGACTGGCAGGATCACTTTGAAGTGGTGTATCACTTGACCTCGATTGATCGTGGCGGCGCGCCGATCACCCTGAAAGTGAACACTGCGCGTGATAATCCGAGTGTACCCTCACTCGTGCCAGTGTATCGCGGCGCAGACTTTCAAGAACGCGAAGTGTACGATATGATGGGCATCCGCTTTGAAGGTCACCCCAACCTGCGCCGCATTTTGATGTGGGAAGGATTTGAAGGCTACCCTCTGCGCAAAGATTACAAAGAACCGTACTATGAGGAAGAGAAAAAGCCGTTCGGTTCGCGCTGGGATCAGGGTTACCACGTCTTTGCAGAAGATCGCAACCCCTGGCACGATAACGTGCAGTACCCCGCGCATCTAGACGCGCTGGCGTACAAGCCGCCGCGCGAGAGTGTGCCGGTCATCGAAGCGACGCAAGCCGCTACCACGCGTCTGCGCACCGATAAAATCATCCTGAACTTTGGTCCGCAGCATCCTTCCACGCATGGCGTTCTACGCCTCAAGGTGACCCTGGAAGGCGAAACGGTGCGCGCAGTCGAGCCGGTGCTGGGATACTTGCATCGCAACCACGAAAAGATCGGTGAACGCAACACGTATCTGGGCAATATGCCCTTCACCGACCGCCTCGATTATTTTACCTCGATGGCAAACAATCTTGCCTACGCCATCACCGTTGAAAAAATGCTGGGCATCAAGCCACCTGAACGCGCCGAGTACATTCGCGTCATTATGGCAGAATTGACGCGCTGGCAAAACCATGCGGCGGCGCTGGGCTTTCTCTACAACGACCTGGGGGCGTTTTACACCCCCCTCATCTACGCCCTCGAAGAACGAGAATTGATTCTGGATTTGTTCGAAGCTACCGCCGGCTCGCGAATGATGTGCAACTATATGCGCTTTGGTGGCGTGGCGCGCGATGTCACCGATGATTTCATTGACAAGTGCAAGTATCTGGTCAACGAGCGGCTGCCACGTCGCACCGATGAACTGGAAGCGTATATGGCAAAGAACGAATTGTTCCTGGCGCGCTCAAAGAACATCGGCATTCTGCCGCGTGACCTTGCCATCAACTACAGCACCGCCGGTCCCGTTTTGCGTGCATCGGGCGTCAAGTACGATGTGCGTCGCGCCGAACCGTACTCGATTTACGATCGCTTCGAGTTTGACATTCCGACAGGCACCGTCGGCGATTTGTATGATCGGTTTATGGTGCGCATCGCAGAGATGCGTCAAAGTATCAAGATTCTCAAACAAGCGCTCGAACAAATTCCACCCGGCGACATTATGACCGGCAAAAAGAACTATCAAGTGCGCGTACCCAAAGGCGAAATGTACGGACGCGCCGAAAACCCCAAAGGGGAACTAGGGTTCTACGTGGTCAGCGATGGCAGCGCGAATCCCTATCGTTACCACGTGCGCGCCCCATCGTTCATTAACCTGACCGCGTTAAATCAGATGTGCGTCGGTCACAAAATCGCAGATATGATCGTCATTCTTGGCTCGATTGACATCGTGATGGGCGAAGTGGATCGGTAATCCGCGCCAGCCAATCGAAACAGGAGATACTATGGCATTCGGACTCGGACTACTCAACGGACTACGTTACACTGCCAGTCGCGTGGTCAAAACATACATCGGCGATTTCAAACATCTCGGACGCCGCTATGACGACAAATTGTTCAAAGAGCGCCAAAGCGTCCGTGGGAGTGGCATCTTCACCGTCCAGTATCCCGAAGAACGTCTGGTGCCACCCGAAAATTTTCGCTTTATCCCGTTTCTGGTGTACGAACCCGCGCTCGATGAAAACGGTCAGCCGATGATGGACCCAGCCACCGGCAAACCTGTGGTAGGCAAACTGCGCTGTACCGCGTGCGGCATTTGTGCCAAGGTGTGTCCACCGCAATGCATCTGGATTGTGCGCGCGACGACACCGCAGGGCAAGCCCAAACCGCAGCCGGCGGAATTTTACATTGACATTGATGTATGTATGAATTGCGGCTTGTGTGCAGAATTTTGCCCCTTTGATGCAATCAAAATGGATCAGGTGTACGAACTGGCAGGATACGAACGGCACGTCAGCCACATTTTTGATTTACGCGCGCTTTCCAAGCCAGCATCGTATCACGCGCAAATTCACCCCACCGATTGGGCGCGCGAGGAAACGGAACGCAAGGCAAAGGCGAAGAAATGAGCCAATGAGCCAAATCAAATGTGCCAAAGATGCCAAATGTGCCAAACTATTTTGTCATTTGTTCATTTGTCATTTGGCTCATTGGTTCATTGGCTCATTGGCTCATTGACCTGGGTGGATTATGGCTACACTTTCGGTTGGTCACGCTGCTCCCCCGTTCACCTTGAGCGGTGTGGATGGCAAATCATACGCGCTGGATAACACCACGTTGACACTCGCCGTGTTCTTCAAGACGACGTGTCCTGTGTGTATGCTCGCCTGGCCCTACCTCGAAAGAATGCATCAGGCATACAAAGACGCAGGGCTAGCGGTGTGGGGCATCTCGCAGCACCAGCGCGACGTATCTAAAAATTTTGCATCAAAATACGGGAGCACGTTTCCCATTCTGATTGATGCAGACTGGCACATCTCCAGGCAGTACGACCCTGCGGTTGTGCCGACCCTGTTTCTGATTGATGGTGGCAAAATCGTCGAGCGGGTGGATGCGTTCAACAAGGCAGAGTTGAATCGCCTCTCGAACGTGATTGCCACGCGGTTAGGTGCACCCACCACGCTCATTGCCCGTGACGATGATGGCAATCCCCCCTTCCGTCCAGGCTGAGGCGCGGAGCATCGTCACTAGGCAAGTGACACTGAATACTGAATACTGACCACTGCCAACTGAACACTGCATACCAATGGCTGTCAAACCCATTCTCACTTCAGAACATCCCATCCTTCGGCAAAAAGCCAAGAAGGTCAAACGCGTCGACGCGTCCATACAACAACTGATTGATGATATGTTCGATTCGATGCACGAGGCACACGGCCTCGGGCTTGCCGCGCCGCAAATCGGCGTGAGTTTGCGCGTCTTCGTCGTCGAAATGCCCAAAGACGATACGGATGACACGGTCGAAGCACAACCGCGCGAAAAACGTCGCGTGCGCTACAGCGGCGAACGCATCGTACTCATCAATCCAGAAATCATCCAGTCCACCGGCGAGCAAATCGGCGAGGAAGGTTGTCTTTCGATTCCCGGCTATGTGGGCATCGTGCGCCGCGCGCAACAAGTCGTCGTCAAAGGTTTGAATCGTCACGGCAAGGAAATCAAACTGACGGGCGAGGATTTGCTGGCACGCGCGTTCCAGCACGAGATTGACCATCTCGACGGCATCCTGTTCACCGATCGTATCGAAAAGCCAGAAGATTTGTATCGCCTCACTGAAAACGGACGCGTGCCCGCGTTTCAAGGCGACATCACGCGCCTGCAAAAACCCATCAAGCGATGATTGTCGTTGGTTTCGTTGTAGGCGCGCTCGCGGGATTCGTCCTGGGTGTTTTTATCGGCTTTTCGTTGTTCCAGCGCGCAGGAACATGGGACTAGTCACAGTGGCAGATGTGTTGCAGTGCTTGATCGGTCTCGCGCTGGGATTGATCGCGGGAATAGCCCCGGGAATCTGGGTGGGCATCAAGTTGTACTGGAAAACGGGGCACTGGTAGCAGAAACCGAGTTTCTCAACACAATGTCCGCAATCGAAACCGCTCAGGCATTTGCACAAAAAATTTCCGCGAACGTCGAGCGCGTCATCCTGGGCAAGCATAACGAAATCGAACTCGCGCTGATCGCGCTATTGTGTCAGGGGCATCTGTTAATCGAGGATGTGCCGGGCGTGGGCAAGACGATGCTCGCGCGCGCGCTCGCCAAATCGCTGGGCTGTACGTTCCGCCGCATCCAATTCACGCCCGATATGCTACCGACCGACGTGACCGGCGTGAGTGTCTTTAACCAGAAAACGCGCGAGTTTGAATTTCGTCCCGGTCCGGTGCACGCGCAAATCGTTCTGACCGACGAAATCAATCGCGCCACACCCAAGACCCAGAGCGCGCTCCTCGAATGTATGGAAGAACGTCAGGTCACCGTGGACGGCGTCACCTACCCTCTCCCGCAACCCTTCCTCGTGATGGCAACCCAGAACCCCATCGAGTACGAAGGCACGTTTCCGCTCCCCGAAGCGCAACTCGATCGCTTTATGCTTCGCATCCGCTTGGGCTATCCCGCACCCAAAGACGAAATGGCGATGCTCGATGCGCAGCGCGTTACGCATCCGATTGACACACTCACCCAGGTCGCCACAGCAGACGAGTTGCTTCAGGCTCAGCGCGCGGTCAAAGACGTGTACGTGGACACGCTCATCAAAGAGTACATCCTCGCGCTCATCGAAGCGACGCGCAAGCATCCCGACATTTATCTCGGTGCCAGTCCGCGCGGCTCCCTCGCCCTGTACAAAACCGCGCAAGCGCGCGCGGCGATTCAAGGTCGCGACTATGTGATTCCTGACGACATCAAAGCCCTCGCCGAACCCGCACTGGCGCATCGCCTCATCATCAGTCCCGCCGCGCGACTCAAGAACGTGGACGCGCGCGCGGTCGTGGACGAGTTGATTCACTCGGTCGCTGTGCCGGGTTCGCGCGCAAGGTGACGTTCGTCTTTCGTCTTCATACGAGGCACAATGACTTTTGTCTTCAACTCTCGTCGTTCGCCTGTGCTCGCGCGCAACGGAATGGTCGCCTCCAGCCAACCGCTGGCGACGATGGCAGGCATCAAGATTTTGCTCCAGGGAGGTAACGCTGCTGATGCGGCAGTCGCGACTGCTGCCGCGCTCAACGTCACCGAACCGACTTCCACCGGGCTGGGTGGCGATATGTTCGCGCTGTTTTACGATGCCAGAACTCGGCGCGTTACCGCGCTCAACGGCTCGGGACGCGCGCCCGCCGCGCTCACGCTGGAGGTGATTCAACGCGATGGTCTCCAATCACCCCATCATCAGATTTCCGATCCCTACCACGCGCACAACATCACTATCCCCGGCGCGTGCGCGGGCTGGTGCGATCTGATTGCGCGGCATGGCACGATGCCGCTGCGCGACATCCTCGCGCCTGCGATCGAACTTGCCGAACGTGGTTTTCCTGTCGCGCCGATCACAGCATACTTTTGGGCGCGCGGCGTGGAGCGTCAACTGCGCAACGCGCTGAACGGACACGAGTTGACGATTAACGGGCGTGCACCACAGGCAGGGGAATTTTTCCGCAATCCCGGTCTTGCGCGCACCTTGCGCGTGATTGCCGAGGGAGGCAAAGAGGCATTTTATCGGGGCGAGATTGCGCGCGCGATCGCCGAGGTAGTGCAACAAGCCGGCGGCGTGATGACCACTGACGATCTGGCGGCGCACGAATCCACCTGGGACGATCCCATCAGCACGACGTATCGCGGCTATCGCGTGTGGGAATGCCCGCCGAACGGACAGGGGCTTGCCGCGCTGATTGCCTTGAACCTTCTGGAAGGATTCGATCTGACCGCGCACGCGCCGTTGAGCGCGGCGCGCTGGCATCTGCTCATCGAAGCGATGCGTGTCGCATTCGCGGATACACGCTGGTATGTCGCCGATCCAAAATTCGCGCCTGCGCCGCTCGACGCGCTGCTCTCCAAAAAGTACGCCGCCGAACGTCGCGCGCTGATCAACACGCAACACGCCACACGCAATACAACGCACGGCGCGCCCGTCGCATCATCGGACACTGTGTACTTTTGCGTGGTGGATGGCGCGGGGAACGCGTGTTCATTCATCAACTCGAACTATATGGGCTTTGGCACAGGCATTGTGCCACGCGGCTGGGGCTTTACGCTGCAAAATCGCGGCAACAACTTTTCACTCGATCCCGCGCATCCCAACGTGCTCGCACCGCGCAAACGACCCTACCACACCATCATCCCCGGAATGCTGACACGCGAGTCCGACGGATCTTTGTACGCGCCGTTTGGGGTGATGGGCGGCTTTATGCAACCTCAGGGTCACGTTCAGGTCGTCGTCGCGATGATTGACGATGGACTTGACCCACAAGCCGCGCTGGATCGTCCGCGCTTTTGTTTGACCACCGCAACACCCGCGAGCCGCGTCGAAATTGAAGAGGGCGTGCCGTTTGAAATGCTGGCAACACTGGCACAGATGGGACACGACGTGGTGCCGGTGAGTGGCTATGCCCGCGCGACTTTCGGACGCGGGCAAATCATTCGGCGCGATCCGGACGGAACGCTATGGGGCGGCAGCGACCCGCGCGCGGACGGTTGCGCGATGGGAATTTGAACGCCACTGCGCAAGCGCGGCGCGATGCGTTGAAAAAGCCAGTTGATCCTCTGGAATTTCCTCGGGCGCGAAAAAGCGTACATCCGCCGAATCACTCCCCGGACGTAACTCGCCGCCAACGATATGCGCGGTGTAAACGACCAGCACGCCGGAGGTGCCTTTTTCGCGATGAAAATACGACCACACGCCGAGCAAATCATCAATCGCGACCTCCAGTCCCGTCTCTTCTCGACACTCGCGCTGCGCCGCTTGTTCCACCGTTTCATCCACCTCCATAAATCCTGCCGGCAAGCACCACAATCCTCTGGCAGGATTTTCGCCGCGCAACACCAGGAGAATTTTGCCATCCTCACGTTCGACAATCACCCCGGCGGCAATCGGCGGGTTGAGATAGACGATATGCCCACACGCCGGACATACGGGTCGTATGTGTCCGTCCTCTACCATACGCTTGTCCAGCGCGTGTCCACAGCGATGACAAAACCTGGGTTCCATGCTTGACCTCTGCTTGTTATTTAACGGTAACCACTCAGCCCACTTGTCATTGCGAGAATCTCATGCCCGTCGGCGGGCATGTCAAAGGACAGAAACGCGCGCTGTCATTGTCATTGCGAGGAGCGGGTTTTGCGACGAAGCAATCCCCAATGCGGCGTTGGGGATTGCTTCGGCACACTACGCCTTGCAATGACAGGAAGTTTCTGAGTAGCCGCGCAGCGGCGCAGCAATCTCCAATGCGCTCATCGGGGATTGCTTCGCGAACTGCGCTTGCAATGACCGCCCGAGTAGTTACTCCCGAACTCACGTCAATTTACATTTGATTCTATTCCCAATGTTCCACTTTGGCAAACGCGCAAACGTTTTGCGCAAGATGCCAATTTCAAGTATAATGTGTCTTGAATTCGTGGAGACACACAGCCCAATGCGCGCCCTGATCACAGGAATGAATGGCTTTGCCGGGAGTCATCTGGCAGAGTTTTTGTTGACGCAACCCGATGCCCAGGTCTTTGGCACCGGGCTTGGTGCAACAACTCACCTGACTCATCTGGGTTCGCGCGTGACATTCATCCCTGGTGATTTGACGGACGCGCACGTCGTGGAAAACCTGTTGACGCAAACGCAACCGACGCACATCTACCATCTGGCAGGACAGGCGTTTGCGCCCATCTCTTGGCAAGACCCCTGGGCGACTCTGGAGACGAACATCCGCGCGCAGGTGAACGTCCTCCACACCGCAGCACGCTTGCAATCCTCCGCGCGGATTCTTGTTATCGGCTCAATGGACGAGTATGGACGCGTGGACACGCGCGATCTGCCTATCACGGAAACCTCCCCGTTGCGTCCCGATAGTCCGTATGGCGTGAGCAAAATCGCTCAGGATTTTTTGGGCTTGCAATATTTTCTCAGCCATCGGTTGCACGTGGTTCGCGTGCGACCGTCCAATCACATCGGACCGCGCCAGAGCGAGCAATTCGTCACGTCGAATTTTGCCAAACAGATTGCCGAAATCGAAGCCGGCTTGCGCGCGCCGGTGTTGTACGTCGGCAATCTGAGCGCGCAACGCGATTTTACCGATGTGCGCGATATGGTGCGCGCCTACTATCTCGCACTCGAACACGGCGTGCCCGGCGAGGTGTACAACATCGGCAGCGCGCGCGCGGTCTCCATCCAGACCATCGTCGAGATATTGTTACAATACAGCCGCGTCGCGATTCGTGTGGAAGCCGATCCGGCGCGCTTTCGTCCCTCCGACACACCGATTTTGTATTGCGATACGACCAAATTTCGTACGCAGACCGGCTGGACACCAACGATTCCACTGGAAACCAGCCTGCGCGATATTCTAGACTATTGGCGAGAGCAGGTAGCACGTCAACGCGGATAAGCATACCTGTCACCACATCACCCTGGAGTATCAATGACAAAGAAACGAGCATTGATTACGGGAATCACCGGACAAGATGGCAGTTACCTTGCCGAGCATCTCTTGGAACTCGGTTACGAAGTGATTGGAATGGTGCGGCGCACCTCGACCATCAACTTTGAACGCATTATGCACATTCAGGACAAGATTACCATCGTGCAAGGGGACTTGCTCGATCAGGTGTCGCTGATTGACATCTTGCGCGAGCATCGTCCCAGCGAGGTGTACAATCTGGCTGCTCAATCGTTCGTCCCCACCTCGTTCAAACAACCTGTGTTGACCGGCGAATTTACCGCGCTGGGGGTCACGCGAATGCTCGAAGCGA
>Ga0209162_1000897_pt1 | contig 30844 bp, 19 predicted proteins | sample YNPNPMetaG_FD_187121 | JGI IMG/M metagenome (GOLD analysis project Ga0209162, IMG submission 187121) | Anoxygenic and chlorotrophic microbial mat microbial communities from Yellowstone National Park, USA - YNP NP MetaG (SPAdes) (version 2) ...
ACCTCACTGAGCCCGGTTTCTGCGCATCTGGCGGGTGTGTCCTGGCAACAAAGCACGCCGCGCAATCAGTACTTTTTCATGGTGATCTTCAGCAGTCTCCACCACAAAACCGTTCCCGGACAGCCGGTTTTGCCAGTCTTCAAATCTGCTTGGCGGATGCGGATGAATCCTTCCCTCGGCTTTGTGGATGGCATCCATCAGAGCAAATCCGCTTTCAGAGAAATCTGCCAAAACGAGCTTTCCACCGGGCCTGAGCACGCGGCACATTTCATCCAAAACACGCTCGGGATCATTCAAGTGATGAAATGCATTCCATGACGTGACTGCCCCGAAACTGTCTTCCGGCCACGGAAGCTGTTGCGCATCTGCGAGAACGAATCTGATCCGGTCATGTACACCGTTGTAAATGGCTTCCAGTTGCGCACAACGCTGTTCGGCGGCATTGATGTCAACCGTGACGAGCCGCGTCACGTGCTGCGCAAGTTGAATTGCAAACCGCCCCTTGCCCGTGCCAACATCCAACACACACCCTTCCAGCGGCAGAGCCTTCTCGAGCACGAACTGAACACTGACGTCCGGGTCGAAACCGAAATTTCGGTGGACGGCGTTGCGTGCGAGCAAAGCTGCGTGGTTGGCCTCTATTTCTTCAGGGGCAAACTCCACCGGACAAATGCGCTCCCGATCGCCACCGCGGCTTTTCATTTGCGCAACATCACGGCCTGATCAGTCCGATCAGATATTCGCGGCGGGTGGTATGTTGAGTTTTTCCTTGGGCAGTTTCTTGAAGGTGATGAACCAATCCATGGCATAGGCATCCGGGTCCGGTTTTTCCATTCGTTCCTTGGCCGTGCCACAAGAGCCGGGAGGCGGAACAATGACATCGTCACCCGGCTGCCAATCGGCGGGCGTTGCAACTCCGAATTTGTCGCTTGTTTGCATCGCGACGAGCAGCCGCTTGAGTTCCTGGAAGTTCCGACCGTTCGAGAGCGGGTAATACAGAATGGCGCGGATTATGGATTTGGGATCTATGACAAACACGGCGCGGACGGCCTGGGTGTCGCTCGCGCCCGGCTGCAGCATGCCGTATGTCTTTGCCACATCCATCTTGATGTCGGCGATGACCGGAAAGGTGACCTCGACGTTTGACATGCCCTTGTACTTGATTTTTTCCTTGATGGTCCTGAGCCATGCGATGTGCGCATAATGGCTGTCAATCGAGAGGCCGACCAGCTCGCAATTCAGTGCTTTGAATTCCGGCTGCATTCTGGCGAATGTCATGAACTCGGTTGTGCACACCGGAGTGAAGTCTGCCGGGTGACTGAACAGAATGACCCATTTCCCTTTGTAATCCTTTGGAAAATCGATTGGGCCCTGTGTTGTGTGTGCCTTGAAAGCCGGCGCGGGTTCGCCGATCAACGGGATTCGCGCTGCCGGAGTCGTTTCGGGTGTTGATTGTGTTGTATTCATGCTGTTCTCTTTGCTGTTCGGTTGACTGATTCTGGCGTTGTCTTGTTTTGCAGTTACAGTGTCACCACGCGCGTAAAAGTTACAGAATATTTGATTCGTTATGGGTTCCCCGACGCGCTCGGGCCGAGTTGCACAGCCGACCTTTTCGACACCGGCCAGCTTTTTCAGGGCTGCGCGCAGCGTGTTCACCGCCAGCAGAGCACAGTGTTTGTGGTCGGCTGGCAGGTTGCCAACGGCAGCCTCGACCTGCTCAGGTGTGATGGAAAAGGCCTCTGTGATCCTTTTCTTCTCGGCCAACGCCGCGGCAGCCGCGCCGCATGCTATCGAAGCTCCGCAGCCGTCGGTGGTAAAGGTAACCCGAACAATGTGCCCGGCGCGAATCGCCACCCAAAACTCCATCGTGTCACCGCAAGGACCGGTAACACGCGCGTTGGCATCAGCTCCCTTCAGCGGACCGAAGCTGGCCGGGAGGGTTCTGATTGAAGGTTTGAGAAGCTTCGCGAAAGGTTGTTCCATAGCCGAATTATTGCCTGGGCTGCCGGGCCGCGGCCATGCTCGACCACGGTCTGACATTTGCGCTGCGCGTCCGTCACGGCGGGGTCATAAGGAATCCGACCTGCAACAGTCGCTCCCAGTTCACAAGCTCTGCGCTCGATTTGGTCTGTCAATCCGGGGTTCAGATCGTACTTGTTTACACACACCATGGCCGGGATTCTGAAGTGGCGTGCCAGAGCGAGTATTCTCTCGAGGTCATGCTCACCCGACGGGGTGGGTTCCGTGACGGCCAACATCAGAGAAACACCGGTCAGGCTGGCAATCACCGGGCACCCAACGCCTGGCGGACCGTCGATGAGCAGAAGTTTACGACCGGCACTGCGTGCGATTTCCATGGCCTTTTCGCGAACCATGGACGTCAGCTTGCCTGAGTTTCCTTGGCCTGGCCGAAGGCGGGCATGAACAAGCGGTCCAAAACGTGTATCTGACACATACCACTCACCGCTGTCTGCGGCGCTCAACTCGATTGCATCTTCGGCGCAAAACTCCGCGCACACACCGCAACCTTCGCACGCGAATTCGTCCACGCGGAATGTCCGCGACACACGTCCGTTGCCGGGGCCATCGAAGAAAATGGCATCGAATCGACACAGCTCTTCGCATTTGCCACAGGCGACACAATGACCCGACTTGATTCGAGCGCGCAAACCGCCGGAAAAGGCTTCTCGCCGGCGCACTCGAGGACTCATAACCAACGGCAGATTCGAGGCGTCAACGTCGCAATCCGCCAACACAGGTTTCCCGGCCAGCGCAGCCAGCGAGGCTGTCACCGAGGTTTTGCCCGTGCCGCCTTTGCCGCTCAAGATTGCCAGTTCGGTTACTTGAAAATCATCGCTCATGGGGACTGCGCTGTGCTGGTGCGGCGGAGTTTGGCGGTGCGGTCGCCGCTTCGCCGATTCTGGAGTGCCGCGGAGAAATCTTTTCTCCTGAGGCCCCGGCAGCCTGTTTTGAGTTGGATGACAGCGACTGTTGGTTGGCGGACCACATCAACGCGAGGCGCGCGCGCAATCGATCAAAAATGGGTTGCATATCGGGCAGCGCATCCACTGCAAGGCGCCCTTCCGAATATGCCTTTGCAATGTCCATTCTGTCCGGAATTTCGGCCAACACGGGTGCCTGCGCAGCATCGCACAGTTGTTTCAGCTCGATCATGGGCGGTGTGGCGCGATTGACCACCACGCCGCATTTGAGTTTCAGTTGCCTTGCCACCTGCAACGCAAGACGGAGATCGTGCAACCCAAAAGGCGTTGGCTCGGTCACAAGCAACGCGTAATCGCACTCCCGAGCCGTTTCGATCATCAAGCACGCAGTGCCGGGCGGCGCATCAAGAATCGTCCAATCTGCGGTTGGCGCCGACTGTCTCACGGAGCGAACAAGCGGGGTGCCGTTGGCTTCTCCCACGTTCAATTCGCCTGAGACAAACTGAACAGGTCCGGCTGCGCCAATTCTTACAATGCCGATCGGGTGCGGAGCTTCCGTGATGGCGCCGGTGGGACAAACCAGCGCGCATCCGCCGCAACTGTGGCACAGCTCTTCATAGACCAGGGTTCGATCTGGCAGGCTCAGGATTGCGTTGAACCGGCAGATGCGCGCGCACGCGCCACAGTGAATGCACCGTTCAGGATTCACTTTCGGTACAAGACGGCTCACCGGTGTTTCTTTGCTGATCTCCGGCTTCAGGAACAGGTGGCCGTTTGGCGCCTCAACATCACAGTCGGCGTACACCACCGATTGGCCGTGGCGCGCGAGCGTCACGGCCAAATTGGTAGCGACGGTGGTCTTGCCGGTGCCGCCTTTGCCGCTCGCAACAGCGAGTTTCATCAGGCGTTACCGGGTTTGTCGGTTTGTTTTGGTGCCTCTTGTGGCGCCAATTGATCTATTCGCTGCCGAATTGCGCTCAGCATCCGCTCGAGTAATCCGGCTTGCTGGCGCAGTTGATCGACCTCGTTTGCCGGGGGCACGGGAGTCCATGGGCCAGGCTGACCCCACCCGGGCCAACCTGCGGCAGCACGTTGCCAGCCGGTCAAACCAGTGGCATAAAACCAATGCCGCCAACCTCGACCGCCACGGCCTCCGCCGCGTCCCCAACCACGACCGAACCCGCATCCGGGTCCGCGATTCATGTAGCCCGGGGCGCCAAACCCCGCGCAATAGCCGGCAGCTCTGCCGGTCATTGGTCCATGGCCCAAAGGGCCCGTTCGATCTCCCATTGGCATAGCGATTCTCCTTTCCTTTCGAATATGTTTCCTCACCAATGTCCGCGCACGTCTGCTTGGTCAAGCGCGGCCAACTTGCCCGCAAGAAAATCTCTGACAGCCTGATCAACAGTGCCACTTTCAGCGGAATACACCTTTATGTTGGCTGCTTGCAGAGCGGTCAAGGCTTTTGGGCCGACATGGCCCGTAATCACAACCTGCACGCCGTGGCGCGCGAGCGTTTGTGCGGCTTGCGTGCCCGCACCTTGAACCGCATTTGCACCTGCAGAGTTGTCAATGGCCAACTGCTGGCCGTTCTCGGTATCGACTATCCGAAAGAACCGCGCCCGGCCAAACCTTGGGTCCAAAAGCGCGTTTGGTTCCTGTCCCTGTGCTGTGATGGCAATTTTCATATGGAATGAGTCATTGCTCCGGGTTATGACAACGATGGCCGTGTTTCTGGTCGTGCCCGTGGTCGCATCTCGGAGTTCCGCCCACAAGCTTCCCATCAAGAAATGCTTGCGCAAGGTTCTCGGCGGTTTCATCTGCGGAACCCACGTGAACCGCGATGCCATGCTGTGCGAACAGGTCGAGCGCGCGCGGTCCCATACCGCCTGCAATGACAACTTCGACGCCCTGCTCATGAAGCCAACGAGGCAAAACCCCGGGCGCATGTGGTGGAGGAACAACCCTGGTTTGGTTGACGATTTGTTTCGATGCAGGGTCGGCTACTATCAGGGCGAATTCTTCGCAATGGCCAAAATGCCCCGCCAAACGTCCCCCGGTCAATGGAATGGCTATTTTCATGATCAAATCAAACTGTCTTGTTTCTGTTCGTTATGGTTACTCAAAACTCTCCTGGCGCCCTCCGGATTCACATGGCCCCGGCGCAGGCGGTGCCGCCGGCAACAACCACGGCCACCCGCCCCTCTCCAACAACCCGGCATGCGAAACTCGGGCTGCCAAAGCCTCCCACAGGAAAACGCTTTCAACACTTCCTCGATTTCCCCGCACAAGTGCCGCTCGACACGCACACCATGCGCTTCAAGCTCCCGCAACAGTGGTTCAGACACCGCAGCACAGAGGAGCACGTCCACTCCCAGCTCGGCCAATTTGCGCGCCAGTTCGCCGGTCGAAAGCTGGCCCAGCAACAGCTCGCTTCGCCCGATCTCTTCCCCGCGGCGCCGGGTTACAACCAGCAGACGTACCGCGGTATCGAGCACCGGCGAGATGCGACCGTTCGATACTGGCAAGGCAATCGTCACGCCATCTTGGTGGGCAAGACCCATGCCAACCGGTCAACTCCGGACTGAATGTCTTGGGCCGAGCCAGGGCTCGCGATGTTGTATTGTCCTGCCACGCAAAGCCTTTCCGAAACAACATGCGCGTGATTCGGCATGAGCACCCGGAGAAACCGCGGTGCGAATACTTGGCAGGCGAATTGCGTTTTGCCGCTCCGATTCCGCCAAACAGTTGCAATATGCCATGAATGAGCTTGCCATGCGCATTTGTGCCGGATGATTCTCTCAGCCATGACAACCGGTCGATGGAGATTCTCGCATGCGCTGCTCGGTGCAATGCAACAGGCCGTTTGTGTCGCAGCGGTTTTCGCTTTTTCCAAGGCCACCAGTGCCGGCTTGCTGGATGACCTGGCCAAACCACAAAACGGACGGTCGCGCCGTGTCACTTCAACGATGCGCGTCGGTGAAGTGCGCCGTGGCGGCAGCGATGCGAAACTGAACCCGAAAGCCGAGCCGCGCGGTGACCGTGATGAATCGAGCAACTGGGACAACTTCAGGGTCCCGGCCGGCGCAACTCATGTTCTCATGGACGAGCGCGGTCCCGGCGTGATCACGCATATCTGGATAACGTTCCTTGGACCGGAACCGCAAGACTGGGCAAAGCAAGGCTCAGCCAATCATCAGGAAATGCTGTTGCGGATGTTCTGGGACGGCAATCCGCGACCGGCTGTTGAGGCGCCTGTTGGGGATTTTTTTGCGAACTGTTTCGGGTTGCGGCGCGAGGTGATCAGTCTGCCTGTGATTGTTGAAGACGCCGATTCGTACAACTGTTTTTGGCGAATGCCGTTCCGGAAATCGGCCCGGATCGAGATCGAAAATCAGAGCGACAAACCTATCAGCCTGCTCTACTACAACATCGACTGGATTCAGCTCGACAGTCTGCCCAAAAATACGCCCTATTTCCATGCTCAGTACCGGCAGGAGTACCCGGTCAAATCGGGCCAGGACTACGTCGTGCTCGAAACCACCGGCAAAGGACATTACGTGGGCACAGTCTTGGCTGTCCGTACCCGCAGCCCATCGTGGTTCGGAGAAGGAGACGAGAAAATCTACATCGACGGCGAACTGAAGCCGTCCATCTGGGGCACCGGCACCGAAGATTATTTCCTGTCCGCATGGGGCTTGAAAACGACCAGCACTCCATACTTTGGTGTCCCGTGCTTCGACCAATGGGGCATTGTCGGCGGTCACACGGCCGCGTACCGATGGCATCTCAATGACCCAATAGTCTTCAACAAGGGAATCAAGGTCACCTTCGAGCACTTCGGATGGATATCGCCGGATGAAAACCCCGAGGGCAGGTCGATGAGCTGGAACGAGCGCGAAGATGATTACGCCAGTGTCGCTTTCTGGTATCAGACAGGCCGGAGCACGTTTGACGCACGAGCCCCTCACGCACGCGAGCGGCGTTTGCCCAGCCTCGAGAGAGTGATCGCCTACGCGCGCGACTTCGCGGACGCAAAGCACCACGGCAACGGCGCGGTTGCCATACAGCAACTGGACCTTTACGAAGGTCCGCAACTCCTCTACAAGCCCACAAGCCCGGAGAACGCATGGCTCGAGATTCCATTCGAAGTCAAAAGGAAAGAACCACTGCGCTTGCTTCTCAATCTGACCAGGTCCTATGACTTCGGCATTTATCAGGCGTATCTTGACGGAGTGAAACTCGGGGAGCCTTTCGACTGCTACAGCGCGAAAATCGTCAACGAAGAAGTCCATCTGCTCGATTTCTGGCCGGAGCCGGGCAGGCATGTGGTCAGGCTCGAGTGCACGGGCAAAAACCCGCTGTCGAGCGGCTGGTACTGCGGATTGGAATCGGTCAGGCTCCGCGAGCGCCGTCCACGGGTCGAAGCGATGGGCCATGACCGCGACAAGGACTGGCGGAAATCGCCAACCTTGTATCGCTAACAAGGTTCCTCAGGCCTCTGCAAAACGGGGCTTTTTGTCCGGACACACTCGGTACTTCAATGTCCTCAGCGCGGCGCAGCCGCAACCAAATGCGCGAGGCGTAAAAACTGCGCTGGCTGAGGGAATACCACTGCGTCACCACTGCGTCGCGCCGCGCTGAAAGGGGCGACTTCGTCGCCATGGGAGGAGACGCGAGTGGGATCAGCGGACGAACAGTTCGAAGGCAAAAGTTTCGAACCACACGATGGTCTGCGATTTCCGCAAAGATTATCCGATATTATACTCCAAAGGCCGCGCTCTCGTGACCGCACTGGTTGCTACCAGAGAAGCGGATACTGACAAATTTAGCAAACTCGCAGTCTGAAGATCTTCGCAAATATGAGCGATTTTTCACTGTAATTATACATTGTTGCCCATGTGAAACCTTAACAGGTGCCCCGATCACTCTGGCGTGATCAGCCCACCGACACCGGTCGCCCCAAATATCGTGCCTGTCCCCTTCTTACGGGCCGGCAGGCTCCCAGCCGGCCTCAACTGGGCAGCAAGTGGTTGGGCAGACCCGGGCCAAAAGCCCGGTCCCGAAATATCGTGTCAATATCGTGAATATCGTGTCTGTCCCCTTCTTATGGCCCGCTACCAACCCGGCCCTTGCATCCACGCGCCTCGCCACACCCCAGTACCAGCAGACCCTCGTCGTTTTCTTTTGTGGCACAGTCCCGCATCCACTCCATAGCCGATACTTTCCGCAAGGGGGCCAGAGGCTGCCCATTGAACGGTTAACCCGCATATTTCATACGCTGATTAGTTATACTAACAATTCGATCATATTTGCGAAGATTTTCAGGCTCCGAGTTCGCTCAGTTTGTCACTATCCGCTTCTCTGGCAAAGAGCGGTGCGGTCACCACAGCGCAGCTTTCGAAGCGTTACATTGGGTAATTTGCCCAGGACCAGATATGGGGACAGACTCAATGTTTGGACGACCGGACTCCTGGCCCGGTGGACCTGACCAAGCGCTGGTCGGGGGGGCCAAGCCAGCGGGGCGCACAGATATGGGGACAGACACAGAATTTCCAGATTTGGGGACAGACACGATGTCGGGTATGTCCGATATGGTGACAGACACGATGTTCGATGTGCCGATCAGGAACGTTCAACGTGAAACGTTCAACTCTCAACTTTCAACGGGGTGACCGAAAGGGCGCATGGTGGCCGGGATATGGGGACAGACACGATGTTTGGGCGACCGGACTCTTGGCCCGGTGGACCTGAGGAAGCGCTGGTCGGGCGGTCCAAGCCAGCGGGGCGCACAGATATGGGGACAGACACAGAATTTCCAGATTTGGGGACAGACACGATGTCGGGTATGTCCGATATGGTGACAGACACGATGTCCGATATACCGATCAGGAACGTTTAACGTCCAACGTTCAACTCTCAACTTTCAACGGGGTGACCGAAAGGGCGCATGGTGGCCGGGATATGGGGACAGACACGGAGTTACGGTGATACGTATCACTGGGCTTTTCGTGACGGTACTGTGGAGTCGGTATCTGCAGTGCCTGTATTTTTTTTCAGGAGGCGTGAGCCGCGGGCAGGGGACAAAGTGGAAGGAAATATTGCGCAGCCCGGCGGCGCAGAGCTCTGCAATCAACGGGTGCAGGCAGTGCGTCTTTGCGCGTCAGGGAACTTTGGTTCCGGCTACGCCGGGCTGGGATTGTCTTCGGCTTGTGAGCCGGCGAGATTCACCGTCGGGGCGGCGGGGGGGCCGGGCGTCCCACCGCCCCGCCGATAAATAACTTCGGATAGCCTGTATTCGGGGTTAAGCTGCGCCGTATGGACATCCGGGGTAAAACCGGTGTTGATGGTGCTGCACATTTGCCGCCATCGAGTCCTCGCGGACAAATATCGAGTCGCAGGTTTGTGCGAGAACCTTCAATTCATCCAGCTCGGTTTCAGTTGGTTCGCGGTATGCTCTGCAAGCTTTGACTGCTTTGTCCAACAGATCGATGAACGACGGTGGAATGCCCGCTGCGACTCCCGGACGCGAAAGTGTAAAGCGCCATGCGAGGTTGACTTCATGTTCTTCTTCGACAGATCGGTACCACCACTGGCGGGAGCGTGGCGTGTTTTGAGGCCATGCGCCGCGGCTCATGGTTTTGATGGCGATGACTGCGGCGCGTTTGCGTGCGGCTTCTTCAAGGACAGCCCGACCGAAATCGCGCTTGTAGTATTCGACGAAGTTGATTGGGAACATAACGGTGTCGAAATCGAAGCTTTTGATAGCTTCGAGGGCGGCTTTGGTCGAGTGAGCGGAGAAACCGATGAACCTGATTTTGCCTTCCTCTTTGGCTTTCAGGAAAGTTTCCATTGCACCGGCGGGGCCGAGCGCTTGTTTGACTTCGTCAATTCTCACCAGGTGGTGTAACTGGTACAGGTCGAAGTGGTCGGTCTTGAGGAGGCGCAAGGAGTTTTCCAATTCCTTTCTTGCGCCTTCTTTGTCGCGCATTTTGGTCTTGCAGGAGAGGAAGATCCGGTCGCGGTCGAGGCCTTGAAGTCCGATACCCATTTTGGTTTCTGCCTCGCCATTGCCGTAAGCGGGGGCTACATCGAAGTAATTGACTCCGTTGTCGAAGGCCTTGTGAAGGCCGTCGGTGCCTGTTTTCTGGTCATAGTGGACAAGTGCGAGTCCGGGGAATCCGACGACCGAGATTTGGCTACCGGTACGGCCGAGTGTGCGTTTGGGGACGGGGGTTTCGGAGGTGGCGGGTGGGGGTGTGGTTTGGGCTGCGGGGGCGATTTTGGGCAGTCCGACTACGAACACTCCTGTGGCGCTGCCAACCGTTCTAAGAAAGGTCCTTCGTTTCATTTTGGGCGATGTTTGAGTTGAAAATAGAACCGGTTTTGCGTGAAAGCAAGTGTGGTAATTCGGCATGAGGCTTGCTCAAAACTGACGTGTGATTGTATTGTCAAATACAAAGGGCGGGCGTGATTCGTCCGACCGGTTTGAGGGTGTGCATGGTTGAGCGGGAATTGATTGAGAGCAAAGATTGACGAACCGATGGAAGGCTGACAATGTTTGGGGTTGCGCCGCGAGAGTGCGCGGGGCGTACCGAGTTGTTGGCGGTACAACCATAGAACAGGACAAAAGTGGCAGCCAGAGACGATTATTTGTTGGACAGTCTGCTTGAGATGGGCTACGTGACCAACGAGCAGTTGGGGCCCATCCGTGCCGAAGCCGATTCGACGGGCGAGGGTATTGTTGACACGCTTGTTGCGAAGGGGGTGATTTCTGCTGAGGTGGTCGCGCAGGCCAAGGCCACGCATTTCGGCACAGAGTTTATCCGGCTGAGCGAGATGCGGCTTCCTGACGATGTTATTGCTGCGGTGCCGAGGCACGTGGCCAAGCGGTATAACGTTGTGCCCGTCAGGAAAGAGGAGGGCGGCATTGTTGTTGCGATGGCAGACCCGTCGGATTTGGACACGCTGGACGGGCTGCAACATTCGCTTGGGACCTCGGTGATACCGGCTGTGGCGAGTCCTGAGGATATCGAGGCGGCGATCGCCAAGTATTACGGTGTCAAGGAAGACTCGGTGAGCAAGATGATCCAGGACATCACCGAGGGCGAGGTTGATGTTGGCCAGATTACCGCGGTTGCGACTGACGACGGTTCGACTGTTGAGGCTGATGCTCCTATAATCAAGCTGGTCAACACGATGATCGTTGAGGCCTTCAAGATGCGCGCCTCGGATATTCATTTGGAACCGCTGGCGAAGCGGTTTCGGGTGCGGTACCGGATTGACGGGATGCTGCACGAGATGAAGAGCCCGGCCAAACGGTTGCAGGCGCCCATCATCAGCCGCATCAAGATCATGTCCAACATGTCAATCGCCGAGCGCCGAATACCACAAGACGGACGTATCCAGGCGCAGGTTGGCGGCAAGACGATTGACCTGCGTGTTTCGTGCATTCCAACCACTCACGGTGAAAGCATAGTGATGCGTCTTCTGGACAAGGAAGGGTTGCGGCTGGGTTTGCCTGAACTGGGCTTTTTCACCGATGACCAACAGACCTTCGAGCGCATGATAGGTTTACCGGACGGGATAATTCTGATCACGGGGCCGACCGGTTCGGGCAAGACGACGACGCTTTACGCGGTGTTGAATTTTATCAATCGCCCCGATCGCAAGATTATTACCGTTGAAGACCCGGTTGAATACGTGCTTTCCGGAATCAATCAGGTCCAGGTCAATGAAACGGTCGGTTTGACGTTTGCTGCGGCTCTGAGGTCGATGCTTCGTCAGGCGCCGAACGTGATCATGTTGGGTGAGATTCGCGACCTGGAGACAGCGACGATCGCGATCAACGCCTCGTTGACCGGTCACCTTGTGTTCTCGACCGTGCACACCAATGACGCTCCGAGCGCTGTCACACGTTTGATTGATATCGGCGTCAAACCGTTTCTTGTGGCGTCCTCATCGCGGTGCTTGATGGCGCAGCGGCTTGTTCGGAAAGTTTGCAAGCGCTGTGGACAGCCATACACGCCGACCGAGCGCGAACTCAAGGCTCTGAAGATAGATGCCGCGCAGGCTGCCGGTGCGACCTTCCGGAAAGGCAAGGGTTGCCCCGAATGCAACAAGACCGGTTACAGAGGCCGTATGGGGATTTTCGAGATATTTGTTATCGATGATGAAGTGCGAAAACTAATATACGACAAGGTTTCTTCGAGTGTGCTTCGCGCCAAAGCGCGCGAGTCGGGCATGCGGACCTTGCGTGAGGATGGGACGCGCAAAGTGCTTGCGGGTTTGACAACGCCCGATGAAGTGATTCGGGCGACAGCGATGGATGTGGATTGATGAAAAGCTTGCACTTTGGCAGGATTGCGTTTCGCGGCGCGTGTGTGGGATTGACATTGTTGTCCCCGGCCAGAAACCTGTGTTGTGGGTTTTCGCGTTTGTTTTAGCCATTATTTTTATTTTGCCATGTCGTACTCGATGTCTGATTTGCTGCAACTGATGGTGCAGGAAGGAGCATCGGACCTTCACTTGCGTGTTGGTGTGCCGCCGGTGATCCGATTGCACGGGATTCTTCACAGAGTTGAAGGTCCGCCGTTACGTCCTGAGGACACTGAAGAGCTGATGCGCACGATTACCTCGGAGGAAAACGTTCAGCAGGTCCGGGAACGCGGGACTGTTGACTACGGTTTTGCGTTCGGGGATTTGGCGCGGTTCCGCGTGAGCGTTTTCAAAGAGAGAGGTAATTTCGGCGTGGTCGCCCGGCAGATTCCGAACAAGATGATGACGTTGGAGCAGATCGGGCTGCCGCCGTCCGTGCGCGAATTGCTTTACAAGCCGCGTGGATTGGTTCTGGTCACGGGACCGACCGGGTCGGGGAAGACGACGACACTGGCGTCGATGATCAATATCATAAACGAGGAACGCGACGACGCGCACATCGTCACGATCGAGGACCCGATCGAGTATTATCACAAGCACAAGAAGGCGATCATAACCCAGCGCGAAGTGAACGTTGATGTCCCGAACTTTGCTGAAGCGCTGAGGCGTGTTTTGCGGCAGGACCCGGATGTGATTCTGGTGGGCGAGTTGCGCGACCTTGAGACGATGGATGCGGCGATCACTGCTGCTGAAACCGGGCACCTTGTCTTTGGAACTTTGCACACGACCGGCGCGGCCAAGACGATTGACCGGCTTGTCAATGCATTCCCGGTGACCCAGCAGGAGCAAATCCGGATTCAGCTTTCCACGGTGTTGCAGGCGGTTATTTCGCAGTTGCTTTTGCCGAGGTGCGACAAGCCGGGCCGGGTGGCCATCTTCGAGATCATGGTTAACACCCCATCAATTAGCGCGCTGATACGCGATAACAAGACGTTCCGAATCCAGTCCGACATACAAACGGGGGCGAAATACGGGATGGTCACGCTGGACAGCTTTTTGTTGGACAAGTACCAGGCGGGGATGATTTCCCAGGAAGAGGTTATTACGAAGGCTCAGGACCCGGTCTCGATACTGCAGAAACTGCAGGAACTTGAAGCGGGCAAAGCATTGGCTGAAGTTGAAGGTCGCAGGTAATCATGGCTGATATCTCCTCAAATCCGTTGTTGGCTTTGATTCGCGAGCGCGGGCTGGCTGACGACATGCAGCTCGAAGAAGTGATGGCGGAGCACGCTCGCACTGGCCGCCCGGTTGGCCAGATTTTGCTCGATTATGGAATAGTAGATACCGACACCCAGCTCGAGATCATTGCCGAACATCTGGGGACTGAAGCGGTTACGATCAATGAACTGGACCTGACTCCGGAAGTGATCGAGACCGTGCCGGCAGCCACGGCGCGGATGTACCAATGTTTGCCGGTGGCTGTTGAGGGTGGCGTGGTCAAGATTGCCCTGGTCGATCCGCTCAACCCGGCGGTGATTGACGAATTGGGTTTTTCGCTGGGGAAAGAGGTTCGCATTGTGGTTGCTGATCCGGCCCAGGTCGAGAAGCTGATTCGGAAGTTTTATCCCGAGGACAGCGAAGGCGTCGGGGATTTGCTCAAGCAGCTTGGAGCGGATGAGGAAATTGCCAAGGAAGTTGTAGAGGCAGAGGGCGGTTCGATTGATCTGTCGAGCCTTGCCAATGAAGCTCCGATAGTCAAGTTTGTGAACCTTGTGTTGTTCCAGGCGGTGCAGGATCGCGCAAGTGACATTCATTTCGAGCCGTTTGAGGATCAATTCAAGATTCGGTATCGTGTTGACGGTGCTTTGTACGAAATGACACCGCCGCCGAAACATCTGGCTTTGCCGGTGACATCGCGCATCAAGGTCATGGCCGATCTTGATATTTCGGAGCGGCGTCTGCCTCAGGACGGGCGCATATCGCTTACGATTGGTGGGCGCCAGGTTGACATGCGTGTTTCGACCTTGCCGACGCAATTCGGTGAGTCGGTGGTGCTTCGTGTGCTGGACCGGTCGGCCATGCAACTCGAGATGGAGAACCTCGGGTTTCCCAAGTTCATTTACGATTACATGGTTGAAGCGATCCAGCAGCCCAATGGCATTATTATTGTGACCGGGCCGACCGGCTGCGGCAAGACCACGACGCTTTACTCGTGTTTGAGGCGGATTAACACGATTGACTCGAAACTTTTGACGGTTGAAGACCCGGTCGAGTACGACATTGAAGGAATCATGCAGGTGCCGGTGCACGAGGCCGTCGGGATGACGTTTGCCAAGGCATTGCGCGCGTTTTTGCGGCAGGACCCGGATATCATCATGGTGGGTGAAATGCGCGATTTGGAAACGGCGCAGGTTGCAATTCAGGCTTCGTTGACGGGGCACCTTGTGATGACGACGCTTCATACTAATGACGCGCCGGGGGCTGTCACGCGCATGATTGACATGGGGGTCGAGCCGTTTTTGATTTCCTCGACTCTTTTGGCGGTGTTGGCGCAACGGCTTGTGAGGATGATCTGCAAGCGGTGCCGGACGCCATTCGAGCCGACAGAATCGCAGCTTGCGCTTTTGAATTTGTCTCCGCATGACGTTGGGGACAAGGTGTTTTACTATGGACGTGGGTGCAAGGAATGCAATGACACCGGGTACCGCGGGCGCAAAGGCATCTTCGAGCTGCTGCCGATCAGCGAGCCGATACGCATTTTGATAAACGAACGTTCACCCACTGCCGTAATCAGGCAGAAAGCGATTGAATTGGGAATGGTGACTCTGCGCGAAGACGGTTTGCGGTGCATCTTCGACGGCGATACCACAATTGAAGAAGTGCTGAAGTACACTTGATTTGGAGAAACCCTATGCCGAAGTTCAATTACGTCGCGATGGATTCCCGTGGTAAAGAAACCAAGGGAACACTCGAGGTCGCCAATCAGAACGAAGCCATCACCCGCCTGAAGGAAATGGGGTTCTTCCCGACGAAAGTTGTTGAGGCGGAGAAGCCCAAGGAGAAAGGCGTCAGTAAAGGCAAGCGTGCTCCGGCAGCGGGCGAGAAGAAGAAGGGGAAAGGGATTAATATCAGCATCCCGTTCCTTGGGGGGAAGGTTGGGACGAAGGTCATGACCGCTTTCACGCGGCAGCTTGCGACGTTGGTGGATGCGGGGTTGCCGTTGCTGCGCGGCATGCGGGTACTCGAACGTCAGGAACGCAATCCCACGCTCAAGCAGATCATTGGCGAGATGGCTGTTGCGATTGAAGGTGGCAGCACTTTTTCGGAGGCACTGGCCCAACACCCGAAGGTTTTCAATCGGCTGTATGTCAACATGGTCAAGGCTGGCGAACTTGGCGGTGTATTGGAAGTTGTTCTGAACCGCCTTGCCGAGTTCATGGAAAAAGCCCAGAAGATCAGGGGCAAAGTCAAGGCCGCGCTGTTTTATCCTGTGGCGGTGTTGACGGTGGCGACTATTATTCTTGGCGTATTGATGGTGTTTGTGGTGCCGCGGTTTCAGGCGATATTCTCCGACATGCTCGAGGGGGCTGCACTGCCGGGATTTACGCGGGTTGTATTGGACATTGCCAATGCGATCAAGAGCCGGACAATCCTGTTGTTTGACGGCCCTCCGTACGTGCTACCCGGGCCTGTGATCTGGATCATCGTGGGCATTATCGTGGCGTTCAAGCTGTTTGTAAGGTGGCGCAAGGGGCGGTGGCTATGGGACAAAGTGAAACTCAACATGCCCGTTTTTGGTCCTGTGATCAGCAAGGTGGCCATTGCACGGTTCACGCGGACTTTGGGCACGCTGGTCAGCAGCGGTGTTCCAATTCTCCAGGCGTTAACGATTGTAAAGGAGACCTCTGGCAACGTTGTCATCGGGGAAGCCGTGGCGCGGATTCATGAGAGCGTCAAGGAAGGCGATACGATTACCGCGCCGCTGGACGCGTCAAATATCTTCCCTCCGATGGTGGTGAGCATGGTGGACGTTGGTGAACAAACCGGCGCGCTTCCGGAAATGTTGATGAAGATCGCCGACACCTACGAGGAAGAGGTGGACAACGCGGTTTCGGCGATGACGTCGCTTTTGGAGCCGGTCATGATCGTTTTTCTGGCTGTGATTGTGGGAAGCATTGTGATTGCGCTGTTCCTGCCGTTGATAGACCTCATCAACCGCCTTGGCAGTGAAGGTGGGGAAGGCAAGTCGGAAGGCGGGGCTGAATGACTTTACGGGTTCTACTCATTCGTACTCCATACAAATGAAAAACCTCCGTTGGCTGCAAGTCGGCCTGGGCATTGCCCTGTTGGCGTCGATTGTTGTCTTGTTCAAACCGCCTTTGCGATCCGGTGCGCCCGGTCGGGGCAATGCTGATCCGCCGGTTCCGGCCGGAAGCGCTGATTCGGCAAAGACAAACCCGTTGCTCTCGGTCGCCGCTTGTGAGCAGGGGAATTTCCCGTTGCCCAAGCTTGACCGAGCGGTCGAGTCTGCCGACCGCGCTGTCACCGAGAATTCTGCGCCCGGGGCAATACACGCCGAATTTGCCAACTGGGTTGGCGAGTTCTTGAGTGCAAGAGCCTCCGGAACTGCGCTTCCGTCGTTTGCCGAAGGCAGTCGGCTTGCTGCTGCCCGACGTGCGGCTCTGGCGCAGGTGATCAAGGAAGACCCGCAGTCGGCTTTGGAAATGGCCGTACCGTGGCAGTGGCGCGAAACGCTCCCGCCAGAAATCACCGCGCATTTCGAGGAGGTTGTGAGTGCACGAGGCAACCTCGACGTTTTCTGCGCGTTGCCGCTGCCCGGGGCCGATTACCGCCAGTTCAAGCCCGGTCTGATGCGTTATGCGACTGTCAACGGGCGCACTTACCAGGCTTATGTTTACGGGAAACGCGCCCGACAAATGAGCCAGCGCAACATTGCCATCGAAGGCATCGCAGTGGACAATTTGCTGGCGGTTTCTGAAGAACCGATTCGGCTGCTTGATGCTGGCGAGACCCGGGCGATGATGCGGGTTGGCAAAGCACCGGCATCGGTCAAGTGCGCTCTTTGTGGTTCCGGGCCTGTGGCGGGGCAGGATCGTCTTTTGGTTTCGCACGGTGGACAACTTCTTGATGTGTGTTGCCTTTCGCATGCCGGCGAGTTGAGCCGCACTCTTGCTGAGGTTGAACAGCGCAGCCATGTTGCGCTCATGTCTTCGGGCGGCGATACTTTTGGGGGGAACAGTTGGTGGACCAGCCGGCCGCCCGCGAGCCTGCAGGGCTCATTTGCCACAAAGCGGGTGCTTTACATGCGGGTGGTGTTTCGTGACGACGTTCGCGTTCCGATCAGCGAGGGCCAAGCAATGGCGATCATGGAAGAAGTTGACGCCTTTTACAAAGAGGCTTCTTACAATAAAACGGCTTTGATTACCACTGTGACGCCGGTGCTGACGCTTCCGCACCCGAAACTCAACTATTCGACGTTGGGACCCGGCGCGTTGCTCCAGGACGCAGTGACTGAAGTGATCAAACTGGGGTACAAGGCCGAGAACTACGACCAGCTTATTTTGCAGTTTACGACCGTTCCCGGGTACGAATGGGGCGGGTTGGGCGGTGGCGGAGTGGTTTGGATACAAGGGGCGGGTGTTGGGCTGATTGTTCACGAGCTGGGCCACTGTTACGGGCTTGGGCACGCCAACTTCTGGGAGACGCGTCGCCCGGTTCTTCCGACCACGCCGCAGTTGCCGTTCGACATCGACAGCCTCGTTGGGCACGACAGTATCATCGGGGTGGGAGACGACATCGAATACGGGGACATCTTCGATGTTATGGGCAGCGGCGGTGGTGAGGCCACTACAGGGACAAACCAGATGCTCACGTCGTTTGCGGGGCACTTCAACGCAATCGGCAAAGCGCAGCTTGGCTGGCTGACGGAAGCGTACACAGTCAAGGTTGCAACTGACGGAACAAACCGGATATATGTTCATGACACGCCACGACTGGTGGAAGGTCGGAGTTACGCGCTGCGGATTGCGAAGGATGCCCAGCGCGAGTACTGGGTCAGTGCCAGGACCAAGATTCCAAATCGTTGGTTGACGAACGGTGTTGAACTGCACTGGGCAGCATGGCAACAGGCCCAGGGATACAGCCAGTTGCTTGATACAACGCCCGGTTCGATTCATGGCCGCCAGGACGCTGCCATAGCTGTCGGGCGAACGTACGCTGATGAGGAATCGAAGGTTTACATCACGCCTGTTGCGAGGGGCGGATCAGGTACCAACACATGGTACGATGTGGTTGTTTTCAGGGGCGAACGAAAAGACAACCTGCCGCCTGTCATCACACTCTCTGTCTCGACGAACAAGACCCGCCCGAACGAACCCATTACTTTGACGGCCAATGCGATTGATCCCAATGGCGATGCGATGTCGTTTTACTGGGATTTGGGAGACGATACTGCCGGGCCAAATTCATCGACCATTGTGAAAGAGTGGGCGGTGCCCGGCGATTACGTTGTACGCTGCGAGGTCAGCGATCTCCGCGGAGGCATAACCAGCAAACACATTGTGATCAGAGTCGGCGATCCCACCACGCTCAGAGTGAGCGGTTTTGTGGTTGATAACGCAGGAATGCCACTTCGCGGCGTGCGAGTGTCCAATGGTTCATTGACAGAGGGCGAGTATGAGTATGCGGAGAACTACAAGTGGACATACACTGACAGCGACGGCGCGTTCACGCTGGTCGGTCTGACAAACGGGGATTACTACGTCGGCGCCCATATCAACGGCTACATAACAACACCTGCCAACTTCGCAGTTCCAATTACCTTGCGAGACCGTGACGGTTCCGGGCTGACGTTTATGGCAAACCCGCTTCCGCGGGTTACCGCAGAGGTTGTCGAGCATGCAGACGGCCCAACGAAGAAACCCGGCATTTTCCGGCTGAAACGGACCGGTGACACCAACACGGCGCTCCAGGCGTTTTTCCTGCTGGGCGGCTCTGCAGTCGAACGCAAGGATTACGCGCGGATCAGCAATTCGGTTGTGAATCAAACCAACGTTGTGCCCAGTCCATTCGGTCCGCACACGCTTTCTTTCAAGTTCTACGCTGTGGATTTTGCGACGGGGGTGGTTGAGACGAACATCACGATCACACCTCTTGTCACCAACGCACCTGCCGGCCAGGACAAAGACGTCGCACTCACGATCATGTATCCGTTGGAGGTGATGCGGCTCGAGCTTACGAATGGCGAAGGCGGGCTTCTGGCCACAAACACCAATTACGTGTTTTTCAGCGATTGGGAAATCCGCAACGTCAACGGGCAGGATACCTGGTTCCAGAACTACACGGATTATGTGCCATGGTGGCCCGGTGAAGCCCGTCTCAAGATCGCCGCGCAAAAGGCGACATTGCCAGTCGTATCTTTGTTGGCTTCGGCGCCGGTTACAGAGAATGCAATTGATGCCGCCCAGTTCACCGTGCTCAGGAGTGGTGTGATGGATGTTCCCGTGACGGTTAAGTTGACTGTTGAAGGGACGGCAGTGCCGGGTTCGGATTACCAGGCGTTGCCAGACAGCGTGGTTATTCCAGCAAACGCTTCTTTTGTGACCATCCCGGTCTATGTGCGGCCAAACCTGTATCTTGACGGCAACCGGACGGTCAAACTCAAGATCACCGCCGACCCGTCCTATCAGGTCGGCACCGGGGAGGCAACAGTTACCATTGGCGACAACGACCTCCCGCTGGTGACGATTGCGGCCACGCAGCCCGTTGGCAGTGAGTCAGGCTCACTTGCCGCGGTGATGATGGTCACGCGTGCGGGAGACATCACACGCGAATTGACAGTGAACTATTTGGTTTCAGGCACGGCGGTAAGCGGTCGTGATTACCGTTCGCTGCCGGGGGCGGTCACAATTCCTGCAGGCCAGCCTTCGGCGGCGATCGTTGTTACGCCGCGCGACAATGGAATCCGCGACGGTGGCAACACCGTTCAGGTGTTCATATCGGACAGTCCGACGTACAACGTCGGCTATCCGAACACTGCCACGGTTTTCATCCAAGACCGGGCGCTGCCCGTGGTTACCGTGAGAGCCACGGATGAGACTGCTGCCGAGCCCGGTGATACCGGCGAGTTTGTGCTCACGCGAACCGGCGACACGAGCCGCGAGCTGGAAGTGTTCATCAAGACGGGCGGCACAGCAAAACCGTTTGCGGATTATGTATCGCTTGGCGAGCGCGTGGTGTTCCCACGAAACGCGTCCACGGTGACACTGACGGTTGTGCCTGTAAACGATGGGTTCCGTGAGGATCCGGAGACTGTGATCTTGGAAGTTCTTCCCGGACTGGATTACTACGCCGGGTCGCCGTCGCAGGCCATGGTGACAATCAACGATGACGATTCCGGTTCAGCATTGGCTGTTGGATTCAGTTTCCTGAGTTCCACCAATTATGAGACACCGGGCCAGGCGTTCATCGCCGTCGCAATCACGGGTAACCCGCAAGAGGACAATCCTGTGACTGTCGATTACAAGGTCACTGGTGGAACAGCCATTCCTGACATCGATTATCCTCTGACGAGTTCAACGGGACGTCTGATGTTCTATCACGGCCCGGACGGCGGCAAGAACCAGTACACCAACCGCACCCAGTTGATTCCTTTTGTTTACACCAATGACAGCGTGGCGAAGCCCGACAGGACTGTGGTGCTGACGTTGATAGCGCCGCCGCCGTTCATAAGCAACTGGCTGACCACAAATGACATCACCATTACAAACGAAAGCGGCGAAACGATTACAACCAACGAGATCGTGACCAACTCGACGCTGGTTACGATCCCAATGAACGCGTCATTCGATGTTTACCAGAGTCACACGCTGACCATACTTGACGATGATGCTTCGGTGATCACGGTTGAAGCAACGGACCCGGTGGCGTACGAGCAAGGTCTGGACCCGGCTGTGTTCACGATCAAGCGCACAGTGGTAACGAACCGCGCTCAGAAAGTCCGGTTCCAATTGTCGGGTCTTGCTAGCAACGGCAGCGATTATCAGACCATCGAAACAACGGCCGAAATCCCACCCGGATGGGATTCGATCCAGATTCCTGTCATACCGGTTGATGATCCGGTTCAGGAGTACATCGAGGATGTCAAGCTGACGCTGCTCGAGACGCCCGGTGCGCAAATTGGAGATGCGAGCACTGCTACTGTGACCATAATCGACAATGACGGAACAGTGGAATTCGCCCGGACCGCGTACACTGTGCCCGAGAACGTTGGCATTGCCAACATCCCGGTTCGGCGCACTTCTGACACCAACGCATTGGTGACGGTCGATTTCATGGTGACCGCGGGCACCGCCGTGCCGGATGTCGATTTCGTTGCGACCAACGGTGTGCTGGTGTTCCAACCCGGAGAGACAGTGAAGAACCTGCAGGTTCCGATCCTTGACGATCTTGTGACGGAGCCGACCAAGACGGTTAACCTGACATTGCTCAACCCCAGTGGTGGAGCGCCGCTTGGCGGCCAGACAACAGCCGTGTTGAATATCGAGGACGACGACACTGCGGTCGAGTTTGCCGCCGCTGGATTCACGGTCTATGAGCATGAGACCAACGCCGTCATCACTCTGCGCAGAATTGGTGTTTTGACAAACCTCGCGCAGATTACCTTCTCGGCCACAAATGGAACAGCCGTGGACGGCCTTGATTTCGTCGCCACCAACCAAACCGTCTCCTTCGCGCCCGGACAAACCCTGACGAATGTGTTGGTGAGAATTCTCGATAACACCTTGATAGAATCGAACAAGACTGTATTGCTCACGCTGCAGACAAACGAGTTGGCGACCACCAGCGTGGGACCGCAAGGGAACGCCACGCTGACGATCGTGGAGAACGATTGCGCCATTCAATTCGCAGCAACGAATTACTCTGTCATCGAGCATGCGAAGTTTGTCACTCTCGACGTCCAGCGCATTGGCGGGACAGTGCATCCTGTGCAGGTGGATTACAGGACCGTGGACGGCACTGCAAACTCGGGCCGGGATTACCAGAGCACCTCGGGCACGTTGACGTTTGCAGGCGATACGAACGTGCTGGCTCTCGATGGTTCCGGCGCGCTCGTATTCCAACCCGGCGAGACCAACAAAACAATTCAGGTTCGCATTTTGGATGACAATCTCGGCGAAGGGGATGAGTTGTTCCTTGTCCGCCTGCAGAATGCACGGGCTGCGGTCAAGGTGCCAACGAACACTGTTGTGTTGGGACAGGTCACAAGTGCCGCGGTAACAATCATCGACGATGAAACTCCCGGACAGGTTGATTTTGCATTCAATCCTGGCCAGGGCGCTGATGGTCCTGTTTATGCACTTGCGTTGCAAAGCGATGGCAAGGTGGTAATCGGCGGGGCGTTCACGAGCATCGACGGGATAATTCTCAACCATGTGGCGCGATTGCACGAGGATGGTTATCTGGACAGTTTCCTGACGCCTGGCCAAGGGGCCGATGGTGACGTTTATGCGATTGCTGTACAACCCGACGGTCGCATTTTGATCGGCGGCGATTTTCGAACTGTCAATGGCGTGCCATGCATTCGGCTGGCGCGATTGAATGCCGACGGCTCTGTGCACGACGAGTTCAAGCCGGGGCTTGGTCCTGACGGTCGCGTCAGGGCCATCGCTGTTCAGCCGGACGGTGCGATTTTGATCGGCGGCGATTTCAATTCTGTCGTGGGGGCGCCGCGTGTGGGCATTGCGAGATTGACATCGAACGGCATGGTTGATCAGACGTTTGATCCTGGCGCGGGTGCGCCTGGTGTTTGGGCGATCGCGGTTCAACCTGACGGGAAGATACTGATCGCAGGCGCTTTCACGAGCGCAGCGGGCTCAGCCCAGCGATACATTGCCCGGCTGAATCAGGACGGGTCGATTGATCGCACATTCAACACGGGCGCCGGTCCGGACGGCATGGTGCGGTCAGTTGCGCTTTTGGCTGACGGGCGGATTCTGATCGGCGGTGACTTTGAAACATTCGCGGGTATTTCGCGTTACGGCGTGGCAAGGCTTAACGCCGATGGGTCACTTGATACTGCCTTCGAGCCACCGGCTGATGCCGACGGCGCAGTGTATGCCGTTGGAGCGTTACCTGACGGGAAGATCATGGTTGGCGGCGCGTTCACGACGTTGGGCGGTCTGCCGCTTGCCCGTTTCGCCCGGCTGAACCCGAACGGTACTGTGGACACCAGTTTCCAGATTGGCACGGGCGCCAATGATCTTGTGCGTGCGCTGGTGGTTCAGCCTGACACGGCGGTTGTTATTGGAGGAGATTTCACAGAAGTTAACGGGCTGGACCGGAAGCGGATTGCGCGCATCCACGGCGATGAGAAGTTCCGGTTGAACACGGTCCAGTTCAGCGCGGCATTCTATCGCGCACCGGAAGACGGAACAAACGCTGTAATTACTGTCGTGCGCGGCGGCGATGTCACAACCAGCTTTGCAGTGACTTACGGCACGCGTGACGGCACCGCAATCGCAGGCAGGGATTATAAAGAAACCAACGGCACACTCGCCTTTGCCGCGGGTGAAACTGCGAAAACATTCACGGTGCCGATCATCGACAACCTGCTTGCCGAGGGCGACAAGACCGTTGGTTTGTTCCTGACGAACATTCCGTCCGGATTCAGCCTGTCTGCAAGGTTGACGGCGACACTGGTCATCGAAGACAACGAGAGCGCTCTTGCTTTCAGCGCGCCGACCTACACGGTGAGTGAAGGCGCAGGTGTTGCTACGATCACCGTGCGGAGGACCGGGCCGAACGCAACCGAGGCCAGTGTTGATTACGAAACGCGCAATGACACTGCGGTGGCAGGAAAAGATTACCGGGAAACAAGGGGTACATTATACTTCGCGCCCGGCGAGTCCGAGAAGAGCTTTGATGTGCCCATAATTGACAACGACCAGATTGATTCGGACCGGAGTTTGTTTGTTGTTCTGAACAATCCGGTTGGCGGGCCGGTTCTCGGGCTTCAATCGACAGCGGTTGTCACCATAACGGATAACGACCGCGTCGAGTTTTACAGCCTCAACATTGTTCCTGCGATTGGCGGCACTGTCACGCCACCGTCCGGTTTATACAATGTTGGGACCGTGCTGTCGTTGTTTGCTGCTCCTGACAGAGATTACATGTTCTCGGGTTGGACGGGTACGATCAACTCGACGGCGAATCCGTTGTTCATCGTGATGGACAAGAACTACACGCTGACAGCGAACTTCAAGCCCGTGCAGTACACGTACACGTTCGAACCACCGTTTACGGCTGCCGATCTGGCATCTGCGCCATGGGCCAGCTCGACGACCAAACCATGGCAGCTCCAGTCCACCACCGCTTCCGGCGGCCGGTATGCACTGCGATCGGCTCCGATTGGCGACGGCGAAGACAGTGCGCTGTCTTTGGTTGTGGTGACGCGTGCCGGGGCCGGGTCGTTTGATTTCAGGGTCAGCTCGGAGGCGAACTGGGACTTCTTCGAGTTCTACGTCAACGGTGTGAAGATTGATCGCTGGTCAGGAGATGTTCCGTGGCGATCTTACCAGTTCAACCTTGTTGCGGGTCGAAACACGCTCACATGGCGGTACGTCAAGGATAACAACTTCAGCAGCGGCCTTGATGCGGCGTTTATTGACAACGTGTTTGTGCCGCTGGATGTGCCTGATCCGACCGAGCCTGCAGCCCGGTTGTCGGTGATTGATCTTCCCGCCGTTGGTTTCCATATCATGCTCGAAGGGCGGGCAGGCAGCACTTACATCACAGAAGTCAGCAGCGACTTTGGCGAGTGGCGGCCCATTTCAACCAACACGCTCAGCGGCAGGACGGTGATCATCACAGACGTCCATGCGCCCGCCAGCTCGCAGCGGTTCTACAGAGCGTACACGCGCTGAGAATCCAAAGAGCGCATGGCATAAATCAAGACGATGTTGGACATTCGCATCATCCGGGAAAACCCCGACGTGGTGAGAGAACGGCTTGTGGTCCGCGGCATTTCTGGCAGGGATCACGTTGGGGAATTGCTTGCGCTGGACGAGCGGCGTCGCAGTCTGTTGGTCGAGGTCGAGTCGTTGAAGGCGCAGCGGAATCGTGTTTCGAAAGAAATCGGTGCGCTGTTGGCCCAAAAAAAGACCGCCGAGGCCGAAGCGAAGAAGGCTGAAACGCGGGCGATTGGCGATCGAATCGCTACATTGGATCGCGAGGTTGCGCAGGTTGAACAGGAACGTGAGGCGATTCTGATTCGCCTTCCGAATCTTCCCCACGCAAGCGTGCCGATCGGACGGTCTTCGGCAGACAATGTGGTGGTCCGGAGTTGGGGTGAACAACGGAGATTCGATTTTACCCCTGCCGGGCATGTGGATTTGTGTGAGCGACTGAAGCTTGTTGATTTTGTTCGAGGCGCCAAGCTGTCAGGGAGCGGTTTCCTGCTTTACACGGGATTGGGAGCGCGGCTTGAACGCGCGCTTATCCAATTCATGTTGGATTTGCATGTCGAGAAACACGGTTACACCGAGGTGTCGCCGCCGTTCATCATCAGTCGGGATTGCATGTTTGGCGTCGGGCAGTTCCCCAAGTTTGAAGACCAGGCCTATGCGGTTCAGGAAGGACTGGATTCTTCCACGCTGGGCAAGCTGTACCTGCTACCGACGGCCGAAGCCCCCGTTGCAAACATACATCGCGAAGAGATACTCGAAGAGGCTTCACTTCCAATTCGGTATGTGGCGTACAGTCCGTGTTTCCGGGCCGAAGCCGGGGCGGCCGGGGTTGGTACACGCGGCATGATTCGCGTTCACCAGTTCGACAAGGTCGAGCTGATCAAGATCGTCGCTCCCGAGCGCGGTTACGACGAGCTCGAATCGATGGTGGCGGATGCAGAAGAAGTCCTGCAGCTCCTTGGTCTTCATTACCGTGTGGTACTGCTTTGCACGGGTGACATGGGGTTTGCAAGCGCCAAGACATACGACATCGAAGTTTGGGCGCCTGCACAGGGACAATACCTTGAAGTTTCGAGCTGCTCGAATTGCGCTGACTTTCAGGCGCGCCGCATGAACCTGCGCTACAAGACTCAATCCGGTGAGAATCGGTTCCCACACACACTCAACGGCAGTGGCACGGCTCTTGCCCGGCTGTTTGTCGCCCTGCTCGAAACACATCAGCAATCCGACGGAAGCATTGCAATCCCGGCTCCGCTCCAGCCCTACCTGAAAGCGCCGGCAATTCGGGCATAATCCAGTGCTGTATTGGGAAAATCGGCGCGGAAACCGCAGATTAGCGGGGCGTTCGAGAGTTTTGCCTCCGAACTTTTCGTTTGCTGATCCCACTCGCATCTCCGCCGTGAGCGACGAAGTCGCCCCTTTCAGCGCGGCGCGACGGAGCGCCAAGCTTGGAACGAGCGCATTTATCTCGCTGCGAGCATTTGGTTGCGGCTGCGCCGCGATGAGTGAAAAAGCGGGTCGAGGCGATTGTGCGTGTGCGACAGGTCAGCGCTTGTTTCGGGCTGTCTCCGCTGCCTCGGCGTAGAGTCGGATGTATTCATGGACCGGACGATCCCATGAATGGTCTGCAGCGGCGGCATTGGCTGTTATTCTTGCCCAGTGCTTGCGTTGTTTGAACAGAGCAAGCGCCCGTTCGATTGCACGCTCGAGTTCATCCTCTCTGGGGGCTTCCAGAAGCCAACCGTTGCCTTCCCCTGTAATCGGATTGTATTCGGTGAAATTATCTGCCAGGCCACCTGTGCGGGTTACCACGCAGGGAACACGATGTCTCAGGGCAACGACCGGGCGCGTTCCGCACGGCTCGAACTCCGACGGGTAAAGGAAAATATCGATGGCGCGAAAAACGGCTTTTTGTTCTGCTGTGCTGTAACTGCGAACGAATCTTACATTGCGCGGCCAGCGCTGTGCGAGCATGTCGAGGCTGGCCGATGTTTCGACTGCGTACGGATCCATCGGATGTCCTTGGCCGAGGTAAACGAATTGCAGTCCGCCTTTGGTCCTTTCCAAAAGACGACCAATGACAGCCGCGGCGAGTTTGACGCCTTTTTGTTTGTCGATGCGTGCCACCATGCCAAGCAGGGGAATCTGCTTTCGACACTCGAAGCCGAATTGTTTCTGGAGCTCGGTTTTGGCCCGTGCTTTGTCTTCTGGTGTGATGGATGGCCATTCATCGTAAGAAATGCCGTTCACAATTCCGGCAAAATCATTTGCGCGTTCCAAATAGTCTCTTTCGAGGCCGAAACCTCCGAAGGGCGTCAACATTTCCTCGCGGTTTGTGCGTGAAACAGCGTTGAGTTTGTGAGCGTATCGGACGCCGCCACGCAGAAGGCAGAACTTGTCCGGTTCACCCGGTTGCTCAAGGTTGGGCCAGTGTTCGCCGCTGATCCCCAAGTCGGGGAATCGATGTCCCGGAATCCATCCGCCCATATGTTTGGCGTTGTGAACGGTCAGAACCGAAGCGGTTTGTTGGAATACGGGATTGTTGCCGTACTTTGCGCGGAGAAAAACGGGCACCAAAGCTGTCGGCCAGTCATGAGCGTGCAGAATATCCGGTCGCTCCATCAAGCCAAGATGCACCATCGATTCGATGGCCCGGAATGCGCCTTCGCAAAGTGCCAGAGCGAAATCCAGCGGGCTTGAGCCTTCGTAAGCTTCACGTATCAGCCCCGGGATTGAGAGGAAACAGTGTGTCACGCCGTTGTAAACCCCTCGCAACACGCTCATGTCATATTTGCGCGGGCCGATGGCGACCGAACATGAGACACCCCCTTCAATGCACGGGGGCGGGTTTGCTTGCATTGACTCGTACCACCCGGTCACAAGATGGGTGGTAAGCCCTGCACGGCTCAATGCTGCGGCCAGTTCGCCGCAAACGTTGCCCAATCCGCCCTTGCGATAGAAAGGCTCTGCCTCGGGCGTTACCAGAACCACATTTCGAATTGGTGGTGTCACTTGTCCCAGCGCATTGTAAACCCGCCGTTTCACAACGCAGTCAGATCCGCGTGGCTCTTGCACTGTCCGGTTTCGGCTGCGCCGCGGTGCGTGTCAAACGGCGCCGCACAGATTCGGCGCGATCCCGTGTTTGCGTCAACCTGAAAAGCGTTGTGTCGGGTTCTAAGATTTGTCCGGATTACCGGCGTTTTCGCCGCGCACAACCTGGAAGAGATGGCTGTGGGCGCAGAAATCGTTGGCAGAAAAATGGAGGGCAGAAAAATGAGGTGGAGAAAGATGGCGGCGGTCGTATCAGCGCGTCGGAGAAACAATCACGGTTGGGAGCGCGCCCGTCCCCGGGCGCTCAGGATCGGAACCGCAAAAAGTAAGAATAGGGCGATCGGATTCTTCCGTCTTTTTTCATTTTCTTTTCCTTTTTTCGGCTAAAACGCAGGAGGGAGAAGTGAAGTTTCGGTGGGAACTGAGAGAAAGCAAATGGCATGTCTTCGATGGCACCGCAGTGCATCAGGGTGTCACAGGTGACTTTTCGTGCAGGTAGCGCGTCAGTGTTTCGAAAAGATGACGCCTGGTGTTGTCGCCTTCCCTGATTGCGTGAGTGCGGTTCGGGTAGGGCACGAGTGAGAACTGTTTGTGTTGCTTGATGAGCTCGTTGACCAGCCTCTCGCAGTTCTGGTAGTGGCAGTTGTCGTCGCCTGTGCCATAGACGAGCAGTAGGTTGCCTTTCAACTGGTGTGCGAAGGTAATTGGCGAACCGTTCCGGTAGCCGGCCTCGTTGTCCTTCGGCAATCCCATGTAACGTTCTTGATAGATTGTGTCGTACAAACGTTCGTCAGCCACGAACGCGATTGCCATGGCAGTCCGGTAGAGGTCGGGATAACGGAAGATCGCATTCAGGCTCATCGACCCGCCACCGCTCCAGCCCCAGATACCAATCCGCGTCGCATCCAGATATGGCCGTTCTTGGAGGATTTTCTGCATGGCCGCCGCTTGGTCCGCCGAGGCGAGAATGCCGATTTGCCTGTAGATGCTTTTGCGCCAATCGCGTCCGCGCGGCGTGGCGGTGCCGCGATTGTCGATGCTCATTACGACATAACCTTGCTGGGCGAGCATGGTGTGCCAGAGATAATTGTCGCCTCCCCAGACGTCCGCAACTGTTGTTCCTGCTGGTTCGCCGTACACATGAACAAGCAGAGGATAACGTTTGGAGGGATCGAAGTCCGGCGGTTTGATACACCATGCGTCCAATTGCACCCCATTGCCAATGTCAACGCGGAAGAATTCGGCGGGGCAACGTTTGAGCTCGCCCAACCTGGCTGACAGCTCGGCATTATCGGCAAGCACGCGAACAGCCTTGTGTTCCGGCAAGTGTACCAAGTCGATGACCGGCGGCTGGCCAAAGCGTGATCGGGTGTGGAACGCCCAACGGCAATCCGGTGACATTTCGTAGGAGTGACTGCCTGGCTGATCGTCGGGTGACACGCGCTCAATCCGGCCGGAGCCGTCGAGTGGGGCGCGGTAAAGGTATCGCTGGGTTGGATTGTCCGGCGACGCAATGAAGTAAACGCAGCCCAACTTTTCATCGACGCCTGCGATGCGGACCGCGTCGTATGCACCCGGGGTCAGCAGTGTGATTTGCCCGGTTGCGGGTGATACAGCATAGACATGCTGCCAGCCGTCGCGTTCGCTCAGCCACAGAAAACGCCGACCGTTCTCGATCCAATGCCAGTCTTCGACCACCTCGACCCATGCGTCATCTCTGTCGATGAATAACGTCTGAAGACTGCCGTTTCTGACGTTGGCCTGGATGAGAAGGTTTGTATTCTGGAGTCGATTGAGGTGCTGAAAGATCACGTGTCTGCCGTCCTTCGACCATTCCATCCTCGGGATATAATGGTTCCTTGGGTCGGCGCTCGGGCGGAACCAACGCGTTTTGCCGCCGCTGGCTTTGACCACGCCGACGCGGCATGCGGAGTTGGTTTCACCGGCCTTTGGATAGGCGAAGGTGGTGATTTTCGGGTAGAGCGAATCGGTGTTGTTGATGAGGGTGAATTCGGGCACGCCTTTGGTGTTGAACTGCCAGTAGGCGATGTATTTCCCGTCGGGGCTCCACCGAAACCCGTTTCGCAAACCGAACTCTTCCTCGTAAACCCAGTCCGATGTGCCGTTTATGATCTTGTCGGATCCATCAGATGTAAGCCGCGTGATCCGCATGTTGTCGAGGGACTGGACAAAGAGATTGTTTTGGCACACATAAGCAACACGCCGACCGTCGGGCGAAAACGTGGCAAACATCAGCGTGGAAGGGGCGGCGCTGCCCCCGAGCTTTTTCAGCGCCCGCTTTTTCAAGTCGAACACCCAGTAATCACCGCGGGTCTCTTTTCGCCAGACGCGTTTTGTGTTGGTGAAGATGAGCAGCTTTGAGGTGTCGTCGGACCATGCGTAGTCTTCGATTTTGAGCGGGCGGGATTCCCCACGGGGCACAAGGTCCGAGGCGGTGACGAGAACTTCGCGTTGGCCCGACTCGGG
>Ga0209162_1000898_pt1 | contig 30840 bp, 29 predicted proteins | sample YNPNPMetaG_FD_187121 | JGI IMG/M metagenome (GOLD analysis project Ga0209162, IMG submission 187121) | Anoxygenic and chlorotrophic microbial mat microbial communities from Yellowstone National Park, USA - YNP NP MetaG (SPAdes) (version 2) ...
CGCCGACGCATAGGGATGCGTCGGCTACGGGGTATACCGCAGGGCGGCACCCCTATGCCGCCCCGCCAACGCATCGGGACGTCCCGCCCGCCGACGCCGTAGGGGCGGCATCTCGATGCCCCGCCCACCGGAGAAAGGCCTGGCCAGGTTTGTAGGACAACTGCGAGCAGTTGTCCTACAAAGCGGCCAGCCCGACAAAATTGGGACACACCTCAGAGGCACTCTCTCTTGACGAAACAGCGATTATCAGTATCATATAATACAGGAGGAGTGAGAGGATGAAGCCCGTACAGATCAGCCGCGAGGTCTGGGCAATGGCCGTGATCGCTGTGGTTGGACTGGCCATCATCGCCAGCCTGGTCCATGGCATCTGGCAACTGGAGGTCCGCCTGGAAAAGATCCGCGCCACCGAGGCAGCGCTGCAGCCCCTCCTTGCCAGCGCCGAGGAGCATCACGCCTCGCTGCTGGACCAACAAAGCGGCACCTCGCTGACCGAGTCCGCCGAAAAGTGGGCCCGCGTCCATCTGGGCTGGGCACGGCCTGGCGAGGTCGTCCTCTCTGTGCCGTTAACCCCCTCCGCCGCCACACCCACCCCCGCCGCCCCACCAGCATCGCCAACCTCCCCCTCACTCTGGCAACGGCTGCAAGCGTGGCTCAACGGCGAAGGCTGAACCCCTCAGCCACAAGGGCATCGGCCCACAGTAGCCTCTGGCCTCTTTTGGCTTTCCGGGGTATAATCTCCCTCTGCAAGCCTGCCCCACTGCCCGCCGGCCCCCCCAGCCTCCCCTCAGTCAGCGGCGCAACACGGAGACGCGCAGGAGACGGAGCGCAGGTTGAGATTCCCTCGAAAGGAGCGATAACTTGCCGGTCTACGTTGCCCTAGACCTGGAGACGACCGGTCTGGACAGCGAGCGGGACGCCATCATCGAGATCGGCGCGGTGAAGTTCCGCGACGAGCAGGTGCTGGGCGAGTTCGGCACGCTGGTCAACCCCGGACGTCGCCTCCCCCCTGACATCGTTGCCCTGACCGGTATCACCGATGACGACGTGGCAGGCGCCCCACGATTGCCAGAAGTGCTGCCGCGCCTGGTGCGCTTTATCGGCGATTGTGTACTGGTCGGCCACAACGTCCGCTTCGACCTGGGGTTCCTGCAACACAGTTCCTCTCTGGGCTCCAACGGGGTCCTGGACACCTTCAGCCTGGCGACTGTTTTGGCCCCTGATGCCCGTCGCTACAGCCTGGGTGAACTGGCCGCGTTGTTCAATCTCTCTCCGACCGGAGCGCACCGCGCCCTCGATGATGCGCACACCACCCATCGGCTCTTCCTGGCCCTGTTCGAGCGGGCCCAGGCCCTTCCCGCCTCGCTTCTGGAGGAACTGGTGCGCCTGGGCGAGCGGGTGAACTGGCCGGCGGCAAGTTTCTTCCGTCAGGCGCTGCGTCGGCTCTCCCAGGGGGGCTTCTCCGGTACCATCGGCGCGCAGCTGGCCGCCAAGTACGGACGCGAGGAGGGTGCGCCGGTGTTGGTTCCCCCCACCCTCTCCATACCGCTGGAGCCGGAGGAAGAGCATCGGCCAGTAGACCCGGAAGCGCTGGCGGCTTATCTCGAAAAAGGAGGTCCCTTCGCCCGTCGCTTCCCTGGCTATGAGCACCGCCCCCAGCAGGTGGAGATGCTACGCCAGGTGGCCCGCGCGCTCAACGAGGGACGCCACCTGCTCGTCGAGGCTCCCACCGGCGTCGGTAAGTCACTGGCCTACCTGATCCCCGCCGTCCACTGGGCGATCCAGAATTCCGAACGGGTGGTCATCTCCACCAACACCATCAACCTGCAGGAGCAGTTGTACCACAAGGACCTGCCCGACCTGGCGCGCACGCTGGGGTTGGACTTCTCGGCAGCGGTGCTCAAGGGGCGCTCCCACTACCTCTGCCCGGCCCGTCTGGACACCCTGCGGCGCACCGGGCCATCCTCGGCGCAGGTGATGGACGTCCTGGCCCGCGTTCTGGTCTGGCTGCCCCACACCATAGACGGCGACGGCGACCGGCTCTTCCTGCCGACCGCTGCCGAGCAGGCGGTCTGGCGGGACCTGTCGGCGGACTTCGACGGCTGCGACCCGGAGCGCTGCGCTCATTTTCACCGTGGCTCCTGCTTCTTCTACCGCGCCCGACAGGCGGCGGAGGCGGCCCACCTGATCATCGTCAACCACGCCCTGCTGCTGGCCGACGTGGCCGTGCAGAACCGCGCCCTGCCGGACTATCGCTACCTGATCGTGGATGAGGCCCATCATCTGGAAGCGGCCACTACCAGTGGCCTCTCCTTCAGCACGGACCGCACATCGCTTCACCGTCTGCTGGATGAGGCCGGGCGACAGGAGGGACGGGTTCCAGTCCACGGCGCCGCCCCCTTCACCGGCCTGCTGGGCGAAGTGGTGGCCCGCTGTCGGGCAGCGCGTCTCGACGACGCGGTGCTGGGCAAGGTGACGGAGTTCGCCCGCCAGACAGCGCACGCCGCCGAGCGCGCCGCCCGCGCCCTCGACAACTTCTTCGAGCGCCTGGAACAGTTCACTGCCGAGGAGCAGGAGAGCCAGCAGAGCCAGTATGCCAGCGTGCTGCGTGTGACCGGGGCCCAGCGGGCTCAACCTGCCTGGGACAGCGTGGAGATAGCCTGGGACGACGCGGCCGACCCGCTGGCCGCCGTCGCCGACAGCCTGGAGCGGCTGGCCGGTGGCCTCTCCGACCTGGCCTCCCTGGGCCTGAAGAAAGCCGACGACCTGGAGGCTCAACTCCTGGGCCTGGCCCGCCGACTGGCCGAGGTCCACGATCACCTCAACACCTTCGTCACCCAGCCGCATGCCGCCACCATCTACTGGCTGGAGCGGGGGCCGGGGACGACCCCCCTATCCCTGCACGCGGCGCCGTTGCACGTCGGGCCGCTGGTCGAAGCGCACCTTTTCCACAAGAAAGAATCCGTCATCCTCACTTCAGCCACCCTGCGCACTGCCGGCACTTTCGACTACCTGCGCCAGAGGTTGCACGCCTGGGACGCCGAAGAAGTGGCAGTGGATTCGCCGTTCGATTTCCGCAATTCCACCCTGCTCTACATCGTGGACGACATTCCCGAACCGAATGAGCAAGGCTACCAACGGATGGTGGAGCAGGGCCTGGTGGCGCTGTTTCGCGCCACGCGCGGCCGAGCCCTGGCGCTATTCACTTCCTACAACCAGCTCCGCACCACGGCTCGCGCGATCACTGCGCCGTTGGCCCAGGCCGGCATCACCGTCTACGCCCAGGGGCATGGCCTCTCGCGCAACCAGTTGCTGGAGAACTTCCGCACTACCGAGCAGGCGGTGCTTCTGGGCACGCGCAGTTTCTGGGAAGGCGTGGACGTGCCAGGCCAGGCGTTGAGTTGCCTGGTCATCACCAAACTACCTTTCAGCGTTCCCAGCGACCCTATCGTCGCTGCCCGCTCGGAAACCTTCGACGACGCGTTCAACGAGTACACTGTGCCCGAGGCCGTGTTGCTCTTCCTCCAGGGGTTCGGGCGGCTCATCCGCAGCCGCAGCGACCGCGGAGTGGTCGCCGTCTTCGACCGGCGGCTGGTGAGCAAATCTTACGGGCAGGTGTTCCTGACTTCCCTGCCCGGACCGACAATCCGCCGTGGGCCGCTGACCGGGCTGCCGTCTGCTGCCGCAGACTGGCTGGCGCAGTCGTGGCCAGTCGAGCAATTTCCAGAGCAGTACAAGGAGAAATAGGTGAACATCTACGTAGGCAATCTGTCGTTCAACGTGACCGAGGCGGACCTGCGCGAGGCCTTTGCCGCCTATGGGCAGGTCGCTTCCGTCTCCATCATCAAGGACAAGTTCAGCGGCGAATCGCGAGGCTTCGGCTTCGTGGAGATGCCGTCGAACACCGAGGCGCAGGCGGCGATCGCCGGCCTGAACGGAAAGCCTCTGAAGGGACGCGAGTTGCGGGTCAACGAGGCCCGACCGCGCACCGAGGGCGGCGAGAGGAGAGGCGGAAGCAGAGGAGGAGGGCCCCGCAGATCGAACCGGGGCGGGAGATGGGGCTAAACCTCCACGGAGGTGAACGATCGGTAGACCTGCAGCACCCACTGCACTCCCCCAGGAACGGGCTGTCCTGGTGGGAGTGGAACTGAAAGAAGCCAGCGCCTCGCCAGACGGCGACTGGTCGTTGGCGGCCTCGCTGGAGGAACTGGCCCAACTGGCCAGCACCGCCGGCATCGAGGTGGTCGGACAGATCGAACAGCGGCTGGATCGGCCTCACCCGGCCACCTTCATCGGCGCCGGCAAAGTCGAGGAACTGGTCGAGCGGGTCGCTGAGACCGCCGCTGACGTGGTCATCTTCGACGACGAACTGTCGCCACGCCACCAGCGCGAGATAGAGAAAGCGCTGGGCGACGGGGTCAAACTGCTCGACCGTACCGCGCTCATCCTGGACATCTTCGCCCAGCACGCCCAAACCCGCGAGGGGGCGCTCCAGGTGGAACTGGCGCAGTACCGCTACCGTCTGCCCCGCCTGACCCGCGCCTGGACCCACCTGGCTCGTCAGGCGGGCGGGCGGGCCGGCGGGGCAACCGGCGGCGTGGGTCTGCGCGGTCCCGGTGAAACCCAACTGGAAACCGATCGCAGGGTCATCCGCCGCCGCATCGCCCACCTGGAAGCGGAACTGGAGAAGGTGCGCGCCCACCGCAGCCAGTACCGCGCCCGGCGCCGCCGTGAGGGCATCCCCGTCGTCGCCATCGTCGGCTATACCAACGCCGGCAAGTCCACCCTGCTCAATACCCTCTCCGACGCCGGTGTCCTGGTGGAGGACAAACTCTTCGCCACACTCGACCCCACCACCCGCCGCGTGCGCCTGCCCGGCGGACGGGCTGCGCTCTTCACCGACACCGTCGGCTTCATCCAGAAACTCCCCACCCAACTCGTGGCCGCCTTCCGCGCCACGCTGGAGGAGGTATCTGAGGCCGACCTCCTGCTCCACGTCGTGGACATCACCCACCCACACGCACGGAGCCAGGCCCGCGCGGTAATGGAGACGCTGACAGAGATCGGCGCGACGGACCGCCCGGTGGTGACGGCGCTCAACAAGGTGGATCGCCTGCCTGACCCCCAGGCGGTTACCGCCATGCTGACCGACTTCCCCAACAGCGTGGCCATCTCGGCGCTGGAAGGGTACGGTATCCCCCTGTTGCTGGGCCGCATCGAGGAGGTGCTGGAGCAAGAGATGGTGCCGGTGGACGTGCTGCTCCCCTTCGAGCGGGGCGACTTGGTGCAGATGATCCATGAGCATGGCGCGGTGGAGCGAGAAGCGCATACCGCACGGGGTACGCGTATCGTCGGACGGGTGCCGCGCCGGATGATCGGCCTGTTGACCCGGCCGCAAGAGGAGGTTTGAGCGTGCGCCGCTTTCCCCACCGTCTCTCCCCATGGCTCCTGGCCTGCGCTGCCCTGACCGCTCTTGTCTGCGCCGGATGTGCGACGGCACCCCCTTCGCCCACGCTCCCCCCTGCGCCCACGGCGACGCCCCGACCCACTCCGACCCCCACCCCCATCCCCCCCATCCCGCTGACCTTGCACTTCCCGGCAGCGGTCTCGGCACTGGAGGGCGTGCCCATCGCCGCCGACCTGCCAGGGCTAGCCCAGCGCGACCCCGGGGCCCGCGTCTGGGTGCGGGTGAGCGACCCCCGCCATCACCAATACTGGTCCTCCGACCTGCTTCGGGGAGAGGGGGACACCTACACGGCTCCGACCCTTCTCTACCTGCCCCTTTTCCCCCAACCAGGAGACTGGTGGCTCACGGTCTTCGTCCAGACCAGGGAGACGATCCGTGGTGAGCGGGTGCTGACGTTCCAACCCTTGTCACTGCCGTTGCGCGACCTGAGCGGCAAGGTGCGCAGCGGCGTGAGCCTTGCCATCCCCCAGGCCTTCGGGGAGGTGCAGCAGAGCGGCGACGAAGTTGCCGGCGGGCGGGTATGGAGCCGCGACGAAGAGACCGTGGAACTGTGGTGGGCGCCCGGCCCGGCCAAGCCACTGCACCTGGACACGGCGAGCATGTTCCTGGAAGCCACCCTGCCACCCAACACAGCAGTCGAGCGGCTGGCAGTGGAGCCAGTGGAGTGGAATACCGCGCGGGGCTTCCGCTTCAGCGAGCGCTGGCCCCAGGGTGTGGCGGAGGCGCTGGTGGTGCAGGGGAATGACCGCTGGCTCTACCTGCTGCGGCTGCGGGCGGCAGGGGAGGGCCTTTCACCGCTCCTTCGGCAGATCCAGGCGACCTTCCGCATCGAGTAGAGCGGGAGTGACCTCCCGCTAAAGCGATGAGGGGGTATAGGGCCAGCAGATTCAGCGGATCGGGCGGATACATGCCGCTGCGAATCCGCTGAATCTGCTCAATCTGCCGACAGATTCCCCGCATTCGACTCTCCGTGCCGTGAACAACGCTCAATGAGAGGCCGTCACAGAGACAGCATTTTGCATCTTCGGCCCAGTTTGCTATACTATGCAGCATAGGCAAAACGTCATCACCCACCCGGCTGCCTGCCGCCGTGTGCCGATTGGAAATCGGCCTTTCTGGGCGCCTGCGGCCGGCCTGCACTGACCGCAGGCCGAAGGCCCCAAGCGGGCGACTTCCGTCGGCGTGGGAAGGCAGTTACCGGCATTTGGCAAAACTGCCACTTGTCTGTATACTATGCGTAAGATGAACGAGGGTCAGGCCGTTTCGCCTATCGAAATATGGGCACAGCGGATGCAGGCAGCGGGACTGATGCCGGTGCTCCTCCCTCTCCTCGAACTGGCCCGCGCCTTCGGCCCACTGGCGAGTCAGGTGCTCCTGCTGGGCGAGCCGCTCCTGGCCGGTCAGATGGGACAGGGCCCCCTGCGCCAGATGGCCGGGTGGCTGGATGACCCCGCCCAGGTCAACCGATTGCTGGAAGAGACCGTCACGGGAGGAGCCAGGGAATGATCAATCCGACGGGTAACGCCGCCTTCAGCGGGCGCATGCTGGCAGCCCTCCTGATGCTGGTCATCACCGTGCTGTTGTTGGTGTTCCTGGCCGCGCGCGCCCGCCGTGGCCGCCGTCCGTATGTCCGCCCGATCCCCGCCTTCGACGCGCTGCCTACACAACTGGGACTTGCCGCCGAGCAGGGCGCTTCGCTTCACGTGGCTCTGGGCTCCGGGGGCATCGGCGGAGAGCGCACGATCACCTCTCTGGCCGGTTTGCAGGCCCTCGAGGCCATCGCCAAACCCGCGGTGCTCTACGGAACCCCTCCCGTCGTTACCGTGGGCGATGCCACCCTCCTCCCGCTGGCTCAGGACGTCCTGCGTCGCGCCTGCGCGCGCGCCGGCATCCCCGAACGCTACCAGCCCACCTCGGTCCGCTTCGTCGCCCCCTCGCCCGTGGTATATGCCCTGGGCGCAGCGGACAGCCTGAGCCACGAACCGATCACCGGCAACCTGCTCGCCGGAGCGTTCGCCGAAGAGGCAGTGTTGCTGGCCGCTGCGGGCGAAAAGAAAGGGCTGACCCAGGAGGCTGCAACCGATCAACTGCGCGCTCTCGGTGCGCTCTACCCCACCGATGCGACGCTGGCCATCGGGGAAGAGCTCTACGCCGCCGGCGCCAGACTGACGGCCCGACCAGAATACCTGGCCAGCCTGAGCACACAGGACGTGCTGCGTTTCCTGCTGGTAGCACTCCTCATCCTGGCCGCCTTGGGGGTTCGTCTTTTCTAGGGGAGCCCGATGGAACGCCTGACCAAGCAGATCTTGCCCATGATCATCGCCATCGCCGCCGCCGTGCTAACCCTTACCGGGTACCTGACCCCCTATCAGGAACTGACGGTGTTGATGGTGCGCTGGGCAGCGATCGTGGCCGCCTTTGCTCTGCTGCTGGGCTTTCTCAACGTGCTCCAGGTGCATTTCCTTCGTCTGGCGGGCCGGAAACAGGGGTTTGGGGCACGACTGAACAGCCTGGCGCTCCTGCTGGCGGCTCTCGTCTCCCTGCTCGTAACCGGCGCTGGCTTGCTGGTCAACCTGGACCTCCTCCGTCGGCTGAGTGACTGGTGGTTCGGGTTCGTCCTCCTGCCCCTCCAGGCCGGGGCCGCTGCGCTGGTGGCCTTCGCCCTGGCGCTGGCCGCCTTCCGTCTGGTGCGCGGAAGACGGAACCTGTGGGTGCTCCCCTTCCTCGCCAGCGCCCTGGTGGTGCTCGTCGGCACGGCCCCTATGCCGGAACCGCTGGCCGTGCCGTTGACTCACCTGCGCGCCTGGTGGGTGGAGACGCTCGCCCTGCCCGGCATGCGTGGGCTGCTGATCGGCGTGGGACTGGGGACGTTAGTCATGGGTGTGCGCATCCTCATCGGTATGGACCGCCCCCACAGCGACGTGTAGTCGAGGCTGGCGATGATCTCTTGCCCGAAGTGTGGAGCCGACAACCCCGAGGGGAGCCGTTTCTGCCGGGAGTGCGGCGCAACTCTGCCACAGACAGGGCTACGTTGCCCGATGTGCGGGGCGGTGAACATCACCGCCAATGTCTTCTGTGATCGGTGTGGCGCCCGCCTCACGCCGCTCTCGGCCGCACCAGCGGATGAGCATGAGGAGGGTGAAACCTCGCCAACCAGGCCGTCCCTGCGGAGCCTTTCCCTGCCCACCATTCCCCTCGAGGAAGGGGGGCCTTCCCCTGCCGCCGAGCCCGATTGGTTGAGTGACCTGCGCTCCACGATGGGCGAAGAGAAGGCCACCACGCCTTCAACCCCCTCGCCCGAAGAGGCCGAGCCCACCTCAGTCCCCGACTGGCTTGGTGGGTTACTGGCACCCGCGGATGAACAGCCGCCTCCGCCTCCTCCCCCCGCCCCAGCCGCAGAGAGCGACCTCCCCGACTGGTTGCGTGAGTTGCGCGCGGGAGCGCCACCACCACCCGCTGCTCCCGTTCCCCCAACCCCGCCGCTGGAGGAAGTGGAAATCCCTGATTGGCTGCGCGACCTTCAGGGGACCGGCAGGCCGGCTGCGCCGGCCGAACCGGCTCCCCCGTCAGGCGAAGCCGAAGTCCGCGCTGCACCGCCGAAGCCCTCTGCCCCCGCCGAAGAGGCTGGCGTGCCGGACTGGTTGCGTGAACTGCAGGAGACCGGCGAGCCGACAACCCCTGCCGGGCCCTCCCCGTTCGTGTTTGAGGGAGAGGTGCCCGATTGGTTGCGCGGCCCGGAGACAGCGGCTCCCGCTGCCGCGCCGACCGACATCCCCGACTGGCTGCGCCAGATAGAGACCCCATCCCCGCCCGTGCCATCCGCACCCCCGCCCGCGAAAGAGGTCACGGTCCCCCCCTGGCTGACAGAGATGGAGGCAGGACTGGCAAGGATGGAGGCGGAGGCCAGGGAGAGACCAGAACCCACGCCGCCCGTCTTCACGACAGAGGAGCCGTTGGGACCCATCGAGCCCGGGGAGATCCCCTCCTGGCTGCTCGAACTGAGGCCAAAGGAGGAAGGCCTGCCTGCCCCACCTCCTGCCGCCCGTCCAGAACGGGAGGCGTTGGCTCCGGCAGAGATCCCCGAGTGGATGCAGGCCCTTCGCCCGACGCCTGAGGCCCCTCCTGCTACCGAGGAGCCAGCAGAGGCCACCGGGCTGCTCGAAGGGCTGCGCGGGACGCTCCCGGCCAGCCCACTGGCCGAGAGGATACCCAGGGCGGTCGCGAAGGGCGCTCCTGTCGCTGCCAGCGCGGCCAGCATCGCCCGCGCCGAACTGTTGCAGGAACTGCTCACCCGCCCGACAACTCCGCCTCGAAAGGCCGAACGCCCGCGCCCTCAGGTCGGCTGGTCGCTCCAGCACGCCTTCATCGGCCTGCTGCTCCTGGCCGCTGTCATCCTCCCGATGTTCGGCATCTCCTTGCCCGATCAGCCCGCGCCGCAAGCCGTCGTCGGGCCGGCTGCCGAAGCGTCACAGGTCTTCGACCAGATCGAAGCCACGGTTGGAGCCGGCACCTCCGTCCTGGTGGCCTTCGAGTACGATCCCGGCGAGGCAGATGAGATGGATCGGGTGGCAGAGCCGGTACTGCACCACCTCCTGCAGCGCGGCGCGCAGGTGACCATCGTCAGCACCCGCCCGGAGGGGACGACGCTGGCCAACCGGCTCCTCGCCGATCTGGAGGCCACCGGCCTGATCACCACGGCCCAGCGCACTGCACAGGTGGCCAACCTGGGTTACTGGCCGGGGCAGACGCTGGGTGTCCGTGACGCGCTGGACAGCCCGGCGGCGACAAGCGCCGCCCTGGTGGTGGTGTTGGCCGGACAACAGGGCGACCTCCAGGCGTGGGTGGAGCAGATGGCAGCCCGCAGTCCCAGCCGACCCCTTCTGGCCGGCATCAGTGCCCGTTCCGAACCGGTCGCCCGGCCGTACCTGCGCGCGGGCACCCCGCTACGGGGGATGGTCACTGGATTGACCGGAGCGGCAGCCTACGAGGCGCGGCTGGGCAGCAGCAGCGGCCGGGTGGTGCTCTACCTGCGGTCGCTCACCCTCACCCAGGGGGTCGTCGCAGCACTGATGATCGTCGGTGCAGTGGTCTTCTTGCTCAGAGGCAGGAGCCGATGATGGAAACATTGGACCTGCTCGGTGGCATCGTGGGGGCCTTGCTGACGGTGCTCATCCTGAGTTATTTTCTCAGGGACAACCCGCTCTACCGCCTGGCGCTGTATCTCCTTGTGGGCGCCAGCGTGGGCTACGCCGTCGCGGTCGTCGTCGCGACCGTGCTGATCCGCGCCGTGGTCCCGTTGTTCCAGAGCGGCACGCCGCAGCAACAGTACACCCTCATCCTGCCCACGCTGCTGGGCCTGTTCCTGCTGTTCAAGTTCGTGCCCCGTCTGGCCAACCTGGGCAATTTTGCCACCGCGTTCCTCATCGGCGTGGGCGCAGCAGTGGCGATGGGAGGAGCGCTGCTGGGCACCATCCTGCCCCAGGCCAGCGCCAGCGGAGGAAGTGGTGGATTCCTGGTGGCCCTCGGCACGGTCTGCACGCTGCTGGCCTTCACTTTCACCCTTCGACGGCGGCAGGGCCTGCAGGGAGTCGCGGCCAAAGTGGTCAACGTCTTGGGCGCAGTGGGCCGCTTCTTCTTGATGGTGGCCTTCGGCGCTGCCTTCGCCGCTGCGCTGACGGCCAGCCTCTCTGTTCTTGTCGGCCGGGCCTACGTCATTCTGGAAGGCCTGCAAAGCCTGCTGCACATTCTGGGGAGATAGTCCATAAGGATGGCCACAGAACAGCCTATCGGTTCGATCCTGGTCGCGGACTGCGGCGCCGTGATGACCAAGGCCGTCCTCCTGGGGCGGGTGGGCGGCGCTTACCGCTTCATCGCCCGCGGCGAGGCGCCGACCACTGCCGATGCGCCCTGGTACGACGTCGCTGTGGGCCTCCAGCACGCCATCGCTCAGATCGAGGACGTCACCGGACGCACGCTCCTGCAGGTCGGCGGGCAGCTGATCATCCCCGAAGAGCAGAGCGGGATAGGGGTGGACGCCCTGGTGGTGTTGGCCAGTGCGGCGCAGCCCCTGCGCGTCCTCCTCTCCGGCCTGGTGCGGGACATCAGTCTGGTCAGCGCGGAACACGCTGTGGCCGGCACTTACGCCACCATTGCCGGCGTCATCAGCCGTGACCCCAGCCAAGGCTGGATGTCAGAAGAGGAGCAGGTCCGCCTGATCGCCGAGAGCCGGCCGGAACTGATCTGCATCGTGGGCGGTTGCGACGGCGGCGCAACCCTGCCGGTGTTGGAACTGGTGGAGACCGCCGCGCTGGGTTGCGCGCTCATCGAGAAGGAGAAACGCCCCAGCCTGATCTTTGCCGGCAACGCCGCTCTCCGCCAGCGCGTGGTCCATACCGTAGGCGATCGGGCCGAAGTGCGCGTCACCGACAACGTGCGCCCCCTGCCCGACCAGGAAAGCCCGGACGGATTGCGTGCAGAACTGGAATCGTTCTACGCTCAGTCGAAACTGGAACAACTGCCGGGCAGCGAACTCCTGGCCCACTGGAGCGCCCTTCCCATCACCCCCACCGCCAAGGCCTTCTCACAACTCATCCACTACGTCTGGTATCTGGACGAGTCCCCCAAAGGCACTTTGGGGATTGACCTGGGTGCGGCCCACACCACCGTGGCCTCGGCCTTCGCAGGTCACCCCGGCCTGACCGTCCGCAGCGATCTGGGGGCGGTCTCCGCCGGACGGCGCCTGCTGGGAGAGAAGGATCCGTCGTCCATCTTGCGCTGGTTACCAGTCCCCATGGAACTGGACGAGGCGCGGGCCATCCTGCTGAACTGGGAGGCCCGGCCGTGGACTGTGCCGCAGGAGCCTCAGGAACTGTGGCTGGCCCAGGCCGTAGCCCGCGAGGCGATCCGTGAGACACTGCGCACAGCCCAACGTTCCTGGCAGCCCGGGAAGGCCCAACTCTACCCGCACCTCACGCCGCTGCTGGACCCGATCCTGCTCAGCGGTGGCTTGCTGGCCGGCGCTCCACGGCCTGGGCAGGCAGTCCTGTTGGCCCTGGACGCGATCCAACCCATCGGCATAAGTACCGTGTTGTTGGACCTGCATGGCCTGGCCCCGGCATTGGGTGGAGTGGCCCGGCTGAAGCCGCTGGCGGCTGTGGAGATATTGGACAGCGGCTGTATCGTCAACCTGGCGACGGTCGTCACGCCGGTGGGCGAGGCCCGAAAGGGCGAGGTGGTGTTGCGCGTGCGCGTGCAGTACGAACAGGGGGGCATGCTGGATGTGGAGGTGCCCTACGGCTCTCTGGAGGTGCTCCCCCTGCCGCCGGGTCAAGAGGCAGTGCTCGAACTGCGCCCGCGCGGCCGGTTCGACGTCGGACTTGGCGGGTCTGGGAAGGGAGGCCGCCGCCGTGTGCGCGGCGGGCTGGCGGGGCTGATCATTGACGCGCGCGGCCGGCCGCTCGAACTGCCGCAGGAGCCATCCAGGCGTCAGAAACAGATCCAGCAGTGGCTTTGGGACGTGGGAGGATAGCCGTGAAGGTCTACCTGCCGCAGACAATCGCCACCCCGCTGACCGTCATCCAGCGCGAGCGGGTGCTGCCGGTAGCCGGCGAGATCCTCGTCCGCGAAGGGGAAAGGGTCGAGCCGATCCAGGTGATCGGCCAGGCCAATCTTCCTATGGACCGGCGTGTTGTCAACGTCGCCCGCGTGCTGGGCCTGTCTCCTGCCGCCGTGGGCAAGGCCCTCAAGGTCAAGAGTGGCCAGAAAGTGAAGCGCGGCCAGGTACTTGCCGCCGTCCGCTGGCCCAACAAACGGGTCTGCCGCGCACCGATAGATGGGGTAGTGACCGACGGCGGTGGCGGCTGGCTGCTCATCGAAGCCCCTCCTCAAGAGTTCGAACTGCGCGCCAATCTCTACGGCACCATCTCACGGGTAGTGGCAGGCTGGGGGGTGGTGATCCGCACCCACGGGGCGCTGATACAGGGCGCCTGGGGCAACGGCAAAGAGGGGTCGGGCGTGCTGAAGGTGTTGATCAAGGAGCGCGACAAACCCCTGCGCGGCAGGTCTATTGACGCCACGTGCCGGGGCACAGTGCTCATCGGCGGTGGCTGGCTCGACAAAGACGCGCTGGAGAAGGCCGTCGAGATGCAGGTGCGCGGCATCATCACCGGCGGCCTCTCCCCCGACGCCCTGACCGCTGCCGAAGAGATGGCCTTCCCGATCGTCGTTACCGAGGCGCTCGGCGACGTGCCGATGTGCCCCCGTATCCACCACCTGCTGATGGCCCACGACGGCCGCGAGGCTACCCTGGACGCCCGTTTCCGGACCGGTTGGGAGGTTGTCCGACCAGAGGTGATTGTGCCGCTGCCGGCAGAAGGCGCAGCGGAAGCCCTGCCAGACGCAAACCTGGAGCTGAAGGTGGGAGACGTCGTGCGGGGTGTGCGCGCTCCCTACCTGGGCATCACCGGCGTCGTGGTGGCTTTCCCGAGTTGGGCGCGCACCGCCAGCGGCGCACAGATGGCGGCCGCCAGGGTGAAGAGAGACGACGACGAGCAGATAATGACCATCCCGCTGGTCAACCTGGAGATCCTGCGTTGAGGCTCAGCCACCCTCCCAGGGGTTTCAAAACCTGCGGTAAGGGCTGAGGGGTGAGCACGTGGTCACCAACGTACCCGTTCAAGGAGGTGAAGGATGAACGTGGACCTGGAGATGGAGGAGTTGGAGGAAGAAGAGGAAGGAGGAGGGGGCGAGGGGCAGAACCGCCTGTTTATCATTCTGGTGGCAGCGATGGGCGGGTTGCTGCTGATCGGCGTTGTGGCCTTCTGCGTGTGGGTGGTCGCCTTCAGCGGCATCCTGGGCAACCGCGGGCGCGCGGCGCAGGTGCCTCCCACATCGACAACGGCTGTGGACATTGCTGCCACGGCGACCGCCGCTGCCGTGGCTGTGACCACGGAGGTCCCCCCCACTCTCCCTCCCACCGTCCCTCCGACCCTGACACCGACCCAGCCGCCCCCCACGGTTCCTCCCACTCCAGAGGCGACCCCCACCGGATTGGGCACGCCGCGAGAGGTGGCCACTCCCAGCGGCGGAGCGACCCCCACGACCATCCCTAGAGCCGTGGGCTCGCCAACCCCCACCCTCTCTGCGGCTGCGCATGCGCCTTCCGAGGTCTCACAGACGGGCGTTGCCCCCTTCGCCGCCATGGTCATCGCCGGGGCGCTGCTGATCATACTGGTCGCCGCACGACGGGCACGGACCGCCCACTGAACTCCGCGCCAGGAGAACCGGAAGACGCCAACACGGTGGCCCACGGGCCCTGTGTTGGCGTCGCTCTTATCCGCAGATGGGGCAATCAACCTGTACTCTCTCGCAGGTTCGAAAGCAATCTGCGGGAGGGTGAGCATTGGCAGAGACAAAGAGCCACAGAGCAGAAAGGCTATGGAAGTCCTTCCCCATCCTCACAAAATGACCATCCTGCAGGGCTACTTGCAGGATGGCATGTGCTGTGCCCTGAGCGGTCTCAGCAACACCGGCAAGTCCACCCTGCTGCGCGCCCTCTGCACCCCCGAAGCGAGCGAGGGAGCCGCCTGGCGGGTGTACGTGGACTGCAACCGCATGCTCGATCTCTCCGAACAGGGCTTCTACGAAGCCGTGCTGCGCGCAGTCCGCGCCCACTTCCGCCCGCCCGCTGCCCCGGCCCCCGTGACGGAACGGCTGGAACACGCCTACCGTCAGGTGGTCGAACCCAGCAACCCTTTTGCCATCCCTCTGGGCTTCATCGAGGGGATAGAAGGGCTGTACGAAGGGGTGAGCCACCCCGTCGTGCTGGTGTTGGACGAGTTCGACGAGCCGTTCGCCGCGCTGGAGGGACGGACCTTCCTCAACCTGCGCGCGTTGCGCGACCGCTACCGACCAGCGCTGGTCTACGTGGTGGGCGTGGAGCGCCCGCTGGATGAGTTGCGTGACGACGCAGAGACCGCCGAGTTCCGCGAACTCTTCGCTGACCACACCTGCAGGCTGGGGATGCTGGCCGAAGCCTGGAGCGCAGAACGGGTGCGGCAGGTCGCTGCCGTGGCAGGGACCACGCTGAGCGAGGAAGAGGTGAACTTCGTCGTCGAGCAGGCTGGCGGCCACCCTGGACTGCTCGGCGCGGTCACCCGGTTGCTGCTGCGGGCACGCGCCGTCGCCCCGGAAACCTACGCCAGCATGGGCACCCGTCTGGTTGCAGAGGCGCTGCCGGGCGACGAGGCCACCCGTCGCGAGTGCGGCCGGCTGTGGGGGCAGCTCACCGCCGCCGAGCGCGCCGCTCTCCAGGGACTGGTGGAGAGAGAGCCGGTGGGCCAGGCAGCCAGGGAGCGTCTGACCAGCCTCGGCCTGACCGATGAGCAGGGGCACCTGTTCGGCGCCGCCTTCGCCGCCTTCATCCGCCGACATGGTCAGCGCCGCGCCGACCTGCCCCCCGGCGTCTGGCTGGACGCTGACTCCGGCGAGGTCTACGTGGACGGACGCCAGGCCCCCCCGCTCACCGACCTGGAGTACCGGCTGCTGCGCTTCCTGATCGAGCGCAAGGACAAACTGTGTGACAGGTTCACCCTGGTCGAGGCTGTCTGGGGGGAGAAGTTCATTGACGAGGTGGACGATGCCCGCATCGAGAAGCTGGTCAGCCGACTGCGGGCCAAGATCGAGCAGGACCCCGCCAATCCGCGTTACCTGCTTACCGTTCGCGGGCGCGGCTACCGGTTGCAGAGCAATGGTCAATGACCAATGACCAATGGCAGCGGGGTTGTCCCTATGTCTCACCGTCGTCCGTGGTCCGTGGTCCATCGTCCGTGGTCTGTCGTCCGCAGCCGTCAGGTTGTCGTCAGTCGGGTATCGGGACAGGGTGGCCTGACCGTGGTAGGATGAGGATGGCGCTTGAGTAGCGATCAGGGGGCGGCATGAACGGTGAATGGCTGGCTTTCCTGCAAGGGCTGTTGGTCAACCCTAACGTCGCCTACGTGCTCCTGCTGTTGGGGTTGTGGGCGGCAGCGGCGGCATGGACGGTGCCCGGCACCGGCTTCCCGGAAGCCGCGGCGATCATCTGCCTGCTCCTGGCCGTGCTGGGACTGGTGCGGCTGCCGGTCAACCTGATCGGCCTGGCCCTGATGCTGGTCTCCATGGGCCTGTTCGTGGCCGACCTCAAACTCCAAAGCACCGGGTTGGGGGTCGGCGCGGCGCTGGGGCTGGCGGTGGGGTCGCTCCTGCTGTTCCGCCCCGGCACGGGCGTGGCCCTCTCCCCCTGGGTGATCGGCGGGGTGACCCTGGCTACCTTCGCCTTCTTCGGCTTCGCCCTCAACGCGGCCGTGCGTGCCCAACGGCTGGCCGTCAAGACCGACCCGCAGACCATCGTCGGCGCGGAGGGGGTCGTCACGTCGGCCATTGACCCGGTGGGCACGGTGCAGGTGCGCAGTGAACTGTGGACAGCCGTGGCAGACACCCCCATCCCCGTCGGCACGCCGGTGCGCGTGGTGGCCGTGGAGGGCGTGCGCCTGCGCGTCACGCCGTTGTAGGCAGGGAACAACAGACAGGAGGACAAAATGGAATGGGTTGCTCTGTTCTTCATCCTGGGCTTCGTCGCCATCGTCTTCCTCATCCTCCTCTTCTCGATGATCCGCATCGTGCGGGAGTACGAACGGCTGGTTGTCTTCCGCCTGGGCCGCTGCATCGGGGCTAAGGGGCCGGGGCTGGTCATCCTCATCCCCTTCATTGACCGTGCGGTGCAGGCCGACCTGCGGGAGCAGTTTCTGGAGATCCCTCACCAGACCAGCATCACCAAAGACAACGCGCCCATCGGCGTTGATTTCCTCATCTACTGGAAGGTGGTGGATCCTGAAAGCAGTGTCTTGCAGGTCGGGGACTTCCGCCGCGCCTCGATCGGCATCGCCACCACCACCCTGCGCGCGGTGATCGGCGACATCATGCTGGACGACGTGCTGGCCCAGCGGGAGCACATCAACCAGGTGCTGCGGGTCAAACTGGACGAGGTGACCGAGCGCTGGGGCGTCAAGGTGACCAGTGTGGAGATCCGCGAGATCGAGCCGCCGAAGGAGATCCAGGCAGCGATGAACCGCCAGATGTCGGCGGAGCGGAACCGCCGGGCGATGGTCACCGAGGCGGACGGGCAGCGCGAGGCAGCGATCAAGGTGGCCGAGGGACAGAAGCAAGCCAGCATCCTGCAGGCCGAAGGCGAGAAGCAGGCCAACATCCTGCGCGCCGAGGGCGAGCGAGCCGCCCAGGCGCTGCGCGCCGAGGGGTACGCCGTGGCGTTGCAGCACATCTACGGCATCGCCCAGCAGGTGGATCCCAACACGATGACCCTGCAATACCTGGAGACGCTCAAGCGGCTGGGGGAGAGTCCGGCGACCAAGTTCATCTTCCCGCTGGAGTTCGCCAGCCTGCTGGGGCCGCTGGCCCCGCGCAGGGAATAGACGTGAGGTGAGGTGACAGTCACCTTCCAGGTGACTGTCACCTCACCTCACCTCACTCACCTCACCTCACGGGTTGCTTCCCCGCCCACTCTGTGCGATAATCCACCCTATGCGACCCTCTACCAAAGCCTGGTCGTTCGACGGTTCGCGGGCCTCCTGGCTGGCGGCGCTGCTGGCCGGGGCGATCGCGGCGGCGCTCTACGTGCGCACCCTCCACCCCGGCGTCGGCCCTTACCTGGACTCCATCGAGTACCAGCTCACCACCCTGGTGATGGGTGTCTCTCATCCGCCGGGGTATCCGCTGTTCACCTTCCTGGGGCGGTTGTTCGTCCTCCTGCCCATCAACAACCCGGCCTATCGGCTCAACCTGTTCTGTGCCCTCTGCTCGGTGGTCACGGTCGTGCTGGTGGGGCGAATCACCTACCGTCTCACCCGGCGCACCCTGCTGGCGCTGTTCAGCGCGCTGACGCTGGCCTTCGCCGTGCGGTTCTGGTATCAGGCGCTCTACAGCGAACTCTACCCCCTCAACGGGACGCTCATCGCTGCCACGCTATTGGCGCTGGTCACCTGGATGGAGAGCCGCCATCCCGCTTTCTACTTCCTCAGCGCGGCGCTCTACGCGCTGAACTTCGGCGTCAACGCCCCGGCGATCGTCCTCTTGCCGATGTGGCTGTGGGCGGTGCTGACCACCGATCCCCGCATGCTCACCCGCCCGCGCAACCTGGCGCTGACCGCGCTGATCGTCCTGGCCGCCGCGGCGCAATACCTCTACGTCCCCCTGCGCGCCTTCCAACAGCCGCGCTTCTGCAACTACTGCCCGTCCACCTGGGCCGAGGTGCCCGCTTTCCTGACCGGGCGCGAATGGTGGGGCATCGCCTTCGGCGTCCAGCCGCGCTACTACCTGCAGCGCTGGGCCGACTCCGGCTATCAGTTGATGCTGCAGTTCTGGCCGCTGGGGGTGGGACTGGGAGCCGTGGGGTTGTGGAACCTGCTGCGTCAGCGCACCCGTCTGGGCGTGACCTTTCTCTTGGGGCTGATCGGGGAGTGGTTCTTCGTCGTCAGTTACGACGTGGTGGACTGGGCGGACTTCATGCACCCGGTCTACATCCTCACCGCGCCGCTCATCGGGGTGGGACTGGGGGAGGTATGGGCAACGCTGTCCCACGGGATGGCCCGCTGGCCGCGGCCCGCACGGTCCGCCGCCCTGGGCCTGGTCGCGCTGGCGCTGGCGGGGTTGTTGCTGGCGACGGCGTTCAACAACCTGCCGCTGGTGGACCAGAGCCAGAACACCACCTGGCACGCCTGGGCGCGCGACCTGCTGGCGCAGATGGAGCCGGGAGCCTGGCTGCTCACCCCGCCGCTGCCCACCGACGGGTTCGTCCAGTCCTGGGCGCTGCGCTATGTCTCCTGGGCGGAGAACCGCGTGCCGGAGATGAGCGTCGTCTACCTGCCGGGGTTGGATCCACCCGGCCCACCGCCGGGCTACCTGCGCTGGGAAGAGGCGGAGCCGCACCTGGCGGAACATCCGCTCTACGTCATTGACCTCCATGACGAGCGACTGCAAGAGTACGTCCTGCTGCCCATCCTGCGCGGCGATGGCTGGACCATCGGCTATCGCGTCGTGGGCCAGCGCAACGCCGACGGCACGGTCACTCCCTGGGTCAGCCCGGAGGAGTGGGCGGAAATAGAGGGGCAGGTCATTTTCCCGTGACTGGACAAATCGGTCAAAATCGTGTATCATCCCCCCGTCCGGTAATGCTTGCCTGTCGCGGCGTCGTGCGCAGCGTTTTCTCGCGAACCCTTCGTGCCGATTCGTGAGATTCGTGGCGACAGGCACGACTTTGCTTTTGTGGACGCACACTGAGGAGATAAGTCATGGATCAGACTGAGCAGTTCTTGCAGGAACTGACCGAAGCCCATGGCGTGCCAGGATACGAGACGGAAGTGCGCGCACTGGTCCGTCGCTATCTGGAGCCGCTGGGCACGATTGAACAGGACCACATCGGCAGCCTGATCTGCCGCCTGGGGACGAGCGGTCCGCGCGTGATGCTGGCCGGCCATATGGATGAGATCGGCTTCATGGTCCATCACATCACCAAGGAGGGGTTCCTGCGCTTCCTCCCTCTGGGCGGGTGGTGGGACCAGGTGCTCCTGGGCCAGCGGGTAATCGTCAAGACCCATCTGGGTGACCGGGTCGGCGTGATCGGGGCCAAGCCCCCCCACCTGTTGCCGACGGAAGAGCGGAACAAGGTGGTGGAGAAGAAGGACATGTACATTGACATCGGCGCGACCTCGAAAGAGGAGGTAGAGGCTGCCGGCGTGCGCCTGGGTGACCCGGTGGTGCCGGCCTCCTCATTCCAGGTGCTGGCCAACGGCAAGTCTTACCTGAGCAAGGCCTTCGACGACCGCATCGGCGTGGCGATGATGATCGAGGTGCTGCGCCACTTCGCCCAGAAACCCCATCCCAACATCCTGTACGGCGTCGCCACGGTGATGGAGGAAGTGGGCACCCGCGGGGCGAAGACCAGCGCCGAGATCGTCAACCCCGATGTGGCCATCATCCTGGAGTCGGACATCTGCGGCGACGTGCCCGGCATCAAGCCAGAGGAGTCGGCAGTGAAACTGGGCGGCGGCCCCAGCCTGCTCCTGATGGACGCGCGCATGATCCCTAACCTGCGCCTGCGCGATCTGGTCATCGAGACGGCGCAAGCGTTGGGTATCCCGCTGCAACTCTCCGCGATGGTCGGCGGGGCCACCGACGGAGCGCAAATTCATCTCCACAGCGCCGGCGTGCCCACCGTCGTCATCGGCGTGCCGGCGCGCCATATCCACAGCCACGCCGCCATCCTCCACCGCGACGACTACGATCGCGCGCTGCAACTCCTCTTCGCCGTGGTGGAGAAACTGGACGCGCCGACCGTCGCCAGCCTCGCGCCTTGAGCACCCGTGTGATCGGCGATACCTACCGGGGGGAGAAAGAGAATGACGACCGACCGCAAGCAGATGGAACAGATCGCCGCCTTTCTGCAGCAACGCATCGAGCAGTTTCAGCCCGCCGTCTCCGCCGAGGATGTGGGGACGGTGACCGAGGTGGGTGACGGGATCGCTCGCGTCTCCGGCCTCTCCACGGTACAGATGAGCGAACTGGTCTCTTTCCCCTCCGGCACGCTGGGGATGGCCTTCGACCTGGAGGCGGATGAGGTCGGCGTCATCATCCTGGGCGAGTATGGCGGCATCAACGAGGGCGACCTGGTACGCCGCACCGGGCGCATCGTCTCCGTGCCGGTGGGAGAGGCCCTGCTGGGCCGCGTGGTGGACGCGCTGGGCCGCCCGGTGGATGGCAAGGGGCCAATCCTCAGCGAAGAGTACCGCGCCATCGAGCAAATCGCCCCCGGCGTCGTCGAGCGGCAGAACGTGGACACGCCGGTGCAGACCGGCATCAAGGCCATTGACGCGATGATCCCCATCGGGCGGGGGCAGCGCGAGTTGATCATCGGCGACCGGCAGACCGGCAAGACGGCCATCGCCATTGACACGATCATCAACCAGCGGGGCAAGGACCTCATCTGCATCTACGTCGCCATCGGCCAGAAGCGGGGCCAGGTGCGCCAGGTGGTGGCCACGCTGGAGCGGTATGGTGCGATGGAGCACACCGTGGTCGTCGTCGCCTCCGCCTCCGAGCCAGCGGCGTTGCAGTACATCGCCCCCTATGCCGGCTGCGCCATCGGCGAGGCGTTCATGCACCGCGGGAAGGATGCCCTGGTGGTCTACGACGACCTTTCGAAGCACGCCTGGGCCTACCGACAGGTGAGCCTGCTGCTGCGCCGTCCGCCGGGACGGGAGGCCTACCCCGGCGACATCTTCTACCTGCACTCCCGCCTGTTGGAGCGGGCGGCACGGATGGCCAACGGCTATATCCTTGTTCGTAAGGACGCTCCGCCCGATGTCACCGAGGGAGTGGATGGGCAGGTCTATGGCGGGGTGTTGGGGGCCGAACGAGCCGCCGCCCGGCTCAAAGAACTGGGTGACGAGTACGAGATGCGCAAGAAGCCGGGCACCGGCGGCAGCCTGACCGCCCTGCCCATCGTGGAGACGCTGCTGGGGGACGTGACCGCCTATATCCCCACCAACGTCATCTCCATCACCGACGGACAGATCTACCTGGAGGGCGATCTGTTCAACGCCGGCATCCGCCCGGCGATCAACGTCGGCATCTCCGTCTCCCGCGTCGGCGGTGACGCGCAGACGAAGGCGATGAAGCAGGTGGCCGGCGGGTTGCGGTTGGATATGGCCCGCTTCCAGGAACTGGCCGCCTTCGCCCAGTTCGGCTCCGACCTGGACGAGTCCACGCAACGGCAGCTGGACCGCGGGCGGCGGCTGACGGAAATCCTCAAGCAGCCGCAGTACGCGCCGGTGCCGTTGGAGGAGCAGGTGATCATCATCTACGCCGGCACCAAGGGCTTCTGCGATCGGGTGCCGGTAGCGCGCATGCGCGAGGCGGAGCAGGCGCTGCTGGATTACATGCGCTATCAGCACCCGGAGATCGGCGCTGATATCGCCGCTCGAAAGGCGCTGACCACCGAAACCGAAGAGGCGTTGAAAGCAGCGCTGACCGACTTCTTCGCCCAGTGGAGGCCGGAGTAGAGCCGTGGAGACGCTTCGCGAGATTCGCCGACGCATCCGCAGCGTACACAACCTCTCCCAGGTCACCCGCGCCCTGGAGGCGGTCTCCGCCTCGAAGGTTCAGAAAGCCCAGGTAGCCGTGATGCGCACCCGCGCCTACGCCCATCGCGCCTGGGAGGTGATCGTCAACCTGTCCAGCGTGTCGGGGACACCGCTCCACCCCTTGCTCATCCACCGGGAACCGGTGCGCGCGGTGGCGATCCTCCTTTTCGCCAGCGACCGCGGGTTGTGTGGGGCTTACAACCAGAACGTGGTGCGCGCGGCCACTGAATTCGCGGCGCAACTGTCCGTGCCCACCCGCTACATCGTCGTTGGACGGCGGGGGCGGGACATCCTGTGGCGGGCGCGCGCCGACATCCTGGCCACCTTCCCCGGCCTGCCCGCTGTCCCTTCCCTGGCCGACGTCTCCGCCATCGCCCGCACGGCGATCGAGGAGTTCCTGGAAGGCCGCGCCGACGAGGTCTTCCTGGCGCATACCGAGTTCGTCAACCTGCTGCAGCAACGACCGGTGATTCGCCGCCTGCTGCCGCTGCACCCGTCGAAACTGGAGGAGCAGGCGGTGAGCAAGTACGTCGTGGACATGCGCCCGGTGGGGGCCCCCGACTACATCTACGAGCCCGACCCGACGTCGGTCCTGGAGGCCGTCCTTCCTCGCTTCACAACCCTGCAGGTCTATCAGGCCGCCCTGGAGGCTTCGGCCAGCGAGCATGCCGCCCGGCGCATGGCCATGCGCAACGCCACCGACAACGCCGAGGACCTGCTGCGCGAGCTGACTCTGATGCGCAACAAAGCCCGGCAGCAGGCGATCACCCGCGAACTGCTGGACATCGCCGGCGGGGCGGAGGCGTTACAGCAGATACGGGGGGCTGAGGCGTGAAAGCGAACAAGACGCGGCTGGAGAAATCCCTGGAGCAGGTCGTCGCCCAATTGCGGGAGATGGGCGCGCGGCGGCTCATCCTCTTCGGCTCCCTTGCCCGTGGCCAGGTTCGCGCTGGCAGTGACATAGACATCCTGGCCTTTTTCGACGACGATTGAGGCTTCAAAGAACGGATGTGGCACATCTATAGCCGTGGAGAAGCCCTCTTGTGGCTACGACAGGCCGAAGCAGACCATTCTACCGGGAGGAGATGATGGCTCGTCGAGCAGTCGGTCGTGTGGTTCAGGTGAAGGGCGCAGTAGTAGATGTCGAATTCGCGCCACAGGACCTGCCGGAGGTGTTCAGCGCGGTGGAGATTCCCCGCGACGGCCGCCCACTGGTGCTGGAGGTCGAACAACAGCTCTCCGGCAACTGGGTGCGCTGCGTGGCAATGGACACCACCGACGGCCTGCAGCGCGGCAGCCCCGCCTACACCACTGGCGAGCCGATCTGCGTCCCCGTTGGCCCGGCGACGCTCGGCCGGCTGTTCAACGTCTTGGGGGAACCCGTGGACCAGAAAGGGCCGGTCGAGGCGGTCGAGATGCGCCCTATCCACCGCCCCGCCCCACCCTATGAGGAGCAGACCACCTTCAGCCAGTTCTTCGAGACCGGCATCAAAGTGATTGACCTGATCGCCCCCTTCACCCGCGGCGGGAAGACTGGCGTCTTCGGTGGCGCGGGGGTGGGCAAGACGGTCATCATCGCCGAACTGATGTACAACAACGCGGAAAGGCACAGCGGCGTCTCGGTCTTCGCCGGCGTGGGCGAGCGCAGCCGTGAGGGCACCGAGTTCTACGGCAGCCTGACCGATATGGAGGTGATTGACCGCACGGTGATGGTCTTCGGGCAGATGAACGAGCCGCCGGGAGTGCGCTTCCGCGTCGGCCTGACCGCGCTGACGATGGCCGAGTACTTCCGTGACCAGGGACGGGATGTCCTGCTGTTCATTGACAACATCTACCGCTTCGTGATGGCCGGTATGGAGGTCTCCGCCCTGCTGGGACGGATGCCCAGCGCAGTGGGGTACCAGCCCACCCTCGGCACGGACATGGGCGAGTTACAGGAGCGCATCACCAGCACCCAGCGCGGCTCGATCACCTCCATGCAGGCGGTCTACGTGCCTGCCGACGACTACTCCGACCCGGGGCCGGTGACCACCTTCGCCCACCTGGACGCCACCATCGCCCTGGAGCGACGGCTGGCCGCGCAGAGCCTCTACCCGGCGGTGGACCCGTTGGCCTCCGCTTCGCGCATCCTCGACCCGCGCATCGTCGGCGAGGAGCACTACCGGGTGGCGCGCGAGGTGCAGCGCGTGCTCCAGCGGTACAACGAACTGCAGGACATCATCGCCATCCTGGGGGTGGAGGAACTGTCGGAGGAGGACAAACTGACAGTCGCGCGGGCGCGCAAGATCCAGCGCTTCCTCACCCAACCCTTCCAGGTGGCGCAGCGGTTCACCGGCCGCGAGGGACGGTATGTGCCTATCGCCGAGACGGTGCGCGGTTTCCGTGAGATTCTGGAAGGCCGGCATGATGACCTGCCGGAAGAAGCCTTCTACATGGTCGGCGGGATTGACGAGGCAGTCGAGAGGGGCCGCCAGTTGCGTATCGCCTAGGGGGAGCGATGAAACTGCGTCTGGACGTCGTCACGCCAGAGCGGGAACTGTTCACCGGCGAGGTGGACAGGGTCCTGGCCCCCGGAGCGGAGGGACAGATGGGCATTCTGCCCCGCCACGCCCCACTGGTCACCGTGCTGGCAGAAGGGGTGCTGGTGGCCCACCAGGGGGAGGAAGAGCTGACCTTCGCCATCCACGGCGGATACATGCAGGTGTTGCCCGACCGGGTGATCGTGCTGGCCGATGTGGCAGAGCGGGCTGAGGATATTGACATCATGCGGGCGGAGCGGGCCCGCCGGGAGGCGGAGGAGTTGTTGACCAGGGAACCGCCGCCGCAGGAGCGGATCGCTGCCCTGCAGGCGCTCCACCGCGCTCAGGTGCGCCTGCGCGTGGGCCGCCGCCCTTATCGGCCGGATCAGCGTGCTGGCGAATCAGCGGATCGCTGACCCGCTGGCCCATCTCTGGGAGGTCGCCTTGCTGACCAAAGAAATCGGAATTGACCTGGGCACGGTCAACGTGCTCGTCTATGTGCGCGGCAAGGGGGTGGTGCTGCAGGAGCCCTCGGTGGTCGCCATATCGGTGGAGGAGGACAAGATCGTCGCGGTGGGCGAGGAGGCGCGGGCGATGCTTGGACGCACCCCCGGGGCCTTCGAGGTGATCCGCCCCCTGCGCGACGGCGTCATCGCCGACTACATGGTCACTGAGCGGATGCTCAGTTACTTCCTGCACAAGGTTGGCGGCTCCTCGCGCTTCTTCAAGCCACGGGTGATGATCAGCGTCCCCTACGGCGTGACCAGTGTGGAGCGGCGGGCGGTGCGTGAGGCGGCATTGGACGCCGGCGCTGGCCGCGCCCACCTCATCCCCGAGCCGCTCGCCGCCGCCCTGGGCGCCGGCCTGCCCGTCGGCACGCCTTCAGGCAATATGGTGGTGGACCTGGGCGGCGGGGCCAGCGAGGCCGCCGTGATCGCCATGAACGGCATCGTCACGGCCCACTCCGTGCGCGTGGGCGGCATCCGCCTCGACGAGGCAATCATCTCCTACGTGCGCCGCAAGTACAACCTGATCATCGGCCAGCCCACCGCCGAGGACGTGAAGATCCGTATCGGCAGCGCGCTGCCGCTCGACCCGCCCCTCAAGATGGAAATCCAGGGCCGCGACCAGGTGGCGGGGCTTCCACGCACCGTCCAGATCTCCTCCGACGAGGTCACGGAGGCGCTGGCCGAGCCGCTGGCGGCGATCGTGAGCGTTGTCAAGGCGGTGCTGGAACGCACGCCGCCGGAACTCTCCTCCGACATCATCGAGCGCGGCATCGCTTTGGCCGGCGGCACCTCGCTGCTGCGCCGGATGGACGAACTGATCACCCAGGAGACCGGCGTGCCCGCCTGGGTGGCGGACGCGCCCATGGCCTGCGTCGCCATCGGGGCCGGACGGGCGCTGGCGGAGTACAACATCCTGCGCCGCAGCGTGCCGGATATGGACGCATGAGGATTTCCAGGCTTCCGATGTCTTGGTAGTCTCCCTCTTGAGTGTTGTTCCTGGTTCAGAGTGCCAAAAGCGAGGAATCGGTCAGCAGATTGAGCAGATTCAGCGGATTTCTGTAGACAAATCCGCTTCATCTGCTAAATCCGCTGACTCTCTTCGGCCGTTTTGGGCGCAGTCTTCGATCAACACAGTAAGGGAAGACCATCAATGTCTTCCAGGCATCGGAAGTCCGACGACTGGGGGAAGGGTTTGGGAGAGCCGCACATTCGCACGCTTGGCCTGGAAGACTACGACCGTCTCATGGCCCTGTGGCAACGGGCAGGGCTGCACTCGCTGCGCCCCAACGGTCGAGACAGCCGCGAGGCGCTGGCCCGTCAACTCCAGAGCGGCGTGCAGACAATCCTGGGGCTGGAACTGGAGGGCCGATTGATCGGCGCGGTCGTCGCCACACACGACAGCCGCAAGGGCTGGATCAACCGGCTGGTGGTGGATCCCGACTTCCGCCGTCAGGGGTGGGGTCGGCGACTGGTGCAGGCCGCAGAGGAGACCCTGCGCGCCCAGGGCATGACGGTCATCGCCGCGCTGGTGGAAAGTGACAATCCCGCTTCACTGGCCCTCTTCCGACAGGCGGGATATGTCGAGATCGATCCCGGCATCCACTACCTGAGCAAGCGCGAGAGCGACCAGGCCTGATCCGCCATCAGCGATAACGGTGATAGCGGCGGAAGACCTCCCCCACGCTGCTCCCCTCGTGAACGCGACGGATGACTTCCCCTAACAACGGAGCGACCGACAGCACGGTGAGGTTGGGCATGCGGTTCTCCGGCGCCACCGGGATGGAGTTGCTGGTGATGATCTCCCTCAATGCCAGACTCCGCAGCCGCTCTGCCGCCGGTGGCGAGAAGACAGCGTGGGCAAAGCACAGGTAGACGTCGCGCGCGCCTCCTTCCCGAACTACCCGCACGGCGTTGACGATGGAACCAGCCGTGTCCACCTCATCATCCACGATGATCGCATCCTGACCCTCGACATCACCGACCAGGGTGAGCGCTTCGGTCTCCCGCCCCACGCGCCGTTTCTCGATCACCGCCAGCGGCAGTTCCAGTTCCTCCGCCAGGTTGCGCGCCTTCTTGGCGAAGCCCAGGTCGGCGGCCACAACCACTGCCTCATCCAGTTGCTTGGCCTTAAGGTAGTCGGCGAAGATCGAGAAGGCGGTCAACGCGTCGCCGGGGATGCTGAAGAAGCCCTGAATCTGATCGGCGTGCAGGTCGAGGGTGATGTACCGATCGGCGCCAGCGGTGGTGATCAGGTCGGCGACCAGCCGGGCAGTGATGGGCACGCGCGGCTGGTCCTTCTTGTCTGACCGGCCATAGGCCAGATAGGGTACCACAACGGTGATGCGGTCAGGCGAAGCGCGCCGCAGGGCGTCCAGGAAGATCAGCAGCTCCATGATGTTCTCATTGACCGGCGAGGCGGTAGTCTGGATCAGGAAGACGTCTTGACCGCGCACGCTCTCGTGAAGGCGGACGAAGATATTCTCGTTGGGGAAGCGGATGATGTCACGCCCCGAGAGCGGCACATCCAGGTAGCGGCTGATCTCTTCCGCCAGGTCCGGACAGCCAGTGCCACCGAACAGTTTGATCATCCCGTGCATCTCTTCCCCCCACTCGAACTCTGCCACTCCCTCACCTCAGGCCGGGCCTGCGGCCGAAGGGGGCGCCACGCCGTCCAGATGGCAGCAGTCATTGACCCAGCGGATGCGCGCGCCCTTCCCCGTGAACTCCACAGCGCTGAGGGAGCCGTTGTTGAAGGACAGCAGGCCCCACCGCCCTACCTCCAGCCCCATCAGATGGCTCATGTAGGTGGCGAGGACGCCGCCGTGGGTGACCACGCCCACCACGCCCTGCGGATGCCGGCCCACGATCTCGTCGAAGGCGGCGACGACGCGGGCCCAGAAATCGGCGGGTTGCTCTCCCCCCGGCGCTGAGCGCATGCGCTGGCTGCTCTCCCATTCGCGCACCATGTCTGGAAAGCGATCCCGAATCTCCTCGCCGGAGAGGCCGGCGATGTCCCCCAGGTTCCGCTCACGCAATCGGGCATCAGGTATGAGGGGGATGTCGAGCACCTGGCCGATGATCTGCGCCGTCTCCCACGCCCGACGCAGGTCGCTGGCGTAGAGGACGGCAGGCCCTTCGCATTGCAGACGCCGGGCCACGGCGTGCGCCTGGGCCCGCCCCAGGTCATCCAGCGGCGAATCCAGCCAGCCCTGGATGCGCCCCTGGGCGTTCATCTCCGAGCGGCCGTGGCGGATCAGCAACAGGCGCAGCATCCCCTCTGTCCGGCCCGAAGGGGAGGCCTGATCGGCAGCAGGTTCAGCGATGACGTGTGTCCCGGGCGTCTCTCTCCTCACGGCAAACCGTCCAACAACGCTGCTGCCGCCGTATAGACGTCCACCTGGCGGGCAGCCACGCGCTCCACCCAATGTTCCAGCACATCCTCACCTGCCCGCGCGCGCAGCCGGTGGAGCAATTCCCGCTCCAGCACCCGCAGCAGGTCGGCACGTGCCCGTTCGCGCTCCCGCCGCGCCCACTGGCCGCTCTCTTGCAGGTAGGCGCGGTGGGCGGCAATGGCCTCCAACGCCGCGTCCACCCCGGTGCCATCCAGCGCCACCGTCTGCAACACCGGCGGTCGCCAGCCGTTGTCGCTACGGCCCAGGTCGAGCATCGCCTCCAGCGCCCGCGCCGTCTGCGCCGCACCGGGCCGGTCGGCCTTGTTCACCACCAGCAAGTCGGCGATCTCCAGGAGACCCGCCTTGAGCGCCTGCACCTCGTCCCCCAATCCCGGCGCTTCGACCACCACCGTGGTGTGGGCGGTGCGGGCGATGTCCACCTCCGCCTGGCCCACGCCGACCGTCTCCACCAGCACCACGGCAAAGCCGACGGCGTCCAGGACCTTGACCACGTCGCCGGTGGCCTGGGCCAACCCTCCCAGGCTGCCGCGCGTGGCCATGCTGCGGATGAAGATGCCGGGATCGCCGGCCAGGTCCCGCATGCGCACCCGATCGCCCAAGAGCGCCCCGCCGGTGAACGGGCTGGTCGGATCCACCGCGACGATGCCAACCGTACGCCCCTGGGCGCGCAACCCCTTAGCCAATTCGTTGACCAGGGTGGACTTGCCGGTGCCGGGCGCGCCGGTGACGCCGATGATGTGGGCGTGGCCGGAGTGAGGGTGGAGCAGGGCGAGCGCACGGTGCGCCTGCGGGCCATCGTCCTCAACGAACGAGATCAGCCGGGCCAGCGCGCGCCGGTCGCCGGCCAGAGCCTGCGTGACCCAGTCCACGCTAACCCTCGCTCAAGGCGCGGCGGATGGTCTCGGCGATGACCTGGGTAGAGGCTCCAGGGCCGAAGATGGCGACAACCCCTTGCTCCTGCAGGGCCGGCACGTCCTCATCGGGAATGATCCCCCCGACGAAGACCTTGACGTGTGACAGCCCCGCCGCGCGCAGCCCCTCGATCACCCGCGGAACCAGGGTCATATGGGCGCCGGAGAGGATGCTCAGTCCCACAGCGTCTACGTCCTCCTGCAGCGCCGCCTCGACGATCATCTCCGGCGTCTGCCGCAGGCCGGTGTAGATGACCTCCATCCCAGCGTCCCGCAAGGCGCGGGCCACCACTTTGGCTCCCCGGTCGTGGCCGTCGAGACCGGGCTTGGCGATGAGGATGCGCAGTCGCTCGCTCACGGGTTGCACTCCTTGGGACGAGATGAGCAAGATTATACTGCAAAGCGGGGCAAGCGCAAAGAAGGCTTAACCGTAACTGTCCACCCTCCCCCAGGTTGGCCGCAATCCACTTCCCGCGTCCGCAACCCCGGCGCGGCAGGACAATTGCGAGCAGTTGTCCTACAATTTTACAGCCTGACCCACTGGCTCCCGTCAGTTTTGGGATACGCCCGGAGACCACACGGACTTGACAGGCGGAAGTTTTGTGGTATCCTATAAATGACAACTGCACATCCGCAAAGACGTGGATCAGGAAGAGTAGGCAGCGTAGCGGGGTACAGAGAGTCGGGCCTTTGGGTGCGAGCCCGATACCAGCGCCGATGCCGAATGGGCCTGGGAGTCGCCCGCCGAACCCCTGCCGTGCGGGGTAGTAGTCCGGGCCGGAGCCGCCACCGTTACCAGGGCTGAGGGTATGGAACGGCCCTTCCGTTCGTA
>Ga0209162_1000899_pt1 | contig 30839 bp, 20 predicted proteins | sample YNPNPMetaG_FD_187121 | JGI IMG/M metagenome (GOLD analysis project Ga0209162, IMG submission 187121) | Anoxygenic and chlorotrophic microbial mat microbial communities from Yellowstone National Park, USA - YNP NP MetaG (SPAdes) (version 2) ...
AGACAAAACTGATGACTCAAAAACTACAAAGAACTCTTCATCGGCAAAACGAGCTTCCAACTGTGAAAGGGCGACCGGGAAAAAGCCAGCGACAAGGGCCAGAGAAACCCGCAAAGTCAACCTGACCAACCAGGATCGACCGTGAGTCAGTATTGTCTCCAGATTGAAGAGCAAAACATATACTGTTCCAACTAGTATCCAAGCAACTGTAGTCGTCCTCGCCTGGCTGTATATTAGTCCGACTATTACGCCAGAGATCAGTAAGAACCTTGCTCGCCAATGCCAACTAATTCCACCTAAAGGATACCAGCGAGTTAGCGTAGCAGCGATTAGAACTCCAGTGACAAACACCCAACGGGCAACTAATTCTACCAATGTAAAGGAAGCACCTAATATTATGCGAATGCTTTCTAGAAAAATGAGCGGAACAACTCCCAGGAACAAAAGCCTTATCCATATCCATGCCCAGCTATGAATAGTATTCCAAAGCATACTTCATTTACCCTTTAAATAATTGATGTTTTAAACGTACCACTTCCACTTGTTACTTTCCGAAAATAGACACATGTTCACAAAGCCCATTTGTGAGATAGAAACTTTTCTGTAGAGCCTTACTTAAACTGCTTGCTAGTTAACTATAAACTCTAGGCCAAATATGTACACTCCTCACGAGGATTACCTTACACATGTATCACGGTTCAATGCGAAAATCCAGACTCGATCCCGGTGATACAAGAGCTGCAAATCTGACGAACCGATTAAAACTTCAGGTGAAAAGAGTTGTATTGCTCCAGCTCCTACTTTTCCCTGGCCCTGCCCAAGATAGATATGCGTGACTCCCATCTCACACAGGTACGTCAGTCCTTCGGGAGAGGTAGGCGTGTATTTCTCTAGATGTGCCACTAAGTCAACGACTCGCTGTGAATAGTCTAGCTCGATAGCCACCTCGTTCAAAAGTGCATATTGGGGAGGCATTGTATTCTCCCGCTTGGCCAAGAGTGGGATCCACCAACCGGCATCGGAACCGACAGCAGAAAGGCCTCCGTAAATACGGAATCCCTCTACTAAAAAACGTGTATTATTGGGAATGTTTTCCTGTATCCAAGCCATTGCATGTCTATCTGGACGAGTAACTAATATAAAAGAGGGGTCCACGACATTTATTTGTCCACGAGCAAACCATAAAGCCAAGACTAGCAATAAAATCGTCATATTCCGGCCACTTAACCGCTGAGACACCTCTCCAATAAGCCAACCAACAATCAATGACACGGGGATATACAGGGCAATCAGAACAGCGAAGTTCTGCATCAGATTGGTTCCTGGAATCTGAACTAGTCTCCCCAGTACAACCACCGACAATCCAATTATCCAGAAAAAGCATTTGACAATATTCCATTCTCTTCGAATCAGGGCCCAAATTAGCGTTAACAAAACTAGGCCAAGGAGGGGCCACGGGACGTACCAGAATACATTACGCCAAATCTGGTAATCCGCCAGTACCTTTTCCCAAGCTGAAACAGTTGAGAAAGTAATTCCAGGTATAAGGGCTTTCGCCAACCGACCGCCTTGAACGTACTTAATCCAAGGCAGGATTAGAAACAGAGCGCATACAGCTACCAAAGCCATTTGAAATAGCATGCTTGGCAAGCGGTATCTATTAGTTTTCCACTCCAGCAATACCCATGCTACTAGCCACACTAGAATAAACGGCACATAGTAGAATGGCATCCGATAGTAATGCAGACTCATCCCTCCCAACATCAGTCCCGCCAGAAGTATCGAACGCCAGGAGAATCGCTCTCGATGCATAATATCTAAAATGAAATAGAGAGCCACTGGCAACAATACTTGTCCACTGAGCTGCGCAAAACGCCCCCAGTTGACATAGTAAGCTGGCATCGGAGAGATTGTACCAGCAATTAGCACTGCTCCAACACCCGCCCAGCGGTTACCTTTTGCCAGATGTACAGACAGTGGATAAAGTGTAAGAACAGCTAGCACATTGATTATCTGACCGGTTAGTAAGGTAGCGTTAGCAATCTCCATACCAGTCATCCAGGAAAAGATGGCAACGAGACTTGAGAAACCAAAATGCACGGTCAAACTCTGGTATGACGTATACGGCATCCACGACGTAAACAACCCGCCATTATCTACCAACAGTTGCGCGATCACAGCGTGCTGGTAAGAATCACCCCACATCGGCGCATCTAATGTACGCACAACCAAGAGTCGCACACAAAAGACTAGAGATATGATCACCACTAAGGTTAAATCGGGCCAAAAGGATGCTGATCTGATCCAATCTCGCTGCAGTTTCCCTTTTACCCGACCACTATATCGACGCCAATAATGAAGAACTAGTATAACTGTCCCCAGAATCACAGGTCCCCAAGCGTACAGTATCCCCAATTGCAACCCAAAAAGATCTGTCCAGAGAAGTAGCAAAGGATATATTGCCAGACTTAGCCCAACCGCTAGAGCTATTCGTATCAATATAGAATCTGAATGGAAATTGAACCATACAAGAAGTGAGTATCCGGGTAACAGGTACAGAAACACTGACACAATTGCTAATTGCGTCCATTCCACTAAGGTGCGACCAATTTCTAGTACTATTCCCAAAGGGCTGTATATCAGCCGGAAAGTTAACTGAACATCTAGAGGTTTGTGGTTTCTATACGCTGCACCATCAATGTAGGTATCACCGGAAGCTGTTGCCACGTGTACTGTACCCGAACCTTCCAACTCTAAAAAGACGTAACGATATACGCCATGTGAAGAATTATCTGGTGGGAAAGAGAAACGATAAAAACCAGGATCTTCAATAGTCTCAAGAGATAATTCTGCTATAGCCAAATTAGAAGGAGAATTGGGTTCAGGCTGCAAGTAAAGACGAAGGACTCCTGTACTGCCTGGCTGCGATTTCAACCAAAGTTCTATACCATTCAGTCCTCCGTGACGCGCTACAAAGGTCTGACCAACAGTATTATTAGAATCCAAAACTAGAGTTTGTTCAGGAACGATAGTTATTTGGTCATGATCCACGAAATCAGAGCAACCAGTAATAAAAAGAGATGCAAGAACAATTAGGAGTACACCCAAACATTTTCTGTGTTTTACCTGTCGCATTCTTATACTAAACATAAGACAATCCCACATTTAAAATAAACCTTATCCCAAATCCTTCCCTGATGTGCTACTCTACTATGTCTCCGAACTCTTGTCAACTTCTGATCTGGAGATCATCTTGGCTTCGCCAATGGGTCTATAGATGAGGCTGCCAGCGTGGAGGCGGCACATGAAAGTGAAGCAATTCCGCAACCGTCCAGACGTGGTGGGTGAGGCCGGCGGCCATGGCCGGTGTGCAGCGATGGCCCTGGGCGTTGGTCAGGGTGTCGTGGGGCGTACCGAAGTTGTCCACCGTGCCGACCAGGTACATGCCCAGGGTCACCATGCGTTGGCGCCGGGCGCCATAGCGGGTACGCCGCACCAGGCTGGCCAGGCGGGAGCGGAAGGTGGCATTCAGGCGCTCGATGGAGGCGGTGTTCAAGGTCTGACCCCCGCCCGACGAGGCCAACAGCTCATCCAGGGCCGCTTCGGCGCCCTGCACCAGGCGGCGCACAACGCCCACCATGCGACCTCGCTCGTACTGCTTGACCACCTGGCCGATGACGACCTGTTCCCAGGGCGCCAGGTGAGGGCGTCCGGGGCCCTTCCTGGGCGCCTTGCTACGCAAGGCGCAGCGGAAGGCATTGACAGAGGCTGCCAGTCCGTCCACGGCCACCAGCAGAGCCCCCGGCCGGGCGCAGGCCCGCACCCTGTCGGCAAGCTGGCGAATGAGGCCCTTGTCCCGATGGGCGCTGACCACACCACCCAACCACAGCCGGGTGCTCACCATCAGCGCCATCGCCATCCACACAATCCCCTTCTGCAAGCGGACGCGCATCTCGTCCGCTTGCACGTGCAGCAAGGACAAGCAAGCCCCCAGGACCAGATGACGATGCACCTGCGCACAATGCACACCAGCCTCCGCCGCCCACGTGCGCACCGTCTCCGCTTTCAAGCCAAAGGCAGCCACAATCGCACGCACCGGACAGCCGTGGGCCAGCAGGGTGACGACCAGCACGATAATGTCCACCGGTGTCTTCTTCCAGTAAAACATCGTCCCCCGACGGGCGCTGAAGGTCTTCTCACAAACCGTGCATCGATAGCGGGCTTCCTTCCGGCTGTGCACCGTGATGTTCCCTTTCCCTCCCTGTCCTCTTGCCGGGCAGGCCTCATTGGGGCAAAATACCTGGGTGGGGTCCATCGCATTCCTCCTCGGTTGTCAATAGATAAGGATATGCTATGGACCCCGCCAGTGTTGTTCAACGTTCAGCCCCTGTCACGGTTTTGCGGACACCTACCCAACATGTGGGCGACGGCGACCCGTCCGCTTTGATCCTCGAACCTGGGAGCGCGGGCAGCTTGCCCGCGGAGACGCGACGCGGGCGGGCCGCCCGCGCTCCCAGGCGATGTTCATCGGGCGTTGTGCGGCGGAGCCGCATGGACGGCTAACGTGAACATGGGGGAACCAGGTTCCCCCATACCCCCGCCCGCGGGAGGGTCTGGGAGGGCGAAGCCCTCAAACAGAGGGATGAGGAAACCGGGTTTCCCCATCCCCTCCAGTGGGAGTCCAGTGAGAGGGTGTGGGAGGGCAAAGCCCTCCCAGGAACAACCTTTTTCATCCCATTGAGGTGCGGCGTAGCCGCATGGACGGCTGAAGCGGGAGGATTGCGGATGTAAGGTGCGCCCGAAGCTGACCGAGCATCTCCCCCGGCGCTAGGGCAACGGTTCCGACAGCAAGGTCGCGCTGGCCCAACCCAGGCTGCCGACGCTGACCCGTTGCGGGGTGCACGCTCCGCTGCTCGCGGTGACCCGGATGCGATACCAGGTTGACCCATCGGTGGTGATACGTTGTTCGAGGAACTCCACCCCGTCGCCGGGGCAGATCTGGCCGATGACCGTCTCCGGGGCGATGCGCGGTTCGCTGCGCAGATTGCCTCCGGCCAGCACCGTGCCGCGGCCGATCAGAGCGCTCGCCGGCGTGCCTGAGATGGGCGTGGCCTCAGCGGTTGCCGTGATGAGGGCGCGGGCGGTGCGCGTGGCAAGAACGGCGGCGTTACTCGTTTCGACGGCACTGATCGTGGCGCTGGCGCTAACGCGAGCGCGTTCAAGGCCGAAGCGCACGGCGAAGAGCCCGCCTCCCACCAGAAGCGCGAGCGCCGTGCCGGCAATCAGCAAGTTGGCCAGGGCGCGGAGCGGCCCCCCCCGGCGGCGCGGCGCGCCCGGCCCAAAGTAACGCTCCCAGTCGCGTGGGTTGGCTCGTGGAGGCACGCGGCACCTCACATTCCCAAACCTGCCCCTCCGGCAGGAGGGTGGAAAAACCCGGATTCGCCACCGCCGCTCGCGCGCACTGCTCCGGCCCGCGCCTCCGCTTCCGGCGGGGGGATGCGGAAAGCCCGGTTCGCCACCGCCGGTCGCGCGCGCTGCCCCGGCCCTCGCCTCCGCTTCGGGCAGGGGGTGGGGAAACCAGGTTTCCCCACCCTCATCTAACCGGTGTTGGGGGCGCCGGACGCCCTCCGATGCTATCGGGTCACAAATCGCAGCGCAGGATCGGATGCTGCTCACCGGTGGGGGCAAAGCCGAACCAGCGGTAGAGGCGCTGCGCGCTCTGATTGTAGGCCTGGGTGTTAAGCGTCACTGCCATGGCCCCATGCTCGCGGGCGTAGGTGATCAGGTCAGCCAGGAGGCTGACCCCGATCTGTTGGCCGCGATACTCCGGCGTGACGGCGATCCGTACCAGGTGCATCAGCCGCCCGCCGAAATGCGCGGTGGCATAGGCGTAGCCCACCATCGCACCACTGAGTTCGGCGATTACGAAGTACGGCCCCTCCGCGATCGCCGGGCTAAGAATGGTCGTATCCTTGGTCCATTGCGGTTCAAAGCACACCTGATCCAGGCGCAGAATGGCCGGCAGGTCCTCCCTGGTGGCGGGCCGGATGCGAACCGCAGGATTACCCGTGCTGGGGATGGTGAGGCGCTGCTTTTCATACACCAGGACGTCGGTGTCGTGCTGATAGCCCATGGCGCGCAGGGTAGGCATAAGCCAGTATTCGATGTTTCCATCGCCGCCGAAGTACACGTGGCGCACTCCCGCGGCCTTCAAACTGGCGTGCAGGGCGCTCACGAGGGCGGTGATCCCCGCGCTGCTCTCCGCCCCTTCGGCAAAGGCGACCGCGCGCAGCCAGCACGTCTCCTCGCTCGACCTGCTGATCAGCGCCACAGATCGTAATTCGCCCCCGGCTTCGAGCGCCACACCCAGACCCTCAGCGAGCAGCGTCTCAAGGTCGTTGCCGCTGAGAAGGCTGAAACGGCGACTACCATCGCGAAGCAAGCGCGAAACGGCGTGGAGATCATTCCTGGTGACATTGCGCGCCCTGGCGCGGCTGATGTCGAAACTTTTGCGAAAGAGCCACATAGTGGGCAACCGGGTGCGCGAACTGTCTCGGCCACGGCGTTCTCATTGTACACTACTATGTAGCTTCTCGCGGAGGGTTGGACCTCGGGTTCCCTGGATCCGGGTCATCGGCTCGGTGCGGCTTTGCCGCATACCCACGGTATTCTGGCAGGGGTATGGTCATATCAGCCGTCTATGCGGCTGCGCCGCACACGAACAGGATGAACATAAGTTCTTCTTGGGAGGGCTGCGCCCTCCCAAACCCTCCGACGGGGTGGGGGTATGGGGAAACCAGGTTTCCCCATACCCCTATCCAACAGGCTATTTTTACGTTAGGATTAACGCATGCGCGTTTACCTCTCAACCCAGTTGCGGCGTTTGTTTGGACTCAACGCCTCGCTCATCGAACCGAATCTGCTGGTAGGTGGCCAGTTTCGCCCTGACCAGTGGCCAGCGTTGCGCGCCATGGGGGTGCGCGCGGTGCTGAGTATGCAGGCCGAACGCGAGGATCGCTTCGCCGGCGGCGCGCCTGATCGGCTGCTGCGACTGGCGGTGCAGGATTTCACTCCGCCTACCATTGAACAAATCGCCGATGGCATCGCTTTCATCAGCGCCGCGCATCAGGCCGGATTGACCGTCTTTGTGCACTGCCACGCCGGGGTCGGGCGCGCCCCGCTGATGGCCGCAGCGTACCTGATGTACTGCCAGGACCTGGACCACCGGACCGCCCTTGCCCGCATCCGTGCCGCCCGTCCGATCATCGGACTCAACCGCTCCCAGATCAAGCGTCTGCGCGAACTGGAAGCCATTCTGCGCTATGGCTGATGAGCGGTGGTATAATCCGGCGTTGTTCCGGAACGAGAAGAACCTCTGAGGCATGGTTTCGCTGCGCGGCCTTGTACGTAGTGGAGGGGTTCGGGGAGGCTACGCTCCCCCGGCTCCTCCACCGGTAACGTTGGTGTGAACCATGTCTGAGACCATCATCGAGACCCGGGAGTGGTTCCTGGCCCTGGCCGCGACGATGCTGCTGTTCGTATTGCCGGGGTGGGCGCTGCTCCGGCGCTGGGCTGGCGTGGCCCGTCTTACCCTCGCCGAGCAACTGATCCTCGGGCTGGTTGTGGGGATGGCCCTCTACCCCTGTTTGCTCCTGGCGCTGGACCTTCTGGGCCTGCGGGTGGGGCCTGCCCTGGGATGGGCCCTGCCGCTGCTGGCCCTGCCCCTCCTCCTGTGGAACTGCCGGCATCCGGCGGCGCGGCCCGGGGATTGGCGCGTGCATGAATCAGGGGGCGCCTTCTGGCCCGGAACGGCTCTGCTCATCACCACGGGCGCCCTCGTCGGCGCCCGCTGCCTGGCGGTTCACGGGCTAGCCGTGCCACTGTAGGGCGACTCCGTTCACCACGCCATGATCGCGCAACTGATGGTAGAACACCGGGGGCTGTTTCGTTCCTGGGAACCCTATGCCGCGCTCCAGACCTTCACCTATCATTTCGGTTTTCATGCCCACGTGGCCGCGATCACCTGGATGACCGGCATCGCGACCCCGCGGGCGGTCGTGCTCACCGGGCAGATTGCCAACATCGCCGCCGTGCTGGCCCTCTATCCCCTGGCCGTGCGCCTGGGGCGGAGCCGCTGGGCCGGTGTCGCCGCGCTGCTGCTGGCCGGTCTGCTCGCGCCGATGCCCATGCTCTACGTCCATTGGGGACGCTACACGCAGCTTGCCGGGCAGGTGATGCTCCCCGTGGCGGTGTATCTGGCCTGGCGCTTCCTGGAAGCGTCGCGGCGCCAGTGGATCTTGCTCCTCATAACTTCCATCACCTTTGCCGGTATGCTCCTCACCCACTACCGGATCGCGATCTTTGCCCTGTGTTTCTTTCCGGCGCTTATGCTAGTTTGCGCGCGGGGCTCATGGCGTGAATGGGCGATGCGCCTCGGCCTGCTGGCCCTCTTGAGCGGAGCGCTGGCCGCGCCGTGGTTGCTGCGGGTCCTGGGGGGCCAGCTCCTGGTCGTGCTGGGATCGATTGTGGCGGCCTCGGCCACCCGTGGCGGCGCCGCGCCGGGGGCCGACTCGCTGAACGTGATGGGCGGGCCGCTGTTTTTTCTGCCCGCCCCGGTGTGGTATGCCCTGCCCGTGGCGCTGCTCTGGGCGCTGTGGCGCCGCAACCGGGGGGTGATCACGGTCGCGCTGTGGTGGTTGCTGGCGCTGCTGCTGGTCAATCCCCAGGCCCTCGGCCTGCCCGGCGCCGGGGTATTGACCAACTTTGCCTGGCTGATCGCCGCGTATATTCCCGCCGGCCTGATCATCGGGGCGCTGGCAGGAGCGTTGCTGCGACGCATCAGCCACCCCGCGCTTCTGGCGGCGCTTACCCTGGGCATTGCCGGCCTGGCCTGGTGGGGAGGCGAACAGCGCCTCCAGCAGATCGACCTCGCCACGACCGCCATGGTTGAACCGGCGGACCTGCGGGCCTTTGACTGGATTCGCCATTCAACCCCCGCCAATGCGCGGTTTCTCGTCAACGGCTTCTTTCCTAACCCGGGTGTGGTGGTGGGTTCCGATGGCGGATGGTGGCTCCCCCTGCTGGCCCGGCGCCAGGCGACCCTGCCGCCGATCCTCTACATTGCCGAACAAGGCCCTCGCCCTGATTATCGCCTGTGGATCAACGACCTCTATGCCACCATTCACCACCTGGGCATCACGCATCCACAGACGATCGCCAGGTTGCGCGAGCGCGAGGTGACCCACGTCTACCTGGGGCAGCGCGGCGGCAGCGTGGGCTATGGCGGCGGCGAGCAGATCATCGCGCCCGAACCGTTGTTGGGCAACCCCGCGTTTCGCCTGGTGTACCACGAGGATCAGGTGTGGATCTTTGCCCTCCAACCAGCAGAAAGGACAACCGCAGCCTATGAACGTATCGAGGAAAGTCCGGCCGACCCGGGGCGGTGGCCTCCTGGAGCCGCTGCTTGCCCGGATGCGCGCCCGCAAAGCCAACCGGTTGATCCCGCCGCAGTTGCGCGACGGGCGCATCCTTGATATTGGCTGCGGCTCGTTTCCCTATTTCCTCTCACATACCTTCTTTCGCGAAAAGTTTGCCCTCGACCGGGTTCATCCACAGAGTGACATCGCCAGCGATATTCACTGGCACAATAGCGATCTGAACCAGGATACACAGTTGCCGTTTCCAGATCGGTTCTTTAGCATCGTGACCATGCTTGCGGTGGTTGAGCATCTGGACCCGGAGAAGCTTGAGAGCCTGCTCTGCGAAGTCTATCGCATTCTGGCCCCCGGCGGCACGCTGATCATCACCACGCCGGCGGCCTGGTCCGATGGTCTGCTACGCGCGATGGCCCGGGTCAACCTGGTGAGTCGCGAGGAGATCGAGGAACACGCCTACGCCTATACGCTGCCGATCCTGGGCTGGTACTTTGGTCGCGCAGGCTTTCCGCGCACGCTGATGCGTTTCGGTTACTTTGAACTGGGGCTCAACATGTGGGCGACGGCGACCCGTCCGCTTTGATCCTCGAACCCGGGAGCGCGGGCAGCTTGCCCGCCGAGACGCGACGAGGGCGGGCCGCCCGCGCTCCCGGGCCGTTTGCATCGGGCGTGGTGCCGCCCGGCGGCATGGATGGCTAACGTGAACATAGGTGTTGCTGGAGCCAATCCCTTTCACCTCAGCCGTCCATGCGGCTCCGCCGCGCACCGACGGGATGAACATACTTCTTGGGAGGGCTGCGCCCTCCCACACCCTCCCAGGGGGCGGGGCCTGGGTGCGCGGGCCTCCGGCCCGCGTCCGCTGAGATATGGGGAAACCCGGTTTCCCCACCCCCCTCGCCGAGGGCTTATTTTCACGTTAGCGCATGCGGCGCCGCAGCCCCCCTCCCACCCTCCCCCCGCTGGGGGGAGGCGCCGGACCCCCTCCCCCAGCGGGGGAGGGCTGGGGAGGGGGCCGTCACCTTCGTTGCAACGGATTGCCGCTCGAGCAGGGAGATGGGGAAACCCGGTTTCCCCACGCCCCCGCCCGTGGGAGGGCCTGGCTCTCACGCAGGGGGATGGGGAAACCGGGTTTCCCCATCCCCCCGCCCGCGGGAGGGTTTGGGAGGACCCTGGCCCTCCCACGAAGAACCTTTCATGGAGCAGGGGGCTGGGGAGACCAGGTTTCCCCACGCCCCTGCTAGGGATACCCCGACACAATCTTCTCCACGTTCACGGTTTGCCCGGCCTCGACCGTGATGACCACGTCCTTCTCCGGGTTGTTCCCAAAACGGGTCAGGTACTGGCTTGTGGGCGCCTGCACCACGATCCCGTACCGGCCTGGGGGGACATCGGCGAAGAAGAAGCCCCCTTCGGCGTCCGGGGTGGTGCTGCGATCCCGCAAGGGATCGAGCGCCACCGCGCTCATCTCGGGATTGTCGGTGCCTTGCACCGGTGATAGATAGATGAGCACGCCCTCGGTCAGTGGTTCATCAGTCTGAATGTTGTACAACTTTCCATGCACCACCCCGGTGCTGCTCGACGGGGTTGGGATCGGGGCCGGCGTGGGTGGCGGCGGGGCGGACGCGGTCGTCGGGACTGGACTTCCTGCCGGTTCGGGATAGGGTATGTACTCGGGCCGCGGGTACGGGTAGGCTTCCTGGGGGCCGGTCGTGCCGGCCGTTCCGGGGGTTCCTTCCCCGGCTGGAGAGGCGTCTGCTGCAGGCATAGGCGTGGCGGTCGGCTGCGGCGCCGGTGGGCCGCCGCACCCCGCCAGCGCTACCAGGAGCGCCAGGAGCGCGCTCAGGAACCAGTATCGCTTCATGGTCATCGGTGCAACCTGTGTATACGAGAGACGGTCATGCGCATAGCGCGCAACGCCGCGATGATTGTCTTGGGAGGGCGCAACTCTCCCAAACCCTCCCGCGGGCGGGGCATGGGGAAACCCGGTTTCCCCATGCCCCCTGCTTGAGGGCTGCGCCCTCCCAAACCCTCCCGCCGGTGGGGGCGTGGGGAAACGGGGCTTCCCCACACCCCTGCTCCAGCAGCCTATGTTCACATCAGCCGTCCATGCGGCTCCGCCGCACACCGACGGGATGAAAATAATTCTTGGGAGGGCTGCGCCCTCCCAAACCCTCCCGCGGGCGGGGGCATGGGGAAACCGGGTTTCCCCATGCCCCCTGCTTGAGGGCTGCGCCCTCTTACACCCTCCCGTGGGCGGGGTCGCGGGGAAACCGGGTTTCCCCATGCCCCTGCTCCAGCAGCCTATGTTCACATCAGGTTTCCCTACGCGCTCGATCACCTAACCTTTCCGATGAGGCGCGGCGGGCGCAGCCCGCCCGGAACAGAAGGCGGGCACGGGGAGGCAGAGCCTCCCCGCACCCCTCCAACGGTAACGTGATTGTGAACTATGGCTTAGTAGTTGACGCCATTGTAGGTCAGGAAGCGATCATCGGTTGCCGTATTGTTGAGCTGGTTGACGATGCACACGATCGGCGTGGCCGGGCTGGTGGTCACAATGCCGCTCCCAACGTAGCGCTCGGAGAAGGTGCCCTGCTGCACATTGAAGGGCGTGCCGGCGGGAACATTCTGCGTCACCGGCGACGGGTTGAACGTGCTGCCTGGTACGGTGTTCGGCGTGTAGGTGAGGGTGATATTGACCGCGCCAGAGCCGAGGTGGCGGCACTGGACGCCGGTGTCAAAACCGCCGTTGCGAGCCATCAGCAGCGGGAGACTGACCTTGTCGGTCGCCGCGGCGTTGTTGATGCCCTCATAGGCCGTGCCCGAGCGCGACGAGAACTGGTTGACCACCACCACGACTTCCTGTCCGGCGCCGGTCGTCACCGTGGCCGAGCCCACGTAGCGAGCGCTGGCGCTCTTGAGGAAAACCGCGCTGCGCCCTGGGGCCAGGGTCGCCGTGTCATTCGCCAGAGCAGACCCGCCCGGCACCAGGTTCGGACCGTAGGTGACGGTGACCGTCGCGTCGGTGCTGCCCGAGTTCTGGACCGAGATGCCGGTGTTGAAGCCGGCGTTCGCCTGCTGGACGAGGGGCAGGATCACGTTGTTCGAGCCGCTGGCGAAGCCGCTATAAGCCAGCAACTGCCGGAGGTTGCCCGTCCCGGTCTGATTGACCACCACGGCCAGGGGCTGGTTGCCGGTAACAATCGCCGAACCCACGAACAGGTTGCCCAGTTCGGCCTGGGTTGCCTGGTCGAAGATGGCCGACGCGCCGGGAGCGATGGTCTGAGCGGGGGTCGTGAAGGCATTGCCCGCGCCGGGGTTCGGCGAGAACTGCACCGTCACGCTCGCCGACGCCGTTCCGGCGTTCTGCACCGCGAACCAGGTGCTGAAGCCGCTGTTGTTGCGCATGATCAGCGGCAGGCGGACCGTGTTTGCCGGCTGTGAAATGCCCAGGGCCGACTCGTTGTAGGCGAAGTTGTTGCCGCTGATGTTCAGGATGGCGGCGATCTGCTGGTCGGCGCTGATCACTGCCGAACCCTGGAAGCCCGGGCTGACGTTGGGCACCGGGAAATAGGTCTTGCCATCGCTAGCATTAATGGTGTCGTTGATCGTCCCGGCGCTGCTGCCGTTCGGGTTGTACAGTTGCACGACCACATTGGCGGTAGCGGTGCCCAGGTTCTGCACGCGGAACCCGGTCGTCCAGGTAATGCCTTGCTGTGCGGCGACCTGCCTGGCCGGCATCAGCGCCAGACCCAGCGCGAAGACGATGGCGCAGACAAGAGGTAGGGCGACGAACCTGCGAAACATGGCGATCCTTTCCTTTGCGTATGACGTATGGCTGCCTTCTACAGCGATCCTTACGTGGGTCGTGAAGGCGCAGACCCGCGTAGGATTGCCAGACATCGCCATCATAGCGACGTGTGAGGGTCGCCGTCCATACCCCGCATGGAGCAACGCGCTAACGCTTTGCGGGTATTTTCGGGCATACTCCGGGAGTTTAAGGGTTAATAACCCAGAAGTAGTAGTACCCAGGTCCTGGGAGTATGCCCCCCGCTTTCCCGCAATGGTTTCGCTGCGCGGCCTGTTGTGTGCCCGTTGGGGAGGTGGGGAAACCGGATTTCCCCACCTCCCCGCCCGCGGGAGGGTGTGGGAGGGCAAAGCCCTCGAGTAGGGGGATGGGGAAACCAGGTTTCCCCATTCCCCCACCCGGTGGGAGGGTTGGGAAGGGCGCAGCCCTTCCGGACCCGTTTTCATTTTACCTCCTCCGGCAGGGCACACACAAAGATCAACTGGTCGCCCAGGTTGGCCGGCACCAGGCCGCCCAGCACGGCGCGCACAAAGGTGTGCGGGCGCCGGGCCATCCACCAGAAGTCGCGCGCCGTGCGCGGAAAGGGGCGCTCGAGGACCAGCACCCGGCGGGCCATCAACCCGTGTTCGGCCAGCAGGCGCTCCCAGGAACGCCGGGTGGCGTAGCGTTGCAGGGGTTGGCCATCGTCGAAGACCTCGCCGTGGCGCAGAACGTGCAGGACGTTGCCGAAGATCCCGTAGGCGTTGGGCACCAGGATGATCGCCGCGCCTCCTGGTCGCAGCACCCGCGCCATCTCGGCGATCGCCTGACCCGGGTCGAAATAGTGCTCCAGGCTGCCGATGTTGGTGATCACCTCAAAACTCGCCCCGGCGAATGGCAGTATCTGGGCATTGGCCATGACCACGGGGAGGCCTGCGCCGCCGCGCCGGTCAAGGCGCCGGAGCGCGGCCAGGGAAAAATCGAAGCCGGTGACGCTGTACCCAGCCCGGTGCGCAAAGCGCAGAAAGTCGCCCTCGCCGCACGAGATGTCGAGCAGGCGCGCCGGTGGCGGCGCGAAGCGGCGCACCTGGTCGAGGAACCAGAGGTACAGCGAGTCGCGCTGATGGAGGCCCCGCTCGTTGTAGATACGATCATAGGCGCGTTGTTCGGCCTGTTCAGTTGGGCTATGGCGGATCTCGATCGGGTACCAGGGCATAGGATGGTCTTTCAGATGGGGTAAACAGGGGGAACCGGGTTTCCCCGTCCTCCTGCCCGTTGGGGAAGGCGAGCGTGCAACCCCGCGGGTTGCTGGCAGGCGCATCCGAATTGCGCTGCCCCTCAACCCGCCAGATGATTCATAACCGCGAGAAGACGACGGCCCAGAACAACTCGTTCAGCGTGATCCACAACCGCACCAGCAGGGCGATGATCAGCGCCACCGAGAGCGGGACGACGATGGTCAGCAGCGCGATCATGCTCATGTCGCGCACGCCAGGCACAATGGGAACGAAAAATGAAATGTAGCCTATCAGGCCGCTGGCCACCCAGATCTGGACGAACACCGGCAAGAGTTCCCAGTTGACCATGTAAATTGAACGCACCATGAGAAAAAAGATCATCCCCCCGCTCAGCCAGAGCAACGTGTGAAGGACGAGGGCGGCCAGGGCGCCGGAAACGGTCAGCACGGTAGTGAGCGGCTCGCGCTTCCAGCGCCGCAACAGCCAGTTCAGCCCGCGCGCCAGGACCTGCGGCTGCAACACCAGACCGGCGCAGATCACCGCCAGCAGGATCGTCGGTGCCAGCGGCAGGCGCTGGCTCAGCGCGGGGGTGAACGGGAAGAGCAGAACCACCAGCCAGCCTCCGGAGGCGAAGAGCAGCAGTTGCTCCCAGAGCATGCCGGCCAGGCTCAGGCGGCGCGCTACCCCTGCCTGCTCGTAGAGCAGCACGCGACTGGCGACGAAGGGCGCCGGCGTTGGCAGGCGTCGCGCCATCCAGGAGTAAAGAAAGTAGCGCCCGTGTTCCTTCCAGGGGAGGTGCGCGCGAAGCCCGGCCATGATGACGATCCAGGCGGCGATTGCCAGCGCCAGCGCGCCAATGTAGGCGATCCCGCTTAATGCCAGGTAGACCCACTCGAAGCGCCAGGCGTAGGTCGTCAGGTTGTACCAGTCGCGAACGATGATCCAGAGCACCGCGCCAAGACTGGCCACGAGGATCAGGACGAGCGTGATGCGGCGCCAGTGAGGGTTATGGCCGATCAGGCGTCCGTGCTTCCAGAGCGTTTTGAGCATTCCCGTGGCTCCACGGCTCTTCACCTCCACGCGACCGGCTCGTGGAGTTGCGGAGGTGTAGAGCGGATTGTCAGGCGGGCTTCAGGTATCTCTCGCATCGCGGTTGGGCAACGACGGTGAGCGACGAGCCCATGCCCAGGTGATGCTCCATGAACCAGATGGCGGGCAGCAGCGCCAGGCGCACTGCCAGGTTGTCGATCACGCGCCGCGCGAGCCGCCGGCCCCAGCCGTCGTCCATGCGCCGGTTGAGCCAGAAGTTCCAGCTCAACACAAGCATAGCATAGCTGCCGCCCATCGGGGGCAGCGCCACGACGCGCAGGCCGGCGCGTTCGAGCAGCAGGGTCAGCGTGGCGCGATCAGGCACGAACATGTGACGTGGCTGATCAAAGCCGGCCCAGGACTCGCCGAACCAGCGCGCCTCCACGGCGGCGCGGTTGGGCACGCGGGCCACCAGAACCCCGTCGGGCCGCAACAGGGCCCGCGCGCGCCGCAGGCTGCCGAGCGGGTCGTGCAGGTGCTCCAGCACGTCCCACATGGTTATCACGTCGAACCGCCGCTCCTCCAGGGGCGCGTCTTCCAGCACGCCGGTGTGGACCCGGAGACCGAAGCGGCTCCGCGCGTATGCGGCGGCATGCGCCGACAGTTCCACCCCGGTCTTTTCCCAGGCATCGCTCCCCGCGGCCAGAAATAGACCCGTCGCGCAGCCTACGTCGAGGATCGCGCGCCGGCTCGGGCGGGGCGGGGCGTAGCGTTCGACGATTCGCCAGCGCTTCTTCAGCCCGTAGAGGTGCGCCAGCCGGCGGAGCGGTCGCGGATCGGCCCAGGGTGGCGCCTCGAAGGGGGCGTACTCGGGCGGATAAAAGGCGCCTATCGCTTCCAGCGTTGGCCGCGGATTCTGGTAGAGCAGCCCACACCTATCGCACTCCACCAGGGTAAAGGCGCCGGGGCGTTCGAGGGCCAGATCGGGGAGACGGTAGCGTTCCCGGTAGCCGGTCGAGCCACACAGGGGGCAGGCGATGCGTTCCAGGGGGGTGGCATTCATAACCATCGCATCCACGCCTTTTCCGGCGCCTGGCCGGGTTCGGAGGTGGCAGAAGACCTTTCCCGGACAGGCGCAACTCTCCCAGATCCTCCCCGTCTTCGCGCCGTCGTGGCGCATGGTTACCTCGGCGTGGACGCGGTCGGGCCGTCGAGCGCGTAGACGCGCGAGGCCCCCCGTTCGTACAGCAGGCGCCCGTAACGTTCCACCAGGCCGTTCAGCAGGGCATTGATGTGTTCCTGGTAGGGGATGTCCTGGATCACAAAGCGGGTGTTGATCAATACGTGGCTGACGCCGTGGCGTTGTAACTCGGCGTAGAGGGCGTCGGCGTCGGCCAGTTGTTCGAGCCGCAGGTAGCGTTGCCCGATGGCGTTGGCCCAGAGGTAGGCCGGGTCCAGGTAGTAGCCCCGCACGTCCATCGGCGCCAGCAGGACGCGCGCGCCGGGGGCGAGATGGTGGTTCAGATAGGCGTAGGCCGGATAATCGTCGTACACGCTGGTCAGATAGGTGTCGCGGTCAACCTGGCCCAGCAGGTAGGGCAGGGCGCGCCGCGCCATTTCACGCTGGTGGCTATCGAAGATCCACGCGCCCGCGAGCAGCCACACGAGCAACCCGCCCAGCATGGCCACACGCAACGGCCGCGGGACGATCCCGCATACCCAGGCCAGCCCGGCGGCGCCGAACAGGATCGCGAAGGGCATAGCGGGTAAGAGAAAGCGCGTCTGGTGGGTCAACATGAACCAGATGCTGTAGAAGCCAAGCAGACTGAGGCCGAGGAGCGCGAGGAGAGGACGCAGGGTTGGGCGCCGGATCAGGGGCAGGAGTCCCAGCGGCAGCAGCGCCAGGGCGTAGGGTCCCAGCAGGAAGGAGCCGAAACGCCCGTTGGCCCGGGTCACCTGCCACAGTCCGGTAAGCCAGTTGGCGACGGTGGGCTCCATGTTGGTCGTTCGCAGGTAGCCGATCAGGTAGACACCGCCCAGTTCGTCCCAGTTGCGCCCGCCTAGCAGGGGGTAGAGGAAGGGCCAGATCGGGTTGCCGGTGTGGACCCAGGCTTTGAGGTACCAGGGCAGCACCACCAGGAAGCTGATCAGCCCGTAGCCCGCGAAGACCCCCGCGGCGCGCCGGAGATGGCCTTCACGGGCAACCAGGACGGCGGCCAGCGTCGCGAAGATCAGTGCCGCGGCGGCGCCGTTGAGCTTGGTGGCCGCGGCGGCGCCGGCCATCCCCGCCGAGAGCGCCAGCCAGCCCCGGGCGCGGCTCTGGCGCCAGTGCCACAGGGCGTAGAAGGCCAGGAAGCTGTAGCAAGCCAGGGGCATCTCCACCAGTCCGGTCCCGGCAAGTCGTGCCACCATGGGCATGGCGCACAAGAGCGCCGCCGCCAACCAGCCGCTGCCGGGGGGCAGCCAGCGCTCGCCGAAGAGCACCAGCGCGGCGCAGAGCAGCAGTGCGAAGCCGAGGGTCACCAGTTGGGCCGCGCTCTCGGCGCCGAGCCGCAGGGCGATCAGAAAGAGCATCTCCGTGCCCAGGGGCCAGTTGGAGTGGAGCACGTAGGGCAGATAGACGACCCGGCCGGCCTCGGCGTAGAGCCTGGGAATGGCGAAATGGTACGCCACGACGTCGTAGTCCGTAGGGGGGACCAGGGCGTGCGCGAAGAGGCTGTACCCCAGGGGAAGGATCATGACCACGACCAGACCCAGCCGGATGCCCGGCTCCAGACCGTTGCTTCCTCCGAGCCGGGTAGGTGCCAGGGCCGGCCAGCGCGAGCGCTGGCTGACCGCGAGGGCCAGGCCCACGACCAGGAGGGTTACGATCACCGGCAGGGCGATCATGCCCAGCGCCCCAAGCAGGAGCATCAACAGGGAAAGGGCGGCGGCGCCCGCGCCGAGGGCGAACAGCAGGCCCTCGGCGCGCGTCGCGCCCGGCAGGCGCAGGGGCCACAGGGCCAGGGCGCCCAAGCCGAGGGCCGCGCCGCCGATCAGGGCCATGAGCGCGCTCGCGCTGATGAGATGCCAGAGCAAGTGCAGCATAGATCCCGGCCGGATGCGCGGGTCTGGGAGGGGAAGCCCTCCCGGACCCGCGCCTCACCTGAACGTGAAAATAGTCCCTCGGCGAGGGGGATGGGGCAACCGGCTTTCCCCACGCCCCCGCCCGCGGGTGGGTGAGGGCGCAGTCCTCGGCGAGGGGGATGGGGCAACCGGCTTTCCCCACACCCCCGCCCGCGGGTGGGTGAGGGCGCAGTCCTCAAGCAGGGGTGTGGGGCAACCCGGTTTCCCCACGCCCCGCCCGCGGGTGGGTGAGGGCGCAGTCCTCGGCGAGGGGGATGGGGCAACCGGCTTTCCCCACGCCCCCGCCCGCGGGTGGGTGAGGGCGCAGTCCTCAAGCAGGGGTGTGGGGCAACCCGGTTTCCCCACGCCCCGCCCGCGGGTGGGTGAGGGCGCAGTCCTTGGCGAGGGGGATGGGGCAACCGGGTTTCCCCACGCCCCCGCCCGCGGGTGGGTTTGGGAGGCCATTATACGGCAATCTACAATCCAGAAACTACAATCCAAAATGGTATTACATCACATCGGTCATCTGCCGGTAGGCGCGCATCAGGGTCGCGTACTCCTGTTCGGGCGAGAAGGCGCCGCGCGCGCGTTCGCGCCCGCAGCGCGCCAGATGCGCGCGGCGCGCTTCATCCTCCAGCAGGGCGCGGATGGCCGCGACCAGGGCCGGCGTGTCCCGTGGCGGCACGAGGATGCCGCAGGGTCCAACCACCTCGGGCAGGGCGCCGGCCGTGGTCGCGATCACCGGCGTGCCGCAGGCCATGGCTTCGAGCGCGGGCAAGCCGAAGCCTTCGAGCAACGAGGGGAGCGTCAGCAGCTCCGCCAGGGCGAAGTAGATCGGCATCTCCGCGTCGGGCACGCTCCCGGTTTCGAGCACCCGTTCCCAGGCCGCGCCCGCCGCGGCCCGCACCTTCTCACGGTACCCCGGCTCCCACGTGCCGACCAGCACCAGGCGCGCGTCGGCGGGCAGGGCAGGCAGGGCGGCGACCAGGTACTCGAGGCCCTTGCGCGGGGTAGAAAACCCGACGTGCAGGAGCACGCGCCGGCCCTCCAGGCCCAGGCGCCGGCGCAGGGCGGCCACCGTCTCCGCGGGCGGAGGGGCGAAGCGCGCGGGGTCAATCGAGGGTGGGGTGAGCATGATGCGCTCGGGCCGGATGTGGTAGTGCCGCACGAACTCCTGGCGCGTCGCCTCGCTCAAGGAGACCAGCGCGCCGGCCCGGCGCAGGGCCGGGCGCTCCATGCAGCGCAACGCGCCGCTGTAGTAGGCGCGCCGGAACACCCGGTTGGGCCACGAAGAGGCATAGGGTTGGCCACCATCGGCGGTGAGGCGCTGCCGGAACGACTGGAGCAGGCTGGCCACGAAGGGGCCGCGGTAGGCCCAGGCGAAATGCACATCCAGGAAGTGGACCAGATCGAAATCGCCCCTGGCCCGGCGTCGCGCGACGTGGCGCGCGGCGCGCAGCCCATAGCCGATCCAGTCGCTGCGCCCGATGGGCAGGCGTTCGACCGCGATGCCATCGGCGAAGGTCCGCCCGGGGAGGCCAGGACGGCGCGCGGCGACGACCGTGACGGCGTGGCCGTGGTTCGCCAGGAGGCGGGCCAGCCGTTCGGCGTAAATGGTCAGACCCGAGGTGCGCGCCGGGGCGAAATCAAGGCTCACCAGGCACAGCCGCATGCGCTTCTCGCAGAATATCGCGGAGCGTCGCGCCGATGCGCGCGCTGCTGTAGCGTTCGATAGAATGGCGGTAGCCCCCCCAGGCGATCTTCTCGCGCAGGGCGCGGTTGGCGCGCAGGGTGAGGATGGCGTTGACCAGCGAGCGCGGATCGGCCACGCGACACATATACACGTGTTCGCCGTGGGTGAAGATCTCGGTATTGGCGGGATTGTCGCCGACGATGGTTGGCTTGGCCATGCCCAGGAACTGAAACGTCTTGGTGGCGATCACCTGCTGGGCCCTGGCGGTATCGGAGAAATGCCCGCCCAGGCAGACCGAAGCCTGGGCGATGGCGTCGGGCAGTTGATGGTAAGGGATCCAGCCGAGAAAGCCGATGTTCTTGCAGTTCAACGACTCGGCGAGGGCGCGGATCTCGCCGGAGCGCATGCCGTCGCCGGCGATCTGAAAGACAATGTCAGGCTCGTCTTCCAGCAACTTGGCCGCCCGCACCACGTACTCGATGCCCTGCAGCGGCAGAAAGGAGCCATAGTAGAATACGCGGAACGGGCGCTCGGGCGGCGCGCTGCGCGGGTAGAAGAGTTCTTCGTCGTAGCCGAGATAGAGCACGCGGAACTTCTCGAGGGGAAGATGGTACAGGTTGGAAAAGTAAGCGCTGTGCGCCCGCGTGTCAAGAATGACGATATCGGCCAGCCGGCATGCCAGGCGATCCATCAAGAACACCAGGCTGCCCAGCAGCGAGTCGGGTTTGACCACGCGGCGGTCAAAACACAGCGTGTTGTACGTTGAAAGATATGCGTCAAAAATAATCGGCTTTCGGCTCAACAGGCGCAACAGCGGCACGAGAAGATAGCCATAAAAGCCGACAAAGACGATGTCATGCTCTCGATAGCGTAATAGAAGTTTGAACAGCAGGCGGAAATGCCGGACCAGATAGGTTTTTCCGCTATCGGTAATGACATTGACCTCTGCAAATTGATGTAACGCTCTGAGAATAATTTGATTGCGGACGTATTCTGGCTCGCGCCCACATATGAACAGCACCTTCATGGTACTCTGGTGGTGTATTGCCGTCTTACTACAACGGGATGAAAATAATATCGTTTTTGGGAGGGCTGCGCCCGCCCAAACCCTCCCAGGGGCCGGGGCCTGGGTGCGCGGGCCTCCGGCCCGCGTCCGCTGAGGGATGGGGAAACCCGGTTTCCCCACACCCCTCGCGGAGGCCGCAGGCTCCGGCAACCCCCGCCGAGAGGAAGTCGCATTGTAGCCGTATGCAGACCGCGGGCATTATAGGGCAATTCGTGGGGAAAGGCAAAGGGATATGCAAACCGATGGGCCGGCAGCCGGTTGGGAACCGCTATCCGTGATTGTGCTCAACTGGAACCTGCCGGGGGATACCATCGCCTGCGTCCGTTCGCTGCAGCGGGGCTTGTTGGCCGGGAGCGCGATCATCATTGTTGACAACGCCTCATCCGATGATTCGCTGCGTCAGTTCGGGGAGGTCTTTGGCGATCAGGTGATGGTGGTGGCGCTGGAGTCCAATCGCGGCTTTGCCGGGGGGATGAACGCGGGGATCGAGGCGGCGCTGCAGGCCGGCGCCGGGTCGGTGCTGCTCCTGAACAACGATACCATCGCCGATGCGGACATGATCCCGCGCCTGCGGGAGGCGGCGGTGACGCTGCCACGGGCAGGTATTCTGGGGCCGGCGATCTACTACTACGATGCCCCCGCGCGTCTGTGGCAGGCCGGAACGCGCCGCTCCGCGCTGCTCCCCGTGCCGGTCAACCTGGGGGGCGCCGCGCTGCGCCGGGCCCGCGGGCGCCCCCTGCGGGTCGACGCCGTCACCGGGTGCGCGATGCTGGTGCGTCGCGAGGTGTTTGCGCGGATCGGCCTGTTCGACAGCCGCTACGCGATGTACTATGAGGATGCCGATTTCTGTTACCGCGCGCGAGCAGCCGGCTTCGAGATCTGGTGCGTGCCCCGGGCGCGGATGTGGCACCGGGTGTCGTTGAGCGCCCGCCAGATCCCGCAGGCGACCCGCGCCATCGCGGCCTGGGGCCGGGCGCGGTTTTACCGGCAGTACCCCCATGGGCCGTTCCCCGGCCTGACGCTGGCCTTCTTGCTGGCCCAGGCCGCGCTCGGCGCCGCCCGCGACTACGCGCGGGGCGACGCGGCCCTGGCGCGCTTGCGCTGGCGCGCCACCCTCGATGGCTACGCCCTGCGACCGCTCAGCGTTGCGCTTCCCCAGAAGGCGGGAGCGTAGCTCCCGGGCCAACACCTTTCACAGCACAGGAGTTACGCGGTCGTCTTCCTGCGGGGAGGGGTGGAGGGCCTGCGGCCCTCCACCAACCGGTTGTTGCCCGCCCGCGGCGGGAGGGCCGTGGGGGTTGCGTCAGGCCGCCCGGCCGCCACGGGCGGGAACAGGGGTATGCCCCTCCACGGCGTAACTCCTGTCACATCACCGATGCAGCGCTGCTGTTCCCCTCCCAACCTCCCCTCGCCGGGGGGAGGCGCCGGGCTCCCGCCCCCAGCCGGGGAGAGCTGCGGAGGAGGCAATCACCTGGTTGCAACGCATTGGCCCTACGGCCCGCTGCCCGGGCCTCCGGCGCCCGGCACGAAAATGGTGTACAGCACCCGGTACTCCATCACCGCGCCTGGCTCAGGGGCCTGATCGTTCCCAACAAAGTACAGGCTCGTGTTGAGCAGCGCCGCGCTGCTGTGTGCCTCAATTTCGGCGGGGATGGGATAGGGCACCCAGGCGTCGGAAGCGGCGTCGTACTGCCAGACCGCCCGATCCTGGCCGTTGATGGCGAGCAGGCTGTTGAGCAAGGCCACGGCCTGTGGGCGACCAACCGGCTGCGGCAGTGGGGGGAGGAACTGCCAGCGTTCAGTCGCCCCCTCGACCTCCAGCCGCAAACTCTCGCGCAGCGGGCCGTCCAGGCCCTCGCCGCCGATCAGGTGCAACTGGCCGGACACGACCGCAGCTGCGGGGTACTGGCGCGCCGAAGGCAGCGCCGGGCCAGGCGACCACGTATCGCTTACCGGGTCGTAGACGAACACCTCCGCGCTGACCTGCTGGCCGTCCCATCCGCCCAGGAGGTAGAGTTTTCCTTCCCACACTGCCAGGCCGTAGCGGCTGCGCGGCGCGGGCAGGGGCGCGAGTTCGCGCCAGCGCTGCTCGCGCGGGTCATAGGCTTCCAGGCGGTCGCTCACGTCGCCACCGGCAAGTTCGCCGCCAGGGACGTAGATCCGGCCGCGCACTTCGGCGGCCTGCATCGCGCTGGTGGCGACGCTCATATCGGCGAGGGGAACCCAGAGCTTCGTGCGGGGATCGTAGCGGTCCAGTCCGGGCAGGGTTCGTCCCTGATGCCGCCCGCCGATGACGTACAGCCGTCCCTCCGACGGGCTGGCAATCAGGGCGAAATCCTGCCGCGGGGTGGGAACCGGCGCATGGGCGATCCAGCGCTCCTCGGCTGCCGCCTGGGCGCTACCGGTTGCCAGAGCGGCGCCCGGTTCGGTTGGAGCGGGGGGCGAGCGCCAGATCAACCAGCCGGCGATCAGCGCGCCGGCCAGAACCAGTCCCACCAACACTGCCCCGCTCCACCATAGCCGCTGGAGACCGGACCGCGCGGGCTGCGGGCCGGCCGCCGGGGAAGGCGCCGCGGGTAATCCTGGCGCGATTTCGGGCGCCAGGAGCGTCGCCGCTTCAGGCTCCGCAACGTCCGCGGGCGCGGGCGCCGCCAGGCCGGTTTCGTCGGCTGATACTCTGTTCAGGCTTGCCGCTTCGTCGGGGGCGCCGGCCCGCTCGTCAACGCTGACGATCCCGTTGCGTATCGCATACAGCGTCGCCTCGGTCCGCGAGACAACGCCGATTTTGCCGAAGATGTTACGGAGATGGACCTTGACCGTATTGACGCTGATGTTAAGCTGATCGGCGATTTGCTGGTTGGTGGCCCCCTGGGCGACCAGTTGCAGGATCTCGCGCTCGCGGTCGCTGATCTGGACGTTGTTGGTCATGCCAGCGTGTCCTGAGTCTTTATAACAGGAGATACGCGGTCGCCTTCCAGCGGAGAGAGATGGAGGGCCTGCGGCCCTCCACCAACTGGTTGGTGCCCGCCCGCGGCGGGAGGGCCGTAGGGGTTGCGCCTGGCCGCCCGGGCCGCCGCGGGCGGGAACAGGGGTATGCGGGGAGGCTGCGCCTCCCAGCACCCCTCCACCGCGTAAGTCCTGTTTATAATACTGGCTGATCATAGCATGACTGCGGGGGTGGGGCAAATCTATGCGGCCAGGTTTCAAGCGTGTACGACCGCGACGGTTCTTCTGCGATGCCTGGTCCATACGCCAGCATGTCATCGTCGCGCTGGCGCTCATCGCGCTGCTGCTGGCGCCGCGGGCGCCCGCCCGGGCCCAGGCCGGGTTGGAGCTAACGGCCGTTCCCGCCTTTGAAGGGAACTACCTGCCGGGCGCCTGGCTGCCCATCCAGGTGCGCCTCAAGAACACCGGCCCGGCGCGTGTGGTTGATGTGGCCGCGGCCATCGCCAACGCCTCCTTCCGCAACACGGCGCAGGTGGATCTCCCCGCTGGCGCCGAGAAGCAGGTCGTGCTCTACGCGGCGATGGAGCAGGAAGTGCGCTCCCTGCGGATCACCGTGGAAGAGGAAGGCGTGGTGCTGGCCGAGCAGGATCTGGCAGTACGTCCGCGCGCCGGCGAGCGCTTGCTGGCCCTGACTTCGAGCGGCGATCTCCGCCTGTCCCTTCCGCGACGCCAGGAGTTGAGCGCGCTGCCATTCACCGTTATCCGCTTGCCCCTGGCCGAGATCCCTGAAGCGGCGGCCGGCTTGAGCAGCCTGAGCCTGCTGATCCTTGCCGATGCGCCCACGGAGGAACTCGGCCCGGCGCAGCGCCAGGCGCTGCTGGGATGGGTCAGCGCCGGGGGGCACCTGGTGCTCGGCGGCGGCCCGACCGCCGCCCGCATCCTGGCCGGTCTGCCGCCGGAACTGCAGCCCGCGACGCCGGGAGCGGCTGTGGAGACGCCCGATGCCTCGCTGGCGGCGCTGGCCGGCGCGCCCGGCCCCGGGGCGTTGCCCGGGGTGTTGCTGACGCCGGCCCCCGACGCCCGCGCCGCGCTTGAGCGCGATCCGCCCGCCTGGGTGCAGCGGCCCGTTGGCGTGGGGATGGTCACGCAACTGGCATTTGACCCCGGGGCGCCTGAACTTGTCGCCTGGGAGGCCGCGCCCCGGTTCTGGGATCAGTTGCTGCGTTCCCCGATCCTGGCCTCCTCTCCCCTCGGTTCGCTCCCCGGCATCGATCCGTACCAGGAGGGCATCCTGGCGGGCGCCTTGAGCGCCACGCCCACGGTCAACCTTCCGCCCGACGGGGCGCTCTTCGGCTTGCTCGCCATCTACACGGTGCTGATCGGCCCGGGGTTGGCCTTGCTGCTGCGGCGCTTCGATGCCCAGGCGCTGATGTGGCTCGCCGCGCCCGCGCTGGCCCTGGTCACGGGCGCGGCGGCATTCGGGTTGGCCCTGGCGCTGCGCACCGATCAGCGCGTGGTGCATCAACTCAGCCTGGTCGAGGTGATCGGCGATGGTCAGGCCCGCGCTCGCACCCTGACGGGGGTGCTCACCCCCCGCCAGCAGGCGTTCGAGGCCATGCTCGAAACCGAGGGGCTGGCGCGTCCGGTTCGCTCCACGACCGGGCAGTACGGGGGCGTCATCGGGGTGGGCGGTGATCTGGCCCAGGACGGGGAAAAGCTGGCCTTCGATGTGACGCCCTGGCAGTTGCAGGGGCTGCTGGTGGAACGGCAGGTGGCGCTCCCCGGCGTTACCGCCCGGCTCACCCTCCAGAATGGGCACATGGCGGTTGAAGTGGACAATCCAGGCCCCTGGACCCTGCGCGATGTCGTGGCCGCCTACGGCGAATACCTCGCGCGACTGGGAGATGTCGCCCCGGGGACGCGCGCCACCCAGGTCTGGCCCGCGACCATCGCCCCTGGCGCTCGCCGTGGCACGCCGATCAGCTACCTGGTGTTGCGCGATGACCTGGAGGCCGGACGCGGCCCCGGCCAGGCGCCGGATCGGGCGGCGCTGGTGCGCGAGGCGCTGATCAACGCCGCCACGACGCGCGGCGTTGCTAGCGATGCGGGGCCGGTGGCGCTCGCCTGGCTGGAGCGCTCGCCCCTGCCCGTGCGGGTAGAGGCCCCCGGCGCCGCCTGGCGCGAGACCAGTCTGCTGGTGCTCCGTCCGCTCTTCGAGGGTAGCGGCCCGGTGACGCTCCCGTCCGGATGGATGCGCCCCGATCTGGCGGCCAACGGGCACCTCGCCTGCACCGGCGACCAGGGCGCCGGCATCGCCGTCACCGCCGAGCCGCTGACCGTGTTGCTGCGGCTCCCGCCGGGGATGGGACGCTTCCGGGCCGAGGAACTGACCCTGACCCTGGATAGCGCTGGCCGCTGGCCAAACGCGGGGTTGACCACCGTGCTGTTTGACTGGACCGCCCGGCGCTGGGTCGAACAGGATTTCGACGGCCCGGGTGATCTGAGGGTCACCAATCCCGCAGCCTACCTGCGCGATGGGCAACTGCTGATACGGTTCTATGGGCGGATCACCGAGGCGCGGTGCCTGTACGTTGATGCCAGCCTGCAGGGAGTGCTGCCGTGAGCGGATGGAGACCCACGCTTCCCGTGTTGTTCAAAGAGTTCAAGGTCTTCATGCGTGGCAGTCGCGCCGCGCTCGTGCTGGCCCTGTACGTGGGTCTGGCAACCATCGCGGCGCGCCTCCTCACCGGCGCGGTGCTGGAACAACTCGACCGTGGCGCGCCGCTGCTCAGCGCCCAGATCGGGCAGGTGCTGTTCATTGGCATCAGTCTGGGGCTACAGGCGCTGACGGTGTTTCTCAGCCCGGCGATCACCCTGAATGCGATCAGTCACGAGTATGAGCGAGGCGCCTTCGAGATGTTGCTGGTCACGCCGGTGGCGCCGTTGCAATTCGTGATCGGCAAATTGGTGACCGGCCTGGCGTTCCTGCTGCTGCTGCAACTGGCGGTGGCGCCGGTATTCGCCGTCGTAACGCTCTTCGGCGGGGTCACTGTCGCCGACATCACCCGTGTGGTGGGGATCTTGATGATCACCATGCTGGCCGGGAGCGTATTTGGCCTGTTCTGCTCGGCGCTCACCCGGCAGACCTACAGCGCCGTATTGCTCTGCTACGCGGTGTTGTTCACGCTGATCGGCGGAACGCTCTTCGCCGCCAGCGTCTGGTCGCTGGTGAACGGCATGCAACTTGCCCCGCCGGTCTTCGTGGTCGCCAATCCGCTGTCGGCGATGGGGGCGGCGTTGAGCGAGGCCCAGCCGCCGGTGGTTTCATTTACCGGCGGCCTGCGCCCTCTGGCGTTGCTGATTCCGCTCACGCGGGGAGTCGCCAACCTTGGGGGGCTGGGCCTTACTGATAGTGTGCCGTTGTACCGGGCCACGGCGGCGCTCTATGCCGGGGTGAGCCTGCTCCTGCTCTGGGCGACCCTGCACCTGGCCCTGCCCCGCCGCCGCTGGCGCCTGACCAGCGTTGACGCCGCCCTGGCCCTCCTGCTCCTCGGCGGCCTGGTGCTGGCCTATGGGTTCCGCGACTGGTGGCTGGCGGGCCTGGGGGTCGCGCCGGGTGGCGCCTGAAAGGGTGCGGACCCGACCTCAGCGTTCCGCTCCGGCATCCTCCACGGCAAAGATCGTCACCCCGTCGCGAGCATACACCTGCGCAAAACCAGAACGCCCGACGAAGAGGCCGGCCTGAAGCGGCCCGCTGCCGTCCACCAGGTAGATGTGGGTGATGCCCTCGGCGCGGATCAGGTCGAAGATCGCCTGTTCCTGGCCCGGCGCGTAGCCGATCACCGTGTCGGCCACGGCGTTGACGTGGGCGACATACTCGGGCGGGCCATGGACGTAGACCACCGGCGGCGCGCTGGTCCAGCGTCCGGCCAGCGGCAACAGCCACCAGCCGCCGTCGGCGCCGCGGCGCGCGCCGGGCAGCCAGGGAGCGGCGTTGACCAGGAAGCGCGCGTCTGGCGGGGTCTCCGCCGCGGCCCAGGCCAGGGCGGCCGGCTCGCCGGGGCGCACCAGCAGGGTGACGGGGTTGATCACCGAGCGGCTGTTGAGCGCCCCCCAGAGTCCTAGCGCGAGCACCGCGACGGCAGTGGCCGGCATGAGGAAGGGACGCAGGCGCGGGCGCGCCGCCTCCAGCCAGCCGAGAGCCAGGGCCGCGCCGCCGCCGATGAGCAGCGCCAGGGGCAGGAACAGGCTGATCACCAGCACGTCGTTGGGCAGCAGCCAGAGGTAGGGGAGCGTGACCAGCGCCGGGTTCAGCAGCAGCAGGGCCGCGCCGGCGAGCGCCAGGAGCGGCGCGCGGCGCAGCAAGCCGTTGATCAGCGCCACGGCCCCGGCGGCGGGCAGCGCGTAGCCCAGGAGCCAGGGGTTGGTCGCCAGGGCCAGCAGGCCGACCCAGATCAGCAGCGCGGCGCCGGCGCGTTCGCGCCGCCACAGGGCCAACAGCCCGCCGCCGAGGGCCAGGGCGACCAGCAGGCGGTTGGGCGCGATCCACAGCAGGTTTTCGTTCAGCGCGTTGTAACTGCTGTCGCCGCCCAGTTCGCCCGCCGCTGCCGCGGGCAGCAGGGCGCGGTTGATGATCAGCGCCAGCCAGGGAGCGGTCAGCGCCAGCGCTCCGGCCACCGCCGCCAGGGCGCCAGGCAAGCGCGCCCGCAGCGCCGCCCAGGGATGCCCGGCGGCCCGGACCAGGCCGAGGGCGGCCAGGAGCAACAGGCCGAAGATCAGCATCCGGACGTGTACCAGGTTCAGCCCCGCCAGGCAGAGGGCCACGGCCAGCCACCACCCCCGCCCCCGCTGATGCAGCGCGGCGTTCCAGGCGATGGCCAGACCAGGTAACATCAGCAGTCCGGTCAGTTGAGTGTAGCGCCCCCACGAAAGGTAGTACGCCGGCATGAGCGACACCAGCCCGACGATCAGGGCCGCCACCGGCGCGGCCAGCGGGCGGTGCCACAGGGCCAGGGCCAGCCCGGCGGCCGTCAGCGCGTTCAGCGCGTTGAGGATCTGCCCGCTGAAGAGCAACGTCCCGGGAAGATCCATGCCGCTCAGCCGCAGCAGCGTGGCGATGGTCACGTGGTAGCCCCAGTGGTAGGGCAGTTCCCGCACCGGCAGGTAGGGTTCCAGCGATAGGGGGGCCATGCCCGTCTCGGCCGCGACGCGAACGAGCAGGGCGTGATGCACCGGATCAACCCAGGGCGGGAAGGCCAGCCCCTCGATCTGCGCGAAGCGGGTCCAGAGGGTCAGGGCGAAGAGGATCGCGGTGAGGGCATTGGCCCGGCGCATACCGGTGGGCGCCAGCGCAGGGTCGGGCGTGGCGCCCAGGTCGCGCCAGGCGCACACCAGGGCGGCGCCGGCGAGCAGCGCGGCGGCCAGCCAGAGGCCCGGCGCGCCGAGGGCCACCCCCGCGGCGTGAAGCCACAGGTAGGCCAGCGGAACCAGGCTGAGGCTCAGCGCCAGCCAGAGGCTCAGCCGGACGAGCGCCGGTTGCGACGGGGCCAGCCGGCGCTCGATGAGGTAGCCCGGCGCGAGGAGCACGAGGGCCATCGCCACCCCCAGGCGCCCGGCAGGCGCCGCCAGGCTGGCGGGGATCACCCCCAGGGCAACGGCGAGGAGCAGGCGGCGCCCGGGGGTGTTCCAGCGGAGCGCACTGACGGTTGTCGGAGGGCTAGCCATCGTCACCAGGGGGCTGCGCGGAGCGGGGTTGCGCTGATGGGCTGTTTTGACTGTATTGTACTACCAGGCCATGGTTCACACCGACGTTCCCATGCCCGTGTTCACATGTCTCCTGGGAGCGCGGGCAGTTTGCCCACGTCTCCGCGATGAGGGCGGGACGCCCTTGATCCCAGGCTCGTGCATAGCAATCCTCCCTGGGTCGTGAAGGACCAGACCGGTCAGGTGTACCACCCCGCGGGCGGGGGAATGGGGAAACCAGGTTTCCCCACACCCCTCTCCGAGGGCCTATGTTCACATCAGCCATCCATGCGGCTCGCGCCGCACAACGCCGCAATGAAAATGAGTTTGTCCTTGGGAGGGCTTTGCCCTCCCAGACCCTCCCGCGGGCCGGGGCCTGGGTGCGCGGGCCTCCGGCCCGCGTCCGCTGAGGGATGGGGAAACCCGGTTTCCCCACCCCCCTCGCCGAGGGCTTATTTTCACGTTATACCAAGTGGAATTGGCAATCCCGCATGGTCCTGCTCATCTCCACAGCTCGACAGCTCCACACAGGGCTTTGGAGAGCTGTAGAGCTGTGGAGGTGTGGAGCTGAGCCAATACGATGCCATCAAGTAGAATCGGTATTAGCCGTCCATGCGGCTCCGCCGCACAACGCCGCAATGAACATAAGTTTGTTCTTGGGAGGGCGCAGCCCGCCCAAACCCTCCCACCGGGTGGGGGGGATGGGGAAACCGGGTTTCCCCATCCCCCTGCCTGAGGGCAAAGCCCGCCCAAACCCTCCTGCGGGCGGGGTTACGAACTCCATTGCCCTATTTCTCTGACC